>Ga0315288_10008491_pt1 | contig 12961 bp, 28 predicted proteins | sample YL17G11_20_MG_FD_203454 | JGI IMG/M metagenome (GOLD analysis project Ga0315288, IMG submission 203454) | Sediment microbial communities from Yellowstone Lake, YNP, Wyoming, USA - YL17G11_20 | ecosystem: Environmental > Aquatic > Freshwater > Lake > Sediment | place: USA: Wyoming | collected...
GCTTTCAATACCGCAACTTCCAATGTGATCTCACCCGAAGTGCCATCACTTCCCCAACATCGCTTATTGATACCCGTTTGTTTTCGTTGGATTTTCCAATCTCTATAATCAAGTTCTTTTCCAAAGTCGACACATTTCAGCAATGCACTTTCACCATCCATAGCAATCTGAGTTATTTCACCCCGATAGAATGGTGCCTTTTCAAGAAAAACTATATCACCCTTTTTCAGAATACCGTTGTACATTTTTCCTCCTATAAATGTTTAATAATTACTTTGCTTATCACCCCGACGCGTGCAGGGTGACAAGTAAACAATAATTATTGCTGGTTATGTGCACCAAATCTACGCGTCAATACGCCCCAAACACTACTGTCTTTGGCCGCTTGCTTGTACTTTTTGTACTCATCTAACTCATCAGCAAGTACTTTGTTTTGCTTTTTCAGCTCAACATTTTCAGCTTTCAGACTTTCGCTTTGGGAGTCAACTACTACCTGTGTAATCACTTCCACAATCCTGCCTTTCAAGACTTCTAGTATTTCGTCGATTGACGATAACTTTTCTTGAAGACCAGGTGTCAGCCTTGTAGAAACAACGATAGGTTCTTGTTCCTTTTCTACTAGCTGTACTTTTCGTGGCGGATTAGTTACGTCGACTTCTTCTTTATTGAAGTACTTATGACAATACCGAACGATCCTAGCACTATATCCTTTCGGTAAGATTGAATCGCCATCTCTTTTCCAAGCCCGTACAGTGTCATGCGTAACGCTGATTGCTCCTGCGGTACGATTGAACTTTGAACTAAAATCTCGGATAGTCATGTTACTCCAGTTTTCTACTAAAAATACGAAGTCTTCATACTGCCATGCTTTATGTTTTGCTCCTTTGCTTGACATTTTATTCACCTCCTCTCGAATTGGAATGCTCGCTACGAGGGAAAGGTAAGGAAGCTCCACAAGGGGTGGTTCAAGGTTCGGTACAGGTTCACTATGTACATTTACATTTACCATATGCAGGGCTATTTCCAACCTAATAACAGAGGGAAGCGCAACCCGTAGGTTCTACTGCCCTCTCTTATCAGGTCGTCACCGATAATTTCGTTCTATGCTTTTTTACCAGTTTGATAATCATATTAACTTCTCGCTCGGTGTACGACCTCCACTCACTATCGTTATACGACAATGTGTGTTTTGCTTTTGGGATTACGCCTAGTTTTTCGTACTTCAGCAAGGTTGAGTAACTGCAAGGCAAGCCTTCTTTGCTCAACGCATCCAAAAGATGTTTTTTCAAATACATTTGGTTTCCCATATCAATATCTATAATTATAGCGTTTTTCCTTTAAGGGTCAAGCCCCTAGTGCCCTTGGCATAGATTACTGTCGTTTACATCGACTATCCACTTGCCACATTCCTTACAACGGAAGATGTGCGGGAACGGTACGAAGGTCGCCTCTTTTGCATTGGCTTTGTGTTCTCTGATTTCCAATTGAAAGTCACTGTTGCTCAAGGTACGGGCTTTTTCAACCCATTCATCAGCTTCTTGCTGATTTCGGGGCTCTACAATCCCCGCTAACGCTTGCAATTTCGACCAGGGGATATCAGATAGCTGGGTAGGCTTATAGCCCAACTTCATCATATAAACCTCGTAAAGCCGAACGAATGCGTAGGCTGTTGCGTGCTTTATACCCAAGTTGGCATCTGAGATAAACATACGGAAACTATCGTAGCCCCCATCCCCAAGGTATTCATATAGCTTTTCATCGCGAATTACTTTCAAGTGATAGCCTAACTCTAAGAAGTTGAGTGAAGTGCGGATAACATTGTTGCGAACAGCATCATAGAACTGTTGCGCTACTTTTTGTTTTGCATCTTTCGTAATTGGTAGACTTTCCATACAAACAAACGATCTTTACTACGAGCATTTGGATAGTCGGTGATCCAAGATAAAGCCGACTCGCAATACTGCGGATACAACTTATACAATCGTATGAATAAGCTGTATTGTTTAGACCCCACCGCGTCACAGAGTTCGCATCCTCGTAGCTGTACTCGATTTCCGTGACGCGATGGCTTTTCTATCATTTCTGATAGATTAGTAAAAAGGTCCATGTTAATTTACTTTCTGCATTGGTGATGGACGATGGTATACATCGAACGCATGGTATTCTCGGTTTGTCTTTGGGCTTTTCTCTTTCCCAAGATAAACGAGCTTTACTTCTTCACCAACCTCTACTTTTTGGAACCGTCCGTCGAGAACAGTGTTACCCCAAACACCAATCTCTTTGGTGCCTTCTGTGTCGCTTTCAATTTGAATGCGATACATCTTGCTATCGTTGGGACCAACGTGTTCTTCCTTCCGAACAAGTACGCCTTGCAATTCGGGAGAGTTTTCAAAGTCCCACGTTTCACCCGACTCCTGCTCTATTTTCTGCCAGTCATTATCAGTCATATAACCTCCTTTCTGTTATTTTAATTTCCACGTTTTCGCAATCTTATCCATCGCCTCAATTACTTCTGCGAATGTTTCGCAAACGTATTTCTGCTCATGGCTGTCACCATAGCCACGTTCTTTGTTCGGTATTTCCCAGTTTTCTTCAACTGTCCAACCGTTCATCACTTTTTCTATAACGAAGTTTGTAAACTTTTTACCTTTCATGTGTATCACCTCCGTTCAATAGGCTTTGTCCCAACCGTCTTTTTTGTAATCGTATGGCTTCTTGCGTGGAGAAGACGGGACACCTCTCATCCACGGTTCCCAATCAATGCACTGATACGGAAAAACATAATTACATTCCGATATCCTATTCTCCCCTGTGTCTGGCACTGATACATCCCAGAACTCCTGACAAGTAATGATGCCTGGAATGTGCAGTATACAATTTTCTATATCCAGTTTGGCAAAGGTGTAGTAGTCCATATCTCTCTCTTTCTTTTCAGGGTTTACGAGTAATCGGGACTTCGGCCACATACGTCTCTTGCCTTGCCATTCTCCTATGAGCGTTCCTTTTACGTCGTGCTTCATTCCTCTGTGCATATAGTCAAACCTATCTTTACTGATGTTAGGGTCAAACGGTGGAGAGATTGCTTCAGGTTGTACGCCGATAGATTCAATCGCCTTGAATACTGCGAGCTGTGCAAGAACGCCATTATAATCTGCTACAAGCGGGTCATTCATATCAAGTGAAGACGGATCGTATTCATGTTGCTTATGCAATAGCGTAGCCAAACGATGTGCTTCTTCGGGAAGATTATCGTATGAATAGTCGTAATGGTAACACCCTGCGATACAATCAATCATTTTTCGTTGACTTTATAGTTGTTGAGTAATGGTTTTTGTATTCATCACGCTTTATCATCCATGATGGGTCTTTTCCATTCTGCGCTTGCAGGTCTAACTGTTGATTGACAATGTCCCACCCTTTCGGGAAGTCGAAGTCTTCACCTTCCGCTAAGTCCCATGTCATTGAAACACCGATAGTTACGTTGGAATAGTTTGGCAATCCGATCTTGAAGTTTTTTGTGAGGGTTACCTGTGAAAGTTTCATATACGGTTAGGATTACTCTCAATATAAGGCTTCCAGATATAAAGGTCAAGGGGTCAATTAGTGGATGATTGGCTCGTCTGTAGGCTCCAAGTCGTACTTCTGTATGAGGGCTACTTTATCTTTCCATGACAACGAAAACGGTATAACAATTCCTTGCCGCACTGCTTTATGAACGAGCTTCAACACTTGTTGTTCACACGTTTTACAACCCTTCTCGTAATTAACAAAGTGTACTGGACACGCCATATCAATTTACCAAACCTTCAAGAGGATGAGTAATAACAACACCATTATCGCATCAAACTGTGTTGGTAGGCCAACCCACAGAGAGATAACTTGTTTCAATAAGTGCAAACAGATCAGCGCAATCATCATCCATTGTAAAATACCGTCTACTTTTCTTTTCATACGTTTTCTTTTCCCCATTTGGCTAACGCATATCCAAACGAGAATGCAATAATAATCACTCGTAAAAGACCTTTATGAACATCATCAAAGACCTCGTCTTCGTGTGCTTTACCAAGATCATACAATCTTGACATCTGTTTAGAGATTTCCCAATTCAATGCTTCTTGTCGTCTAGGCGTAAGCGTATTTTTCATTTTCATTTCCTTTCATTCTATGGTCTTTGGCTTGTAAGATCAAGCGCCTTCTTTTTCTGTAATAGCTTCGCATGACGCGTATGTACTGTTGATAGGGGTACTTACCGCACTTTATACAGCGAAGCGGGCTAGTGTCACTATAGAAGCTCACACGACTATTCTGATTGCATGAGCAGTACCGCTCAATAATCTTTCCTATGCTTTCTGGCTTTCGTTGGAAAAACATATCAATTCTCTCCTTTCTTGTCAGGCTTTTTAACCGTGAAATAGCCTTTGTAAAACTCTGCAAGGATATAGGTGACAAGCCCATTGTCACCTTCTTTAGTTTTCACTACGTTTGGCTCTCCTAACATAACAATTCCTGTCGCTCCTCTGTGCATGGGTATTGTTGCCATGTTCATCCGACCATCTACTGTCATACCGCTTATAATCATGGCTTCTGTTTTTGCTGGGTTATCTTTTATCGGTAAGTGGATTTTTTCACCCTTGAAGGCTTGTCCACGCATCCATGCCTCTGTCATCATAAAAACACAGACAGGAAAGAAACCAGATTGCTTTGTTGCAAACATCTCGCCGACTCGGAAGAAAAACTGATGACGCTCATCTGCATCATTTGGCATATCAGCCAACATCATAATTGCCGCTTCTTTTTTCATGCTCACTGCAACAAGCTGTGGGAAGAAGCCTTTGTTCGGTTGATCTGAAAAATAGCCTTTTACAAAGTCTATGTTGCCCTGTAGCTGTTCGTTGAATGAATCATCGGATATGGCTTTGCGTCCCATTGCTCGGATCATTGCTTTATGTTCGTCAGTATACATAGTTTCTAATTATTAGAATTATTCATTTCATTTATTTTATCCAACACCTCTTGCTCGCAAAACGCTATACGACCTCTAGGAACTGGTTTGCCAAACATTCGCTTGTATAACTGCCAGCGCAATACAATTAGTGCACCTGTTTTTGGGTTTATCAGCATGACACCTTTCTTGAGGTACTTCTCTTTACAGTCCTTACAAACACTCGAAGGAACAATCGTGTGCATCTCAAACGTGGGTTTCAACCGTCTATCCATCAGAAGCTCACCTGATTCTTTTTGGCATATGGGGCATAGTGCGAGAGTAACGTAAGATTTTTCAGTCATTTTTTTTTCCGTAGGCTTTTGTAATGTCTTTCACAGTATGCGGTTTGCAATTCCAACATAGTCGTTCTTCTTTTGGTATGCGTAACGCCCAATCACCTATTGCGGCTTTACACTTATAACATTTGGCTACATAGCGTATGTCATTTTTACCAATCATAAGTCCTCCTTCAGACCCCGTTCCAGTCTTGCGAAAAGAACGGAGCCCGCGCAAGACTTACTTGGCTTTTGTTACTTTCTCTACAAGAACAACACCGAGGGTCTTTTTCACCCATTCCTTGTCCATCCTTGCGCCTGAAGCATCAAAACCCGCACTATGATTGACTCCACTACATTGACACGCACAATTCTCACTAACTGCATACACGCACTGTGCATTACAGGAATGACGCTTTGCGCCTTCCCATGTAGGAACACGAAGTCGGATTTCTTTGCCACTCTTTGTGGTAACTTTCTCAAACTTGAATGTCTTTTTTACTGGCATACTGTTTCACCTCCTTTCAACCGTTTCCTAAATTGCGACCAAACGATACAAACCGAAACGCCTTGTGACGTTTTCCGTACTTGCTGGCTATTACTTGGGCACGCTTATTGAGTTCAGCAAGGAGCGGCTCAGCTTGTATCTGTGCATCAATGTAGTTGGATTGAGCATACCCGCGTTTAAGGGCATACACTCTCGCCACCAAATCCTGTGAGGAAACTTTTGACAAATCTTCCATATACATTTACCTTATAGTTACATTATATTATAGGACACTATTAGGATCAACCTAAGTCCTCCGTCCCGTTCACATTGTCTGTGAACAGGCGCAAGACTTACTTCAACTTCACATCAACAATACCTTTACCATCACAGCACGGACATTTCTGTTCAAGCGGTATTGGGACTGGGACAAACTGGAATGCACCTACGACCCGATGGTTTTTTCTATTGAGTACCACAATGGTCGTGTCTTTGTATTCAGCTTGATGACCTTTCCAGATACCGAACAACAGTGCCGCTTCTGACACACTCACGATTTTTGTTTTCATAAACATTTACCTCCTTCCTTATCTTGTTTTTACTGCTCCTGCAATCTCGACGATATCCTTTACATATGTATCGCCGTACTCTCCATCTGGACACATTGGCGTTATCACTAAACAATACCAACGTGCATATGGATTCTTTTTCTCGTTCTCTGGGGTTTGGTACTTTTTCAATACCAACCACTGCCAATCTCCCGCAGTCCACACTTCGTATGGATTGCTCGGATGACGTTGCTTCCTGCATTCATTTTTCATAAATGTTTCACCACCTTTCTTCGGAAGAATAAATCTTCCAGCAAGCCGACTGTTTCCAATCGGCTCATGCAAGACTTATACAGACAATGCTCGTTCGGTTTCCCAATCACAAAACTCCATGACTGGTCTACCGCTATCAGTATCAATTCCTGAATAGTAGCCCCATGTAAAATCTTTTCCGTTTACATTTGGGTCTACGGTTGGGAATTGCTTTTGAGCATCTGCCAATGTATCAAAGTAATGAAAATCATTACCTTGACGTACTCGGTAAATAAAATTGGCTCCAGTTCGCTTTGCAAGCTGGAAGTCAAAATCACTATCGTACTTCACGTTCATAATTGTTCACCACCTTTCATTTGGAGTAAGTACTCCGTCAAGCCACCCATTGCTGAGTGGCTCACGCAAAACTTACCTTCTTATAACATTCCCTTCTTTATCTTTTACCTGAAATGCCAACGTCGGATCATACGATGATTTTAATGCACAAATACGCACAGCTTCTTCGTATGCCTTTTCGTCGGATTCAGCATCTATAAATTGCTCCATGTTTCTTCCGTCTGCTGATTCCAAGTAGATTGTGTATTCCATAATAATTCTCACCACCTTTCTTGGAGAAATAAATCCTCCGTTCCGCTCCCAAACTTTTTGGAAACGGACGCAAGACTTATACTGCAAACACTAATCTGATTCTGCTTGCATGACTTCCATCCCAATCACAGACAATGCCTAGCTCATGTGCGGTTTGCACAATCTCATTTCCATTGCCTCCCCAATTCAGATATACGTTGGCACATTCTTTGAAATGCGCTCCTGACTGTCTGCAATAGGTAACAGCTTTTCGCTCGTCGCCTTCTGGGATACCTTTCTTTGAGAATAGCTCTCCCAATTCATACGCTCCACAACTTCCACAACATAAGTAATTCTGACGCGCTATGTAACCCTTTTTTCTCAAAGCCTTGAAAAGAAGGTCTACTTTTGTTTTCGCATCAGCGTACTTTTCGTGTGTACGTTTTCTGTGACTCCACATAAATTACTCACCACCTTTCTAATTATTAGAATGTTTTTATTCGGGTTAGGTACTGCATGGCATCATCACGAGGTCGGTGCACATATCGGTTGACCGCCGTTGCTGATTTACCATGCACTATCCAACCCGAAAAGAGTTGGATTTGGTGTGTGAATTTTATTGCTCTCCGTTACAAAAAAGGTTTAGCGTCTCTCTGCCGTGCCATATAAGTAAAATGGGTAACGACGTTGATTGGGTTACATTTTTCTGCACACACCAAACCTTTTCCTGCCGACGCACTTTGCGAATAACAGTTTTTCGATTTGGGGAGCCTATGTTAAATCTATATATCTATATAGATAGCTTATTATAAGCTCTTTTGTAACAAAGAGCAACCTAGGCGATGGCGAAAGGGAGCGTACTAGCGGCGTAAACTACAGTTGTATAACTGAAAAGCACTGTTATCTAAACAGTACCCATTGTGAGGCGTTTCCATCAATAATTGTTTTGCTTATAACTGACACTCCACCTCCACAGCCAGACACTTGCTGGACTGCGAAACTGATATCCATTGTACCCAAACCGTGTATCTCAAAGGAACCTGTATTGTCTGCGATAACGCTGTACTGCCAGTCTGGGCTTGAAACTTGCTTGTAATAAATGTGAACCTTATCTCCCGCAGTATTCCACCACTTTACAATGGCGCTATCGCCCTTCCTGTAAACGTGAACATTGTCTGCGGCTTTCACATCTGCTCTGTCGCATTGTGGAGCGTTCGTAGAACTCCCCGCAAACGTAGGCGGACTACCACATGATCCGACACACCTTGTAGGCGTTTCTGTAACAATAGGTGTTGGTGTTTGTTCTACAATCGGTGTCGGTGTGGGCGTAAGTGTGGGTGTTGGTTCTACGCATTGTCCTGCGTGATCCCCTGCGTGTAACGGATTACCTGATGCATCCATATGCCCTGCGCTTTGGAGTGCCGCAGAGGGAAGTTCGAGCGTCTGACAACTTCCGCTTGGTTCACAATGACACCATGTTATTTTCGGAACGGCGGTTGCATAGACAAAAACAGTAGGAAGAAGACCCAGTAATAAACCAAGAAGAATAAAGAGTAATAACTTTTTCATGTATAGGTTGCTTTCTGTATACAGGATTAGTCTCCGATGTATGGGATTTCTCCGTCTTCATCAACGACACCTGTAAGTAAGCCTCGGTCCGCACTAATTATCGTACATTCAATGTATGTGTAATAAGTTTCCGAGAACTACTACGAATACTCGGCGGTTGCCCCTGTACCCGTATGCCTTAGTCGTGCGTAGCAACTTGTTCAGCCACTACAAAAAGCATAGTTATAGTAGTATCGCCAATCAGCAATGTCAAGCCTTTGATTCGCTATCGCTCATCCGCTCTTTGAAATAACCTTCGGAGAACACAGGAGCCCAATAATAGCGGAATGCTATCTGTTTAATTTCTATTCGACTAGCATCAGTTTGAACCAAGAGTCGTATTGCTCAATGGCGGTGCGGTACTGATGAAAACCCAGATAGTTAACAACCCCCGTGTCACACTATCGCCCTTGCTTGCCACCCTTCTTTTTTATCCCGCTAGTTTTGCGGTACCTAGTGGCGATGCCTCTGAGGTCGGTTGAATAAACGTAAATTGTCCTGTATATCTATATCCCGTTTCAATACGGTTCCGTGCAATCTTTCCTATTGCGATGACATCTTTGGATTTGTGTTGCTTATGGTATTGGAGTTGTACGAGGAGTAATTCACGAGGCGGTAGGCTATCGAGTGTGTATGTGCCTTTTTCTACTTGAAACTGTAAGTCTGATCCGTATGACATAAAAAAACCGCTCTTTCTGGCAATCCTACTCTGGAAGGAGTGTGATTTGGCAATTTTTCGGGTTGCCAGAAACAACGGTCTTTCACCTTCCATTTTACCCCAATTGCCGTAGGGATTCAAGTGTCTTTCACTTGACGCATGATTAGAATAAGCGGTTTTGTAGTTTAGGTCAATGCCTCACTTTATATAGAACTATAGCAATTTTAGTATCCGCGATAAATTGCCATCCATCCTAACCCGATAGAAATGTATGGACCACGCCCTTTGTGAAGTGTAGGAGTCCACCAGTTAAACCAAAACTTAGGGTGTGTGAAGAACTTGATTGCCCATACGGGTTGTTCGAGGCCATTCTTGTACCGTATCATACAGTTTCAGTAACTCTTACTTCGTACTGCGCAGAAGATGTAGCAGTTTCCCATATGCGAACTTTTATTTTCGCTCCTAATCCGTTACTTTGTGCGCTCATTTGATTGCGTACCTGTTCACAGAACGCTTCTGCAAGCTCCTCACAGCTTATCTTTATAACAATGTCGCTATGATCGTATGTTTTTGCAAGATCAGAGAAGAAATGGAAGTCTATCACAAACCCGTGGGGCTCTGTTAGGGCTTCTGTAGTGACCCAGAACTCGGCTTTGTATGAGTGTCCGTGTAGTTTACCGCACTTCGGATGGCCTTCGAGTAAATGTGCGCTCTCAAACGTGGTTGTTTTGTATACAGTAAACATAGAAAAACTATATCGCTATGGATATAGTAAATGAAACACAGAAAGAAATCAAGCCTACTTTTGTAACTTTCGTGCGGCGGCCATCGCTATAGCAACAATCTGGGCTTTGCTTCGTGCTTTGCCGTTTGCTCCGCGAGCTTTGCCTTTCTTTTTGTTGTCACGATACAGCTCACCGATGTTTTTGCTTACATCTTTACCTAGTGGCATAGAATTAGTATGGACGCGGTTTTGGTTTGCGTTTCATACCCCTCCTTTCAATTACGGTTGTGAAAACTTTGTCTGAAAATCTTTGTCACTGGACATGGATACATCTCGGCCTCCTGCTGGTTGTGCATTTGATGTATGCCCTTCTGATTCAGAAGACGATTTGAGATCACGCGTACCTGCTGGCATTGTATTCACGAAATGCCCTTCACCTTCACTTGATTGTGTTAGACCTGGATAGTTTGTCATAATTTGTTCACCTCCTCACTTACTATAGCATAAATGCTATTCACTTACTTTCTTTTGTAAAACAACTTTATAATTTGTACCTTGTACAGTCATAGAAATAAACGCCCACCCCTTCAATAGCTGTGCATTGATAGCATCTTCAATCTGCTGATTGGTAGACGATGTCAGTATGTTTATTATCTTTACTTTTGCTCTCATAGTGGCGAATCGGTCAGTAAATAAATGTCGTATGCCTTTCCTTCTACTGCAAACTTCACATCTGACCAAGTGATAAGCGTTCCATCAATAAGCGTCTTAAACTGCGCCCATGTTTTTATTGTCTCGAATGTCGTTGTGTTGATCGTGATATCGTCTACTTTTATCGCAGTTGGCTTGTAGTTTGTCTCAAAATCTAGCGTATTAGCGGCTTCGTCTGCGGGAACCACACCTAAGACATCGTTGGTGTTTTTGTAAACGTATGTATGATAAAGATAGTCTGCCATATTATGTTGCTTCTGCCCAGTCAATATAAATTGAATGGTCAGTATTGTTTGCGGCTGGCTGTATTGTAATCAGGATATCAGTATTCGCTGGCAAGATAAAGCCTAAATGTTCTTCGCTGGTAAATGTTGCCGTCGCACTATTTCCTACTACGCGTATAAGCGTTCCTCGTGCCGATATAGTAGGTGTTTGATATGCAAGTGTTTGATTGGCGATTGCCCCACCGATATATCGCTTTTCTACGTTTAGTAGCGTTCCGACTGCGGTAACGGTTGGTGCGCGATACACTTTTAAGACAGAGATACCCGACCCTTTGTTATAAGTGTAGTCTAGGTCGTGCCAGAACATTCGTATCGTTGATGCGCTTGGATTTCTGACAAGCATGAAGTCTGTTTCTGCTTGTCCTGAGATAGTCACGAAGGTTGTCGTTGCGCTGTATCCTTTTTGTGCGCCAACATAAAACTGCCACAAGTCAGGGGATGATGCCGCAGATGGCGTGTTCAACGCCCCTAGCACATCAGGGTCGTATACATATAGTTGTGGGTTGGCCCCAGTTTTCACAGCGACAGGAGTAATCCCATCGCTGGAAAAGATTGTGGCATCAACCGTCATGCGATCAATGTCTGCCATAGTTACACTTCCTCACCATTGATAAATGCGTACAGGTCTTGGTTTTGGTTGTCTTTGTTTGTTCCGACCACCAAAATCTTGTCTGTCGCAACGACTTCAATAGGTTTCTCAAATATCCATTGGAATACACCGTTTGATGTTGAAATGAACCCAACCGCTTTAGTCGTTTCACTTGCTGGAACACCAGTCTTCAACTCAAACTTTGCTTTACCTGATGCCGCAAACGATACTGCTTTCAATAAAAATGTCTTTGCCGCAGTAACGGTATAAGAAATGACGTTTACTGGTGTGTTCGGGACAGCCGCTACGGTTGTTCCATACACCTGCTTATCATCACCAACGGATACTGTAACAATGTTGGTATTGATAGACCCATCTGCGTTTACTTTAACGATATTACCTGATACTGGCTCCCGAAGGGAAACCATCGCTTCTTTGGTAACTTTTACTTCCATTTGCTGTGTAGGCGTTGTACCATCCGAAATCTTTGATGCTACATCACCTGCCGTCTGTGTGCGTACTGGTAAACTGCTATCATAATCTGCCATATTCTATTCACCTCCTTTTAATTTTTTAATCATGCTTTCTGTAATTTCTATTTCCTTACTCAAAGATATCATTGTTTCTTCGTATTTTTCAATCTGCTGTCTAAACTTCAACACTTCCGTTTCGCAACTCATAAGCGATCCCTTCTGCGCCATCAAACGCACCTCTAAGCCCTTGAGATTGATCTCTTTATCATAGTTCATAGACATAAAATCCTCCTGTAAATGTGTGATTGATAGTTTTCTGATTTGTCACCTTCAAGTCTACTATATCACCAGATGCCAGTGTCTTTTCAATAGCCGATTGTACGCCTCGCTGTGTCCACGCATTTCTGTCCTGCCAAATAGCAACAGAGTTGACGTAGAGCTTGAAAATACCATCGGTTCCACCTTCTCCAAATACGCCCTTGATGGTCGCAGTCGTTCCCGCTGGGACAGTGTATGTTGCTATGACTATTTCCGTTGCTGGGACCGCAGTAACAGAGCCGAACTTTTCGACTGGTGTTGCTCCAAGTAACGCAATGGTTGGATCATACGCAAAACCCTGCATACTATGTTTCTTCGACACCTGTCAGAGTAAATGATAGGTTCGTGTTCCCTGAATACACACGAACCACATCAGTTGCTCCAAGCGTCGCTCCTATTGTTGCAATAAATGTGTTGTTTTTTGTAATGGGTACGTCGAAGTAGAGGTATTGTTTTGTCGCG
>Ga0315288_10008493_pt1 | contig 12960 bp, 10 predicted proteins | sample YL17G11_20_MG_FD_203454 | JGI IMG/M metagenome (GOLD analysis project Ga0315288, IMG submission 203454) | Sediment microbial communities from Yellowstone Lake, YNP, Wyoming, USA - YL17G11_20 | ecosystem: Environmental > Aquatic > Freshwater > Lake > Sediment | place: USA: Wyoming | collected...
CGCGGGGACCCGCGGTCGGGTCGGGGGCGGCGCGGAGACTCCGGCGGTAGTAAAGACGCGCCATCCGGCGAAAAGCCGGGTGGCGCGTTTGCTTTTCGGAGGCACGGTTGGCCCCAGTGACGCGTTGGTTTCTGGGGGCGCGGTTGAACCCGGTGGCGCGTTGGTTTCTGGGGGCGCGGTTGGCCCCAGTGACGCGTTGGCTTTTGTCGTCGCCTCCGCCGATTCGGCTTTTGACAAGGTTCGCCCCTCGGCTATCATTGCCGCGACAGCCACTTCCCCCAGATTCGAGGAGGCCTTGTCATGTCGAAGCTCACGGCAGTCGCCCTTGCGCTGGTCTGGTGTTTCCTCGGCGCTCACCACGCGGGCGCCCAGGAATCGCCGAACGCGTCCGCCTACGACGAAATCCTCGTCGAAACCGTCCCGGTCACACTCGACGGCGAGGCTCTCTTCCCGGTCAGAGGCATCGCGACGCTCAGCGCGAAGGAACGCGCTCGAGCGATCGGCAAGAGAATCCGCGCGCTCGCCGGCAATCCCCTGTTCGACCCGGACTCCACGGCTGTCGTCCGTGTCGAGGGGGTGACGCGGATCATGGCGGGAACGGAAATGATCATGACGATCACCCAAGGGGACGCCGCCGCCACCGGACTGACCAACGAAGAACTTGAAACCCTCACGCTTTCCAGAATTCGTTCCGCCATCGAGAAGTACCGAAGTGACCGCACGAGGGAGAACTTCACGAGAGCGCTTCTCCATTCCGCGCTGTGGACGATCGCGCTCCTGGGCGGGCTTGTCGTTTTCCTCAAACTCTACCGGAGACTCTGGGCGCATCTCGAGGCGCGGTACAAGGGGAAGATCGATTCGCTCCGGATCAAGTCGCTGGACATCGTGTCGGACCGGACATTCTGGGGGACGTTCACGCTGATTCTGCGAGCGGTGCGGTTCGTCGTCGTCGTCATCATTCTGTATACATACATCGAGCTCGTTCTCGGGTCGTTCCCGTGGACGCGGTTCATAGCGGTGGAGATTCTCGACTGGGTTCAAACGCCGCTCCAGGTCGCCGGGCAGACGATCGTCGACCAGATCCCCAATCTGATGTTCCTCGCGATCACCTGGTTCATCACCCGGTTGGTGTTGAACGCGATCAAGATCTTCTTCGCTCGAGTGGAAGCCAAGACGATTTCCATCTCCGGGTTCGACCCCGAGTGGTCCATGCCGACATACAATCTGGTCCGTGTGGCGGTGGTTGTTTTCGCAATCATCGTTTGCTATCCCTATGTCCCGGGGTCGGACTCGGAGGCCTTCAAGGGAATCTCGATTTTCCTCGGGGTGATCGTCTCGCTCGGGTCCTCTTCGGCCGTATCAAACCTCATCGCGGGGTACATGCTCATCTACCGGAGAGCCTTCAAGATGGGCGACTTCGTCCAGATCAACGACGTGCGGGGCGTGGTCATAGAGCGGAGGCTGCAGGTCACGCATCTGCGGACGGTGAAGAACGAGGAAATCATCATCCCGAACTCGGTCATCATCAACAGCAACGTCATGAACTACAGCACGGTGGCGCGGGAAAGCGGGCTCATTCTCCATACGCAGGTGACCATCGGCTACGACACCCCATGGAGACAGGTGAACGGTCTTCTGCTCGTCGCCGCCGACCGCACGGAGGGAATTCTCAAGGAACCAAAGCCGTTTGTCTGGCAGCGGTCTCTGGATGATTTCTTCGTGACGTACGAACTGAACGCCTACACCGATGCGCCCCGTGGCATGATGCAGACGTACTCGGAGCTCCACCGGCACATCCTCGACGCCTTTAACGAGCACGGCGTCCAGATCACGTCGCCTCACTACGAGGGTGACCCGGCGAACCTCAAGGTGGTGTCGAAGGACAAGTGGTACTCGCCGCCCGCGGATCGAGCCGGCGAAGGTGCGCCCGGCGGCAAGTCCTAGCGTGGAATGCCGGCAGATTGGTTTTTGGAGGAAAGGACAGGGCGGTTTCTCGACCGGTGATGAGATCAAGACAACCTCGTAGTCGGGCGGGTCTCGGCGGGCTGTTCCTAGAAGGAATCAACAGGGCGAAACCGGACGGGTCATCGAATGGCCGTCAGCACAACCCCTCGACTCCCCTCCCCTCCTCGTCGTACGACCACCCGGGTCCGCGGCGCTTGTCTTTGAGGACGCGCACTTCCCAGCGGAATCTGTCGAAACCAAGTTTTTCCACGCGTGCCTCGGCGCGTATAGAAACGAGCGATCCGATCGATCCCGCGTCGCGGCGCTTCTTCGTCATACAGAAGAGCGCCGTGCGGTGTTTTTTCGCGAGCCCGGCGAGCCGCGCCTGAACGGGGATCTGCATCTCCGAATCCGCGCCGAGGTCGAGAACGATAACGGCGAACGCTCCCGAACGAAGGAGCCAGTCCGCCGCGCGCGCGGCCGAAGAACGGCCGGCGGCGCGGATCACGGGGAGCGAGTCGAGATCGACACCCGAGGCGGCGACATCGGGTGGGAAAAAAGTCGACGAGCCCGAGGCTACCCACGCCGCGGGTTCTCCACGGGATTGGGCCTCGAGGATGATCGACACCGCGGCGGAGAGAGAAGCCGTCTCCCCCTCGCTGGAGAGCTCGGCGAATCGCCCCGAGAGAAGGTCGAGGTTCCACTCGCTCGGGACCGGTTCCCGTGAAGGTCCTTGCTCGATACCGAGCCGAGCGATGAGGGAGGAAAGGTTGGCCGATGCGAGGTTGCTTTTCAATCGTATCCCCTTCGACGTATCGTCTCCGCAAGACCCGCCACCAAAAGCAGCCGGCGCGCACCCTCCACGAAAACCACCCGCGAAAATCTTCGCGCGCATATTCCAACAAAAACTCGGGAGGCTTTTCCCCCTGCTACCGCACGGGCGGTTCGAGGTGACGCCGGATTTCGATCACTTTCCCGAGGATCGTGCATTCGTTGGGCCCCGGGATGATCGGCTCGAAAGCGGGGTTTTCGGGGTGGAGCTCGATGCGGCCCCGCCGGAGGCGAAGCCTTTTTACGGTGGCTTCATCCCCGATGAGGGCGACGACGATCTCACCCGACTGGGCGGTGGATTGCGAGCGAACGATGACGATATCTCCCGGAAGGATCCCCGCCCCGGTCATGCTTTCCCCGTGGACGCGGAGGGCAAAGAGCTGGCCGCTGCCCGTCGGTTGAGTGGTCTGGTACGAGGAGGCACTCAGTCCAGTGTCCTCGGTTGTGGCGCCCTGTGGTTGTGGTGGCTGGGCGTCACGCGCTTTCGTCAGGCGGCCGCCGGGCCCTTTGGGGGTGGCAACCTTGGAGGGAGCAGCGGCTGCTCTTAGCCCTCGCGTTTGAACGGGGATGTAACCTTCCGTGTCTTCGATCGCCGTGTTGAGCCCGCCCGCGGGGACCCGCCCGAGAAGCGGGACGAACATCGTGGGGGACTCCCTGGCGATATCCCTCGGGAGCGAATAGCTCCGAGCCTTGCCCTTTTGCTTGACGAGCTTGCCTTCAACCACAAGACGTCTCAAGTGCTCCTGGGCGGTCTGAACCGCGTGAAAACCAAAGTGTTCCTGTATCTCCCGCACCGTGGGCGGGAAACCTTCCAGAAGGCGCTGGCGGACAAAGTGATAGATGAGTTGCCGGGTCTTGCCGGGTGGCGTCTTGGGTGACATGGTAACCCTAAGATAGCAGACTGGTGTCTGGTATGTCAAGGGGGAAAATTTAAAAATGATCCTGGGGGCAATCGGCGCTCGTTCGGCACAGAGCGGCGATCGGTGGGAGTGCTCAGGAACGATCGCGGGGCCGCGATCGGCGCTCAATCGGCGCCGGCGAGCGGGGTGCGTGACGAGGAAAAAATCTACTAGCGAGGCTCGCCGAAGGCCCCGGTGCCACCGTGACGGCGAAGAAGCTCCTTGATCCGCGCGTCGGCTCCGTCGCTCCACGCGTAGTACATCGGGGTGCGCCCCTGGTTGTCGAGCGGGTTGATCTCCGCTCCGCGCGCGATCAATAACTCGACCATCTCGAGCTGCTTCTGGTCGACGGCGTCGTGAAGCGGGGTCTGACCGTACTGGTCCTTCGCGTTGATGTTCGCTCCGCGGTCCAGCAGAAACTCGGCGAGCTCCTTCTGTCCTCGCCGCACGGCTTCGTGGAGGGGAGTTCCGCCTTTTCCGGTGCCAAACTCGATATCCGCGCCGGCATCGAGCAGCATCTCGACGATCTCCCGCCGACCGGGGGTCCATGCTCCTTGGAAGTCACCAATTTCATTGAGAAGCGAGTTCCCTCCGTATTCGACGGTCCGCGCGTCCGCCCCCTTCTGAAGAAGCAGAGCGACGACATCCTTGTGCGAAAAGCGGACCGCAAGACTCAGAGGCGCGTTGTAATCGCTCCGCGCATTGACATCCGCTCCGCGCGAGATCAAGTACGAAGCGACTTCAAGACGGCCGAGCATCGCCGCCTCATGGAGCGACGTGCCCTTGCTGTCGTTCCGCGCGTTGACGTCCGCGCCGTGCTCGACAAGAAGCTCCGCCGCCTCGACGTATCCCTGAGATGCGGCGAGATGGAGCGGCGCGTCGCCGAGAAACCCGCGCGCCGCGACGTCCGCCCCGCGGTCCAACAACAGCGCCACGACTTCTCGATGCTGCGGCGTCATCGGCGACGTCACCGGAGGCCCGTCCGGGAAGGCGACAGCCCGGTGGAGCGCGGTCGATCCGGTTCGATTCACGGCGCGGATATCCGCGCCGCGGTCCAGCAAGAGCCCCACCATCTCTCCATCGCCGTTGTACGCGGCGAGAAGAAGCGGGATCGCGTCCTTATCGCCGCTGTTCACCTCGGCCCCGGCGTCGATGAGGAGCGCGGCGGCGTCACGGCGGCCGAACTGAACCGCATACGCGAGCGGCGCCGTTCCGCTGGCGTCTTCTGCGTCCACTTTCGCCCCGTGTTCGAGAAGGATCTTCACGCATTCGGTGCACGACCCACGCGCTGCGTGGTGGAGCGCCGTTTCTCCTCCCATCGTGATCGCGCCGATCGGGGTCGGTAAATCGCCGGAGCGCGCCCGCGCGTTCACCTCCGCGCCGTTCTTCAGCAAGAGCTCGATCATAGAAGCGTGTCCGCCGATCGCGGCGCGGTGCAGAGGGGTGTCGGGCGGCGCGGTATTTCCCCTCGTGTGGAACTTCACCTCCGCACCCGCGGCGAGGAGACGCGCGGCGGTGTCGGTGTGTCCGTACGACGCCGCGTAGTGGAGCGGAGTGTAGTTCATCGCGTCTCGCGCGTTCGCATCCGCCCCTTTGGACAGGAGCAGATCGACCGCCTCATTCGCGCCACTCCGGGCGGTGATATGGAGGGGCGTTTCGCCGTCGGGAAGACGAGCCTCGAGAAGGTTTTTATCCGCGGCGATGAGTCTCGTCATCTCTTCGACGAGATTCATCGCGGCCGCCGAATGGATGTCGACCACCGCGCCTCGCGACACGAGCACGGCGGCGATCTCCATGTGCTGAGCGAATACGGCTCGGTGAAGAATAGACGTACCGCTCTCGTCCTTCGCGTTTGGATTGGCGCCGTAAGCGAGAAGAATTTCCACGACATCCGGATAACCCGCGCCGACCGCCCCGTCGAGGACGGTCGATCGGGTCCTCGAGGCCGCCTCGATCGAGGCGCCACTACCGACGAGCAATTCGACGATATCCGCGTGCCACCGGGATGCGGCCAGGTAGAGCGGCGTGGCTCCGATGGTGTTGTCGGACAGGTTGGGGTTCGCCCCGGCGGCAAGAAGCGCCCGGACCGCATCGGCGTGACCTCCCTCCGCGGCGTAGTGGAGCGGGGTTCTCTGAATCGGATCGAGGGGATCGACGCGCATCCCTGTCGCCAACAATCGTTCGATCTCCGGAGCGTCCCCTTTGTTCGCCGCTTCGTGGAGCTTCGTCCATCCGGATCGCTTCGGATCCCCCGCCTCCGGGTCGCGCGACATCAACAAAGCCACGGTCTCCGTATGGCCGTGCGACGCGGCCTCCTGGAGCGGTGTCTGTAGAGCGACGTCCTGCGCGCGGGGGTCGGCCCCCCGAGCGAGAAGCGAGTCGACGAGATCCTTGTTTCCCTGCCGCGCGGCAAGGTGGAGCGGCGTCCATTTTTCTTTCGACGCGACGTTCACATCAGCCCCATGACGGACGAGGATGTACGCGACATCCAAAAATCCCTTTTCGATCGCCACGTACAATGCCGTCTTTCCGTCGTTCGACTTGGCATCGACCGCGGCCCCGTTCGCGAGCAGGAGTTCGACGAGCGCGGTATTGCCGTCGAACGCCGCCCAGTAGAGCGGCGTGAAGCCGTTCATCTCCGCTGTGTTGACGTCGGCGCCGCACTCGATGAGCCACGCCGCCATCTCTCTCTTGTTTTGTGTGGCCGACACGGCGATGAACAGCGGCGATCGTTCCCATCGGTCCTTCATCCCGAGCAGCTTGGGATCGCGGGCCAGCATCCGCTCGGCCCACAGCCGGTCGCCGGTCTCGATCGCGTTGACGAACTGCTCTTCATCGCTCCGGCCGTCGTGCTCGAAGACGGATTGCTCTTTCTTGCTCCGGCCGTCGTGCTCGAAGACCCACCAGACGCACATACGAGCGCCGGTGGCGAGACCGACGAGAACGAGAAGGATACCGATGAGAAAGGTGGCTTTCGTGCTTTTCATGAGAGGCGTGTGTCCGGTGAAAAGCGTTTTTATCCGGCGTCAATCGTAGGACATGGTCGGCGCCTTGGGGTCCTTGCGAATGTCATCCGCGCCGCACTTGGGGCACCGCGCGGGCGCGTTCATCGTGAAATGCCCGCCGCACTCGTGGTCGCCGGCGATCTCCTCCACGATCGCGAAGTACTCTTCCTCGGTGAGCGGCGCTCCAGGGTAGCTCCCCCGGACGCGCTCGTCGAAAAACCGCGTCGCCTCGGAGTGCGGTCCGTCGAGCCCCTTGATGTACCTCAAGTGGGCTTCACCGAGCCGGTCGAACGGGATGCTCTTCTCTTTTCCGCACCGATCACAGTGGAGTATGTGGAAAAAGAACCCACCGCCCTCGTTCACCTCGAAACGACGGCCACAGGCGTTGCAGATCGCGCCGTAGGTTTCTCCCATGGCGACATCGTAGACCACCGAGAGTTCGGTGAACAACGAATATTTGCCGCGCGCGGGACGAGCGGGGAGGGCGATACGGGTTTTGTAGAACGGCGGAGAGGTGGTAAAATTGTGCTTTGAGAAAGGACTTGGAACGGATGGACCGCGCGGAGACAGGGGGTTTCTTGTGAGAATCGTCGGGCTCATCGGCGGAACCGGCTGGATCTCAACGGCCGAGTACTACCGCTATATCAATGAAGAGGTGAACCGCCGTCTCGGCGGTCTCAATTTCGCCGAGTGCATCATTTACTCGATCGACTTTGGACGAATCGATGCCCTCAAGAAAAGCAACCGCGAGCCGGATGTTTTTTATCTCTTGCTGGACGCGGCGAAAAAGCTCGAACGCGCCGGCGCCGAAGGGCTCGCTCTTTGCGCCAACACGATGCACAAGTTCGTCGATCAACTGGAGCCGGAGCTCACCATCCCGATCATCCACGTCGCCTCCGCCACGGGTCGTGAAATCAACGCCAGGCGGCTCCAGACCATCGGCCTCCTCGGCACCAAGTACACCACCGAGCTCGATTTCTACAAGAAAAGGCTCGAGGCGCTGAGTATTGAGACGCTCGTTCCCGAGCCCGACGACCGCGACTTCATGGAGCACGCGATCCTCGACGAGCTACTCAAAGGGGTTTTCAAGACGGAAACCAAGGAGCGTTTGCTTCGAATCATCAGAGACCTTGGTGTGAAAGGGGCCCAGGGAATCGTGCTCGGGTGCACGGAGATTCCGCTCATTATCCGCGAGGGGGACGTGGACCTTCCGTTGTTCAACACCACGCTGATCCACTCGCGCGCGATCGTGGATTTTGCGTTGGGATGAGAATGCGAGCGGCACGCCTGGGCGATCGTGGATTTTGCGCTGGGAGAGGGGTAGGAGTGATAGGTCCCGCCTCGCGCGTCGGGGCCATCCGAAGGACGGTCCCGACAAGCGCCGCACATCAAGACGGCCGCCCTGCCGGGTGGAGCGAACGATCCCCGGTGAAAGCCCGAGTTGGCGTGCTCGATCCCTAGATGATCGAGAAGGATCCGAAGGTCCTCGTAGTCGCGGTGCCCCAGACGTTCTTATCGGCGCCCCCCCCAAAGCTTTTCAACAATTCTCAAAAGGAAACCTCCTTCGCGGACTCGACAGAAAGCCGATTCGTGACTAAGCTTATCATAGGCAAGGGCGTTGACAGCCACTCTCGGGCGGTACGACGGGGGCCTCGGCAACCGGGTGTATTGACATAGTCCGTTTATAATGAAGAGGTTGCAATGCTTCTAGCCCTGCAGACGAACATCCTTTATGGCCCGGTGAACTCAAGACGCTTTGGCCGTTCGTTGGGGATCAACCTGAGCCCCGGCAGCTGCAAACTGTGCTCCTTCAACTGCGCCTATTGCCACTACGGACCAACCAAGCGGCTCGTTGCAGACGCGAAGTCGTACAAGAACGACCTCCCCGACTACTCCGACGTGATCGAGGCGGTCCAGGATGCGCTCCGCTCTCCGATGGATCTCGACGCCATTACGTTTTCGGGGAACGGCGAACCCACCCTTCATCCCGATTTCCCCGCCCTGGTCGAGGGTATGATTTACCTTCGCAACAAGTACCGGCCCCGGTTGAAGGTCGCCTTGTTGTCCAATTCGACGGGGCTCTCGCACGAGGATGTCAGACGAAGCGTGGCGAAGGTAGATCTTCCCGTGTTCAAACTCGACGCCGGCACCGAAAGATCGTTCATGAAAATCAACCGGCCCGCCGCGGGTGTGAGGTTCAATGACATTGTCTCCCACCTCAAGTCCGTTGGTAGAGTCTACATTCAAACGGCTTTGATAGACGGGACGCCCTCCAATACGGATCCCGATGAGATCCTCGCTTACTTCGAGCTCATCCGTGACATCCGCCCGCGGGAGGTCCACATCTATTCCACCGACCGCCCGGTCCCGAATCTCCGTATCTCCAAAGTTGACCCCGAGTGGCTCGAGGAGATAGCTTCTCAGTTGAAAAGTGAAACCGGGGTCCCTGCTACTGCTTTCTACGAAGGCAAGAGACACTGACCGGTTGTGACCCCCGTCCCGCTCTCCACGAGGGCAAGCAACACCGACTTATTGATTCACTCGTCCCACTGTCCCCCGTTGGGCAGCGAGGATGACAACTGGAGCACCCAATGGTGGAAAAGAGCGGCCTCGCGCGAGCGGGTTTATTCCTCGTTTTTCTCGTTTGCCTTCTTGCCGTATTCACCGTCGCGATGGTCTTCTTCGAGCGGTGGTCCGACCGCGCCGCCGGCACCACGCGCGTGGTTGTGACCGTAGTCTTCTTGGCGGCGGCGGTGACGGCGTATCAATTTCCCCGTTTCAAGGAATACTGGCTCGTTTTCTTCGCCTGCTTCACCGCGTCGTTTTCTTTATTGATGGCCGGGCAGTTCGGTGAGTACGGACCGCGCATCTTGTACCTCGCCGCGGGGACTCCCAGGGGCATCGCCGTCGCCAGGCTCTCGGAAGCGGTGATCGTCCTGTTCTTTGTTCTGCTCTTCACCGTGGCGGCGAGGACCGATCTCGCGTCGATTTATCTCCGGCGTGGAGAGCTCCGGCGCGGTCTCGCCATCGGCGGTGTGGCCTTCGCGATACTCCTCGTCGTCGGTGTCGTGCAGGCGGCGATGCAAGACGTCGGAGTCTTGCGGCTCTTATCATGGGCCCCTTGGATACTCGTGTTCGCGCTCGCGAACGGGTTCATGGAGGAGTTGCTCTTCAGGGGGCTTTTCTTGAGGAGGCTCGAGCCGCTCGTTGGCATAGTGGGGGCGAATGTCCTAACCGCGCTCGTCTTCGCCGTGGCGCACATGAGGGCGGGATACGTGTCGAACGTTTTCGTGTTCGCGGGGGTCGCGTTCGTGCTCGGTCTTGTGTGGGGTTATGTCATGCAAAAGACGGACAGCCTCTGGGGGGCGGCTCTCTTCCACGCCGGCGCGGATGTTCTGATTGTGGTGAAGATGTTCGGGGCGTTGTGAGTGTGCGGTTTTTTGTGGATGGTGCGGCGGCGTAAGCAGGAACCCGGAGAGTCCCCGTGTGAACATCGGGCCGTGGCTGAACGATCGATGGCTCGCTTGATCCGCCCGCGTGTGGTTGAACAAATACGCGAGAAAAAACGCGACGCACACGATTTTGTTCTTGACAGGTATTCGAGCGCGCGGCGCCGGTATGCGGAGATCCGCCTCTCGATGGGCCGTGGATCGCACGTATCCGCGCCGCCGCCGCGTTGAAAATAAACCCCGCCTTTTGTCCCTCCCGCAATCGTTTTGGCTTCTCTCTCGCGCCGTACGAGGCCCCAAAAGGGGCATGCTATATTATGCGTAACAGCGATCCTCCCCGCTGATTCGTCGCACTCGTTGCGATGGATGGTTTCGACATCGCCGCATTTCGCTCGGGAGGTTCGCCATGTCTCACGCCGGTTTTTCTGGTTCCTCTTGGCCCTCCGCGCGCTGCGGGCCCGCCGCTCTCTCCGGTCTCTCCGACCGTGAGCTTCTTGCCCGGGTGAAGGCCCTCGTCTTGAAAGAACGCGCCACGTCTCTCGAGATCCTTGTGCACTTGATCGAGGTCGAGCGCCGGAAGCTTCATCTGATACTCGGGTACCCCTCGCTTTTCGAGTATTGCACGCGGCACTTGGGCTATTCGAGCTCGGCTGCCGGCAGACGGATCCGCGCCGCTCGGTGCGTCCGGGACTTTCCCGAGGTCTACGGACTCTTGGAAAAGAACGAGGTCAATCTGAGCTCGGTCTCTCTGGTGGCTTCGATTCTCACCGCGGAAAACAAGGAAGACCTTCTCGGAAGGATACGAAACAGATCCCAAAAAGAGGTCGAGGGGATCGTCGCGGACTACCGGCCGCCGGTGTCGTTCCGGGACCGGGCGAGACCGGTGTGTGTGGCGGTGGCGGAACCGGCGAAGAGAGGATCCGAAGCGATGCAGGCGATCGTGACGGCGCGCTCCCGCAGCGGGAGTGGAAATTCACCCAACGTAGCCGCTGGCTGCGCCGCCGGCCAGACGGGACCACGCACAGAGACACAGCCATTGCGGACATCGGGCAACAATGCTTCCGACGTGCTTCGTACACAACCGCCGAGCGACGCCGCCCAGAACCCCACCCCCCGCATCGAGCGCAAACTCCTCGTCCAGTTCCTCGCAAGTGAAGCGTTCATGAAGAAGTTCGAAAAAGCGCGGGCGCTTCTGTCCAACAGACTTGGAAAGCCCTCCTACGAGGCTGTCCTCGAGACCGCGCTCGACGAGTTTCTCGCAAAGCATGATCCCGAGAACAGAAAACAAAGACGCGAGGAACGGCAGAGCAAAACCAATCCGAGAATAAAACCGATTAAACATACCGTCCATGAAGCTACCCGCAAACAAATGCCAGAAGCCGACCCTTCGCGGGGAACGTCGGAGAAACTCGCCACCGGTGGCGCCGCGCCGCGGGCCCGCTGTCCAGCGGCAGATCCGACGCTACATCCGGGAATCACCACCGCGCACGAACATTCCCGTCACATCCCCGCGGCGATAAGAGACGCGGTGTTCGCGCAAGACAAGGGACGCTGTACGTATACGGGGGCGGACGGCCGGCGATGTGGCGCTACGCACAATCTCCAAATCGATCACATCGTGCCTTTCGCGCGCGGGGGGATGACCTCGGTGGAGAACCTCCGCTTGCTCTGCGGCAAACACAACCGCCTCAGAGCCGAACGGGTTTTCGGGCCGCGGCGGTCGCCGAGGGTGAGCCCGCCGCGAGTCGATGAACCGCCGTTCACGCGGCCGTGAATGTTCCGTTCGCCAGTCGGCCCGCCGCGGGTCGATGAACCGCCGTTCACGCGGCCGTGAATGCTTCGTTCACCAGTCGGCCCGCCGCGGGTGAGCCCGTCGCGAGTCAATCGACGCCCCGAGGCGTTCGTGTTAGACTCCCCCCGATTACGGCAACACCCCGTGCGCCGGGTCCCGATGTGAGATTTCGCGCCGGATTGTCTTAGAGCGAGAGTAAAGGAGGGCAAGTTGAAAGCGATTTCCACGCGCCGCCTCTTCGACCCAGTGTCGAACGCGACTCCCAGGCGTTGTTGCTTCCACCGGCTCGCGAACCCGATTGCGATCGTGGGGGCGGTGCTGCCGGCCGTTCTACTGATGATCATCCCAGCGAGGGCACAAACCCCCGCCGCCGTCCCAAGCGAGTTTGCGCAAACGACACCCGCGAAGCCCCCGGCAACCCCCGCCGTTGCCGACAATGTCTTCGTCGACTCCGGCGACACCCGGCTTTTCGTCGAGATCAAAGGGAGCAAGAAAAACGCACCCGTTTTGCTCTTCCTCCATGAGGGTCCGGGGAACCCGGTCGGCGTCCTCGCGTTCGAAGCCTACCCCGGCGGGGAGCTCGAAAAGAACTTCATCGTCGCCTACCTCCACCAGCGCGGCGTTCTTCAATCGCCGGAAGTCCCCGTAGCCTCACAGACGCTCGCGAACCACATCCGGGACGTCGACAACGTCGTCGATTATCTGAGAAAAAGATTCGGCAAAGACCGTGTCTCTCTCATCGGCCATTCGTGGGGCGGGATGCTGGGATACCTCTACCTCGCGCAGCACTCCGAGAAAATCGACAAGTTCGTGTCCATCGCGGCGCCCTTTAACACGGTGGCGAGCCAGTTCGCGAGCTACGAGATGACGCTCCAGTGGGCCCGCGACACGAACAACCAGGCGGCGGTCGACGGGCTTGTCCGTCTGGGGAGTCCGCCCTACCGGACCAGTCAGGAGGCCCTCACCAAGACTCTCTGGTCCGCGGACGCGTTCGGCGGCATCACGAAAGGCCTCGATATGAAGAAGGCGATGGAAGCCGG
>Ga0315288_10008494_pt1 | contig 12959 bp, 10 predicted proteins | sample YL17G11_20_MG_FD_203454 | JGI IMG/M metagenome (GOLD analysis project Ga0315288, IMG submission 203454) | Sediment microbial communities from Yellowstone Lake, YNP, Wyoming, USA - YL17G11_20 | ecosystem: Environmental > Aquatic > Freshwater > Lake > Sediment | place: USA: Wyoming | collected...
GCCACGATTGCGGATTTCGGATTGCGGATTGAACAGACGACGGCAACGGCCCACGGCAGGAGCACTGTTGCATTGCGGAACGCGGAATGAACGGCAAAAGGCAACGGCGCGCGGGAGGCGAAAGGCGAGCGGCGGCGGAGGGACACCGCGCAGTACCACGAGGCCCTTGGCAACGTGACGCCGGATAATGTATACTACGACTGTGACCTGCGATCTGCCGGGAATCGCCACGGCCCTCGCGATTCCTGGTGCGTGCGACCCGGCGAGCCGATAGAATGTCGGCGACCCTTGTTACCCACAGGATGGCAAGGCCGATGGCTGCCGTGGCTATAGAACCCGCTTCCAAGGGGCACCCCATGCCATGCCCGCATTCGCACTTCATCTGCAACCTGGCGGCAATCCTCGCGCTCCTGCGTCGGCGTGCGGTGTTTCTCAGTCTTGTCCTCTTGCCGTGCGTCGGAATCGCCGACGTTGCCCTCGCGCAGCCGGCCGCGCCTGCCGCTTCCGTCCGCACCCCGATGACGGAAGAGGAAGCCCGGCAGTGGTACGACCGACAGCCTTGGCTGATGGGCTTCAACTTCGTGCCCAGTACCGCCGTGAACGATACCGAGATGTGGCAGGCCGAGACCTTTGATCCCAAGACCATCGACCGTGAACTGGCCTGGGCCGAAGGGCTCGGCTACAACTCCTGCCGGGTCTTCATCCAATACATCGTCTGGAAACAGGACCCCAAGGGCCTCAAGGACCGCTTCGACCAATTCCTGTCAATCGCCGAAAAACACAAGATCAGCGTCATGCCGGTCCTCTTCGATGATTGCGCCTTCGACGCCGGCCGCGACCCCTATCCCGGCAAGCAAGAGGATCCGGTGCCGGGCACGTCCATCGCCCGCTGGGTGCCCAGCCCCGGCTTGAGGCTCGTGACGGACAGGTCGGCGTGGCCCGAGTTGGAGAAGTATGTCAAGGACATGGTCGGCACCTTCGGGAACGACAAGCGCATTGTGCTCTGGGACCTTTACAACGAACCCGGCAACTCCGGGATGGGCAACAAGAGCCTGCCGCTCGTCGAGGCGGTGTTCGATTGGGCGCGCCAAGCCAAACCCTCTCAGCCCTTGACTGTCGGCGTCTGGGGCGGCACGAAGGAACTCAGCGACAGGCAGATCGAACTCTCGGATGTGATCAGTTTCCATTTCTATGGCAACAATGCTGGTATGCAAAAGCGCATCGCCGATCTCAGGAAGCATGGCAGGCCCGTTCTCTGCACCGAATGGATGGCGCGGACGACGGGCAGCAAGTATGAGACGGAACTGCCTCTGCTGAAGCAGGAGAAAGTCGGCTGCTACAACTGGGGCCTCGTCAACGGCCGCACCCAGTGCCAGTATCCGTGGGGCTCGCCGAAGGATGCACCCGAGCCGAAAGTATGGTTCCACGATCTGCTGCGGCGGGACGGCGTGCCCAAGAACCCGGACGAGGTGGCGTTTATCCGCAAGTTCACCCACGCTCCCGGCACAAACCGCCTCCAGCCGCTCTTCGACTTCCCGGTTCGGGACACCAGCGTCTGCCTCGGCCCGGACGAGACCTACTATCTCATAGGCACCACCGGCGCTCCCGCCTGGTGGAAAACCAACGAGGGTATCCGGATGTGGAAATCCAAGGATCTGAAGACCTGGGAACCGTTGGGCCTCGTCTGGTCGTTCGAAAAAGACATGACGTGGCAGAAGAAGCGGGGAGAGAATCAGGCTATCTGGGCGCCGGAAATTCACTTCTTCAACAAGACGTTCTGGATCGCCTACTGCGTGAACTACGGGGGCACCGGCATCCTCAAGAGTTCCACCGGCAAACCCGAGGGACCCTATGTGGACATCAAGCCCGACGGCCCGCTTACCGGCGAGATAGACGCTTCACTTTTCCGCGACGATGACGGCAAGGTATACTTCGTCTATCAGAACGGCAAGATCGCGCGCCTGAAAGACAATATGAGCGGTTTGGCCGAGGAGCCCAGGTTCCTGAAACCCGCCAACGCCGGCCGCGTCGGCTTTGAGGGGGCGTTCCTCTTCAAGGCGAACAACCGCTATTACCTGTCTTGCGCGGATTTCATCGACGACCGCTACCATTGCTACGTCGCCAGTTCCAAGGATCTCTACGGTCCCTACGGCGACCGCTATCTGGCGGTCCCGCATGGTGGGCACAATATGTTCTTCATGGATAAGGATGGTAACTGGTGGAGCACGTTCTTCGGCAACGACGGCGACGCCCCGTTCCGGGAGAAGCCGGGCCTGTTGCGCATCGAGTTCGGCCTGGACGGGGAGCCCAGGCCGGTGCCCATCAGATAGAATCGCGCCACAAGAGCCGGGAAATGCCGGCCAAGGCCACCACGATGCGCCACGCGGAAGCCGTGAACCAAACTGTGACCTGCGATCTGCCGGAAATCGCCACGGACCTCGCGGTCAAGGTTGTGGCAATGACCCGTTGAGAGGAATGGGCCTCATGGAAACGGAAAGGAATCGCACTATGAACACCAACGTCAGCCGGATCAGCGCAGGCAAGAGGACCCTCGCCGTGTCGCTGTCTGCTCGTAGAAGCAACCTGATCCAAAGCATGGGCGCCCTGCTCTTGCTGGCGTTGTCGGCTCATGCCGCCGACGCCACAGAGTTTCACATTTCGGTCAACGGAAGCGATACCAACGACGGCTCAGCGTCAAAACCATTTAAGACGATTTCGGCGGCCGCACAGGCTGCGCAACCGGGCGATGGGATCACCGTGCATGAGGGAATCTATCGTGAACGAGTGACCCCGCCGCGCGGGGGCGAATCCGACGCCAAGCGCATCGTCTATCAAGCCGCTTCCGGCGAGAAGGTCGAGATCCGGGGGTCGGAAGTCGTCAAGAACTGGGTGAAGGTTCAGGACGATGTCTGGAAAGCGACACTCCCCAATGCATTCTTCGGCGGCTTCAATCCCTATAGCGACCTTATCCACGGCGACTGGTTCAATGGCAGGGGGCGGCAGCATCACACGGGCTCCGTCTATCTCAACGGCGAATGGCTTGACGAGGCAGCCAAGATGGAGGATGTCCTGAAACCCGCGGGAAACACCCCGCTCTGGTTCGGCGAAGTGGACCAGGAGAACACCACGATCCGGGCGCAGTTCAAGGGCGTCAATCCCAATGAGCAACTGGTGGAGATCAATGTACGTCGGACGGTGTTCTACCCGGAAAAGCCGGGCATGAACTACATCACCGTGCGCGGCTTCATCATGCGCCATGCGGCAACCCCATGGGCGCCACCCACGGCCGAGCAGATCGGTTTGATCGGCACGCACTGGAGCCAAGGCTGGATTATTGAAAACAATGTGATCTCCCACTCCAAATGCACGGGGATCGCCCTTGGCAAATACGGAGACGAGTGGGACAACAAGTCATCCAATTCGGCCGAGGGCTATGTCAAGACCATCGAGCGCGCCCTCGAGAACGGCTGGAACAAGGAAACCATCGGCCACCACATCGTGCGTCACAACACCATCTCCCACTGCGAGCAGGCGGGCATCGTCGGCAGCCTGGGCGCCGTGTTCAGCCGGATCACCGGCAACACCATCCACGACATCCATGTCCGGCGGCTGTTCACCGGCGCCGAAATGGCGGGCATCAAGATCCACGCCGCCATCGATGTCGAGATCAGCCGCAATCACATCTACCGGACATGCCGGGGACTCTGGCTGGACTGGATGGCCCAGGGAACACGGATCACGGGCAACCTGTGCTATGACAACAGCACGGATGACCTTTTCATGGAGGTCGACCACGGGCCGTTTCTGGTGGACAACAACCTGTTCCTGTCCGGCGTCAGCCTGAGAGACTGGTCCGAAGGAGGCGCCTATGTGCATAATCTGATGACCGGGACAATATCCAGCCGGCCGGATGGGCGATCCACGCCCTACCATCAGGCGCACGCGACGGCACTGGCCGGTATGAGCAACATCAAGGGAGGCGACAACCGTTTCTACAACAACATCCTGGTGGGCGGAGGCGAACCCCCGCCCGCCGCCGAATTCGGCCTGTGGGTTTACGATGCGAGGGAGTACCCGCTGCAGACGGGCGGCAACGTGTATTACAACGGCGCCCGACCCTATTCCAAGGAAACGAACCCGCTCGTGCCGTCGGGGAGCGATCCCAAGGTCAGGGTCGTGGAAGAAGGCGACAGGGTCTTTGTTCATTTCACCGCCGGCCCGGAGTTGGAGCAAGCGGTCACCACGCTCGTCACGACCGAGCTTCTCGGGAAAGCCGCGATCCCCCAACTCCCCTACGAAAACCCCGACGGTTCGCCGTTGACCCTTGACACGGATTACTTCGGCGCGAAAAGAAAGGCAGCGCGTCCCACCGCCGGACCTTTCGAGCATCCCGGCCAGGGAGACCTCAAACTCAAGGTCTGGTGACTAAAGGATGAGATATGAACACTGTCCGTCGAGTTGAATCCGCCCTCTCCGGCTCCGGCGACACCCTGGATGTACGGATCCCCTCCCCGTGAATTAGTCCAGGTTTTGTGAGAGAATCCCATCAGCCGGAGGGCCGGAAAGGATTCTCGATGAAGCCGCGGCCCCGGCGGGGTCATTCCGAGGAGTCCTGAACGGGCGGAAGTCTCCGGCGGTTGCGCATACCGGGAGAAGACTGCCGCACCCCCGGAATCGCCCGGCGTCCGCATAGGGGAATCTCGCCGAGAGCATGGGTTGAACTTGCCCGCCGCTTCGGCTATAATTTCGGCCCCCGCTGACAGGCGGGCACAACGAATACGAAGGGGTTCGCCATGCCAAAGAAGGACGCGACGCAGCCGAAGAAAAACGACCTGCTGGTCATCGCCGGGGCGGGCGGCTTCATCGCCGGCGCCTTGGTGCGGTATTTCCATGACCGCGGCTTCACACGGATCCGGGGCGTCGACAAGAAACCTCTCCACGACTGGTACCAGCGGGTGCCCGGCGTCGAGTGCCTGAGCCTGGACCTGCGGGAAGAGGCGAACTGCCGGCGGGCGTGCGAGGATGCGGTGGAGGTGTACAACTTGGCGGCCGACATGGGGGGCATGGGCTTCATCGAGCGGTTCCGCGTCGAGTGCCTGCGCAGCATTCTGATCAACACGCACATGATCGAGTCGGCGTACCGCGCCGGCGTCCGGCGGTATTTTTTCTCGTCCTCGGCCTGCGCCTACAACACGACGCTGCAGCAGGACCCGAACGTTCGGGCGCTCCAGGAGTCGGACGCCTATCCGGCGATGGCCGAGCGCGGCTACGGGTGGGAGAAACTAATGTCCGAGATGTTCTGCGAGGAGTACTGGGCGGAGCGGGGCCTGGCGACGTTCATCGCGCGGTTTCACAACGTGTACGGCCCGTACGGGACGTGGGACGGCGGCCGCGAGAAGGCCCCCGCCGCCCTCTGCCGCAAGGTCGTTGAGGCCAAGGACACGGGCGCCGGCGCGATCCAGATCTGGGGCGACGGCCGGCAGACACGCAGTTTCATGTATATCGATGATTGCATTCACGGCATCGACCTCATCATGCACTGCGAGGACCTGATCGCCACGCCCCTCAACCTGGGGTCCAGCGAACTGGTCTCCATCAACCAGTTGGTGGACCTCGTGGAGGAGATCGGGGGGGTGCGCCTGCGCCGCGAGTATCTCCCGGACGCCCCCCGCGGCGTCGCCGGCCGAAACAGCGACAACACCATGATCAAGCGGGTCCTGGGCTGGGAACCCTCGACGCCTCTGCGCCAGGGGATGAAGAGCACCTACGCCTGGATCGAACAGCAGTACCGGGACCGCCAAGCGGGCAAGCGCGTCGTCCGGGACACGATCTGAGCCGCAGACGGCCCGTGGCTCGCGCACGTCGCGCAACGACCGCCGCCTGCCACGCTCCGCCTGATGCGCCGAAGGAGTGCACCTGTTGAGAGCGTCACCATGAGGCGTGAAGCCCGCACCACGATCGCCCGCGTCATCGGCGCAATTCCCTACCGGATGGCCCTGGCGGGCGGGTGGATCGACCAGCCGTTCGTCTCCCGGCACAACCCGGCGCCGCCGGGCTCGATGGTGGTCGTTTCGCTGGAACCGGAGGTGCGGTTCATGGACCGTTCGGGCATGGCGACCGGTACGCGGCACGTGGCGCTGGGCCTCTGGAAAGATGGCCTGCCCGATCGGGACCCCGCCCAACTCGTCCGCGAACTTTATGCCGAGGAGAACCGGGGCCAGTCCGAGCCGTCCGGCTCGCAGGACATGGTGGGCCTCCTGTATCCGGGGATCAACCGCCTGGACTACGATTACGCCGTCGAGGGCGGCCTGTTCCCGGCCCACATCGAGTCAACTGGCGCCCCCCGCATCGCCCGGTGGCTCGAAACCGTCATTCACATGATCCCCGTGGCGCCCCGACCCGACGGCTACAATCCGCTGGGCGCCAAGAACCTGGACCCGGAGTGGATTCGCCGGCTGGGCCGGACCGGCAAGGACTGCTTCGACGCGATCCTGGCGTGCGACCTCGACGCCCTCGGCTGCTCCCTGAACGAGTGCATGCGATGCTGGGAGGCCATCCTGCCGCACACCGTCAAACACCCGCTCCTGACCGTTGACCTGCTCGGCCTCCTCGGCCATTACCAGGCGAGGTACGCCGGAGCGATGTACTCGGGCTGCGGCGGCGGATACCTGTACGTCGTCTCGGAGCGTCCGGTGCCCGGCGCTTTCCGCGTCAAGGTCCGCCTCTCGGCGAGGACCTCCTGACGTGCCAACCGTGTTCGTGACAGGCGGGTTCGACGACGTGCGGTCGCGCCAGGTGCGGTTCCTGGAGGAGGCCGCCCGGTTCGGCCCCGTTCACGTGCTGCTCTGGTCCGACGAGGCCGTCGCGGCGCAGACGGGCGCGCCTCCCCGATTCGCCGAGGCGGAGCGCCGCTACCTGGTCGGGGCCATGCGCTACGTTCACCGCCTGACGCTATGCCCAGGCCCCATCGATCCCGACGCGCTGCCGATGCCGGTCAACGCACCCGGCGCCGTGTGGGTCATGCGAGAGGCGGAAGACCGCTCCGCCCGGCGCGCCTTCTGCCGGGCGCACGGCCTCGCCTGCCGCGTCGTCCCCGAGGCGGATCTGGGGGTGTTCCCGGCACCCGAGGCCCGCGACCTGCCGGTTCCGTCGCCCCGGCGCAAGAAAATCCTTGTCACCGGGTCCTTCGACTGGTTCCATTCGGGCCATGTGCGGTTCTTCGAGGAGGTCTCGCAACTGGGCGACCTGTACGTGGTCGTGGGCCACGACGCCAACATCCGCCTCTTGAAGGGCGAGGGCCATCCGCTGTTCCCCGAACGGGAGCGGTGGTACATGGTCCGCTCGGTCCGCTTTGTGACGGCGGCCCTGATCTCGACCGGCCACGGCTGGCTGGACGCCGAGCCGGAGATCGAGCGCCTCCGGCCCGACATCTACGCCGTGAACGAGGACGGCGACCGTCCCGAGAAGCGCCGGTTCTGCGAGGCCAGCGGCATCGAGTACCGGGTCCTCAAGCGGGTGCCGAAGGAGGGGCTGCCGCGCCGGCAGAGCACCGACCTGCGCGACTTCTGACAGCGGCTCGAAGTGCGAGGCGCATGGAGTTGACCGCGCGGTCGTGCGGCGATTAGAGTGGCACAGGCCCCGAAGCCGGGGATCCAGAAACGAGGCGCCATGCTTTCGCTTGCGAAAGCGTGGCACCCACAAGGCCAACTGTGACGGAGCCCTGGGACGCAGAAACGCAGAAAGGCGAGGACGCCATGGAGATCGTCGAATACGGCGGCTGGAAGCGGAACGTGCGGCTGGCGAACGGGAAGATCGAACTGGTGGCCACGCTGGAGGTCGGGCCGAGGGTCATCCACCTCGCCCCGCGCCGCGGGAAAAACCTTTTTAAGAATTACGACGAACAGATGGGGCGGACGGGCGAGGGCAAGTGGCAGAACCGCGGCGGGCACCGCCTGTGGATCGCCCCGGAAGACCCCGTGGCGACGTATTTCCCGGACAACGGGCCGGTCGAAATGGAGGAATTGCCGGGCGGTGGCGTGCGCCTGAGGCCCGGGCCGGAGACGCCGAACGGGATCCAGAAGGAGATGGCGATCCGTCTGGACGGCGAGACGGCCCACGTGCGGGTGGTCCATCGGCTGAAGAACATCGGGACGGAGACGAAGCGGCTTGCGCCGTGGGCACTCTCGGTGATGGCGCCGGGAGGCGTGGCGATCATCCCCCTGCCGGCGCGGGGCGAGCATCCGCGGAACCTTTTGCCGAACCAGCGGCTCGTCCTGTGGCCGTACACGGACCTGGGGGACAAGCGGCTTGCGATGCACACGCGGTCGGTGCTCCTCGCGCAGAAACGGGGTGCTGGGCCGATCAAGTTGGGCCTTTCGAACCCGGAAGGTTGGGCGGCGTACGCGGTCGGCGGGCGCCTCTTCGTCAAACGATTCGCCTGGAACGCCGAGGCCGAGTATCCCGACATGGGGTCGAGCACGGAACTGTTCACGAACTCGGACATGCTGGAGGTGGAGTCGCTGGGGCCGATGGTCGCGCTTGAGCCGGGGTCGGCAGTGGAACACGTCGAGGACTGGCACGTTTTTCCGGATGTGGCGAAGCCGAGGAGCGCGGAGGACGTCGAGAAACACATTCGGCCGCTGGTGGAACAGACGGCGTAGGGGCGGACGGGTGGCCACGGGCGGCAGACGGTCCCGCGGATTCACTTCGTTCATCCGCGGGCTTTGTTGGCGCACTGTGATGAACCCAGGCGGCGAAATCCAGGTGAGGTTGGCGCGGGGGGCGGAGGCGGACCGGGCCGCCGAGGCGTTTCTGCGGATGCCGGCGATCCCGGCGCGCCGGGACGAGTCGCCCGGCGCGGCCGCACTCATCCAGGCAAACCTGCGGAACCAAATCGTCGCGCTTCGGGGCGAACGCATCGTCGGGTCCTGTGTCTGGGTTCCTGGGGCGGGCCGGTGCGCAACGGTTCTTGCGCCGCGGCTGGCGGAATGGGACGAGGCGGTTGCGGCGAGGCTGATTCGGGGCGCGGCAGCGGCCTCGGCCGAGGCCGGCGCGCGGTTCATCCAGGCGGCGACGGAACCAGAGGGACGGAGCGCGCTCGCGCGCGCGATCGGGCGCGCGGGGATGGAACGGCTGGCGGTGCTGGCGTATCTGAGGCGTGCGGTGACGGCGGCGGAGGCCCGCGCGCCCGAGCCGAAGGAAATCGTCTGGAAGCGTTGGACGCCGTGGCGTCGGCGCCAATTTGCGCGGACCATCGCGCGGACGTACGAGGGGAGCCTGGACTGCCCCGCAATGGCGGGCCTGAGGACGGCCCAGGATGCGCTGGCGACGCACCGTGCGACGGGCGTCTTTCGGGCGGGGGCGTGGCACCTGGCGCTCGAGGGCGGAGCCGGCCACGGCACGAGCCGTATCCGTGCCAGGGAGGCGGTCGGGGTGGTCCTCGCGAGCGAGGTTGAGGGGCGCGGGGACCTCGTGTACCTGGGCGTCGTGCCGGAGGCGCGGGGCCGGGGCGTGGGGCGGGCGCTTCTCGGGCAGGCGATTCGCGACACGGCGCGGATGGGCCTCGTGACCCTCACCGTGGCGGTGGACACGGAGAACGGGCCGGCGTGGCGGCTGTACGCAGGGGCGGGGTTTAAGGAGGTACGGCGGCGGCTGGTGTTTTTCGTGCCGAGGGAGAGGCTCGCGGCGCTGGGCGGCGCGCCTGATGATGACGCGCCGCGCAAGCGCGGCGGCTAAATGTGAAGGGCGCGCTGCTAAGCCGCAAGCGGCGCGGCTAAATGTGAACGGCCGGCGCTGCTAAGCCGCAAGCGGCGCGGCTAAATGTGAAGGGCGCGCTGCTAAGCCGCAAGCGGCGCGGCTAAACACTCAGGCGACCGTCACTTCCTTGCAGAGATACACGTCCTGGACGGCGTTGAGGAGTTTGACGCCTTCGGCCATGGGGCGCTGGAAGGATTTGCGTCCGGTGATGAGTCCCATGCCGCCGGCGCGTTTGTTGACGACGGCGGTGCGTGTGACCTGGGCGAAGTCGTCGGCGCCGGACGCGCCGCCGGAGTTGATGAGGCCCGCGCGGCCCATGTAGCAGTTGACGACCTGCCAGCGGGTCCACTCGATGGGGTGGTCGGTGCAAAGTTCATCGTAGACCCGCTTGTGAGTGCGGCCGAATTTCTTTTCCTTGGTCGAGAGGGCGAGGAACCCGCCGTTGCAGGCGGGGGCCTTCTGCTTGACGATGTCGGCCTCGAGAGTGACGCCGAGGTGATTGGCCTGACCCGTCAGGTCGGCGGCGAGGTGGTAGTCGGCCTCCCTGGTCTTGAAGGCATCGTTGCGGAGGTAGCACCAGCAGACGGTGAACAGGCCGCGCTGGTGGGCCTGGCGGAAGGCGTCGGAGACTTCCTGGAGTTGGCGGCGGCACTCGGGGCTTCCCCAGTAGATGGTGGCGCCGACGGCGGCGGCGCCCATCCAGAAGGCCTGGTCGACCTGGGCGAACATTGTCTGGTCGTAGAAATTGGGATAAGTAAGAAGTTCGGAGTGATTGAGTTTGACGATGAAGGGGATTTGGTGGGCGTACTTGCGTGAGACGGCGCCCAGGACGCCGAGGGTGGAGGCGACGGCGTTGCATCCGCCCTCGATGGCAAGGCGGACGATGTTCTCGGGGTCAAAATAGATGGGGTTCGGCGCGAAGGAGGCGGCGGCGGAATGCTCGATGCCCTGGTCGACGGGGAGGATGGAGAGGTAGCCGGTGCCGGCGAGCCGGCCGTGACCGAAGAGCCGGCGCAACTGATTGAGCACCGCGGCGGGGCGGTCGCTCTGGGCAACGACGCGGTCCACGAAGTCCGGGCCGGGCAGATGTAATTGCTCCTTGGGGATGCCCTTGGCCTGGTAGGCGAGGAGTTCGTCGGCTTCCGGGCCGAGGTACTTTCGGATCGAGTCGATGGCGGCCATGGGCGGGCTCCCTTTCGCGAACGGTCCCCCGAGAGCGTCAGCATGCGACCCGTTGACTAACTATACGTTGGTGCGGCAGGGGCCGCCGTCACCCGTCGAGCCTCAGCAGTTCGATCTTGCGGAACTCGACAGGGTGGCTCTCGGACTGGACGGAAATCGACCCGCCGCGCAGCATCTTGTCCTGGCCGGCCTCCAGGAGCCTCTTGGCGTCTGCGTCCTTCTCGTCGAGTTGCGGGTCGGTGTACTCGAGGACCGTCTTGCCGCCCACGATGTGCCGGATGGTGTTGCCGCGCGCTTCCACCTCGACCGTAACCCACTGGTCGCCGTGGTAGGTCTCGGAGGAGGAATTGATGACGTGCTGGGTGATGAGTTTGCCGTTCATGACGACGTTCGTTCCCGGGGTGCAGAGGTTGGCGGTGGACCGCGGCTTGGTGCCGTCGCCGCCCAGGAGTTGCACCTCGATGCAGACGGGGAAGTTCTGATTCTTCCCCATGCTCTCGGGCGACTGGCCGTGGATCATGACGCCGCTGTTGCGGAATGCCCACCCCGCGCCGCCGGGGGTCTGTTCGCCCACGAAACGGTACTCGACGCGAAGGCGGTAGTTGGAGAACGGCTTCTCGTAGAAGAGGTGCCCGAACTTGCCGTCGAAGTTCTTGTACTGGTCGTAGCACACCTTCAGGATGCCGTCCTCGACGCGGAAGGTGTTGCCGTAGTTGTCGCCGAGTTCGTGGCCGGCGATCTTGACCTTCCAGCCTGTCAGGTCCTTGCCGTTGAAAAGGGGTATCCACTTTTCCTGGGAATCAGGCTCGGCCGTCACGGCGACGGCCACGGCCACCAGAAGCGAGGCGAGCGCAGCGACTGCGATCCTTACGGTTGTCATGTTCCGGTCTCCTGGCATAGGTTCAAGGCGTTCCGCACTCGCGGGGCACCGGTAGCCATTATACCCGAACGGGGCGGGTGCACCAGCGGGTAGCGTGGATCAGGCGGCCGAGAGGATTTGAGATCGGCGATCTCGGATTTCGGAGGGAGCGCAAAAGGAGCCGGGTCTTCCCGAAGGAAGGCCCGGCTGGAAGGATAATTCCGGCGGCCACCTACTCTCGCCCTTACGGACTACCATCGGCCGAAACGGGCTTAACGGCTGTGTTCGGAATGGGAACAGGTGTGGCCCCGCTCGTGATGCCACCGGAAAAACTCGAGAGCGCCTGTAAGGGCGCCTGGTATTCACTTGTCAATGACGCGGCGGGCAAGCCCGCCGGCTAAATATGGGGCAGACCCGCGTACGCGGGGCGGCTAAACGTGCCTCGCGAAGGGCGAGGTCGGTGTCGGGTTTGGAATAGCGGCAAAGGGCGAAGCATGTGAGGCGCGGTTGTGAAAGACAAGGATTAATGTGGTCAAGTGTTTGGCCATTAGTACCGGTCGGCTGAAGCCCTTTCGGGCCTTACACGTCCGGCCTATCAACCTGGTGGTCTACCAGGGGCCTCTCGTCCCGCCGAAGCGGGACATGGATACCTGGTCTTGAGGAGGGCTTCACGCTTAGATGCCTTCAGCGTTTAGCCTTTCCGTGCTGGGCTACCCTGCACTGCGGCTGGCGCCGCAACAGGTACACCCTCGGCACGTGCCTCCGAGTCCTCTCGTACTAGGGAGACGCCCTCTCAAGTATCCTACGCCCACGGCAGATAGGGACCGACCTGGCTCACGCCGGTCTGAACCCAGCTCGCGTAACACTTTAATCGGCGAACAGCCGAACCCTTGGGACCTTCTCCAGCCCCAGGATGTGTTGGGCCGACATCGAGGTGCCAAACCTCCCCGCCGCTATGGACGCTCGGGGGAGATCAGCCTGTTATCCCCGGGGTACCTTTTATCTGTTGAGCGATGGCCTTTCCACACAGAACCACCGGATCACTAGGGCCTGCTTTCGCATCAGCTCGTCCCATCGGACTCGCAGTCAAGCACCCTTGTGCCCTTGCACTCGCCGCACGATTGCCAACCGTGCTGAGGGTACCTTTGCACTCCTCCGTTAC
>Ga0315288_10008497_pt1 | contig 12956 bp, 9 predicted proteins | sample YL17G11_20_MG_FD_203454 | JGI IMG/M metagenome (GOLD analysis project Ga0315288, IMG submission 203454) | Sediment microbial communities from Yellowstone Lake, YNP, Wyoming, USA - YL17G11_20 | ecosystem: Environmental > Aquatic > Freshwater > Lake > Sediment | place: USA: Wyoming | collected...
ATTCGGGGCCCTCCAGAGCCCGATTACCGGCAGTTTTTATGAAATCTTTATTGTGCCAGTCCGCTTAAAATGATAGAATATTTCTTTTTTGTGAGTGAACAGCCACGAAAAGTATGGGCTAGTTCTTCAATTCTTTGCACCGTTGAGAGCATAAGTTGTCCTCTGAAAGTTCTGACTCCTCATCGGCTCCGCATGGAGTCACCCGTCTAGCGACCAGCCGTCCGCGTGTTCTCGGCTGGCTCCGCAGTGCCGCCATTCTGGATGGAGATTGGGGGACCAGCGTTGCCTACGTCATGGGCATCGGTTTTGCCCTAGCAGGATACGGCAGTTTCTGGCATCTCTCTGCCATGATGGCATTGACATCTCTCGTCGCCATCAACTACATCACCATATGTCGGCTCTATCCCAATGGCGGAGGTGTCTACAGTTCGGTCTACCACAGATCCAAACTCTTGGCTGTCGTTGGAGCCCTCCTCCTCGCCGCCGACTACATTGTCACAATGGCGCTATCAGTGCTTGATGCGTGCCACTACTTTGGGCTCAGCAATCCGGTCTTGTGGGCGATCGTGGTTATCCTTGCCATTGGGGCACTGAACTGGTTCGGACCAAAGCACTCCGGCGGGCTGGCTCTCCTCATCACCGCGCTCACACTTGTAACTCTGTTCGTCGTTATCGTCGCTTCCGCTCCCACTGCGGTCACATCCGCTAGAATCGATCTTCCCCAAGGTGGTTTGCTTCACAACTGGGGGATCTTCACGGGATTCATTCTGAGCCTGTCAGGGATTGAAGCGATTTCGAACATGACCGGTCTCATGAAGGACCCGACGCGGGACTCCCGCAAGGCCATTCTAGCGATCCTTGCGAAGGTGTTGATCGTCAACGCGTTTCTGGGGTTGGCGATGCTCGCCATCAAGGGATTGAATCCCGGCGACTACGTCGAGGACATGATCCGATTTCTCGCCGAGCACTATGTTGGGAAGTGGTTCGGCCTGGTGATTGCTTCCTCGCTCGGAGTGTTGCTCATTTCGGCAGGCAATACCGCGCTGAATGATCTGATCTCCATTCAATTCCTCATGTCGGTTGACAGGGAATTGCCCTCCGCCTTACGGCACCTCAACCGGCACGGTGTCCCGATTGTTCCTCTGGCCGTGGCAACCTTGGTACCGGTCATTGTCCTGCTTTTGATCGGGAATGTTGAAATGTTATCTCACCTGTACGCGATCGGCCTGGTGGGGGCAATGACGATCAATCTCGGCTCGACAGCCACCGACAGGACCGTAAAGCTGAAGTCACTGGTCCGCGGATTCATGATGGTTTCAGCAACGGTCCTCCTCCTCATTGAAGTGTCCATTGCGATCAACAAGACGCAAGCCATGATTTTTGCTTCATCTATTCTTGTCGTCGGCCTGGGTGCACGCTCTCTCGCCAGGCGCCGTTACCGTGAATTACCGACTGTACCGGAGGTCGCCGAAATCTCCGCTCCACGACCGATGCGCAGACCGCGGGCAATACCGAGCACTCGGTACCTCCTCGCGATGAAAGAGCTGAACGAGAAACTTCTGCGATTTGGGATAGAAGAAGCGGAATCGCGCAACGCGTTCTTGTTTGTTCTCAGAGTCAAAGAAATCGCGGTCGGCGCATTACCTGCGCAATTGGAAATGCCGACAAACGGCCAGGAACAGACTATCGAGCGCATTTGTGCTGATGCGGGGATCGACTATCGATCTGTCAAGATACCCAGCTACGATGTCGGGTATACCATCGCCGAGCAGGCCGCGACGTTAGGTGTCGAACGTGTCATTATTGGCGCAGAAAAACGGAGCAGGCTTGAATATGCGCTGAAGGGAAGCGTAATGAGATCATTGAGCCATCTCCTGCCGGAAGAGGTGCAGCTTGTCATATTCGGTGGTTAATTACTGCACATTCGGTGACCTTCCGGAATTTCCGCCATCTCTCCTCACGCATCGCTACATTCTTGAGAACGTCTGGGGACCTACCTTCGTAGAAGAGACTCAATACACGCGAGTCTATATCGGGCAACTCCGAAAGAAAATTGAAGACGATCCTACAAATCCCAGATGGATCGTGACAGAATCCGGCGTCGGATACAGGTTCCAAACGGAATAGTCAACACCAAAGAGCCAATCTCGGCTAGCGGCGATTTGTACACTGCGCTGCTGCAGTTCACCTGAATTGCCCTTCAATAGATTACGACCCCTTCTTTATTCAATTCGGTTTGTGTTTTTCAATTGTTGACGGTGAGGTTTTTCGAGTTTTCGTGTCTTGCGGGGAGCAAAATCCCGCTCTGGACGGAAGTCTGGAGCGGGATTGTCTTTGTGCGTCGGTTGTCCTAAAAACACCAATGCCTGTTCCGCAGTGAATGCCGGAACAGGCATAGAGTTTCGAAGCTTGCGATTACGCCTGAATAGGAAGAGGATCTTTTGTGTCCAGCTTCGACGGGGTGAAAATTCCGATGACTCCCTTCACGCCTACGCTCATCACGATGTTGAAGAAGAACGCCAGGAAGGCGATCAGGAGCAGCGAGCCGGACAGAGCCGCCAGTATCATGTAAATGTTGAACTCTCCGTTCAGATAGAGTGATCTCCGCAACATCCCGTTCAATCCGGCCATGCCCATGAACGCACCCATCCCGATTCCACCAAGGAGGTGCGCCCAAAAATGGAAGGTGGCCAACTTGTCGCTGTAGAGCTTCGCTCCATTTGTTACGATCGGGAACAAGAGATAGATCGCTGAATAGAGTGTCATCGTGAGACCGACGAGGATCGCCACATGGACGTGCGGGCCAACAATCCACTGCGTATTGTGCAGGATCCGGTTCAGGCCCAGGTCGGCCTGCATGATCCCTGCGGGTACCGCCAGCGCAAAACCAAGCAATCCTCCCAAGAGGAACTTGAGGGGATGTGTCATCTTCAGCGGCCGCGCGCTCCACAGTGTCACGAGCGTGATAAAGAACGCGAGCCCTTGTGTGATGAGTTCAAACGCGGTGACCATTTCCCCAGACACGACTTTCAGAATGCCCGGCTGTGCCTGGTCGGACATCAAATGGTGAGACCAGACCGTCCACGAAACGACGAGCTCAATCAACAATGCTCCCCGCGCAATGTTTTCCATGAAGAGCTTCTTGCCGGTGATGAGCGTTGCCAGCAGATACCAAGTCCCTGCGACAAAGATCAGCACCAGTCCATCGGCGACGAGATCGAGCCCCCACCAGAACCAGTTCTTGTAAAGGAGCGCATCGATGGCCGAGTGCTTCAGATCGTGCCCCAACAAAGCGGCGACCATATAGACGAGAATCAGCACGCCGGTGAACAGAATAATGACAGAGTTGAGCGCAGTGTCGACCGTCCCCCTCGCAATCGCCGCCACGGGCAACGAAACAAGATGTTCTTCTTTCTTTTTGGAGAAGAGATTCTTGATGCCGCTCCAACCCAACGCCGAACTGATGAGCGCACCGGCCGGTTGCTTCTCCCAGCCAGCCGGTGTGTAGGTGATGGTCTTGAAAATGTTGAGGACAAAAAAGATCGTTCCCACCATGATGATGGCGATACCAACGATGAAGAACGTCCCTCCCCAGATGCTGAACTGAGTGAAATCCGCCGGCAGAGGCCAATACAATGTGTAGAGGGGCGCATACTCGGAGACAAAGCCCGCGGACCACATGGTGAGCGTGCCGACTCCGATCAGTCCGCATGTCCAGTTCGCGAGCTTGATGCTCCAGAGCGGCTTCTTCATCAGGAAAGGAACGAGGAAGAGAAATGCTCCGAAGACCGTTGAGTACGTCGAACCGAAAATGCCAACCAGCGGATGTGCGGTCATGATCGCGAAGTACTGCTGCGGCTCGACGGTCGGAACTGGCGTCACGGCATAGACGCGCATGATCATTCCTTCGAAGACAGCGAATGCGTAATACACAAGACCGATCACAACGAAGCGCAGAATCATTTTTTGCATCGGCGTGAGCGTGTTCGGTCGGAACAGCTGCTGCTCGCCGTTCATAAGTGTCGTGAGGAAACTCATGGCCTTTTCCCGTAGTAGTCTAAGGTTGATTATTCATGGCTTGTGTGATCGCTGGACACTTCAACAACGTCTTTGAGCAACATCCCCACGCCCGCGGGACCCGAATATTCGGTTGAACGAATAGAATAGATACCGGGGCGGTCAAAGTGCCAGAGGATGTCGTTCATATGACCCGGCATGACCTGCATTTGAAAAACCATCGAGTTGTCGCTTCGGAAAAGACCGAATCCGTACGTCAGATCAGCCGACGTCACCTTGAAAAGGACTTTCTCGCCAACCTTGATCATCAACTTCTCGGACGGAAGGAGAAACTTGTGATCAGCCACCTGGATCTCGAAGACTTTGTCGGCCTGAATGTTCGCCCGGTTAAGATCCAATGGCGCCCAAGGAATGGTGTTGTACGTGATGATGTGCAGTGAAACACCGAGGACGACAAGAAAACCGACGAACGAATAGAAAATCGCAGGCCGCATTTCCTTCGGCTCTTCCTCCTTCGTCACTTTGTAGGCAAACCGGGCCATCAATGCGATCATGACCAGGACATAAAGCGTGTAGGCAGCTGTTTGCCCGGCAAGTACCATGTTTGAATCGACCATGGGGCGTTCCCCTTTCATGCTGGTAAACAGAATAAACTACTACCCGTAGTTAGCAATTAATTCCAAAGAAAACAGCGTCAGTGTTTCTTCATCAGATCTGCAAGAACAGAGCGGGGCTGATGCAACTGTCGGCTTGCATCTGCCGCTGGAATTCTCTATTTTGAGAATCCAAAATGGTCTTTTGAGCCAGCCCTCCTTGCTCGAGTCAGATTGTTTGACGCCAGGCAAATAGAAGCCTGGTTTTTTTCGTTCTAGCTTGAGGCCGAGATGCAGGATTCACACGTGCATACATTTCACATTCCTGTCATGGGACTTGCCTTCTCCGTCGACACGCCGGTCAAGGTCGCACGGTTTGGAATCTCCTCCGTTGTGTCCATCGTTGATGATATCCTCATCGAGCATATGCGGAAACAGCATGCTCTCGAACGAGGCGAGGCCTATACTCCAATCACGACCAAAGATTATGATTACCGTGCCCGGAGAATCACCGAGTACCTCAATCTCCTCCAGCGGATCGTTCATGATCAGATCACGTCGCTCAGGGACTCGGCGTTTGAAAAGGGAAGTGAAATTGTAAGGTACTTCGAAATGCTCGCGGACCAGTCGCCTCTCAAAGCCCTGTACCATCGCATGACGCATACGGATGATCCGACGATCAAAATTCAGCTCGAGCAAGATTTACGCACGAAGATCGTTGCGGGGGAAATCGACGTCAATATCATGACCAAACTGGACCGCCTCGCCCCCCCAAAGAATGGGCAACAGCTCCCCCCCGAGTTTTCCGATGCTCTCTCTTCCCTGCGCGGATTCGCGAAGAGCAACTTGAACTCTTCTGTGGTCCTTTCTGCAGGCCTGAACTCACGGTTGTTCAGCTACATGGCGCACTTCCCCGATTTTCTCCCCGATGAGCATGGAACTCTTCGAAAGCGGGTAACATTGAAGGTAAGCGACTACCGGTCTGCTTACATTCAGGGCAAAATTCTCGCGAAGAAAGGAATTTGGGTTTCGGAGTACCGCATCGAGTCGGGCCTGAACTGCGGCGGCCATGCATTCGCCTCTGATGGAGACCTTCTAGGACCCATCCTGGAAGTCTTCAAGACCAACAAGGCAACATTGATCAAGGAACTCCATGAGCTCTATTGTGCTGCGCTGCAATCGCGGGGCGTTCAGGCACCGGATAACCCCTTGCCGGTGCGAGTGACTGTCCAGGGCGGCATCGGCACGACGGCGGAAGATGAATTTCTTCGTGACTACTATCAGGTCGACGGGACGGGCTGGGGTTCCCCCTTCCTCCTTGTGCCGGAAGCGACGAATGTGGACGAGAAAACGAGACGTCAGCTCGCGGAAGCAACAAGAGATGATTTTTACATCAGCGACTCTTCTCCGCTCGGGATTCCGTTCAATAACTTGCGCAACACCACGGGCGAGCAACAACTGTATCAACGCGTGGAGAAGGGCAAACCCGGCAGCCCATGCGAAAAGAAATTTCTCTGCAGCAACACAGAGTTCACAAAAGATCCTATTTGTACGGCATCATCACAATATCAGCGGCTGAAAATCAAGCAGCTCGAGGAGATGAACCTCCCACCAGATGAGTTGAAACAACGACTCGGAAAGGTTTACGAGAAGACTTGCCTGTGTGAGGACCTCGCCGCGACGGCTCTAAATAACAACGGCGTGTGCGGACCGTCTCCTCTCCCTGTTGCTGTATGTCCCGGTCCAAATCTCGCCTATTTCTCCAAAATCGTAACACTCGAAGAAATGGTCGGGCATATCTACGGCCGCATTCAACTCATGACCGTGACCGATCGGCCAAGCCTGTTCATCAACGAGATCCGGTTGAACATTGATCACCTCAAGAAGGAAATCCAGAAGGTCATCGACTCGATTTCTATGAGAGAACAAGCCCGTTTTGCGGCATACAGGGCAAACCTCCAGGAAGGAATCGAATATTACAGGTCACTTATTCCGCAGTTGGTAAAGGAAACAGAACGGTACCGTGAATTGATGCGGATGCAACTGCTCGAGCTCGAGGAGGAATTGATGCAGATTGTCATTCCATGCCCCGTTGAGCCGCAGGTGCAATTAGTGCTACGCACGCGGTTTCAGTAACCTGAATACCCTGAACAAAGACGGTGAATCATTGTGTCGAACGAATCAAGAGATTGCATCAACTGTGGAATAACCGAGAAAGATCGCCCGCTTCTTACGCTCCAATTCAACGGCGGACAGATCTGGATGTGCCCTCAGTGTCTGCCTATCCTCATTCACGCTCCCCAGAAACTCGCCGGCCGACTCCCGGGTGCGGAGTCCATGACTGGCGCGCAGCACAAGCACTGACCACTTGAAGTGAACATTTGCATCTGAAAAAGACAAAACCCCTTCCCGGGGAAACCGGAAAGGGGTTCGTGAGCAGGAAAAGTGCTCTCTACTTATTCGCTGCGTAGAACTCTTCCATGAACTTCGCGAGAACTTCCACCGACTCCTTGGGACAGGCATTGTACTGCGAGGAGCGGATGCCCCCCACCGAGCGGTGCCCCTTAAGACCGACCATTCCTTGCTTCTTCGCCTCCGCAACGAACTTCTCTTCGAGCTCCGGTGTCGGCAAGTTCCACGTGAGGTTCATAATCGATCGATCCGCTTTGTCCGTCACGCTTCCCTTGTAGAATCCCGGATGAGCATCGATGACGTCATAGATCATCTTGGCTTTTTCCTGGTTGTGCGCCTCTATCGCCTCAAGTCCCCCCTGCTTCTGAATCCACTTCAACGTCTTGCCAAGCACAAACACGCCAAACACCGGCGGCGTATTGAAGAGCGATTTCCCTTCTGTGTGCGTCTTGTACTTCAGCATCGTCGGAACCTGTTCTTTCGCCTTGGCGGCGAGGAACGCTTTCTTGATGACAATCATCGTCACGCCGGCAGGTCCAAGATTTTTCTGCGCTCCGGCATAGATGAGACTGTAGCGGGCCCAATCCCGTTTTATCCCGAACATGTCGGATGACATGTCTGCGACGAGCGGTACATTGCCGACGTCGGGAATAGACTTCCACTCGGTGCCATAGATCGTGTTATTCGTGGTGATGTGAACATAGTCCGCATCCGGCGAGAATTTGCAGCTCTTGGGCAGATAGTTAAAATTCTTGTCCTTCGAGCTTGCGGCCTCGTTCACCGTTCCAAACAGCTTGGCCTCCTTGGCGGCCTTCGTCGCCCATTCGCCGGTGACCAGGTAGTCGGCTTTCGTGTTGAGGAAATTCATCGGGACCATAGCAAACTGGAGACTGGCACCACCGCCGAGGAAGATCGCCGCGTAGTCTTGCGCCGACAAACCCATGATCGCCAGCGCGTCGGCTTCTGCAGCCTGAATGACCGCTTCGAAATCCTTGGATCGGTGGCTAATCTCGAGGATGGACATCCCGAGGTTCGCAAAATTCGCGACGGCGTCGCGGGTTTCTTCAAGCACCGGCATCGGGAGAACTGCCGGGCCCGGATTGAAATTGTGTGTACGATTCGCCATAGTATTTCTCCTTCGATAGTACATGAAGATGCAAAAAACAAGCGTGCCCCAATATAGATATTTTTCCTGTAGAACACATTTGATGAACCGTCGCAGTTCAGTTTCCGAAAATGAGAACATCCTTGTTGCTGTTTGCATAGCAAGTAGCAGAAGCGAAGAACTATTGCCACTTCTAAAAAGAAATCTTGTGTTTTTGCAGAGAGCCACTACAAGAAGGGAATGGTGCTCGTTTCCAATGGCAGTTACGTTCTCGAAAAGGCAAGAAAACTTACTGGAAACGGCACTATGCATTTCACATACGGCATGTTGCATAATCGCTTCTGGCTACAACGCCGTATTTGTCCGGGTTGTCCATTCGGGAAAAAATGCTTACGTTTGCGGCAAAGACAAACCACATCGTGCAAATCATCGATCTACGATGCCCAGCCACGCAGCTATCGTTGTACCAGCAAGATGCTGCAAAGCGAATGTATTGCAGACAAAGGAGGCCGCTATGAAGATACTGATTACCGACGGCATATCCCCCGAGGGGGCGAAAATACTGACTGAAGCCGGCCATGACGTCGATCAGGTCAAGTATACGCCTGAAGAACTCCTGGTAAACATCGGCAAGTACGACTGCATTATTGTACGTTCAGCAACGAAGGTCACCAAAGAAGTCATCGAAGCGGGGAAAAACCTGAAGGTCATTGCCCGCGGAGGCGTCGGGCTTGACAACATCGACGTCGAGGTCGCAAAAGCGAAGAACCTCTTGGTCTTAAACACGCCGGGCGCATCTGCGATTTCCGTCGCCGAGCTGGCGATCGGACATATGTTCGCCCTGAGCCGTTTCCTCCACATCAGCAAGATGGACATGCTGGCCGGCAAATGGCCTAAGAAGGAATACTCCAAGGGCATCGAGCTGCATGGCAAGACGCTCGGTGTGATGGGATTCGGCAATATCGGCAAGGAGGTCGCACGGATGGCGCTTGGATTAGGAATGAACGTCATGGCGTATGATCCGCCGTTCACACTGATGGATTTCGTCGTACGGATTACCACGCGCGAAAAGCTTCTCGCCGAAGCGGATTTCATCACGCTGCACATCCCCGTCGACAAGAAAGGCGGACCGGCGATCGGGAAGAAAGAGCTCGAGATGATGAAAAAGGGGGTCATCATCGTCAACTGCGCGCGCGGAGGCGTCGTGGACGAGGTGGCCCTGCTCGATGCGCTGGAGAGCGGAAAAGTTGGAGGTGTCGCGCTTGATGTGTTCGTCAACGAGCCGCCGACCGAGGCCCAACAGGCACTCATCAAGCACCCGCGTGTCAGCGTCTCACCGCACATCGGCGGATCGACCGTCGAAGGGCAGGAGCGGGTCGGTATCGAAATAGCGCAACGTGTCGTGAAGGCATTCAATCCCGACGCATTTCACTGACACGCCGTCCAGACTATCACTGAGCACAAAAGCACGAAGCCGCGCATTGATCCGCCGGCACGTTCTGCAGCGGCTTCGGTCCCTTGCTTCATGTCTTTGAGGTCAAACGAGAGGAATCAAGGTTTCGTATGGCGACTGTACGACCCTTCAAAGCATTTCGCCCAAGGCCGGAGTTTGCCGGCGAGGTGGCGGCAAGACCTTACGATGTCCTGAGTTCCGATGAGGCGCGGCAGGAGGTGATCGGACACCCACTCTCCTTCCTCCACGTAGGGAAACCGGAAATCGACCTCGACCCGGCGATTGATCATTACGATCCCAAGGTGTATGCGAAGGGAAAAGAGAACCTTCAAAAACTGATCGACCAGAAGATTCTTGTCGAAGATCCCGCGCCGCACCTGTACGTGTACGCGCAGACAATGGAAGGGCGCATCCAGTACGGAATTGTCGGTTGCGCTTCTGTTGAGGAGTATCTGAACGATACGATCAAGAAGCACGAACTCACGCGCAAAGATAAGGAAGACGATCGATGCAACCACGTGCGGGTGACAAATTCGCATTCCGGCCCGATCTTTCTGACCTACCCTGACGATACTCGAATCGACGCGATTGTCGCGAGCGTTACCAGCGAAACACCCGAGAACGACTTCGTCGCGAGCGACGGCATTCGCCACCAAACGTGGGTCATCAAGGACGCGAGCGCGATAGAGAATCTGCGACAGCTCTTTGCAGGGATCCGGAATCTTTACGTTGCGGATGGACATCACCGGACGGCTGCTGCGGCGATCGTGGGCCGGGAACAAAAGCAGGCAAATCCACAACACCGGGGAGACGAAGAATACAATTTCTTTCTTGCAGTGTGCTTCCCTGCGAGTCAGCTCAGGATCCTGGATTACAATCGGGTCGTGAAAGACCTGAATGGGCTCAGCGCGGAGCAGTTCTTCGAGAAAGTGAAGACGACATTTTCGCTGTCGAAGATCCAGGGTCGACCGCGGCTCTCGAAGAAAGGGGAGTATGGCCTGTATCTCGACCGTGAGTGGTACATGTTTTCAGCTCCGGAATCGTTGCTGACGAAGAACGATCCGGTGGAGCGGCTCGACGTCACAATTCTCCAGCATCACCTGCTCGATCCGATCCTGGGCATCAAGGATCCGCGCACCGACAAGCGAATTGATTTCGTTGGAGGCATCCGTGGAATGGGTGAACTTGAAAAACGAGTGGATTCAGGGGAAATGAAACTTGCGATCAGCATTTTCCCGACATCCATCCATGAACTTATCGCCATCGCCGATGCCGGGAAAATCATGCCTCCCAAGTCGACATGGTTTGAACCGAAGCTGCGGGACGGCCTTTTTGTGCATTTTTTGGAGTAGGGAATCTATGAGGCAGTTAATTGGTTAAATGGTTAATAGGTTAATTGGGGTATCCACTGCTCACTAACTAACTAATTAACCACTCACCAATTAACCAGTTCTAGGAGATGTTCTATGAGGAGCTTCATTCTGTTGCTGTTGATCTGCACGGTCGCTGGCAGCGCCACCGCCCAGCACGACATGCAGAAGATGGAAAAAGGGCCGATGAAGGCCATTGCGGTGGTCTTTCCCGCCAAGGACAAGACGGTCAGAGGTGTGATCACATTCACGCAGACAGAAAAGGGCGTGAAGGTCGTCGCTCAGCTCGAAGGTCTGGCACCCGGCAAGCATGGATTTCACGTTCACGAGTTTGGCGATTGCAGCGCCCCCGACTTCACAAGCGCAGGCGGCCATTTCAATCCAACCCAGATGTCCCACGGCGCTCCGACCGATGAGGCGCGTCACTCGGGTGACCTTGGGAATATCGTTGCGGATGAGAAGGGGATGGCAACTCTTGAATGGGTGGATCCTATAATGCAGCTCTCGGGACCGAATTCTATCATCGGCCGGGCAGTGATTGTCCACGCAAAGGAAGATGACCTGAAGACTCAGCCAACGGGCAATGCCGGTCCTCGTGAGGGATGCGGGGTGATCGGACTCGCCAAATAGAACATACATCCATCTTTCCATATCTCCAGAGGCCCGTACACCGGGCCTCTTTTTTTTTGCCAATCACATTTCCTTGTTCCCCAATTCACGACTGACTAAGTTTCCCGCGAACTGCAAAGTCCCAATGACCTCTTCACGACGGTGACCCTTCATTACAACATCACTCCTCTCAAGAAAAGACGCCGCTATCTCCGGAGTCATGTCCCGGCAGCCGAAATGCTACTGTGGATGCACCTTTCCAACAGGCAAATGCTCGGCTACAAGTTCCGACGCCAATACAGCGTCGACAGGTTTGTTATCGACTTCTATTGCCCGGAACTGAAGCTGGCAATCGAAGTCGACGGCGACAGCCATTTCACACCGCTCGCCAGGGTTTATGACCTCGGCCGCCAGCATCACATTGAGTCGTTTGGGATCAGGTTTCTTCGCGTGATGAACGAGGATGTCTATCACAATCTTGACGCGGTGTTGGATGAAATAGCCGCGACAATTCGAGCGACTGAGGGCAGCAAATAGCAACCACCTCTTTGCTGAGGTCATTCTTGAAACAGTGAACCACCCAACTTGAGCCAGCTCCATCTTTGAAACCCGAACAACCCCTCTCCTCTTCCCCAACAAACACAAAGGGGCTGTCCCAAAAGTACCTGGGTCAGCCCCTTGTCGCCTGCAATCGGACAGATAATCGATCCGTCCAGCACCAGCCGCACAAGTGGTTACTACTTCTCCAGCTCGTACCCCCGCGTCTTTCCCTTCTCGATCGCCGGAATCCCCCTCGTCATCCACACTGGGGCCGGCTGGCCCATAAGGTAATGGTCAAAGAACTGGAGCATTCGCACCGACAGATCTTTCCGGTTCTTCCGCTGGACGAGATTGTGCGCCTCGCCATTGTAAGTCAGCATCCACGCCGGCTTGCCCAGGCGACGGAGCGCCGTGAACAACTCAATCCCCTGATACCATGGCACCGCACCGTCGGCATCGTTCGCCATAATCAGAAGAGGAGTCGTAATGTTCGGAGCGCTGAAAAGCGCTGAATTCTCGAGGTAGAGCAACGGCTTCTCCCACAACGTCGCTCCGATGCGACTCTGTGTATGCTCGTATTGGAACATACGACTCATACCGGATTCCCACCGAATGCCGCCATACGCGCTTGTCATGTTAGACACAGGCGCACCCGATCCGGCTGCAGCGAACATGGTGGAGTGCGCTACAAGATACGCAACCTGGTACCCGCCCCAGCTCTGTCCCTGGATGGCAATCTTCGAACTATCAACGAATCCTTCACCAATCAGCTTCATGATGCCTGGAATGACGCAGTCGTATGCACTCTTTCCCGGATAACCGACCTGGTAACGAATGTCAGGAACAAACACGACATA
>Ga0315288_10008498_pt1 | contig 12954 bp, 9 predicted proteins | sample YL17G11_20_MG_FD_203454 | JGI IMG/M metagenome (GOLD analysis project Ga0315288, IMG submission 203454) | Sediment microbial communities from Yellowstone Lake, YNP, Wyoming, USA - YL17G11_20 | ecosystem: Environmental > Aquatic > Freshwater > Lake > Sediment | place: USA: Wyoming | collected...
AGATAGAGCTTATTCAGGTAATTGAAGGCGAAAGCCTCCATCTTGACCATCTGGCGAAGACTGAGGGCATACTTCATCATCTGGGTTTCATGGTGCAGGATGTTGGTAAGAGGCTGGAGGAATGTCGGCGTTTGGGCATAGGGGTATTGCAACGCGGGACTATAAGGGATGCGGGTTTTACTGTAGATTACGCCTATCTGGATACCGTGGCTCCGGCAGGCATAATACTTGAGTTGATACAGTGGCGGCTGGGTCCGATAAGCCTGCCTGTGAACAAGCTGGTTTTCAACGCAGTGTGCCGGGCTGGTTCGAGAACCCTGTTCAGGGGTCGAGTGATAAACTGAACTCTCGGTGCCTCTTCATAGCGCAAACGTAAACAGGGGCTGGACTTCCGTAAGAAGAGCGATTTCAACCTATTCATTGACTACACTCAACTTTTTAATCTTTCCTTTTGTCCCCAGGCTCTCGTTCAATTTATTCTTGACATAATTAATGAGCTCTTCTGTGCTCAGGGTGTTTGCCCACGTTTCGCTTAACTCCAGGGTCATTTTGAATTTTATTTCAATGTCCGGCATGTGATTGGGAAGCTCCTATTTGTGCGGAGTGTGATTAGCGCGATGCCATTGTGCATCGGATATATTGAAACAGATTATGCTTGAGACCAAGTTGGTATATCATCGCTCATTTTATCGCTGGGTGCCGTTTGAACCAAATCCAGTTTGTTCGATGATTAGAGCATCCACGTCTTCGCGTTTGTATCTGCGGTCGCCTCGGGGTCCAACACGATATGCTGTGATTAAACCTCGCTCAGTCCATCGTCTTAACGTGTTGCAGTGAACGTACAGGATTTGGCATGCTTCTCCCGTTGTGAGCAAACCGTTTGGCTCTTCTCTATCCCCGTTTCTTCTGTGTCCGGTACCATGTGCGCTCATGGCTCCTCCTTTCTGGAGCATTTGCTTTGTGGCACCTCCTCTTTAGTTGAGAATGTACTTCTCGGAATCTATTTCTGGTCACACGATAAAGCAGCGGGATAAAGAAAGCGTTGAAATAGGATTAATACAGTATTAATACAGAGAGATATATGGGGTAGTCGAACGTGCAATCGTGTAATAAGGATGATTCAAAAAACCGTTACGCGTAGGGACAATCAGAAGAGAAGAAAGACAGATAAGTCAGGCAGAACTTAGCTCGCTTGGCTTTGCCAGCAAGTATCCGATGCCGACTTTGGTGAGAATTAATTTAGGATTGCTGGGGTCCACCTCAAGCTTTTCTCTTAAGTGCCGTATATACACCCTGAGACTCTCTGTAGCACCCGGGTAGTCCTCTCCCCAGATTACCTCTCCAAGTCGAGAGTGGGTAACCACATGACCTGCGTTTTGCATCAGGTAACGCATGATTCGTCCTTCGATTAGGGTGAGGCTTATCTGTTTTCCCCCATACGTCAATTCGAATGTTGAAGGGTCCAACCTTAGCAACCCGCAAACGATAGGGGCTTCTTCGTCAGGAGGGACTTGTCTTCGTAGCTGTGCCTTTAATCGGGCTAGCAGCTCCAGTTGTCTGAATGGCTTTACGATATAGTCATCCGCTCCACACTCCAATCCCTTCACCATGTCTGTCTCGTCGCTGCTTACGGTCAGAATGACAACAGGCACAGAAGAAAAGAGACGGATTTGCCTGAGCACCTCGAAGCCATTGATATCAGGAAGTCCCAGGTCAAGAATCACAAGGTCGGGTTTTTCCGATTCAACTAAATCCAGCCCCTCTTCGCCCAGTATCGCTGAAATCAACTCAGCCTCAGGCCACCGCATCTTGAAGGCTAACCGTACAAAGCCAACTATGGCGTCGTCATCTTCGATGATTAGCACTTTCCACAGCTTGGTTGGCTCTTTTGGCTCTATTACCTGTCTGTCTATAGATTCCAATGGCAGTGAAAATCCAAATGTTGAGCCTCGCCCTACGCTGCTTTTCACCCAAATCTTACCGCCGTGCAATTCCACCAGCATCTTGCAGAGCGCAAGTCCCAGCCCCAATCCCGCTGAGGACTCGCCTTTCGGACGCTGGTAGGGCTGGAATAGCGATTGCTGCTCGTCCTTCGATATGCCGCGACCGGTATCGCGTACCTCTACAACAACAGAGTTATCCTTTTTCTTCGCCCCCAGCTTGACATTACCTCCCTGGGGTGTGAATTTGAGGGCGTTGTCCAGAAGGTTGGTCACGATTTGCTGCAATCTGGATGTATCAGCTCGAACTGCTGGTAGACTGGGTGGCAGGGTTAACTCCAGCGATTGTCCACGTCTGGAGGCTACCGGCTTCATGGAATCCACTATATCTCGGAGTAGCTGCGATAGGTCAACCATCTCGACTTTTAGCTCGAGCATACCCACCTCGCCTCTCACAAGGTCAAGAAGCTCATTGATTCTGCTATCCAGATTCAAGGCACCCTGGCGGATATTCCTGGCTAGAGTCTGTAGAGGCTCGGTGTCAATCTCGGAAGCAAGCAAGTCGGAAGATGCAAGCAATGAGGTCAGCGGCGTTTTCAACTCATGAGCGATCGCTCGTGTGAATTCCACCCTCTTTTTCATCTCCTGTTCCAGTTGTTGTCTCAATTCTCTTTCCTGCTGATAGAGGTGCTGCAAGGACTCCTCTGCCTGCTTGCGTTCCGTAATATCGCGAATATGGGCGACAACGCCGTTGACTGCCGGGTTTTGGAGCAAATTCTGTCCCACAACCTCGACAGTGCGTAGTGAGCCATCTGCATGCCAGACACGCAGCTCGCTCTGTGCTACACTCCCAGGTTTCCTAGCGAGTTCGCTGAAAACTTTGAATATCCTGGGGAGGTCGTCTGCGTGAACAAATGCAAACGGGCTCTTGCTCATATACTCTTCCAACTTGTGTCCTAATAGGCGCTCGAAAGAAGGGCTTAAAAACGAGAGGAGCCCCTCTCTGTTTACAATCGCCATAGCTTCCAGGGAGTTTTCGATGAGGGCGCGAAAATGCTCTTCGCTGTTTGCCAATGCTTCCTGTATACGTTTCTGTTCAGTTATATCGCGGAAATTGGCGACTATGCCTGCTATGGCGGGGTTATCAAGGAGATTCTTCCCCACTACCTCGATGGTATGCCAGGAGCCGTCTGCATGCCTGGCGCGTATTTCGTAGTGCATTACGGAGCCCGGATTTTTGAGCAGCTCTGTAAATGCCTGGGCGCTGTTTGAAACATCATCGGGGTGCACGAAGTCGAAAGAACTTCTGCCGATGTCATCTCCCACTTTGTACCCGAATACGCGTTCAATAGATGAGCTTTTGTGTCGTATAGTCCCGTCGCTGCCGATGATTACCATGGCATCCATCGCATTTTCGATTAAAGCATTAAACAGTTCTTCTTTATGCCGCAATTGCGCCTGGAGCTGTCTCATTTTACTGAGATGCTCCCCTTGCTTATAGGTATGTCTATGTTCGGGTCTGATTCTTGTACTCTTGCTCTTCCTCAAGATGTATTACCTCATTGCTTTAAATGTCGAACAGACAAATATTAAGCACGAACCCGCCCCATTGTCAATTCCCTATTCAAGTGCTACCTTTTTCCCTCATTGACGTGGCTGAAATGGTGGGTGTAGCGCAGCGGAACCCACCCTACAAATGCTGCGCAGCTTTACAACCTAACTAGTGTAGTGTCTCTAACACTTCGTTAGCTCGTCGAAGCTTGGAAAGAATGGTTTAGGTTCAGCGTTATTGGCCTGACGATAACGTTATTTAGGAAGCACTACACTAGAAGGTACCATTTTCTCATCTGTACCCCCCGAAATGTCTATGGCAAGTTATATGAAGCGGTGCTAGTATTTCGGTAGGCGAATTTAAAAAGAGTGTCCCGTAGGAATAATATTAGGAGATAAAGACGATGAAGAAAGTGAAAGACGTCATGGCTGAGGATGTTGTGACCGCAGACCATGCGATGCCTGCAGCCACTGCCGCTAAGCTGATGCTTGAGGAAGGCATTGGATGCTTGGTGGTGATGAAGGAGAACAAGATTGCCGGTATAGTCACCGACCGAGACCTGCTGACTTGTGTTACAGAGAAGCATAACATGCAGGAATGCAGTATTGCTAATCACATGAGCAGCCCGGTAGTGACGGTGCCACCTGACACCCTGCTTCTCAACTTAGCTAAAGTGATGGCTGCAAGGCAAATCAAGCGAGTGCCTGTTTCTCAAGGCGGTGGGCTTCTGGGAATCATTTCATTTTCCGATATTGCTGATGATATGGATGGACAGGTTGCGGACATGTGGTCGGAATGGCTTGAGTTGATAGCTGTCACAAAGACTTCTGCCCAGCATCGTCGGGGAAGGCGCACCGACAAGCAAATTGAAAGCCGGGTCAGGGCTCCTGCGCATATCCATCCATAGAAAGGGTTGAAACATAAGAGGTAGGTCAGAACTCTGACCTACCTCTTTAATTTAACCTCTGGAGCTGTTTCTTAGGAAACCAGCCCTATCTTATTAGCTACAATCTCTCTCTGGAAGTCGGTGCCGCCGTAGCGGATGTCCGCGGACTTTGCTCTTCTGTAGTAGAGCGGGATGTCGTGCTCCCGGCTGGTGCCGATGGCTCCGTGCAGCAGCACACCCTTCTCGGTGACCCACTTGTACTTCTCGTTCACATACGCTTTAGCCATGGCGACTTCCTTGGTGCAGGGCAAGCCTTCGGACTCCATCCAGGCTGCCTGGTAGACTATGTAGCGGCTGGTCTGCATGGCGGTCCACATGTCTGCCATGATATGCTGTAGCGCCTGGAAGGCGCCGATGGGTCTGTCGTACTGAACCCTTTCCTTGGAGTAGGCTACGGTCATGTCCACCGCAGCCTGCATGCCGCCGATGGACTCAGCGCATTTGGCGATAGCGCCTCGTCTCATTACGTTCTCCACGATGTGCCAGCCTGTGTCTGGCTTTCCAAGGACGTTTTTGCTGGGTACGACGACATTCTTGAACTGCACCTCGCACAGCTTGTCCATGCCGATGGTGGGCATAACCTCTACGTGAATGCCGTGGCTCTTGGCGTCCACTATGAACACGGTGATGCCATCCCCCGCTGTCCCCTTGCCTGTCCTCGCTACGCAGAGCATGTAGTCTGCCACATTCGCCATCTCCACGAACACTTTCGTGCCCTCGAGCACGTAGTGGTCGCCTTTATGCGTTGCTTTGAGAGTGATTCCGGAGGCATCGAACAGCCCATTAGGCTCGAGTTGAGCCATGGTGCAAATAAGCTCTCCGTTGGCTATCTTGGACAGTAACTCCTTCTTCTGCTCCTCCGTGCCGGCATCCATGATAGGATAGACGCCTTCAATCACGGTGCAGATGAAGGGTCCCGGCAGGATATTTCTGCCCATCTCCTCAAGGAGGATGGTAAAGTCCTGGTAGCTCATCCCCTGCCCGCCGTATTTTTCGGGGATGACCATTCCCTGCCATCCCAGGTCAGACATTTTCTTCCAGATCTCGGGGGAGTAACCCTTCTTCTCGTCCTCCTCGAGCTCTTTTACCTTCTTCTTAGGGCACTCGGCAGTAAGGAAATCCCTCGCAGCTTTTCGCAGCATTTCCTGTTCTTCGGTGAAAGCTATGTTCATGGTATCACTCCTCTCGCTCGAAATCTGACTATTTCATCCTGGACAGGCTCAGACCGTTCCAGGCAATGATATTCCTCTGTATCTCATTGGTGCCCATGGCTATGTTCAGTCTGAAATGGTGCTGATACCAGGTCTCGAAAAAGCCATTGAACTTCGCCCACCTGGATATCTTCACCTGTCCGTAGGGTCCCACCAAATCAGTCACCATATGAGCCACACGCGCCTGCAGCTCGCCGGAAGTTATCTTCACTGCCGAGGCATCGAAGGGAGCCATCTCGTTCTTGCTCTGGGCATCGGCAATTCTGTAGGCAAGGCAGCGAGCGGACTCCAGGTCGCAGGCTACCTGGGCAATCCTGTTGCGCACCAGAGGGTTCTTTGCCAGTAGTTCTCCACCCTCTTTTGTCTCGTTGCAGTACTTCACGATGTCCTCTAGCTGGCGCTGCATGCACATAATGGCTCCCAGGTTAGACCTCTCGAAGCCAGCCAGCATCTGGGTGACCTGCCAGCCCTTGCCCTCCTCGCCCACCACGTTCTTCACAGGGACGCGCACATCATCGAGGAAGACCTCGTTATAGTAATGACCATCGTCCATGTAGTAGAGCGGTTTCACGGTAATGCCTGGGGTCTTCATGTCGAACAGCAGGAAGGTGAGACCCTGATGCTTCTTCTCGGCATTGGGGTTGGTTCTCACCACGGCGAATGCCCAGTGGGCGCGGTGAGCGCCGGTGCTCCAGGTCTTCTGACCGTTCAGCACATACTCATCGCCCTTGCGTATGGCGGTGGTGGTCAGCGAAGCCAGGTCAGAGCCTGCATTGGGCTCGCTCCATAGCTCGCACCACATGACATCAGCCGAAGCAATCCCTGTGAGGAACCTTCTCTTTATATCCTCGTTTCCTGCTCCCAGGAGCGTGGGGGCAAGCATCTCCACGCCGAAGACGTCCGCCCCGCCTATGTCGTAGTAGCCGCGGGCTTCGGCGAAGAACACCCTGTCCATCATCGTGCCCTTGCCGCCATACTGGGAGGGCCAGTCGAGCGCCAGCCATCCCCGCCTGGCGAACTCCTTGGCACAATAAAGGTGGTATTTCCAGCCCTCATCGGTATCGTAATTGCTCTCCAGCCCCACGTATCCTTGGGGCTTCTTCTGCTCTAGCTCTTTGCAGACATCGAAAAACTCTTTGCGGAGCTTAACTTGTTCGTCTGTAAGCTTAAAATCCATTATCTATTCTCCTCAACCCCCTAAATCCCCCAATCTTGGGGGATACCCCCAACCCCCAGTCCTTCCCAAGTGGAAGGACCCCTCTGCACTCCCCTGTGTTAAACAAGCTCTTTATTTCATCCTGGGCAATCCCAGACCGTACCAGGCTATGATGTTCCTCTGAATTTCATTGGTGCCCATGGCGATGAACAGCACGAATGACTGCTGATACCACTTCTCGTACCAGCCCTCGAAAGGCGCCCACTTGGAGCGCTTTACTTGTCCATAAGGCCCTAGTATATCAGCCCCCAGCCAGGAAAGACGTTCTTGCAGTTCGCTCGCCAGTATGTGAACCCCAGAAGCCTCGAACCCAGCCATTTCGTTCTTTTCCTGAGCATCGGCTATGCGGTAACCAAGACAACGAAGCGCCTCAACCTCGCAGGCTGCCTGGGCAAGCCTATTGCGGATGAGCGGGTCTTTGGCCAGCAGTTGACCGCCCAGTTTGGCCTCGTTGCAGTATTTCACCAGGTCTTCCAACTGGCGCAGCATCATCATAATAGCGCCCAGGCTGGACCGCTCGAAGTCGGCTAGAAGCTGGGTGACTCTCCAGCCCTCGTTTTCTGCGCCGACAACATTCTCTACTGGCACATGCACATCATCCAGAAAGACTTCGTTATACACATGTGCCTGGTCCATATAGTAAAGTGGCTTCACGGTAACGCCAGGCGTCCTCATGTCGAATAGCAGAAAGGTGATGCCCATCTGCTTCTTGGGGGCGTTGGGGTCTGTTCTCACCAGAGCGAACGCCCAGTGGGCGCGGTGAGCACCTGTGCTCCAGATTTTCTGTCCGTTTATGATGTACTCGTTGCCCTTTCTCACAGCGGAGGTGGACAGGGCTGCCAGGTCAGAGCCTGCGTTGGGTTCGCTCCATAGCTCGCACCATTGAACCTCACCGGAGGCGATTCCAGGCAGGAACCTCTTGTTGAGGTCTTGATTGCCCACTGCCAGCAGGGTAGGGGCAAGCATCTCGGGACCGAAGATGTCTATGCCCGGCAGGTCGTAGTATCCTCGTGCCTCGGCGAAGAACACCTTGTCCCCGATTGTGCCCTTGCCGCCGTATTCGGGAGGCCATCCAATCGAGATCCAGCCCCTCTTGGCGTACTCCTCGGCACAATAAAGGTGATACTGCCAGCCCTCATCGGTGTCGTAGACGCTCTCCAGTCCTGCGAATCCCCTGGGCTTCTTCTTCTCCAGCTCCTTGCAAACGTCATAAAACTCTTGCCGCAGCTTGACCTGTTCATTTGTAAGTTTAAAATCCATAGTTGGTCCTCCTTGTTGAGGTCATTTCCTAACTACTTTTCAACCCTCTGGATCCCCCACTCTTGGGGGAATTTTGAACTGGGGGGCACCCCCCAGACCCCTGACAGAGGGGCGAAGCCCCTCTGTACTCCCCGCTATTGAACGATCTGCTTATATAAGAGCTCGACACCTTTATCTGGGCAGACGCTTAACTATCAGCTCTCTCTGAATCTCCGAGGTGCCTTCCAGCAGTTCGTACATCTTGGCATCCCTGAACAGGCGCTCGATCTTGTACTCCTTGCTGATGCCGTAGGCACCATGTACCTGCATGCCCCATCTGCTGACATCTACGGCGGTCGAGGTCACGAACAGCTTAGTGATAGCCATGTCCTTTATGGTATCTGTGCCTTGGTCCTTCAAAAAGGCAGCTCGATAGACCAGCCAGCGCGATGCCTCGAGCCTGGATGCCATCTCAGCCAGCAACCAGTGGATAGCTTGCAGATTGAAGATAGGTTCATCGAAGTGCATTCTGTTCATGGAGTACTTGACAGCCTCTTCCAGAGAAGCCTGCATCAAGCCCACGCACTGGGCGCTGAGGCACATCTTGCCGATGGTCATGGCGTCTTTCAACGCATCGAACTTGCCGCCCTTCCCACCCAAGAGGTGGTCTTTGGGCACATGGACATCCTCCAGGAACACGTCGGAGAGGTCGGTGCCCCTCAATCCCAGTTTGTCCATCTTGGGTCCGGTGGAGAAGCCCTTTCTGTTAGTCTCCACGAAGAACAGGCTGATATCGCCCTCGAGCTTGGCGAACACGCACATAACATCAGCCCAGGGGGCGTTGGTGATGAACCTCTTGACACCGTTCAGGACGTAGCCGTCTTTAACTTCCTTCGCCACGGTCTTTATCATCTTGGGGTTTGAGCCTGTGTCAGGCTCGGTGAAGCCGAAACAGCCCACCTTCTTGGCATCACAAATCGCGGGCATCCACTGCTTCTTCTGGGCTTCGGTAGCGAGCTTGTTGAACCTGTCATTGACCACGTGCTGTAACTGGATATGTATCGCCATAGAAGCTAATACTTTAGCGATTTCCTCTAGCGCCAGCGCGAGGCTCATATGGTCAGCCCCGGCCCCTCCGTATTTCGGATCGAAGGGGATTCCGTAAAGATCCATCTCAGCCAGCTTCGGTCGAATCTCATGGGGGAAGTCGTTCTTCTTGTCCATAATATCGACCAGAGGGGTAAGCTCTTGCTCGGTGAACTTCTTCACCGAATTTTTGAACATCTGTTGCTGTTCGGTCAGGTTGAAATCCACTGTCTTTCCTCCCTTTTGTTTGTTCTGCTTTACTTTTTAGGGTATTTCTTGGCCTCTAACATCTCGATAAAGGTTTCGATTCTAGCCTTAACCTGCGCATCATCGTAGCCCCTGGGGTCTACCATATTCGCTTCGAACGTCATGCTGGGGATACTCAGTTCATCTCTCAGGATAGCGCCTATGTTGGGCTGTTCGGATGTGAAACATCGGCAGCACCGGTTGGAGTGGAAGACTATGCCATCTACCTTGTACTGCATGGCACGTCTCTTATAAAGCTCAGCCTTGCCCTGTGAGGCTGCGCGCATGAAGAAGCTGAGGTATCTCTCCGCCAGGCTGCCGAACGGGTCAGCAGGGTTCAAGCGCCCGCTGAAGGCGTTTCCGTAGAGGTCGGTGACGAAGGTGGCGCCGAACTCAGCGAAGTAGTTGAGCAGGCGCATGTTGTGGTAAACAGGGAAGAGGTCCCAGATAAGCCGGAACCTCTCGTTCTGTATGAAGCCGATTCCCTTGTTTACGCGGTCCTTAACCTCGTCACGAAGCTGCTTGTAGAATTCTACTGCGTCTCTGGTTCCTTTGAGGGTGACCAGGGGGAACAGGCAGGTGAAGACGTCTATCTGGCTTATGGGCGTCGGTACGGCTGCCCGCATGGCGTCTACCTCGTCCCAGAGCTGGCTGGCGCTGTCTGCCAGGGAGACCACCTCGCGCAACTTATCCATATCTACTTGCTTCTTGAGATAGCCAGCCATCTCGGAGGTGGCTTCTTTTAATTGCGCTGCGAAATACTCCTTCTGATGCTTGGGTAGGGTGGGGCTGTCCACCGTGTAGGCTGCGTCAATGATGACCATAGGGCATTTGAAATGCCTCTGCAGAGCTTCCCACCATTTGGGATGCGTAGCACATGCGCCCTCGGTAGCCAGCAAAATATCGGGGGCTGGGGGTCCTTCATCGCCGAAGGCGCCTTTTTTCTCGAAAATCGAGCCGAACATGCACAAAGCATAGGCACACAAATCCTGCGAATAGCCCCTTGCCTCGGCAGCGCGACAGAGTTCCTCCGCTACTTTGCGGGAGGAGCAGAGCGCAGCATAGTTTTCCGGGAAGAAGGGGATCCCATCGAAGGCGTACACCAGTTCGATGGGAGACATGGAGGTAACCCATATAACAGGTCTGCCCTCGGACTTGGCGCTGCCCAGTTCCTTGTAATATTTCTCGTTGAGTGCACCTAGAGCTGCTCCTGCAGCCAATCTGAGCGGCTTAATGGGGGTCGGTGTCGGTTTATCCTGTTTCGTTTCCAATTCACATCACCCCAGCATTTCTATGAAAGCTGCAACCATTGTCTTGAACTTGCCCCCCGACCAACCTATGTCGGAGTGGTCAACAACCAGAACCGGGTATCCCTTCTCTTTAAGGCTGCTCTCGAGCCAGGGACGGTCGTAGAGATGGGTGTCGCAGAATTTCTGGATTATCAGGATAACCCCTTTAACCCGGTATTCCTTCGCCAGTTCCAGCATGTGGCTCAGTCTGGGCTCGGCGGGGTGCTTGCAGGGGCAGGGGATTTTCCGCAAGTAACGCTCTGACAGGGCTTTGAGCGGTTCTTGTTTTTCATCTACTGTAGCCCAGAAATAGCGAGTGCCGATGTCTATGTCATCGATTACCACATCGCCGCCGCACTCCTCGATGGCTTGCAGGACTTCGATATTCTCGAAAGTGTTCCCTGCTAGCATGAGCCGCATCGTGCCATCGGGTGTCGCTTTGGGCGCGGGGACATTTTGTAGCAGTTTCTGGAGCATGGCATTGTGCTCCTCTTTGGGCATGATTAAGCCTGCCATGTTTATCCCGAATATCTGGCTTGCTGAAAGAGCGTGATTATCCTTTAACTGGAGCTTGTAAACCTCTCGCAGCAGCTTGCGGTTCTCGTTGTAGACCTTGATAGCCTTTCTCAGCGAGTCATCGCTGATTTTCTGTCCGGTGTATTTCTCCAGCGACTCCTTGAACAGATTTAGCTCCTGGATGAAGAACTCTACCGCTGCATCGTTGGTCTTGCCAGGGACCGGCAAGGAGTAGTAATAGGGGAATTTCACGTTTCTGGACCAGATGCTGTACATGCCTCTGGTCATGTCGCAGGTTTTGGGGAAAACCACACCATCCAGATAATTGTACCGCCCCTTCAGTGCCTGGTCCAGGGCGCTTCTCATGAAGGAGCAGCAGAAGGAGGGCATGTGAGCGTCAGCCAGTTCTACGTTTTCAGCGCTCCCCCTTATGCGCACAGGGATTGCGCCTGCTGCGCAGATAAGCTCCTCCGGGGTATAGTTGCAGAAGTAACCGAATATCCTCTTTCCTGACCTTTTCCATCCCTCCGCTAGCTTGTGCTTGTTCCGATAAGCTTCATAGAACTCAGAGTTCATCATTGTTTATCCAGCCCCATTTCCTTACTGGCTTGTTCCTTCAAGACGAACTTTTGAATCTTGCCTGTAGGTGTGATGGGGAAATCGGTTACAAACTTCACATACTTGGGAGCCTTGTAGTTCGCCATCTTATCCCTGGCGAAGGCTATGATTTCCTCTGCGGTGGCGGTCTGTCCTTCCTTCAGCTTTATGAAAGCCATGCCTACCTCGCCCATTCTTCTATCGGGTACGCCGATCACCGAAACCATGGCGACTTTGGGGTGGGAGAAAAGGAAGTTCTCTATCTCCGCGGGATAAGCATTAACGCCGCCTGTGATAAACATGTCCTTAATTCTACCGGTTATCTTAATATAATCCTTGTCATCCATGACGCCCAGGTCGCCGGTGTGGAACCAGCCGTTTTTGTCGAAGGCTTTCTTGGTTTCCTCGGGCATCTTGTAGTATTCTTTCATAACGAACCAGCCCCTGGTGCAAATCTCGCCCTGGGTGCCGCGAGGAACCTCTTTTCCCGTCTCGGGGTCCAAAACCTTCAGGTCGCAGCCTTTGAACATAAGCTTCCCGGCGGTGTGAGCAACAACCTCAGGCGGGTCTCCGCGGCGGCTGCAGGTGCTTATGCCGGAGTTCTCCGTCATGCCGTAGGCTGAGATGACGTCCTTGATTCCCATCTTCTCCATCATGGCTCTCACCAGCTCCGGGGCGACATCTGAGCCACCGACGATGCAGTTCTTTATGGAGCGGGTGTTGCGCTTGGGGAAATCGGGATGGTCCATCATCATGATATACATTGTAGGCGAGCCAGTGAAATTGGTAGCCTTCTCCTCGTCTATCAATCTCAAGGCTTCGCCGGGGTCAAATTGAAGCATGGGCAGAATGCAGGCGCCGTGGCTAGCACCCAGCGTCATGCCTGTCATGTTGCCCATGTTGTTGTTAAAAGGAGATACGACAAGGATGCGGTCCTTATCCGTCATCTGGAATCTCTCGCTGAAGCCCTCGATGACCTTGATGTACTGGTCGTGGGTGGTGACCACTCCCTTGGGGAAGCCAGTTGTGCCTGAGGTGAAGGGGATGATATAGACATCATCGCGCTTAACTGCCAGTTGCGCCTTCTTCAGCTCAGCGCTGCTGGCATAGTCCCTT
>Ga0315288_10008500_pt1 | contig 12953 bp, 14 predicted proteins | sample YL17G11_20_MG_FD_203454 | JGI IMG/M metagenome (GOLD analysis project Ga0315288, IMG submission 203454) | Sediment microbial communities from Yellowstone Lake, YNP, Wyoming, USA - YL17G11_20 | ecosystem: Environmental > Aquatic > Freshwater > Lake > Sediment | place: USA: Wyoming | collected...
CATGTGACTGCTGCTTCTTGCTCTATTCTGTACAGAGGCATTATACACAACCCAAAGGGGCGTTTCGAGCTTTTTCATGAATCCAACTGTGACAAAATCAAAAAAGTCACGCTTGTATAAGGACTAGCGCTATCAGCAACTGCCATTCGACCGGCACCGTCAGCGGCACAGGTGATGTCGGCGGCTTGGTGGGAAGCAACGGGGACACTATCATCAACTGCTATTCGACCGGCTCCGTCACCAGCACAGGCTCTTATTCTGCTGTCGGCGGGCTGCTGGGGGTGAACGGCTACCATGAATGGCACTCTGAGTGGGTTTGCGACGAGTGGGGCAACTGCTGGGAGGAGTGGTGGGTTGAGTACTACTGTGGTTGGATATACAAGTGTTATTCGACGGGGAAGGTTTCCGGCGGATTCGACGTCGGCGGCTTGGTCGGAGTCCACCGGGCAGGCGAAGTTAAGGATTCTTTTTGGGATACTGAGACTTCGGAGCAAACCTCAAGTGCGGGCGGGATGCCAAAAACGACAGCGGAGATGAAGACTCGAAGCACCTTCACTTCAGCCGGGTGGGATTTTCTCGCTGAGGCAGCTAACGGCACAAAGGATACATGGCGGATGTGCGTCGATGGGGTGCATTACCCGCGACTGACTTGGGAATACGTTCAGGGCGGCGATTTTGCGTGTCCGGACGGCGTCAATGGCGGAGATTTGAAGGTACTCTGCGAAGATTGGCTTTCGACCTATTCACAGGCCCTCTATGGCGCAGACGCCAACGGCGACAAGGAGGTGACTTCTGTGGACTTTGCAGTCTTGGCTGAGCACTGGTTGTCGGGTCTGTAGAAGGACTGGTGGGGTGAAGCGTGTAGCGGAGAAGTTCAATAGACCCCTCGGCAAGCTCGGGGTGACGCTTGTGAGTGTGCTTTGCTCCGGCTGGCGGCCTTATCCACAGGCCATACTCTGCCCCCCCAAGATCCGCCTACTATCATAAGGTGCACCCGTTGATTTGTTTGTGTGTTGCTTTTTTGCGGCGGATGTGGTATAATTGTATGTGTGTTGCAGAGGGGCTGAGGTTTGGTGAACTTTAGGGGGTAACGTAATGACTGTCGGCGGGAAAACGAGGGCTTTTACGCTCGTTGAATTGCTGGTCGTCATTTCGATAATCGCGCTGCTGATGGCGATACTGCTTCCGGCATTGCAGCGGGCTCGTGGAGAGGCTTACGAACTGTTTTGTATGAGCATTCTGCGGAATCTGTCGCTGGCCCAGAAGCAGTATCTGGCTGATACCGGCAAGTACCTTCCGCACACAGGCTATGACCCTTCGGATCCCTCGGGATTGATGTCGTGGCCGTGGTATGACAACGATTACTTCCGGCGCTCACTCGGGTTGCCGCTTGTCAGCGCGGAGGATAAGAAGAGAAGGCTCCCGAATATTCAGGAGTGGAAGGCGAACGTGCCGCGCAAGTTCATCTGTCCTGCGGCGAGCTATGCACTTAAACATCCCGAAGAAGGACTCTATCCAATTGACAGGAGCTATGGGGTCAACATCGATGGGGACTACTATGCGATGATAGGAGGAGTGAGCGACCTGCTGGACAAAGAGGGGTGGGTGAAACGGCCTTCTGAAAAGCTTTTTATGGCCGACGCCCTGGATTGGTGGATCGGCTATACCTTCTGCAAGAAGTACCCTGAGTTTGGAGAGAACTGGGTTGGGTATGAGACTTACGGGATGACGGCGTATCGTCATTACGGCCGCGTGAACCTGCTGTACTGGGACGGGCACTGCGGGCAGCTTCCGGGCGAGGAAGTGATGAACAGTCCGGGGTTGTGGGACCCGCTCAAGTGAGATTCGAGCCGGCGGCTGCGATTGGGAGATTGGATGCGGTTGGTTGTGACTATTACCGCATTTCACAGAGAGGACGACTATGCGAAGAAGCCAGTACGTCTGAACAGCAGATTTCTCCGCTGCGCGATGCTGCGCATCGCTCCGGTCGAAATGACGGGGGTGCGCGACGCTCCGCATCGCTCCGGTCGAAATGACGCCGTAGTAGCGGGACTTACGAAATGCGGTACTATTCTTTCGGATTCAGGCAATAAAAAAAAGGCCCCTGTGGCACGGGTCGAGATATTCCTTTATATACTTTTTGTACGTTTCTGAAATACTCACGCGGTGCTACACAGGGGCGGGGCTAAATTGATTAGCAACCTTCTCTTGTTCACTTTTCAATTTGTCGCCAATTTCATCCGGGTCAAGAATTCTTGACTAGGCCATTTGTTCTTCAGGTCTAACATCGTGCATCGGCACAGTGCGCAGTTAATCTTGAGCCTTTTCCGATAGCCCCATCCTCGCCGACAAGGGGCAGTTTCAACACAGGCAAAAGTGAGAAGGATATGCAGGCTGCCGGACTTTCTTGGCCGTCCCCAAACCCCACCTTGAGGGTCTTGAGCTCTTCTCCCATAGGTGATGACTTGCCCGGTTTAACCCCGATAACGTGAAATATTCTTCTTCAAGAATTTTTCTTGAGCGGTCAAAAAAACTTGGAATTCTCAGGCTATGGATGAGAAGATCTGTCGTTTGCACAATCGCGATGGTCCTGAAGCAATGGGCGTTGTGCGGGCTGTTTTGGCGGAATTGCCGTCTCGGCGCGGACGTAGAGGCGCATATCACGGGCGGAAAGATGCGGTGGTGGTTTTTCAGAGGGGGATAACCGCAAAAGAAAATTCGCTTTTTTGCCTAAAATACCGTAGTTTTTAGGCTTGACAATTCCCATTCTGTCTGTTAGATTGCTGCAAACTCAAGGAGGAGTGGTGAGAATATCTCTTCCACTCCCCCGCAGGCTTGGGCTTCGGCGACGAAGTCTCCGGCAGTGTGGAAGAAGGTATTCGACTTAGTAGGAGAAGGACGATGGGAAAACGGATTGTGGGGCTGCAGAGGGGGCTTTCGACGATTCTTGAGGGTGTGCAGATTCCAGACGAGGCCAAGGGGCGGGGTCCGGCAAGCATAGAGGCGGCAAACCAAACGGTTGAACACGTGCGCTTGGATCCCATAGCGCTGTTCGAGAAGGTGGCCCGTGACAGGGGACGCCAGACGTCCGTTTGGTCGCGGTTCAGAAGCGTTTTCTCGCCGCGTCCGCGCGGAAAACGCGGGTGACAGCGCCGAGCGCATTGTAGCATACACTGTAAGGCCAGTAACATTCGCCGCGAGGTTCGAAGGAGCTCTATCCGCAGCAGGATGTGGTGCATCATCGGAGATTCGGAGCTTAACGAACCATTGCGCTGTGGAGGATTCTCCGGGGTGCCGCGAGGCCGCCGGCGGCGCTGGATAGTGCCGGGATTATCCGGGAAGTGGAACGGTGGTTTTTTTGGGTACCACCGTTTTGACTATTGGATTTCTGTGCTATACTATTCGTAGGGAAGCTGTTTGCCTCGGATGTCCGATAAGACATCGTAATCGGATGAGAATGATGTTTTTGAAATGGGGGATGCACAGTGGGAATTGAGAATTACCTGGAGGATGTACTTTTTGTTTCCCTTCCTAAAGAGCCGCACTTGGGTACTGAGCTTGAGACTTTGAACGAAATTGCCTCTGAAGGATGCAATCGCGACGTGATTATTGATTTTTCCGAAGTCAAGGTTCTGACATCAGAGAGCATTTGCGGACTTATGATACTGGACAAGTACCTCGCGTCATCCGGTCGTCATCTTGTGTTCTTCGGCGCCTCCGAGGCGGTCAAGCACATTTTCGAGCGAACGGGCCTTGCGGCGGTTTTTCAGTTCGCCGATGATGAGTACTTGGCCCTTCAAGCGGTGCGACGTGCGCCCTGTTTGTACGGCTGAGCCGGTATAGAGAAGCTCACAAAGCGCCGTTGTGTAAGCTTCATATCGCTTGTTGACCGCAAGCGATAGGGAAGCCGCCCCGAGACGTAACGCGTCGATTGCCCGTCGGATACGGGCTGTCAACACATCAGCAGTGTGGCGGTACGTCAACTCGCCAGACGGAGAGCCTTTATTGCGCTGTTGAAAACATTGTGAACTGTCATTTCGAGCGAGCCAAAGGCGAGCCGAGAAATCTGTTTTTTTATTAGATTCCTCGACTTCGGCCCTATGGGCCTCCGCTCGGAATGACCTAACCTTGGACTTTTCAACAGAGCAGAACCTTTACCTGAAGGTTCGGCGTTTTTGGCTTAAATTCCACGTTTTTCCCCTCTGCACGCAAAGAGCGTTGTCAATTCGCAGAGAATCTCGCAGTTTCCCGGCAATTGCGCACTTTGGAGGATTGGCGCACATTGGTTTTGTCGGCATCATTAAATAAGTACGGTTAAAGATGGTGATATTCCCCAGGGAATGCCAAAAACACCCGGAGGTTAGGGTGGTTTTGCAAAGGGGGAAGGATGATCGATTTGAACAAAGAGATGGATCGGGAAGGCTTTGTTGTCGGCGCTCCGGGTTTATTTGAAGTCGCTGACCAGGGCATTGAATCGCAGTTCTGCGCCAGTTACACGTGCGGGAATTACAGCCATAGAGGTTTGACATACGGGCCGTTTGTTGAGCACCATACGCAGACCTTCACGGCCTTCGCTGAGTGTCCCGAGTGCGGCTGGGCCGATGAACTTTGACTGCGATCCAAGAGCGGCTACGGTAATGAACACAATTCGGAACTTCGTTGAGTGTCGGCTATGCTGCGGCACCGATACTGTCTGCGAAGAGCCGGCGATTGACGCGACGATAGGCAAAGTCCGTGAATGCGCGCTGACGAGTATTGCTGCTGATTCAGAATGACGACGAGAGGTCGGCGCTATCTGCGCGGTCTTCTATTGTTGTTGATGTCGCCGAGGCGGACGAGGGCGTACACGAGGGCCCCGAACAGACCGGCCAGGAGTACGATCACTATCCATATCCCGGAGCCGGCGCTGCGCTCGCGCATATCCCTGTAAACCCAGATCGCCGCGAGGATGTGGACAACGAAACACCCGGTCAACCACAAGCAGAGTACCGGATGAGCTGCTTGCCTGTGCGGGCGCCAATGGCCGATATCCTTTCGCTCCCGGTCCATCTGGAGGCGGCGCTGTTCGAGTTCGAGCTTCGCCATTTCTTCCTTGAATTTCACCTCGGTTTCGCGCTGCGCGATCTTCAGCTCCATATCGCGCATCTGCATCTGCTGCTCCATTTGCGCCAAGGGGGCGGGTTCACCGGCAAATGCAGCGGTTGGAAGAAGCATGCTTACCAGCGCCAAGCTCAAAATGTATCGCTTCATCTTTTGTCTCCTATCAAATGAGTTGTCGGAACGTATGGTTACTTTCTGCTGCAAGACGCACGTCATCTCACAACCATTGTATCGGCTGCCTGGCCGTCCCAGGTGCAGTTCTGACTTGTCAGGCTATCAAGGCCTTTGCGCAACTGCAAGGGCTTTGTTTTTTTTTGTTCAGGCGACGTTGCAGTCGGCCGCACAGCTACCCAACGTATCGGCGCCGGCCCTGGTGAGTGGTTGAAATGAGAAAAAGGGAGCCGGCAGCCCCCCACTGTATTTTGACTTAGTTGGCCAGCCGGGCTCCCTTCACGAAAGAAGGACACACTGTTATGTGCAGGTGTTCTTGTCTAAAACCTCCTTTTCTTCGATTCTTCCTATGTAAAGTATAGCCTGATTATGCGCGGGGGCAAAAAAAGGCGTCCAAAAGCCGTTTTCCGGGGTGTTTCGTAGGTTTCAGCGGCGTCCCATTGGGCAGCGGGCTTAGCCAAAGAATTGCTGGAATGTGAGCCACAACCAGCCGGAGAAGGGCGTTTCTTATGGGACGGGTGTCCCGGATGCGCCATTTTGAGCGTTTTTTCCTTGACAAAAAGGGTGTGTGCGGTTATACTACGCCTATATTCGCTGTTTTAAGGAGGATGGTGAGAACACTCGCCGTTGTCTCTTACCGGGCTTTTGCCTGCGAACGGCGTTTTTGTTTCTTTGTCCAGCATGCAAGTGAATCGACGCTGCGGACCGGGAAACAGCACCGGATATGGAACTGCCGGTTTCTGTTTAGAGGTGGTTGAGCTGCTGAATGTTGCAGCTTCGTTTCAGGTTAGGAGGCAGGTGATGGATGATCGTCGCAAGGATGATACGTTAGTGGAACGAACGATCTCAAGGCTCCTTGACTTTCAGGGGATGGAGATTGCGAAGAAGGCTGGTGTCGAGCGCCGGCCTGAGGCATCCGAGACGCTTCGTGCGCCCAAGACGGAGCACCTGGACTTTACAGGCGCTGCACGTGTTTTCGATGAGGGAGCCGAAGAGGCGCCGCAAGAGACCTGGGTCCAACCCGTTGCGGCGCCGCAAGGTGAGCCGTTTGCGGCGGGAACGGGCGTTAGCGCAGCGCGGCAGACGGCTCTGGCGGTGTTGGTGCCGATTTTATCTATCGTGCTGCTTGTTGTTCTCAACAAGTTCTATAACATTCCCTTCCTGGGCAGTGAATGGCTTAGGCTGGGGACTTACCGCGTAATGATCGCTGACTTTCTTGACTCAAGGGCGGCGGCGACGGACGAGGGGGGCCAACGACCCGTAAGGCTGAAGGTCAGAGGCGTAGCTCTCAGTGACGACCGGCCGTCTGCAGTTATTGGAACGACGATAGTGCACGAAGGCGATGCAGTATTGGGCGCAACGGTAGTCAGAATAAGCAGGGCCGGTGTCGAATTCGAAGTGAATGGGGAAGCCTGGACACAGAAAGTCCAGTAGTGGGCAAGAGCTCTCGTTTGAGTGCTGCGGCATAGGAGATGCGGAAACGTGTTTGCCGGTGCGGCCGGGATAGGGAGAACCGTGAGAGAGGCATTACCACAGATGTGGTTTCCGGGGCAGGCTCAACAGGGCGGCGTGGTATTGTCGAAAGAGCGTAGAGCATCAACAACAGCTTATTCAGCAGGCGAAAGGTCTTTAGATGACTGAGAAATCATTCAAAGTTACCCTTCCCGGAAGCTTGTACGAGGAGAATAATCACTGGTGGTGGAAGGTGAAGCTGCCGGGAGAGACCAGAGTCAAGGCCAGGGGTCTAAAGCCAAAAGGTGCCCGGTTTGCCACTGTGGACCGGGATGAAGCCGAGAAGGTGGCCCGTGAGATGTGGGAATCGGCCCTACGCGCCGAGGTTCAGGCCCAGGTGCGGGCCAAGGCCCGCGAGGAGGCCAAGACTTCTTCGGAGGAGATGGCCAAGCTCAAGGCCGAGGCGGCTGAGACGGTGGCGAGGATGAAGTCCGAGGTTGTGGGTATGATTGCCAGGGCCAAGGCGGAGTACGAGGAAAAGCTGAGGCTGTGGAATGAGGCGGCTGCCGGTGCGGAGGCGCGTGTCCGTGCCGAATCAGAGAAGCGAGCCCAAGCGGAAGAGCGGGCAATGGTGGAATCGCAGAAGAGGGCGCAGGCCGAGGAGCGGCTAAAGGTCGAATCGGATAAAAGGGCGGCGGCGGAAGAAAAGGCGATGGCCGAGTCGCAGAAAAGAGTCGAGGCGGAGGCAAAATTGGAGGAGATTCTTAGCCGTGCAAAGAAAACGGCGGCCTGTGATTGCTGCGGCAAGGCGGAGATTCCGCAAGACGAGCTGTCGAGAATCGACTCCGGCCAACTGCTGTGTTCGGATTGCCTCAGGGCGTTGAGGGGATGAGGCCTGGTGTGCAGGATTGGGAGCGCTGCCGGAAAAATGGTTGCGAGGCAGTGCTGCCGAGTCTGAGACGGTGAGTTTGCTGGTTAGGCGATGAAATCCGGCAAAAACTTTTGAGAGCGGCCGGGAAAACGATTATAATAGTCTTGTATCTTTTGTTTCTTTCCTCTGCCCCTGCGCAATGCAGGGGTTTTTTACAGGCGCGTTTCCGTCAGCGGGCGGCTTAAGCCCATTCGGCGACATTTCTGCTGAGGAAGGTGTGCATTCTCGTGGGGTCGGCGCATTTCGCAAGGGCCTCGTTCTCGTGGATGCACCGCCTTGAAAGCAGGTCTGCAATGCTCTGGTCGATGCTTTGCATACCGAGTCTCTGGCCTGTTTCGATGATATTGGGGATCTCGAAGATTCTGTTCTCGCGGATGCAGTTGCGGACCGCCGGGCTGCAAATCATAATCTCGACGGCCGGGACCATGCCGGATCCATCGGCGCTCTGGAATAGCGTCTGTGAAATCACTGCCTGCAGGGTGCTTGCGAGCATCGTGCGAATCTGGCCCTGCTGATTCGCAGGATAGATGTCGATAATTCGCTCAATCGTTTGAGAGGCGTTGAGCGTGTGCAACGTTGAAAAGACCAGGTGTCCGGTCTCAGCGGCTGTAATTGTGGCGCCCGTTGTCTCGAGGTCTCGCATTTCTCCGACGAGGATTACGTCGGGGTCCTGGCGAAGCACGTGCCTCAGGCCGGACGCGAAGTTGGGGCAGTCCACCCCTATTTCCCGCTGCTCAATTATGCTTGCGTTGCTGGTGAACTGGTATTCTATAGGGTCTTCCACTGTTATGATATGCCTTGAGTAGTCTCTATTTATCTGTTCGATCATAGAGGCGAGGGTGGTGCTCTTGCCCGATCCCGTGGGGCCGGTGACCAAGACGAGTCCGCGGGCCATATGAGCGAGGTCCCGCACTATCTGCGGCAAACCCAGAGTCTCGATGTCGGGAATTGTGGATTTGATCACCCTCAGCGCCATTGCCATAGAGCCTTTTTGATAGTGAACGTTGACGCGAAATCGTGTGCCGTCGTCGGAGGTTGTGGAAAAGTCAATGTCCTTCTTCTCGTTGAAGAGTCTGATCTTCTCTTCGTCCAACAAGGAGCCGAGTATTTGTTCGGCGTGGCCGGAATCGACATCGCCGAAGTTTTTCATCATCATCAGCTCGGTATTGACTCTTATTATCGGAGGCATGCCGACGATGATAAGAATGTCCGAGGCCCCTTCTTCAGTAGCCTTGGCCATTATCGTTTTCAAGTCCATTTTAGGTCCCCCTTTGTCATCTGCCTGGGGTCTGAAACGCACAGCAATATGAGTTTTAATCGTCCTAAACACCGCCGCACTTAATCAGTCCTGGGCGGAATATCGCTGCTTCTTATTGGGTTCAATCGAACATTATTTCGCGGCGGTTCTGACGGTCATTGGAGCTGTTTTGCTTTCTGCTGTTGCGCCGGCGGCCGGGCTGTGCCATGGACCCCAAGGGGGGATGAAAAGGTGGAAATGGCCCGCGAAGCAGTTTCTTTTGGCCAGAAAAGTGTTGACTTGGCTGCCGATATCGGATATATTCAATATTCACAAGCGTAGCAGCAGAGCCGGGTGGATGTTGTGTATGGAAGGGCCGGCATCAAATGGCCGGCAAAGTATTTATTGTCTCATCGGAGGATAGAATATGAACAAACCTGAGAATCTGTAACGATTGGCATATCTTAGTATTTCCGTTTTGAACATAGCACCGCAGCAGTAGTCTCACCTATTGGATGAGCCGCTGTGGGTGGACATTTTGCCTTTTGAAATTTATGCACGAAAGGAGAAAAACATGAGACGTTCCGTTTTCCTTTGGGTCTGTCTGACAGTGTTCATCAGCACACTCGTTTGGTCCTCGGAAGAAGCATTTGGGTCAACGTATCTTGAGGCCTTACTATGCAGGAAGGACTGCTACCTCATGTACGGTGACCAGCCCGTGCTATTCGAGATTTGTCTGAGAAGTTGCCAGGAGGAATATGATAAACAGCATCCGGAAAAAAGTGTTGGCGTGAGACCTTCAAGTAGCGGCTACCACACGGGGTACCCTTATCCTTATCTCATGGTGGAAGGGCTTGAATATGTGAGCGTAGATTTCGATATACTTACCAGCGATTCGCTCGATAGAATTGATTTGTATCTTGTCAATCATAACAATCCACCTGACGGTGTCGGTGTCCTTGTGGGCAGCGACGATGATGGGGGTGACGGTTGGCGTGTTACGTTTGACCCTGATATAGGCGGCGCGGATAAGTGGGTGGGTTATCTTGTGGCCGAAGCGCACTTCCCGGCTCACCCTATTGATCCCAATAACCCTGGTGGGCCTGGAGACGTAACGAGTATCTATATCACACGGAAACCTTTCGCCCCTCTGGAACCTATCCCCACGGTTTCCGAATGGGGTTTGATTATTATGGCGGGTGTGGTATTGACGGCTGGGGCGATTGTGATTGTCCGGCGGAGACGACGGGCAGCGGCATAGGCAGCGGCGCACATTATTAGGTCTTAAGAAACGTTCAAGACAATTGTGGCGGGGAAGGGTGGACTTTACATTCATTTTTTGTCTGTCAGCGAAGGCGAAAAACGCGAGGTAGCCGATGAGTCGCAAGAAAAGACAACGGTCCAAACGGTTGCCGATTTCGGGTTCAAAGAAAAAGGACGGGAGAGAGGAAAGGAAATCTGTTTTTGAGTTTGCGGCGGGATGGAGGTCTCGACATCCTGTCTTTGTGTTTTTACTTATTTTCGGCGTTCTAATGGGCGTATTTTATGCGTTTGCGATATTTACGCCATTTTACAAAAAGCACTTTTTGCTTTCCTATCTTCCCTTTAATGCCAAAGTATCGGGGGCGATATTATCGCTTCTTGGCCAGGATATAACAGTCGCAGGCACATCAGTCTCTTCGCCGGCCTTTTCTATCTGTGTCGATTCCGGATGCGATGGGATTGAGCCAATTGCTTTGTTCGTATGCGCTGTTCTGGCATTTCCAGCAGCTTTCTTGAGGAAGATTCCGGGTATTATCGCCGGGACGCTCTTGCTGGCGATTCTCAATTTCGTGCGGGTTGTCAGCCTCTTCCTGATTGGCGTTTATTTCCCCAAGGCCTTTCTTTTTATGCATCTTGACGTGTGGCAGGCTATGTTTATACTTTTTGCCATCGTATTTTGGATTCTCTGGCTGCGATGGGCGACCCAAAGCTAAATAACGGCGCAACGCGTTTCAAGCTAACTCAACCAAAACAGGTTATACGGTTCTTGTGCGTATTTGTACTTGTCTATGGGCTGTTGATGTCTCCCTGGCCGAGTTTGGGGGGTGCTTATTCAAGAATTTACAGGGCGGGTGCGGCATTTCTTTTTGAATCATTCGGCTCCAAGGGTGTTGTCCGCTTCGAGGAACTAAGTGATGAGGAATACGATACAAAGATTGTCTTTTATAGTCGAGACCAAGTGGGTTCGGATGGAAAGATGGTCCCCATCGGGTTTATGCGTCATAGCGCCCGCCGTTCCGCGTACATATATGTAGCCTTTCTGACTGCCTTGATCCTGGCCACGCCGATTCGCTGGAGTCGCAAGGGATGGGCGCTATTGTGGGGAATGATTCTGGTACACGGTTTTATCGTTTTCAACATGGCAATTTGGATTATCTACGGTTTCAACAAAGAGCCGCTTTCTCTGTTTATGTTGAGTCCATTTTGGAAACGGGTGTTACTTCTTGCCATCGGCGTATTTGTGCGTAACCTGACGTTCGGCTTGGTTGTTTGTGCCTTTATATGGATTCTTGTTTCGTTTTGTCGAGTGGACTTGTCCAGGGTTAAGAATAAAGGCTTGTTTATCTGAAAGTTTTTAGAGGATTCTTCCAACATGGTGCGATGTATTACAAGAATGCTGCGAGCTCTCCTGATTATCGCAGGTCTGTCTGCTGTTGTTTGGGGCGCGGGCTACGATTCGGGCAATGTGCTTTCCAACGGGGATTTCGAGAAGGGTGACCTTTCAGAGGCGGCGAATGATGCCATGGGGCGTTATCCGTGGTTCACCGGCAATAGCGGCGGCAACGCGATTGCGGCCACGAACAAAAAGAGCAGGAGCGGCTCATTCTCTCTCGAGTGGAATCCTGTCGGGTGGAACGTCAAGGACGGTGGGACTGCCGAGGATGCCAGCACGTTCATAGTCGTTTCTTGCGGGCCACACACACGGGCGGGTGCGGACGCGATCAATTTCTGCGGCTTCGTGGATACTTCATCGTTGGAGTCAAAGTTTGGCATCCAGGTCATTCTGGCCAATGACACTTTCACCCGGTGGAACGTTGATACGGTTCTTCCGGCGGGCGGGAACGGCTGGAAGAGGTTCAATGTGTCAATGCCTGTGAGCGGCACCGATAAGTTCATCTTCGCTGCGTTCAAGGCGCTCGGCACCGCTGGTGTCGGGGCCGGCGGCTCGGTCGTTCACATCGACGACCTGACGCTTGCCCGCCCAAACAATGGCGGGCTTGCCTATATGGGAAAGGCCGCCGGTGCGCCCGAAAAGGTCGCGGATACGGTGCCGGTTACTCCGATGGCGGTTGAGACCAGGCCCTTCTACATGGGGTTTACGCCGTTTCCGCCGGACACTACGGCGGCGGCGGTGGAGAACACCTACAAGGGTATTGCGGCAAACGCGGACATCATCTGCCATCATCTCGATGATGGAGTTCCGTGGCCCGAAGCGCTCGACGATAAGCCGTTTTCGGAGCATCTGCGCAACGGCTGGAAGACGCGGAAAGACAACACGCCCGCGGGCTTCAAGGTGTTTGTGGCCGTTACGCCTCTGAATACGTTCCGCAAAGGCATGGCTCTGTACCACGGCGAGAAGGAGAATATGCCTTTGCCGAAAGCATTTCAGAACAAGTCATTTGACAGCCCTGAGATTATGGTGGCCTATTTGAACTACTGTCGTCGGGCGGCAGCATACTTCAGGCCGGACTACTTGGCTATCGGGATTGAGGTCAACGAATTGGTCCACAATTCGCCTGATGAGTGGCCCGGATTCGTCAGGCTCTACAGGCACGTGTACAGCCGGCTGAAGAAGGACTATCCGCAGATGCCGATCTTCGCCACTTTTACGCTTCACAATATGCTCCAGGACGGCTGGAGCGATATAGAAGTCCAGCGCAGGAAGGTCCATGAGTTTCTCCCCGAGGTTGATATGGCCGGAATCAGCTTCTACCCGTTTATGAAGACCCTCGGAACGCCCGAGAGGCCCGTCGAAGCCTTCGACTGGATTCGCAAGTTCGTCGGCGACAAGCCCATTGC
>Ga0315288_10008504_pt1 | contig 12951 bp, 12 predicted proteins | sample YL17G11_20_MG_FD_203454 | JGI IMG/M metagenome (GOLD analysis project Ga0315288, IMG submission 203454) | Sediment microbial communities from Yellowstone Lake, YNP, Wyoming, USA - YL17G11_20 | ecosystem: Environmental > Aquatic > Freshwater > Lake > Sediment | place: USA: Wyoming | collected...
AGATCGCCATCCCGACCATCGGCATCGGCGCCTCGGCAGAGTGCGACGGGCAGATCCTCGTGCTCGAGGACATGCTCGGGCTCTCCCCGCGAGTGCCGAAATTCGTCAAGGAATACGCGCAGATCGGTGCGGGCATCGAGGGTGCCGTCAAGGCCTTCGCCAGCGAGGTCCGCTCACGTGCCTTCCCGTCCACCGAATACACCTATCCGATGTTCGAGGAAGGCCGGGAAGTCACGAAAAAGACCAAAATGACAGGCAGTTAGCCCGAGTTGGGTCGCTTCCTCGCCGGGGTCGGCGGAAGCGGCCTCAGGCTCTTTACCTTGCGCGCGCAAGACGCCTTCACTATACGGCGGGCAGGGAGGAACGGCGTTAGGCCCTGCGAGGATCGGGCGCCGTATCTCGTCATAACCGCGAAGTCATAAGAGTCCGCCCATGGCCGAACCCGATACCTTTCTGCGCGAGGTGGACGAAGCCGTCCGCCAGGATCAATACAGGAAGCTCTGGGACAGATACGGCGTCTATGCGCTCGGCGGCGCCGTGCTCGTCGTTGCCGGCGTCGCGGGCTATAAAGGCTGGAACTACTGGCAAGAGAAGCGGGCGCAGGACGCCGGCGCGAAGTTCACCCTGGCCTTGAGCATGGAAGACGGCGCCGATGCGGCGAAGGCGCGCGAGATTTTCGCCGGCTTGGCCGAGCAGGGGCCGGAAGGCTACCGCGTGCTGGCGCGCTTCCAGCTTGCCGCGGCCGAAGCCAAGGCCGGTGAAACCGACAAGGCCGTCGCCGATTACGATGCACTCGCCACCGACCCAAGCGTCGATCCGATCCTGCAAGCCCACGCCAAGCTGCAGGCGGCGGCGCTCAGGCTCGAGAAGGCGGACTACGCCGAGATGGAGCGGCGTCTCAAGGGTCTCGTCGATTCCAACAGCGCCTGGCAGTTTTCCGCGCGCGAGCTGCTCGGGCTCACGGCCTATCGGCTGAACGACATGCGCGAGGCCGAGAGGCAGTTCAGCGCGCTGGTCGGCGATCAGGGAACCCCGCCGAATTTGCGGGAGCGCGCCGATATGATGCTCGCGCTGATCGTGGGAACGCCGCAGGCGCTGAGCACCACGTCGAAATAGACCGCGCGAAGCGAAGGGTGGCTCGAAGTTGCGCCCGGGTCGAAAACGGGGAATTGGCATCCGACTGATCGGCGCAGGGCTCGCAGCAGCCTTGGCCGTGAGCGTCGTCGGCTGCGGCGGCAGCTCGCTGAGCTCGCTGTCGAACACTCTCAAAAATCCTTTCGCCAAGAAGGAAGAGATCCTGCCGGGCGAGCGCATCGCCGTCATCACCGATCCGAACATGGTCGCTATCGATCCGTCTGAGGCGGGAAGGCCGGTGCAGCTTCCGCAAGCGCAGGCCAATGCGTCCTGGGCGCAGCCAGGCGGCACGCCGTCCAACAATCTCGGCCATCTCGCTCTCAGCGAAGCGGTGCGGAAAGTGTGGTCGGCCGACGCCGGAACCGGCTCCTCGTCCAGCGGACGGCTGAGCGCGGTGCCGCTGGTGGCCGACGGCAAGGTGTTCACTCTCGATGCGGGGGGCAGGGTCTCAGCCTTCTCCTCGGCGAGTGGCGGCAAGCTCTGGGCGGTGAGCGTCACCCCCGGCAATGAGAAGTCGAAGGAAGGCTTCGGTGGAGGGCTCGCCATGGACGGCGGTCACCTCTATGCCGCGACGGGCTATGGCACGGTTGTCAGCATCGATCCGAGCAACGGCTCCATTCTGTGGACGAAGCGGGTCGGCAAGCCCATCCGCAGCTCGCCCACCGCCTCGGGCGGCAAGATCTATTTCGTCTCGACCGACAACATTCTCTATGCGCTGAGCGATGCCGACGGCCAGCAACTGTGGACGGCGCGAGGCTTGCCGCAGCCGGCCTCGCTGCTCAGCAATGTGAGCCCCGCGGTCAGCGGCAGCGTCGTCGTCGCGCCCTTTCCGGCGGGCGACGTCGCCGCTTTTGATGTCGGCAGCGGCAAGGCGGCTTGGAGCGATTCCTTGACGCGCTCCAGCGACACCACGGCTGCCGGAATCCTCGGCGATCCCGCGCGGCCCGTGATCGACCACGGCGTGGTGTATGCGGTCAGTCATGGCGGCAAAATGGTTGCCGTGTCGGAATCCTCGGGCGAGCGGCTGTGGACGCGAAATCTCGCCAGCACGCAGATGCCCTGGATCGCCGGCGACACCGTCTATGTCGTGGATCTTGCGGGCAAGCTCATCGCGCTCGCCCGCGCCGACGGCAAAGTGCGATGGACGGCCGACCTTCCCGCCAGCACGCGCTGGAACGGCCCGGTACTGGCCGGCGGCAGGCTCTGGCTGGTCTCGGGAGAGGGGCTGCTGGTGGGGGCCGATGCGAGGACGGGTCAGCTTTCGACCCAGATCGATCTCGGCACGGCGGTGTTCGTTTCGCCCGTTGTGGCCGGCGGGCGCATGTATATCTTGGCCGACGATGCCGAACTGATTGCTCTCAACTAGAGCCCCCGTTAGAGGGGAGGGAGCTTTAAGGCGCATCCAGCACGTTCCGCTTCCCTTAAGCGCAATCGGGTTAAGTAGGCCAATGTCCTTCATCGTCGCCATCGTCGGACGGCCGAATGTCGGCAAGTCCACCCTGTTCAACCGGCTGGCGGGCAAGAAGCTCGCGCTTGTCGATGACCAGCCGGGTTTGACGCGCGACCGGCGCGAGGCCGAGACGGAGTTCGGGACCTGCGCCGTCACGCTCATCGATACCGCGGGGCTGGAGCCCGGGGATAAGGGGCTGACGCCGCGCATGCGCCAGCAGACGGAAGCGGCCATCGCCCAGGCCGACGTCGTGCTGTTCATGATCGACGCGCGGGCCGGCGTGGTGGCCGCCGACGAGATCTTCGCCGACCTCGTGCGCGGCTCGGGCAAGAAGGTCATCCTCGCGGCCAACAAATGCGAGGGCCGCGCGGTCCAGCCGGGCATCTACGAGGCCTATGCGCTCGGTCTTGGCGAGCCGATGCCGATTTCCGCCGAGCACGGCATCGGTATCGGCGAGGTCACCGAGATCATCGAGAATGTCTGCCGCGCGCGGGATGAAGCCACGGAAGTCCCGCACGATGCCGCCGAGACGGAAGGTCCGCATCCTCTGCGCATCGCCATCGTGGGCAGGCCGAATGTGGGCAAATCGACCCTCGTCAACGCGCTGCTCGGCGAGGACCGCATGATCACCGGCCCCGAGGCCGGGATCACCCGCGACTCGATCGCCTCGGCGCTGCAATGGGAAGACCGGCCCTTGCTCTTGTTCGACACCGCGGGACTCAGGCGCAAGATGCGCGTCGAGGGGCGCGCCGAGGAGCTCTCGGTCGGCGACGCGCTGAAGGCGATCCGCTTTGCCGAGGTCGTGGTGCTGTTGCTCGATGCGGAACAGCCTTTCGAGAAGCAGGACCTCCAGATCGCCGATTTGATCGAGCAGGAAGGACGCGCTCTCGTCATCGCCGTCAACAAATGGGACCTCGTGCGCGAGCGCGACAAGCGCCTCGCCGAGCTGCGCGAGAAATGCCAGCGGCTGTTGCCGCAAGTCAAAGGCGTGGCGCTGGTGCCGGTCTCGGCGAAGACCGGGAAAGGCCTCGACCGGCTGATGCAGGCGGTGCTCGCGGCCGACGCGCTGTGGAACCGGAGGGTGCCGACGCATGCGCTCAATCAATGGCTACAGGCGGCCGTCGAGGCCCATTCGCCTCCGGCTGCGTCGGGCCGGCGCATCAAGCTCAGATACATGACCCAGGCCAATGCGCGGCCGCCGACCTTCGTGCTGTTCTGCTCGCAGCCAAAATCGCTGCCCGAGTCTTATTCGCGCTATCTCGTGAACTCCTTGCGCGAGAGCTTCGACATGCCCGGCGTGCCGATCAGGCTCAATTTGCGCAAGGGCGCCAACCCGTACGCGTGAGGCTCAGCATGAACGAGGGAAGCGTCTCCGAAGTCTATTTCTATCATTTGGAGGTGCGCTCGCTCGAACAGGTGCTGCCGACGCTGCTCGAGCTTTCGCTCAAGCGCGGCTGGCGCGCCGTAGTGCAGGCCGCGAGCGAGGAGCGTGTCGAGGCGCTCAACACGCTGCTCTGGACCTATCGGGAGGAAAGCTTTTTGCCGCATGGGACGGCGCGCGACGGGCATCCCGCGGCGCAGCCGATCTATCTCACCGTGGGCGACGACAACCCCAACGCGGCGCAGGTGCGCTTCCTGGTTGATGGTGCGACGCTCGACGATGCGTCGTCCTACACCCGCGTAGCCTATGTGTTCGACGGGCACGATGCGGAAGCGGTGGCGCGGGCGCGTGAGGCCTGGCAGGCGGCGAAAGCGCGCGGCGACGCCGCCAGTTATTGGCAGCAGGATGCCGACGGGCGCTGGCAGCAAAAGGCTTGAGGTTAATCCCATCTTCACGTCATTCGCCTTGTGGCTGTCATGCGCGGCCGCTATAAGCCGCAACTTCCAACGCGCTAGAGGGACTTTTGCTTATGGCCAGTGAACGCACGCTTTCGATCATCAAGCCCGACGCCACCGAGCGGAATCTCACCGGGCTGATCGTCGCGCGGCTCGAAGGCGCGGGCCTTCGCGTGATCGCGCAGAAGCGCGTGTGGTGGAAGAAGAAGGACGCCAAGAAATTCTACGACATTCACACGGACCAGCCCTTCTTCAAGGATCTCATCGGCTTCATGACGTCGGGCCCGATCGTGCTGCAAGTGCTCGAGGGCGAGGACGCCATCGCCAAGAACCGCGAAGTGATGGGCGCGACCAATCCCGTCGACGCGGCGGCGGGCTCGATCCGTAAGGATTTCGGCGTCAATCTGCAGCGAAATTCCGTGCATGGCTCGGACAGCCCCGAGACGGCCAAGCGCGAGATCTCCCTTTGCTTCAAGAAGAGCGAGATCATCGGGTAGCGCCCTCGCTCGGCCGCGGCCCTCCGCATTTTCGATATGGATTGACGGAGCGGCGCGTTCTATCGCATCTGCTGTCCCCAGAAGGTGACTAATCGGCCGGAGGATCGAGATGCCGGCGGTCACGCGACGGAAGACCATATGCGAACCGCTGGTCGCTCGGGCCACGCTCCGCCCTTTGGCATTGCTTGGGCTTAGGCTCTTCGCGGCGTCCAGTCTCGTGCAGACCTTGGCGGCGCCCGCATATGCGGAGCAAGCTGCCGCCGAGCTTCGCGCGGCGCAAGCGCTAGAGGCCATGCGCGGCGACCCGCTCGCGCTGCACGACTTCCTCAAGCGCATGCCGAAAGGCGCCGACCTGCATAATCACCTCGACGGGGCCGTCTATGCCGAGACCTTCATCCGCGTCGGCGGCGAAGACGGTCTCTGCGTCGATCCGGCGACCAAGGGCTTCAGCAAATCGCCGCCGACCAAGCCCGGCGCAGAGCCCGGCGCGGAACCTGGACCCATATGCGCAACAGGCGACGTTCGCGCCGTAGACGTCCCCAAGAACCAGCACATCTACGACGAGATGGTCGGTTCCTTCTCCATGCGGGGCTTCGTCGCTTCCGAAGGCGAGACCGGGCACGATCATTTCTTCGGGACGTTTGCGAAATTCGGCGGCACCGATCCTCGCCATACCGGCGAGTTTCTCGATGAAGTCTCGGAGCGGGCCGCCGCGCAGAACGAGCAATATCTCGAGCTGATGGAGACGCCCACCTGGCACCGCCTCGACACCATCACCAAGGACATGGCCTGGAGCGAGGATTTGGGCGCGCTGCGCGATGAGCTGCTGGCCAAGGGATTGGCCGACGATGTGCCCCTGGCCCGCGCCTTTTGGGACGAGGCGGAAAGTATCCGTAATCAGAAGCAGCGTTGCGGGGCGACCGACGCGGCGCCGGCCTGCAAGGTGAAGACGCGCTACATCTATCAGGTCTTCCGCAACACGCCGAAGGAACTGGTCTTTGCCCAGACGGTATTCGGATTCGAGCTCGCCGCAGCCGACCCGCGTGTAGTCGCCATCAATTTCGTGGGTGGGGAAGACGACGTCATTTCCATGGCCGACTATGCGGAGCATATGCGCATGGTGGGCTTCCTGCGGGAGCTCTATCCAGGGGTTCGCGTGACCCTGCACGCGGGCGAGCTGGCGCCGGGGCTGGTGCCGCCCGAAGGCCTTTGCTGCCATGTGAGGCTCGCCGTGGAGCAGGCGAGGGCCGACCGTATCGGCCACGGCGTCGACGTCATGTACGAGGACCGCCCCTACGACCTCTTGAAGAACATGGCGGACAAGGGCGTGCTGGTGGAGATCAATCTCACCAGCAACAAGGTCATTCTCGGCATCGAAGGCAAGCACCACCCGTTCGCGACCTATCGCAAATTGGGCGTGCCGGTGGCGCTCTCGACCGACGACGAAGGCGTCTCGCGCATCGACCTCACCCATGAATATGTCCGCGCCGTCCAGGCCTTCGATCTCGTCTATGCGGACCTCAAGGAGATGGTGCGCAACAGCCTCGAATACAGCTTCCTGCCGGGGCCTAGCCTGTGGGACGACAAAGGCGGCTATGTGCGCGTGGTTCCCGATTGCCAGGCCGGTGTCGGAGGCCCCGATCAACCGTCCGCGACTTGCGCGTCGTTCCTCGGCGGAAGCGAAAAGGCCGCCGAGCAATGGGAGCTCGAGCGGCGCTTCCGGGCCTTCGAAGCCAGCCTTTGAGTGCGGCCAATCAGCCAAGGGTCGGTCGGATGAGAGACTACCCGCTCGCCAAGGTGTACCAGACGATCGAGCCGGGGCCGGTCGTTCTGCTGACGACCGCAGCCAAAGGCCGGGCCAACGTCATGACGATGTCGTGGCACATGATGGTCGATTTCGAGCCGCCGCTCATCGCCTGCATTGTCAGCGAGGGGGATTACAGCTTTGCCGCCTTGCGCGCGACCGGGGAATGCGTGATCGCCATTCCGGCGGTGGAGCTTGTGCCCAAGGTGGTCAAAATCGGCAATGCTTCGGGCCGCGACATCGACAAATTTGCTGCATTCGGTCTGACCAGAGTTCCGGCGGCGCATGTGGCCGCGCCGCTGATCGCGGAATGCTTCATCAATCTCGAATGCACGGTGATCGACACGAGGCTGGTGAACGCCTACGGCCTCTTCATTCTCGAGGTGGTCAAGGCCTGGACCGATCCCAAGCAGAAGAATGCCAAGACCATCCATCACCGCGGCTACGGCAAATTTGCGGTGGACGGCGACATCATCAAGCTGAAGTCTAAGATGCGCTGACCCGCACAAGAGGGCTACCTGTGCCGGGGCACGTTCAAATAGAACAAGCGCTTTTGCTCCAAGCCTAGCCGCGCGACGCTGTCGAGGATGATGCCGGCCGTGAGGCTGATGACGGCAATCACCATCAGGCTAGCCGAGAACGGCAGAAGGGATGCGGGATACCAGGCCCGTCTCGACGAATTCCACAACTGTCGGCACGCCGATCGTCAAGGAAACCAACGCGGCGATCAGCGCGATGATGCCGAACATCAAAAAGGGACGATGATGTTTCAGCAGCAGAAAAATCGAAACGAGGATCCAGAAGCCATCATGATACGTCCTCAGCTTGCTGGCGGTACCGGCCGGTCTCGCACTGTAAGGGGTGACCATCTCGTCGATCGGCAGCTGAAGTTGCAGGGCTTGCACGGTGATTTCCGTCTCGATCTCAAACCCGGTTGCGAGCGAAGAAAACGATTTGGCGAAGGGACGCGACAGGGCTCGATAGCCCGAAAGGATATCCGCGCAACCTTTGCCATATAGCCACGCGACCATCCCGTTGAAGAGGCGGTTGCCGAAGCGGTGTCCCGTTCGATAGGCGGAGGTCTCCGTCTGCTGGCGAACGCCGACGACCATATCGAGTCGCTGTGACCACAGCTGATGGACCATCTCCGGCGCTGCGGACGCGTCGTAGGTCCCGTCGCCGTCGGCCAGAATGTAGATGTCGGCATCCACCTCCGAGAGGGCGCGGCGCACCACGTAACCCTTACCCTGCATGGGCTCCCGGCGCAGGATGGCGCCGGCACCCTCGGCCTGCCGCGCCGTGTCGTCCGCGGAGTTGTTGTCGTAGACGTAAATATCTGCCGAGGGGAGATATCGCTTGAAGTCTTCGACGACGCGCGTGATAGCGGCGCCTTCATTGCAACAGGGAAGGATTACGGCGATCGTCGGCTCGGCGCGCCGCCCGGCCGGAACCACCGTCAACTTGCTGCCGGCTACGCTCATGCGTGGACCCGCGGATTGAACGAACTAAGCATATACGAGCCGAGCCTATAGGTGTGAGGCCTCGGGTCTAACTGGGATCGACAAACCGAGACCGCGCCGTCTCCCTGGGCTCGGCGAAGGCGATCGTCTTCGACAGCACATAGGATACGGCCATGGCGGCCAAGGACCCACCGGCCACCGCCAGAACCGGATAGGCGCGCCAGAAGCCGCCGGCGAAGATCAGCGCGGAGAACACTCCGTAATTGATCGACAGGCCGATGCATTGGACGATCCCATAAATGAATGCCTGGTGGAGGGGCGAACGGATACGGCCCGTGGGGAAGGTCCAGTAGCGATGCGCGCACCAGGCGCAAAGCGTGGCAACGCTCATCGACGCGAGGCGGGCAGCGAACGGATTCCATCCTTCAGCGTGCACGAGCAAAGCCAGGATCGCGCTGTCCACCAGGAAGGCGGCCGAGCCTACGACGGCGAAGCGGATCGTATCCTTGCCTAGGAAGGCCATGTGCGGCCCAGGATGCCTGGCGCGCGCAAGAAGCTAGCTGAGCGCGCGGATGCGGAAGGGTAGCCCGCCTTTGGGGCACAGCGTCACGGTCGCATGGATCTTGGCCGGCACCGGACCCGCATATTCCGGGGTGAAGCGGCGCAGCAGCTGCACCAGAGCGAGCGTGTTCTCGATCTGCGATAGCGCGCCGCCGATACAGGCCCGCTTGCCGGCGGCGAAGGGCAGGTAGCTGTACTTCACCCGCTTCTTGGCGCGCTCGGGCGCGAACCGCTCGGGATCGAACTTCTCGGGCTCCTCCCAATATTTCGGGCTGTGATGCATCACATACGTGCAGATCACCGCCTTGTCGCCTTTGCGAATCTGATGGCCCTCGATCACGTCGTCATCGGCGGCGATGCGGATCAGCCCCCAGATGGGAGGGAAGAGGCGCATGGTCTCCTGGATTACCATGCGCGTATAAGAGAGCTGCTGCACCTCCTGCCATTGCGGATCGCGATCGCCGCACACGGCACGCGCCTCCGCCCTGATGCGCTCCAGGGCCTCGGGATGCTGCGAGAGGAGATATAGGGACCAGGCAAGCGTGAGCGCGGTCGTCTCCGTGCCGGCCCAGAGATATTGCTTCATCTCGTCGATCACCTGCTGGCGATCGAATTCGGGGAAGTTGGGATCGGCCTCGGCTGCCTCGAGCATCTTGAGAAGGGTCTTCTCGCGCTGGTCGACGATGTTGGCGCCGATCACGGTCTCGGGGATCTCGCCCCAAATATCCATGGCCTTGGCCGTCTCGTCGTCGGTGATCTCCGTGAGCTCGCCGTGCATCTTCTTGAGGCGAATGGATTTGTGGTTCATCACGTCGGTGTAGGTTTTGACCTGACCGAAGATGAAATGCGGGTTGAACGGCATCTCGCGGTCGAACAGCGCCTTGCACACCATCTCGGCGGCGAGCGTCCAGGTCTCCTCCACCATTTCGATGGTCTCGCCGGTCGCGGCGAACTTCGCCCAGCGTGCCATCTTCGAGTCGATCGCCGACATGAGGTAGGGGAAGTACTCCTCGAACATCCCCGGATGGAAGGCGGGCTGCTGGGGCGCGCGGATCTTCTGCCAGAGTGCGCCGTCGACGGTGATCATGCTCTTGCCGAAGATGGGACGCAGCCCGTCGAAATATTTGACGTAGTTGTCGGCATTGTCGACGAGCACGCGCTGCGCGTGCGCCGGCTCCGAAAGAATCACAATGCGGTGGTTCTTGAGGTTGATGGGAATCACACCGCCATATTTCTCGCTGAGCGCCATGAGAACCTGCATGGGGTTCTCCTGGCTCAGAAGCGAGGACAGCTTGAACCAGATGCTCTGCTCCTCGCCGAGCCCATGCGATGGAGAATAGGCGACCGTCATATCCGCCATTTAACGCCTTCCCCCTTGCTCCTCGGTTTCGGTCTGAGGGCCATGGGTCTTTCCCGCGCGGCCGCCTGCCAAAACGAGGAAGCGGCCTTCCGCGCCGCTCGCGTGGCCGGCCCGGTCTCGGCAGCAGGTGCAGAATTGCCTCGATTTAGGCCAGTCTCTAGCATCCGGCCGTCGGCATTGTCCATCATTGGCACGGCACGCATCTTGGGGTGCGACATGCCGCTCCGTCCAGGACCCGATCTTACGGCCGTTAACAATTTCAATCAAAGCGCTTCGTCGAAAGGGGGCGAAAAGAGGGGGGCTTGGTCCCTGATCTGTGTCATTCCAACCACATGCTCGCCAACCACATGCTCCCCTTCCACGCGAACCGCGCCGGAAGCCACGAGCCTGAGCGCGTGCGGGTAGAGGCGATGCTCGGCTTGAAGCACGCGGTTGGCGAGGCTGTCGGGCGTATCGCCTCCGAGCACGGGAACGGCGGCCTGCGCCACGATGGGGCCTGTGTCCAACTCATGCCGGACGAAATGCACGGTGCAGCCGGTGATTTTCGCCCCTTCATCCAGCACGCGCGCATGGGTGCGCAAGCCTCTGAACGCAGGCAGCAGGGAAGGGTGGATATTGAGATGACGGTTCCACCAGCTCCGCACGAAGCCTTCGCTGTGCAACCGTAGGAAGCCCGCATTGCAGAGAAGCTCGACCTCCGCCTCCTTCAGCGCGGTGTCGACCGCTTCGTCGAAGGCCTCGCGGGACGCGAATTCCTTATGGTCGACGGTCAGTGCCGGAATGAAGCTCGCCTCGGCGCGCAGCAGTCCTTGTGCGCTCGGCACGTTCGACACCACGAGGACGATCTTCGCTGGAAAAGCGGGCGATCTGCAGGCATCGATCAGCGCCTGAAGGTTGGAGCCCCGGCCCGAGATGAGGACGCCGACGCGCTTCCTCGTCACTTGGCGCTCCCGGCGAGCTTGCCAGTGTAGCGGATGGGCTCGCCGCGTCCGCGCGCGCCGATTGCGCCGATCATTCTCGCCTCGTCGCCGAGATGGCCGAGCACGCGCTCAACGTCGCCCGGGTTCGCGATGAGGATCATGCCCACGCCGCAATTGAAGGTCCTGAGCATCTCGTTCTCATCCAATCCCGCCTCCCGCATCAGCCAGGCGAAGACCGGCGGTAAGGCGAAGGTGCCAAGGTCGATCTCCGCTCCAAGGGTTGGAGGGAGCACGCGCGGGATGTTGTCGGTGAGCCCGCCTCCGGTGATGTGAGCGAGCGCTTTGACGGCGCCGCTTCCGCGAATCGCTTCAAGGATCTGCCGGACATAGATGCGGGTCGGTGTGAGCAACGCTTCGCCCAGCGTCACGCCCGGAGCGAACGGCGCGGGGTCGCTCCAGGCGAGACCCGTCTGCTCGACCACGCGGCGCACCAGAGAGAAGCCGTTGGCGTGCACGCCGGAGGAGGGAAGCGCGAGGATGACATCGCCTTCCGCGATATCCTTCCGCGGCAGCAAGGCGCCGCGCTCGACCGCGCCCACGGCAAAGCCGGCGAGATCGTAGTCGCCCGGCGCATAGACCCCCGGCATCTCGGCGGTCTCGCCGCCGATCAGTGCCGCGCCCGCTTCCTGGCAGCCCTTGGCGACGCTGCCGATCACACGCTTGGCCACGCCGAGATCGAGCTTGCCGCAGGCGAAATAGTCGAGAAAGAACAGGGGCTCGGCGCCCTGCACCACGATGTCGTTGACGTTCATGGCGACGAGATCGATGCCGATCCCGTCATGGATGCCCGTCTCGATGGCGAGCTTGAGCTTGGTGCCTACGCCGTCGGTGGCGGCGACCAGCACCGGGTCCTTGAAGCCGCATGCCTTGAGGTCGAACAGGCCGCCGAACCCGCCGATGCCGCCAAGCACGCCTGCGCGTTTGGTCTGCGCCGCCAGCGGGCCGATAGCCTCGACCAGCGCGTTGCCTGCGTCGATATCGACGCCGGCGTCGCGATAGGTCACTCTAGGCTTGTCCTTGGAGGTGGCAGGCACCGGACCACTCGGGGTGCAGACGCGGGCGATTTGGCATAACAATCGTGCCGGGCGAGGCCCGTCAAGGCGGAAAGGCCGTGGGACTGCCACATTCGAAGGGTTTACCCCAAGGCGAAGGTTGAGCACCCTCGGGCTTGGCCCATTACAGTAGCGTGGACATGGCGTTTTGGCGGCTTAAGCGTTTGGCGTGGATTGCGGGTCTCCTCATCCCGCTGCCGCTTTTTGCCTTTGCGGGCCTTGTCAGCGGCGCCGCGGAAGCCGCCGACAGCCTCTATGAGGTCGCCAAGATCTCGGTCGATACCACCGCCAACGACGCCGTCGCCGCGCGGGATGCGGGAATGGCCGAAGCCCAGATGCGCGCCGTCAAGATCGTGCTGCAACGCCTCCTACCTTTGAGCGCCCAAGAGCAGATCCCCGAGCTCAGCCAGGAGGATGTCGAAGGCATGGTCAGTGGAGTCTCGATCCGCAAGGAGGAGAACTCCACGACCCGCTACATCGCGACCCTCGATGTCAGCGTCAGCGAGCGGGCCATCAAGCAGCTCCTGCAAGGCCAGGCCATCCCCTATAGCGAGGAGCGCGCGCCGTCGGTCTCCATCCTTCCGCTGGTGATCGCCGGAGGAAGCGTGAAGAGTGAAGGCGGCGAAGGCTGGCGGCAGGCCTGGGAGTCACTCGACCTCTCGCACAGCATGACGCCCGCCACGATCCTCAGGCCCCGCGCGGAGCTTAGCCTCGAGACCGTCAAGGCCGTGCTCGCCGGCGACGCCCAAGCCTTGGCTGCGATGCAAGGCGATTACGGCTATGGCCCTCTCGTCATCGCCGTGGGCGAGGCGGCTGA
>Ga0315288_10008505_pt1 | contig 12950 bp, 9 predicted proteins | sample YL17G11_20_MG_FD_203454 | JGI IMG/M metagenome (GOLD analysis project Ga0315288, IMG submission 203454) | Sediment microbial communities from Yellowstone Lake, YNP, Wyoming, USA - YL17G11_20 | ecosystem: Environmental > Aquatic > Freshwater > Lake > Sediment | place: USA: Wyoming | collected...
ACCATGAAAAAGCTACAAAATACCCCCATCATCTTAAGCTCAATCAGACCGGAAAAAGAAGCCGAAATACCAGGATAATAAAAACAAAAGTATTTGTGATTTTTTCTGGATTAACTATTATCAGTGAGGGGTATTTCGAGTACCATTGGATATGGCAGAAAACAAAAATAGGATAAAACCAAAAAAGCTCGTAGAGATTCCTGAAATTCACGAAAAATCTAATCATCTGGGAACGAACGTGTAAAATTGACGAGATTTGAGATTTCCTCTCGTACCTGGCGCGTATCACCTTCAGCACGCATTCCTTTTATTGAACAAACGGCAGGACGCAACTTCAGAAAACGACAGATGCTACAATTGGTAGTACTAAAAAATCTCGGGAAATTCTCCCGATTCGATCTGGCGTTGAATAATGCTCAGAAAAATTACAACGATTAAAGACTATACAGGTTATCGGGTCAAGCGTTCTCGATTGGTCTGAATTAAATTTCTGCGTGTAATTCAATTGAAAAAGTCCAGAAAAGTACAAAAAAACAGGGTCTTTACCAATATCGTTTAAAATTTTTCCTGTTTTCAGACGCATTATTGCCATAAAATCCAGATAGATTTATTACAATTTTAATAACAATAAACCATATAATGCTATACACAAAGCAGGCTGATTACCGGCACGTTCATGCCAGCAAACCCAGTTCCTAGATGAACATTATATCGGGCAGGTGTTAAAAAAATGGACGATTCACGTATCCGTCAGGAGATCAATAAATATAAAAAATTTAAAAAAGTGGATGGGGCTACTTACCGAAAAGTAAACCAGTTTCTGCGTAAGAGAACCTACATAACAGCACGGGAATGGGCGCTTGCACGGTTATGTACGGATTTCCGTACTTCCGGGGGTGCAGAGATGACCTTTATTGGAAAACATCTCCCAGAACTTGTCCCGTTTATGGAAGATACTTATACTCCCCAGGCTGTCAACCAGGCGCGTAACTCATTCAAAAAGAAAGTGAGAAAAGCAAGCGCCACATTTTTCTATGGAGCAATGTGTGGGTTTTTTACCACCGATGAACTTGATGATCTGCTCTTTGAAGCAAGCGAGGTTGCACGGTTTCTTCTCGAGGTTGAAGGAACAACACTGGATATTGATGAAGAGATTGATATTGAGGACCGGATCACCAAAGTGATGAGAAGTGTAGGGGAAGCAGCAAAAACCATTCTTAAGTCACGAGCAGAAGAGGGGGAGTCATACGATCAATTACTCGTTCCCTCACCACAAAAACCAATAGCGGTTAATAATTCTGCTATTAATAACGCACCAAGCAGAGAAAAAACGGGTGAAGATAAAACGCCAGAAGATCCCGATCCCACACCCAATGCTCTTTCCCGAGAAATACGACAGACACTTGAAGAAATTCTTTCTACAGTAGATAAAAAAATTGCATTGGACGGATCAATATCAATGAGCTTTATTTCAGGAGATGTCCCTAGTTCCCGTAATCAAGAAAAGATTTCAAAAAACACAGAGTGAGAACAAAAAACCAAGCTTCAGGAAAATAATGGAACATAATGGAACAAATTATAATTAATTCAGATCGATTGATGGAGGAGATACGCGTATGAAAATAATCCAGATTGTTGGAAACTCAAATTCAGGTAAGACAACATTTATTAAAAATCTGATCCCTGAACTCAAAAAAAAGGGAAATGTAGCGGTGATCAAACATCTGGGAGATCATACCTACAATATCGAAGAGGGAAAAGACACCACCGTTTTTTTTGATGCCGGTGCAGACATGTCTGTTGGCATAGACTCCCACAAGGCAGTAGCAGCGATACGTAAGAACACTCTGGACGATGTTTTGGGTATGCTTCTCGATCAAGGTATGGATTTTGCCATAATTGAAGGCTTTAAACAACGATCGTTTCCCAAAATAGTTATCGGTAGTTTAACTGCTGATACCTGTATCCTTTCAAATCCTACAGTTAACGAGGTCATAACATCGCTCAATCTCTTCGAAAATTTTTGTAAATAAAAAAAGAATAATTGGAGCAAGAATACATGAAACCTACAAAATTTCAGAAACGTTTGTTTGGCACCAATGGTGTCAGGGGTGTTGTTGGTAAAGATCTGACGCCGGAGCTAGTATTTACTATTGGCGAAGCACTCGGAACAATGCGGAAAGGATGCATTGCAGTTGGAAGAGATACGCGTACCTCCGGTGAAACGCTTGTAAAGGCAGTTAAATCAGGCCTGCTTGCAACAGGTTGTGATGTTGTTGATTGCGGCATCCTCCCGACCCCGGCACTTCAGTACCTTATTAAAGGGCAGTTTGATGGGGGGGCAATGATAACCGCATCACATAATCCTCCCGAATATAATGGGGTCAAGATCATAGAGGCCGATGGCACGGAAATGGGTGATGAGGAAACACTAAAACTCGAACACCTGATATTTGAACCTTCATTTTCTCCTCAATCGTGGGAATACATCGGCCATGAAATACATACTCCTTATCTCACCAGGAAATACATCCAGGCAATTGTGCATCATTTTCCTGACAGGACAGGATCAGGAATAACCGTTGTGGTTGATCCAGGATCCGGTCCTGCATGCATTACAACACCACAGATCCTCACTGAAATGGGATGCAGGGTGCTCACGCTCAATGGAGTAATGGACGGGACATTTCCCGGAAGGTTACCTGAACCTTCTCCTGAGGGCCTCAAAGGGCTGACTGAACTCGTAGTCAGCAGTGGAGCAGCATTCGGCGTTGCGCACGATGGCGATGCAGATCGGGCTGTATTCATTGATGAGAATGGACGATTTGTTGAAGAAAACAGAGAGTTTGCCCTGGTAGCCCAGCATATGTGCCACCAGAAAAAAGGAACAGTGGTTACTCCAGTTAGTACATCGCTCGTGGTGGAAATGGTGGTAAAAAATGAAGGCTGCACGATTACCTACACACCGGTTGGAAGTATCTATGTTGCACGAACTATGCGGTCACTCATAGAGAATGGAAATGAGGTTGTATTTGGAGGCGAAGGGAACGGTGGGCTTATTTTCCCCGATCACCAGTTCTGCCGGGACGGTGGTATGACAGCCGCAATGATGGTTTTTATTCTTGCTTCAACGGGTCAACAACTCTCGACACTGATAAACGCATTACCGAAACGCTCTATGATCAAGGATAAAATAAGCACATCGCGTGGAACACACGTGCTTGAATCCCTCAAAAGGGTATATTCTCAGGATTCACTGGACCTGACAGATGGTGTAAAAATTTTCAGGGAAGATTCGTGGGCGCTTGTCCGTGCTTCAGGTACAGAACCCATAATTCGGATTATTATAGATGCGGATTCTCATAATCATGGTCAGGTTTTTTATAAAGAACTGATGGACCATATCTCTGAAACTACCAATAGATAGGTTAACGAATATCCTTATCGTTGGACAATCATATGAATGGTATTGTGATCCTCAATTACTAAAATATCATTTTTTTCGGGTGAAAATTCGAGAAATAATTGATAATTTTGCCGATTGTTAAAAAATAATAGGTTTTTTAAGAGATTTTTTGAAAAAAATCGGAAATTTTCTTCTATTATGATAAAAAAAATTAAATTTAAGCGTAAATAAAAACAAAAAAGTTAATAACTATTTGAGTTAAATTGTGTTTATCAACCAATAGTTTCATATCTGTGATATAATAATGGTCAATTCTACCGAAATTGTCAAAAAGGTTCAGCAGGCACTATCAGCAGAAGATTGGAAAATTGTAGAGACTAGTATAGCAGAAATCCATCAGGAGAAAGGAAAACAGGCACAAAAGACCCTCATTAAAGAGATTAACAGACTGATCACGACTACTGCATTTAAAAAAAATAGAGCTGAACTGTTACTTGCTCTGCCATATCTCCCAAGTAATGATATCGATGATTTGTTCTCTCAGATAGTACAGCAATTCATAACAACAAAGGATGAAAAATGGTTAAAATCTGTTTATGTGCTGTCAGACAGGTTAAGTAAAAAAAGTCATCAGTCCCGGGTAATTGCAATGATGGCACAAGCCCTCATCAGTGCCGGTGTTAATAAATCTAGTGCGGGATTCATCGATCATGGTATAATCCTGCTTGAACGGATCAGTTTCCAGAAATATCGGTCGGATATCATGATCGATATTATTCCTCTTCTGATTGATTGGGCGATTACAACCCGTGATGAAAAACTCCTCTATCGATCACATCATATCATTGAGGAGATCAGCGATATATCAAAACGTGCAATATTACATGCAGAACTTGCAAAGGCATTGGCAACTGTTGCCATTCTTGAAAAAAACCGTACGTTATTCCTTGACAGTATCCATAGTGCAACCAAAATCCACCAGAAGATCCGAAGACAGGGATGTATTTCATCTATTATTGAAAAAGGAGTGAAATCTGTTTTCGGAAAAGAAATGTTGGATATTTCGCTCTTTATACAAAATTTTGATGCTCTTTCACATGAGCAACAACTTGAAATTGTGAATGCCCTGACTGAACAGCTCCTGGACCGGGAAAAGGACAAAACGCACATTATCACTATCCTTCAGTCCCTTTGTGAAAGAATACCTTTTGTCACCCATACCCTTGTTATCGATCTTCTTAAAAAAGCAGAACTATCAGGAGAATTATGGTACCTTTCCGCTGCCATAGAGCTTCATAATCTCTTTTTGAATACAGAGGCTTATCCTCTTCGGGAACTGGTCCGTGCGGGTATTTTTGTTGCCACGCATTCAAACAATATGCATGTCCTCTTGGACCTGATTCCAATTATTGATAAGCACAGCAATCCAGTCGTATTATCACGGATATACCTCCAATTTTCCCAGATTATACTTTCTTCCGGGGATTTTGCCTCTGCGCTGAATATATTTAAAAAAATCGGCCACGAGGCAGAAAATCTTCCCCACTATCAAGACAACCTCACCTATCTGCTTAAAACCGGAATTTTGAGGCATAGTATACCGCTTGTCAACGAGATGATCCTCATACGATTGAATGATGATATCGTACATAAATCAATTTATCGGGCGATTATAGAATTGAGCACGGATGACCCGCTTAATGATATAATTTCCCACATTCATTCTATTACCGATCTTATCCGCTTGCATCCCCTACAGGACTATCTGCTTCTCGAAAGTATTACAATTCTCATCAACCGGGGATTTCTCGCATTGCATGACCCATGTATCCTGATACGAATGGCCGAATCTATCAAGGAACACCATCTTAAGGAAGAGGCAATATCAAACATCGCCCTGCAAATTGCAAAAATTGGTGTGAAAATTAAAAACCGCGACTATCTCCAAAGAGCTGTAGGTCTCACCTGCGATATCAATGATCAGAACATCCGTTCTGTAGCACTGAGCGGAATAATCGATGAGACCTCAATTTTTGCTGCACAACAAGGGGATCTGGACCTTCTCCTGAGGATGAAAGAATGGATTAACTCCTTACTTGAAAAAAATCTCGCCGAAAATGCGATGGTGAATATAATAGATGGGGTGATACAATATGCAATCGATAAACATTCTCCTGCTGCGCTGGAACAAGCGTATAAAATCGCTCAAGACATCGGCGATCCCGGGTTAAAAACCCAACAATTTGGAAGAATTGCTGAGTGTTTCGTAAAAATTGGATGTATCCTTTTAAAAGACCCCCAATCCCGTACAGATGTTGAGGCTTTTACATCAGAAATATACCCGTTTGAACGAGGATTATCAATAATAAAAGAGAATATCAAAAAACCACGGATATCGCTAAAGATTGCAGGAATAATTGATATTCTTATATCATATTTATCCACCAGCGATAACCCGGATTATATCATACCCCTGGCACTGTACACTGTTGAAATCGAAAATCCTTTGGAAAGAGACGCCATGATGTCCCGGATTATTTCAAATCTTAACTACAACGTCAACTATCCGGACTCAACGGATCCCTACGAGATTATGGCATTTCTCCTCCAGAGAAATGAGCACTCGACATCAAACCCGCTCATGATTGTTCTGATTTTCCGCTTTCTCCAGCTGATTAATGATCCCTATATGGAGCTTGCCGGGTTGTGCAACCTTGCAGACACGTACATCAAATTACACGATTTCGATCATGCACGGGAAATTTTAGAGAATGTTTATCAGTCACTCCAAAAAATTCCGGCTGAATACAAAAAAGTTCTCATCCTCTCTGATCTTACCATGCTATTTAGTACTATCGATCCACATAAAGCAAAAAAGTGCCTTGAACAAGGTATAGAACGGTTAAACAACGTTGAGTCTGACAAAAATCCGATGGCAAGCAAACGAATTGTATTGGCGATTGTCCGAATGAACGTCATTGAACCGGACAGCGAATTGATCAATGTTGCCTTACAGGTTTCATCAAAAATCACCGAACCTGTTGAATATGTAGATTCGCTTATTGCTGTATTCAGTATGACCAAAAACGACAGGGATCGAGGTAAAACAATAGTAACAAGCATGTCAGAAGCTGTCGAAAGAATTCCTTCACCTTATGAAAAAGCATCAGCCCTTCTTGATATCATCCCGCTTGCACTGCAAAACGGCGATGACGATACGCCGGTGATTTTGCTTAAGAAAGCGGATGCATTAACCAGAAAGATAAACATTCCACAAATTGCCGATACAATACGTGACAAAATTGCTCAGATGTATGGTGTGCTCTACCATAATCACAACAATACAAAATATCTACACTATGCGATTGAAGTTACAAAAACAATTGAAAATGACGAGATAAGGCTCCATCGCTTCACGCAGATGGGACTTAAAGATACGTATGAAATACCAGCTCACTATGAAAAAATCAAGGCTCTAGTTGAAAAAATAATTGAAGATGGCGCCCATCCGAACCAGATCACTTCACTTGAAAAATTGATTCGTTCAGTAACAGATCGTGGAAAAGGAGCGATTCTCTTCTGTGATATTGCAGTACTGTTCAGAAAAGAAGGGGCAGAAAAAATATCCAACCGTTTGCTCCAGAGTGCAATAAAAGAGGCACGGATAATCCGGCCACTTTCCCGGCGAGCTTTTATCATGTGTGATATTGCGATGAAGACCCATGCTTCTGGTTGTGAAAAGACCGCACAGGGGGTTCTTGACCTTGCAATTGACGCTGCAACGAATATCCGGCAGTCATCACTTCGCGATGAAGTCTTTGACGAACTTGGACTTGCAATTAAACTTATGCAGGGAATGTAATGGTCAAGACCATTGAAATTTTTATCAGCGGGAGGGTTCAACGGGTTGGATTCAGGGCATGTGTAAGGAGGATTGCAACCGATTTACGTGTTACCGGCACAGTCATAAATCTGCCCGATGGAAGAGTTCATATATACGCAACCGCAGAGTCAATGATTCTTGAAAAGTTTATTTCAATGATATATAGCTGTCCACGGGCAGTAATACGTGATTTGCGAACATCTGAAATTTCTTGTATGACTTTTAATGACTTTTCAATCATTAAAGGAGAAAGTCGGCTCAGTACCGGACTCTGAATTCACCGTTATTGGTGATTGCATTGTAGAAACTATATACCAGTTCATCAATTTTTTCATTATTTATTGTGGAATGAAATAATATGATCAGCTTTTGTGTGAGTTCATCCGAGAGTATACACCGGTTTGGTGTCTGTTCATAATCTGAGGGGGTAAGAGATTCCCGTGCAATCTGAAATACTACCCTGTCAATCATTGCTGCTTTTAGAGGGTCAATAAAATCTTGTACAAGACTTCCTTTCCCGTCATGCATCAAGCCAAAATCCGGGTCTAGTCGGGCTCCAATAAGAGAGACACAACAATTACCAAACAACATCGCGTACCCAAATGAAAGCATTGCGTTGATTGGATCTGACTGAGGCCGTATCGTTCTCCTCCTGAATCCGAAATCCGGGGGAGTATTCCGGGACATGATCTCGTAATACATATCTTTAGTCAGCCGGTGTAATCTTTGTATTTCATCCAGTTTGATCAGATACTGCAGTTCTTCCTGAGCCTTATGAAGAAATTCCTGTTCACTTTCATAGAACAGATGAATGTTCTGGTTCTCCTGAACCCATTGAATGGCAAAGAGACGGGATTTTATTGCTGTTTGTGCAAGGGCAATCGCATAACGATGTCGGGGAATCGCCTGCTGTATTCTGTGAATCTCCGTATCACTCCTGTCTCCAAAGGGCCGGATAATTCCTATTGGATTGCCATCGGGTTCAAAAAATGAGATAAATGCACCATTTTTCACGAGATTAACAATCGTCGACGAACTGATGGTGTGACCCCCCATAACGAGCAGATTTTTTATCGAATTAAGAGGATATTCCTCAACAGCATTTTTTTTCTGAATAATCAGTTTTTTCTGTGTGGATTTTATATGGACGCCAAAGCCGCTCACCAATAACCAGGGATAATCCGTCACCATCCACCTCAAAAAAATATTTTACTCAACTGATCTAATTACTAAACCATTTCCTCCTGATTAATTCATCGTTTTTTAGCCATCAGACAATTCCAGGCTAAATTCTCCAATTTTTTTAAGGAGTGTTGTATATGAATATCATTTACATACATTCGGTTGAATTTAAACAGTAACAAACGCCATATATTGTCTGTCATGCAATAGCATAACAGGGACAGTACATGTTCTGGGATAAGAAGATAGAAACACTGAAGCCTGATGAATTGGAGGGGCTTCAGCTCAAACGTCTGAAAACAACACTCAGCCAGGTACAGCACGTTGCGTTTTACCGGAATCTTCTCTCAGGCGCCGGCGTGAAACCATCATCAATCAAAACACTGGAGGATATCCGGAATATCCCTTTTACCAAAAAACAGGACCTCAGGGATGGATATCCCTTCGGTTTCTTTGCCGTCCCCATGAAAAAAATCATACGGATTCATACAACATCCGGAACAACGGGAAAACCAACAGTCGTTGGTTATACCAAAAAAGACCTTGATACATGGGCAGATCTCATAGCACGGAACATGACCATGATTGGTGTTGGTGAAAATGATATCTTCCAGAATATGGTAAACTATGGCATGTTTACCGGAGGTCTCGGGTTTCACTACGGGGCAGAAAAAATTGGAATGACCGTAATCCCAAGCGCAACAGGAAATACAAAACGCCAGATCGAAATGATCATGGATTTTGGGGTGACTGCAATCCATTGTACACCCAGTTATGCAATGCATCTCTCGGAAATAGCAGAAGAAATGGGCGCATCTCTCGACAGTCTCAGGACCGGCATTTTTGGTGCTGAACCATGGTCGGAAAGCGTACGTCAGACACTTGAAAAACGACTTGGATTAACTGCTTATGATTCATACGGTTTAAGCGAGCTTTTTGGTCCTGGCGTTGCGTTTGAATGCCCTGAACGGGACGGGCTTCATATCTGGCATGATAGTTTTTTTGTCGAGATTATCGATCCAAAGACCGGAGAACAAGTATCCGATGGTGAACGCGGTGAACTGGTGGTGACCCCGCTGGTCAAAGAAGCCATGCCGCTCCTACGTTACCGTACGGGAGATATCACGGTAAAGATGGAGGACGGCTGCTTATGCAGACGGGGACAAAAAATCGCAAGAATCACGGGGAGAAGTGATGATATGCTGGTAATCCGCGGAATCAACGTGTTCCCGTCTCAGATAGAACATGTGCTTCTTAAAATACCCGAGGTTGGCAATCAGTTTATGGTATATATCGACAGAATTAATCATCTGGATGAGATGACCGTCGAAGTTGAGATCAACCGTGAGTTTTTCAGCGGTGAACTTGCGGATCTTGCAAGACTCCAGAAAAAAGTCGTAAAAGAACTTCGGGATGCACTCGAGCTCAGGACAACGGTAAAACTCGTTGAGCCTGGTTCCCTGCCACGGTTTGAGGGAAAGGCAAAGAGAGTGATTGATCGAAGAGAGGCGATATAATGAAGAGATGGGATCCACGAATCGAGGAGATGCCAAAAGAAGATCTCCAGAGAATGCAGTATAAACTGTTAAAAAGTCTTGTCAACAGGCTTTACAGTTTCTCTCCCTTTTACCACGACAGGATGAAAGAGCAGAAGGTCCATCCGGATGACATCCGCGAGCTATCCGATGTAAAGAAACTCCCGTTCATGTTCAAGCGTGACCTGAGGGACAATTACCCTGATAAAATCTTTACTTCAACCCAGGAGGAACTTGTCCGCTATCACGTTTCGTCCGGGACTACGGGGAAACCGACAGTCGTTGGGTATACCCAGAATGATCTGAATACCTGGACAACGTCGCTTGCCCGTGCCCTTACCTCCCTTGGACTTGGCAGGGGAGATGTGATCCAGGTAAGTTACGGGTACGGTCTGTTCACCGGCGGACTTGGGATACACTATGGGGCAGAACGTATTGGTGCAACCGTATTACCGACCAGCGTAGGAAACACCGAACGCCAGATTGAACTGATGCAGGATCTCGGTTCAACAGCTATTGCCTGCACTCCCTCCTACCTCCTCCATATCGGAGAGGTTGCAGAAAAGATGGGCATTGATATTAAAAAAGATACAAAACTCCGCACCGGAATTCTGGGAGCTGAGCCCTGGACAGATCGGATGCGCACCCGGATCGAAGACTGGCTGGGAATAAAGGCATATGATATCTATGGGACAAGTGAACTTTCAGGACCAATGTTTACCGAATGCATGGAGCAAAAGGGGTTTCACATCTGGTCAGACATTGCCCTCGTCGAAATTATCGATCCCCAGACGGGAGAGCCTCTTGAATCCGGACAAAAAGGTGAACTCACTATTACCATCCTTCAGAAAGAAGCACTTCCGATGATCCGGTTTCGCATCGGGGATATTACGACAATGGATGATGACATCTGCGCCTGCGGCAGGACACATCCGAGAATCCGGAGAATACAAGGCAGGGTTGATGACATGTTAATTATACGGGGTATCAATGTATTCCCCTCACAGATTGAGTACGCCTTGATGGCGATCCCCGAAGTTGGTCAGCATTTCCAGATTGTGGTTGAACGAAAGGAGGCCCTTGATGATATGCTTGTCCGTGTCGAGTTAACCAAGGGATCATTCAGTGATTTAATCAATGATCTTATGAAGATACGGCAGAAAGTAGAGCACCGGCTCAGGAATTCATTGAACGTGAATGTCAATGTTGAACTCGTTGAACCGGGCTCATTACCCAGATTTGAGGGAAAAGCGAAAAGAGTTATTGACAAGAGGTCGTTGTAAATGGACACACAAAAGTTTGTGATCAGGCAGATTTCGATATTTTCTGAAAACCGCCCGGGGCGGCTTGCAGCAATTGCACATGCATTGGGCGAGGAAAAGATCAATATTCTTGCCTTCAGTATTGCCGAAGCAAATGGGTTTGGGGTAGTCAGGGCACTTGTGGATCACCCGGAAAGAGCCCATGACAAACTATTAGCTCTTGGATTTAATGTCGCTTTCACTGATGTAATTGCAGTGCGGATGAAAGACCAGCCGGGCGGGCTGTATGAGGTTGCAAAGATTCTTGGAGACGCCGGGGTCAATATCGAATATTCCTATGCCTATTCAGGAAAAGAAGGAGCAGTGCTTATTCTCCGTGTTGACCAGATTGAAGAGGCAATACAAAAGATCAAAAATTCCGGTGCAACACTCCTGGAACGATCGGTGTTCCACTGATTATAAAATTTACTTCTTTTCCCATTTTATCAGTTCTGCCACTTCAGAAAGAGTACTTCCCCTGCGAATCTCTTCCCGGATCCTCTCTTCATTTTTCCTGACCTCTAATGCCCTGCGTGCAATTTCATACGCTCGCTCAGCGGGTATCACAACCACGCCACTTTCATCTCCTATAATCCAGTCACCGGGACGAACATACTGGCCACCACAATGGATTTCAGCATTGATCTCACCGAATCCTTTGGGCTCTCCTGCGTTGGGCACAACAGCTTTTGCAAAAAGGGGGAACTTCATTATCCTGATATCATCGACATCCCGGACTGCACCATCAATGACAACACCGGATATTCCTTTTTCCACACAGCTCAGTGTAGCAAGCTCTCCCCAGGGGGCTATGTGTATCGCACCATCGTTGTTGATCACGATTACTTCATTTTTTCTGGCAACATCAATGGCTTCTACAGGTTTTGCCCAGTCCCCGGCAAATGTCTGGACTGTTACAGCTCTGCCCACCATCTTTACATTACCGCAGATCGAAACAATTCCTGACATCGCCCCTTTCCGGTGCATCGCATCCGTCACATTTGGTGCAGACACCTGCAGGAGAAGGGAGCGAATTTCTTCATCGGGTGATTTTTTTTCAATAGATCGTATTAAAGGATTATCCATTGCTGTACGTATCTTTTTTGTAGAACCGGTAATATCCGCGGATCGGACGATCCGGCCGCCCACGATTACAATATCCGCACCCGACCGCACTGCGTCTCCGGCACTCGCCGCATCAATTCCTCCCGCAACCGCGAGGGGGATATGAACCTGATCAGATAAGGATGCAAGAAGTTCAAGGGAACTCTTACCCATCATCTGCTGGTCGATACCAACATGGGCACAGATAATATCCACACCCATCGCTTCAAGTTCACCGGCACGGGAAACGGGATCTTTAACATTGATTAGGTCGGCCATTATCCGTATTCCATACAAACGGGAAGCCCGCACGGCCTCTGCAATCACCGAGTTGTCCGCATCTGCAAGAACGCAAACGATGTTTGCACCTGCCTTTGCCGCCATCTCCACCTCCAATGTCCCGGTGTCGGCAACCTTCATATCTGCAACAATTGTGGTATCCGGAAAACGATTCCTCATCGATCGGATGGCTTGCATTCCCTCGCTTTTGATTAAGGGTGTCCCTACCTCAATCCAGTCAGAACCACCATCAATAGATT
>Ga0315288_10008506_pt1 | contig 12948 bp, 10 predicted proteins | sample YL17G11_20_MG_FD_203454 | JGI IMG/M metagenome (GOLD analysis project Ga0315288, IMG submission 203454) | Sediment microbial communities from Yellowstone Lake, YNP, Wyoming, USA - YL17G11_20 | ecosystem: Environmental > Aquatic > Freshwater > Lake > Sediment | place: USA: Wyoming | collected...
CCAATGGCTTTCCCGTCTACGGGCTCAGCCTGAACAACTCGGGCGACTGCGTCAGACTCTACCGCATCGCGGGAAGCGATACGTCGGCGGTCGACAGCTACACGTTCACCGAGGCGTCGACCCGTGATGACCGCGCGGTCGGGAGGCGGAGCGATGCACCGGGGACGTGGGTGATCTTTGACGCCTGGAATCCGTGCCCCGCGACCTGCGATCCCGCGGGGTCCGGGTGCTATCCGACCCCGGGTTCGATGAACACCTGCACGACGGCGACGGAATCACGGTCGTGGGGAGCGATAAAGTCGATGTACCGGTAGCGCGCGGGATGTGGGTCTGCGGATCGCCTTGAGTATCCGCATTGATACGGAGCCGCCGTGCGGCCCTTTTTTCCCGCTTTACGAGCTTGCGCTCCCTGTGATAGCGTCCCGGATGAGGGTTGCCTGCCATGAAAGAGGAAAAGAGCTCCAACAAGCTGAATAGTTGCTGGGCGTTCCTGTCATGCGACAAGAAGGATTGCCCGGCGTACGGTCAGGAGAACGCCCCCTGCTGGGAGATCACCGGGCACCGGTGCGGCGACCGGGTATTTCCGAGGCTCGAGGAGAAGCTCATTCAATGCTGCTTCAAGTGCCCCTTCTTCAAGCAGCTCAAGGAACGCATGAAGGGGCGCCGATGGGTCGACATAACCCTTCTCGAGACGCTCGAGGACGCACTGGTCCGGTCCTCCATGTACTCAAAGAAGGTCGAGGATCTCTACATGGAGGTCATCCGCCGGAGCAAGCTCATGAACCTCCTCGGGGAAGTGAGCAAGATCATCTCCCACCTCGACAAGGAAGAGGACATCATCCTCGCCATTCTCACGGTCATCACGGCGAAGCAGGGGCTCGGCTTCAACCGCGCCTTCGTCTTCCTCCGGGGACAGGAGCTCGACGTGCTCCGCGGGAAGTACGCGCTCGGGCCGTCATCCCCCGAGGAGGCGGACAGCATCTGGAGGATTCTCGAGAAGGACGACACCCTATCCCTCGACAAGCTCGTGAGCAAGGGGCAGAAGCTGCATTACCTGCGGAACAGCCCGCTTACCAAGGTCACGAGCCAGCTTGTGATTCCCATCAACGATCTCACCGGTGTCATCGTCAGGGGGATGCACGAAGGCCGGTTCGTGAAGAAGGATGATCTGACCTCCGAGGTCGATACGGGCATCGCCTCCGCCCTGGGCCTCGAGGATTTCGGCATATGCCCCATCGCGACGATCGAGGACAGCCTCGGGCTTCTCATCGTGGACAATATCTTCACGGGCAAGGCGATCACCGCCGAGGACGCCCACCTGCTCGATATGATCGTGAGCCATGCGACGACGTCGCTGAGGGCCGCGCAGCTCAAGGATTCGCTCAAGAAAAACGTCGAGAGCCTCAAGGCGACCTACCGTAAGCTCAAGGCGTACGAGGAGCGGATCATGAAGGCGGAGCGGCTCGCGATCTCGGGGGAGCTCACCTCCTCGGTGATCCACGAGATCAAGAATCCGCTCGTCGCGATAGGCGGTTTTGCCCGGAACCTTTTCCAGTCGAAGAGCATCGCGGGCGCCGACCGGGACAAGCTCGAGATCATTATGAACGAGGCGCTGCGCCTCGAGCGGTATCTCGAGAGTCTTCAGTCGAAGGTGAGCGAAATCAAGCTCGAGGAGGGGGATATCAACCAGGTTATCGAGGACAACTGCCAGCTCCTCCAGAGGGATTTCGAGGACCGCGGCATCACGATTCTCAAAAGCTTCGCGCACGGTCTGCCCCGGAGTCAATTCGACGTCGTGAAGATCCACGAGGTGTTCCTCAACCTTCTCCAGAACGCCGTCGAAGCGATTCGCGACAGCGGGGTTATCCGTGTGGACACGTGGCAGGATTCGGGCAAGATCTGCGTTCAGATCTCCGACAACGGCAGGGGGATCCCGAGCGATGAGATCTACAAGATATTCACCCCCTTCTATACGACGAAGGAGGAAGGCTCGGGGCTGGGGCTCGCGTTCGCGCAGCGGATCGTGAAGGACCACGGAGGGAATATCTCCGTCACGAGCGCGGAAGGAAGAGGAGCGACCTTTCTCGTTACCCTGCCCCTCATGGGGGTGCCGAGCGAGGCCCGGGCGTCCGAGGCCCTTTCCTGAGCCGTTTTCCTCGATTCCGGCGCCGCGCCCGATGCGGGCTGAAAGTACAAGCTTCCCCGATTGACAATCCGAGAGAATAGGTATAATCTACAGCCTCTTACAGGTTCCCGGATCGATCCTGGGGCCATTGTCTTTTTGCGGTCAAGGAGCTTCTCCGTGAGCGGTTTCGAAAAAGGAACCATTCAGCTCTATACGGGAAACGGAAAGGGCAAGACGACCGCCGCCCTTGGGGCCGCGCTGCGCGCGATCGGGCACGGGAAGAGAGTCGCCATGATACAGTTCATGAAGGGCAGACTCTACGGGGAGCTCGAAGCGGCGAAGAAGCTCGAGGGCTTCACGATCGAGCAGCACGGACGGGACGAATTCGTCGATTCCGCCGATCCGGCCGCGATCGACCGGGAGCTCGCCGCCGGCGGCTGGCGCCGCGCGGAAGAGCTCATCCGCGATAACGGTCTCGACATGCTCATCCTTGACGAGATCAACGTCGCGGTCGCCTTCGGGCTCATCGAGCTCGAAGACGTGCTCTCGTTCATGAAGAACAAGCCCGAGCGGATCGAGCTCATAATGACGGGGCGTTATGCTCCCGAAGAGATGATCGCGCTCGCCGACACGGTGACCGAAATGCGGGAAATCCGCCATCACTACTGCCGCGGCGTCGCCGCGCGGAAGGGCATCGAGTACTGATCGCTCTATGAGAAGCGATACCGATATTGCGAGCCTCCTCGACCGATTCGCGCATGGATCCGTCGCGGCGGCGGCTCGGCTCATCACGATTCTCGAGGACGGGGGAGCGGGGGCGGAGACGGTCATGGACGGCGTCTTCCCGCGGACGAGGGGGGCGTACCGGGTCGGATTCACGGGGCCGCCGGGCGCGGGGAAGAGCAGCCTCGTGTACCGGCTCGCGCGCCTGTTCCGCGCCGGGGGCAAGGAGCTCGGGATCATCGCGGTCGATCCGACGAGCCCGTTCAGCGGCGGTGCGCTCCTCGGCGATCGCGTCCGTATGCAGAAGCTCGCCGACGATCCCGGAGTCTTCGTTCGCAGCCTCGCGAGCAGGGGGAGCCTCGGCGGCATCTCGAACTGCACCGACGAGGTAGCCGACCTCCTCGACGCGTTCGGGAAGGAGCTCGTGTTCATCGAAACGGTCGGCGTCGGGCAGTCCGAGCTCGAGATCGCGGAGAAGACCCACACCGTCGTCGTCGTTCTCGTGCCCGAATCGGGGGACGGCGTGCAGGCGATGAAGGCGGGGCTCATGGAGATAGGCGACATTTTCGTCATGAACAAGGCCGATCACCCCGACGCGATCCGCGCCGCGCGCGATCTCGAGGATACGCTCCGGATCAAGGACATGCCGTGCGGCTCCTGGATGCCGCCTGTTGTCCTCGCTTCCGCGCTCGAGGAGAAGGGGATCGACGAGATCGCGGGACGGATCGAGGAGCACCGGCGCCATCTCGAGGCGCATGGTCTGCTCGATGCGAAGCGCAGGCGCATTCTCTATTCGCGCGTCCGCGATGCCTTCATGGAGCGCATGGAGCGTCGCATATGGGATAATGTGAACGTACGGAGACTGATCGAAGGCAAAATGGAGGAAGTTTATTCCGGACGCATGTCTCCCACGAGGCTTGTCGTCGAACTCGAGAAGCTCTTTGCGAGCACTCTGGGAATGTAGCCGGGTCTACCGGCGAAGAGAGGTGAAGACGGCCGCATGGAGAAGGGTGCACGATCGAAATTCGAAAAAGGGAAACGGCGCTGGGAGCTCATGTTCGAGGAGAATCCGGTCCAGGAGATCGATTTTACGACCGTTTCGGCGGAGCCGGTCGAGCCCCTCTACGGGCCGGATAGCGTCGCCGGTCTCGATTATATGCGGGATCTCGGCTTCCCGGGGGAGTATCCGTTCACGCGGGGAGTGTATCCGACGATGTACCGGGGGCGCCTCTGGACGATGCGGCAGTTCTCCGGCTTCGGAACGCCGCGTGATACGAACGGGCGCTACCATTATCTGCTCGATCACGGGCAGACGGGACTCAGTGTCGCGTTCGATATGCCGACGATCATGGGATACGACTCGGACCACCCGCGCGCCGAGGGGGAGGTCGGCAGATGCGGCGTCGCGATCGACTCGCCCCGCGACATGGAGATCCTCTTCGACGGAATCGATCTTTCGCGTATCACGACCTCGATGACGATCAATGCGCCCGCCTCCATCCTGCTCGCGTTCTACCTCTGCACGGGAGAGAAGAAGGGTGCTCGCTTCGACCAGATGGGGGGAACGATCCAGAACGACATCCTCAAGGAATATATCGCGCAGAAATCGTGGATTTTCCCGCCGGAGCCCTCGATGCGGATCATCACCGACATCATGGCGTTCTGTTCGAGTCAACTCCCGAAGTGGAACACGATCAGCATCAGCGGATATCATATCCGCGAGGCGGGCTCGACCGCGGTGCAGGAGCTCGCCTTTACCCTCGCGGACGGTTTCGCCTACGTCGAGGCGGGCATCGCTGCGGGGCTCGACGTCGACGATTTCGCGCCGCGCCTCTCGTTCTTTTTCAACGCGCACCTCGATTTTTTCGAGGAGATCGCCAAGTACCGCGCGGCGCGGCGCATCTGGGCGAAGCGGATGAAGGAAAAATACGGGGCGAAGGATATGCGCTCCCTGCTGTGCCGGTTTCACACGCAGACCGCGGGGTGTTCGCTGACCGCCCAGCAGCCGGAGAACAACATCGTCCGGACCGCGTTCCAGGGACTCTCGGCCGTACTCGGCGGGACGCAGTCGCTCCATACGAACTCGATGGACGAGACGCTCGCCCTTCCCTCGGAGAAGGCGGTCCGCATCGCGCTCCGCACGCAGCAGATCATCGCGCACGAGACCGGCGTCATCAATACGATCGACCCGCTCGCGGGGAGTTACTTCATCGAGGCGAAGACGCGCGAGATGGAGGAGCAGGCCGAGGACTATTTCAGGAAGATCGACGAGCTCGGCGGCGTCGTCAAGGCGATCGAGATGGGATTCTTCCAGCGGGAGATCGGGCGCTCCGCATATGAGTACCAGAAGGCGGTCGAACGGGAGCGAAAGATCGTCGTCGGAATGAATCGTTTTAGGCTCGAGGACGAAACGATCGACATACCGATCCTCAAGATCGAGCCGGAGGTCGAGATCGAGCAGCGCAACGCCGTTCGAAAGGTTCGTGCGGATCGCGACAACGACAAGGCCGCGCGCGAGCTCGCTCGGCTCAAGGCGGCGGCGCAGGGCGCCGACAACCTGATGCCGGTCATTCTCGACTGCGCGCGCTGTTACTGCACCGAGGGGGAGATCATCGAGACGCTCAAAAACGTTTTCGGCGAATACCAGGAGCCGCCCATTTTTTGATGCGGCGGTGGAGGGTTCATAACAGGAGGGTGCTGCAATGGCGCGAAAGATCAGGGTGCTCATCGCCAAGCCGGGGCTCGACGGCCATGACCGCGGCGCCAAGGTCGTGGCGAACGCCTTGCGGGATGCCGGCATGGAAGTGATCTACACGGGGCTTCACCAGACGCCCGAGATGATCGCGGAGTCGGCCGTCCAGGAGGACGTCGACGTCGTGGGCTTGAGCATTCTTTCGGGCGCGCATATGACCATGTTCCCGCGGGTCATGGAGCTCTTGAAGCAGAAAGGCGCCGAGTACATCAAGATCGTGGGCGGCGGGATAATCCCCGAGGAGGACGTCGGGAGGCTCGAGGCGCTCGGCGTCGCAAAGGTATTCGGCCCCGGGACCGACACGAGGGACATCGTTGCATTCATTGACAAGAACTTCGCGCATACCGCGTGATACGAGCGGAAGGAGGAGTAATGTCTGAGGTTCTCATTGCCGGTGCAGTCAGGACGGCTCTCGGCAAGTTCCTGGGAGGTCTGTCGTCCTTTCCCGCCCCGCGGCTGGGCGCCATGGTCGTTGCGGAAGCCCTGAGGCGCGCGGGCGTTCCCGCCGACCAGGTCGAAGAGGTGATCATGGGGAACGTCATCCAGGCGGGGCTCGGGCAGAATCCCGCCCGGCAGGCGTCGATCTACGGCGGGGTCACCGAGACCGCGGGAGCGCTGACCGTGAACAAGGTGTGCGGCTCGGGGCTCAAGGCGGTATCACTCGCAACCCAGGCCATCAAGCTCGGGGACGCCGATATCATCGTGGCGGGCGGAATGGAGAACATGAGCGCGGCGCCGTACATCCTCCGGCAGGCGCGCACCGGATACCGGATCAACGACGGAGCGATCGTCGACACGATGGTGTTCGACGGGCTCTGGGACATTTACAACAACTTCCACATGGGCCAGACCGCGGAACTCGTCTCCGAGAAATACAAGATCTCGCGCGCGGAGATGGACGAGTACGCGTACAACAGCCACCGCAAGGCGGTCGAGGCCCACGAGAAGGGCAGATTCAGGGAAGAGATGATGACCGTCGAGATCCCCCAAAAGAAGGGGGAACCGGTGCGAATCGATCGGGACGAGGGTCCGCGGGCCGATACGACGCTCGAGGGCATGGCGAAGCTGAAGCCGGTCTTCAAGGCCGACGGGACGATCACGGCCGCCAACGCCTCGCAGATCTCCGACGGCGCCGCGGCGATGGTGCTCCTCTCCGAACGGAAGGCGAAAGAGCTCAACGTGAAGCCGATCGCCCGCGTTACGGGGTACGCGACAGGCGGCATGAAGCCGGAGTGGGTCATGATGGCGCCGACCGTCGCCATTCCGAAGCTCCTCAAGAAGGCCGGACTCACGATCGACGACTTCGACGCGATCGAGCTCAACGAAGCCTTCGCGGTGCAGCCGTGCGCCGTCATGAAGGAGCTCAGAATGAATCCGAAGAAGGTCAACATCAACGGCGGTGCGGTCGCCCTCGGCCATCCGATCGGCTGCTCGGGGGCGCGTGTCCTCGTGACGCTGCTCCACGTCCTGAAGCAGACGGGAGGCAAACGGGGCCTCGCTTCGCTCTGCCTCGGCGGCGGCAACGCGGTCGCGCTCTCGGTTGAGATGCTGTAGGGGAGGGACGCTTTATGGAAGTGAAACAGATCGCGGTCATCGGCGCTGGGACGATGGGGAACGGCATCGCGCAGGTCTTCGCCCATCACGGCTACCCCGTCGTCATGATCGACATCAAGGATGAATTCGTGCAGAAGGGGATGGGCGCCGTCGAGAAGAGTCTCGCACGCCTTGTCAAAAAAGAGGCCATCGACGAGAAGACGAAGGTTGAGGTGCTCGGTCGAATCACGGGCTCGACGAGTCTCAGGGACGCCGCCTCCGCGGACCTCGTCGTCGAGGCGGTGCTCGAGGACATGGCGGTGAAGACGAAGGTCTTCAGGGAGCTCGACGCGCTCCTCGGGAAGCACGCGATCCTCTCGACGAACACGTCGTCGATATCGATCACGGCGCTCGCGGCTCAGACGTCCCGCCCCGACCGCTTTATCGGTATGCACTTCATGAACCCGGTCGCGGTCATGAAGCTCGTCGAGATTATCCGGGGGCTCGCGACGAGCGACGAGACGACGGCGGCGATCACGGCTCTCAGCATGAAGCTCGAGAAGACGCCCGTCGAGGTGAACGACTATCCGGGATTCGTCGCGAACCGCATTCTCATACCGATGATCAACGAGGCGGTCTATTGCCTCATGGAGGGGGTTGCGACCGCCCAGGCGATCGACGACGTCATGAGGCTCGGGATGAACCATCCCCTCGGGCCTTTGGCGCTCGCCGACCTCATCGGCCTCGACATCTGCCTCAACATTCTCAAGGTGTTGTACGGCGGTCTCGGCGATCCCAAGTACCGCGCCTGCCCGCTCCTGAAGAAGATGGTCGACGCCGGCTACCTCGGCCGGAAGACGGGCAGGGGGTTCTATACATACGAGAAGGCGTAAGGGGGGGCATGCTCGGATTCATGAAGAAGATGCACGTGCAGGCGGGGCTCGCGCCGGGTACCCTCGTGCATATCGGGGACAAGAAGGTCGAGAAGGTTCGGATCACGGTCATCGACTTCGACGGGGAGAGCTTTCAGGAGAAGGTCGTCGATCGCGTCGATGAGTGCTTCCCGTACAAGGACAAGCCGACGACCACCTGGATCAACGTGGACGGGGTCCACGACGTCGGGATCATCGAGAAGCTCGGCGCCTGCTACGGCATTCATCCGATCGTCCTCGAGGATATCGTCAATACGATGCAGCGTCCGAAGATGCTCGATTTCGGCGATTACATCTTCATATCGCTCAAGATGCTCTACTTCGGAGACGACAAGGAGCGTGTCAAGGTCGAGCAGGTGAGCCTCATCTTCGGCGCGAACTTCGTCATCTCCTTTCAGGAGGATATCGGGGACGTCTTCGATCCGGTCCGGGAGCGCATCCGCAAGGGAACGGGGAAGATGAGGCGGTCGGGGGCGGATTACCTCGCGTATTCCCTCATCGATTCGATCGTCGACGGCTACTTCGTCATCTTCGAGTGGCTCGGCGAGCGGATCGAAGAAGTGCAGGAACGGCTCATCGTCGAGCCGACCGCCGGTAACCTGCAGGCGATCCACCGTCTCAAGAGCGAGGTGATCGGGCTCCGCAAGGCGGTCTGGCCGCTTCGGGAAGTGATCGCCAACCTCGAGCGGGTCGAATCCCCGCTCATCCGGAAGGACACATTCATATTCCTCCGCAATGTGTACGGGCACACGATCGAGATCATCGAGACGATCGAGTCGTTCCGGGACCTCGTCGCGGGCATGATCGACATCTACCTTTCGAGTCTCAGCATGAAGCTGAACGAGGTGATGAAGGTGCTGACGATCATCGCAACGATCTTCATCCCCCTCACCTTCATCGTCGGGATCTACGGGATGAACTTCAAACATATGCCCGAGCTCTCGTGGCGAGTCGGGTACCCGGCGGTCATGCTCGTCGTCCTCGCCGCCGGCGTTTCGATGCTCGTCTATTTCCGCAGGAAGAAATGGATATGAACGGTTCTCGGGCGGCCGCGCTGCCGTCTATTTCTCGATGAGCTCGACGAGCACCCCGAGCGTCGACTTGGGATGGACGAACGCGACCGGCTTTCCCTCGGCGCCGGGGCGGGGATTCTCATCGATGAGCCGCATACCGCTTGCCGCGAGCTCCTGCATGACGCGCTCTATTCCATCGACCTCGAAGCAGAGATGGTGTATGCCGGCTCCCCGCTGCGCGACGAATTTCGCCACGGTGCTTTCCGGCCCGATGCCTTCGAGAAGCTCGACGGTCGTATTTCCGGACGAGAGAAACGCGACCCGAACGCCTCTTTCGGGCAGCGTCTTTTCCTCAATGCACGGAATTCCGAGCGCTTCGGAGAATATCTTCTTCGCCTCTTCGAGGTTCGCGACCGCGATTCCGATGTGATGAACCGAACCGAGCCTGTGATGCATTGGAACTACCTCCTCGGAGGGATCTATGAGCCGAGCGTGGGGTTGTAGCGGCCGAAAACCCGCTCCATCGCCGCCGATATCTCGCCGAGCGTGCAATTTCCCTTCACCGCTTCGATCATGGGTGGCATGAGATTCGCGTCTCCGCGCGCCGCTTCCTCGATGCGTATGAGGGCCCGCGCCGCGGCCGCGGCATCCCTGCTCTTTTTGAAGCGCTCCAGCCTTGCCTTCTGACGGTCGCCGATGGCCGGATCGATCCTGAAGGCGCCGCTGTGGGCTGCTGTCGCATCGGTGAAGCGGTTGACGCCGACCACCCCTATCGAGCCGCTCTCGATGGCCCTCTGGTATTCATAGGCGCTTCGCTCGATCTCGCGCTGCGGGAAACGCGCTTCGATCGCCCGTATCATGCCGCCCATTTCGCGAATCGTGTTCATGAGCGTGAGGGTCCTCTCCTCGATCTCGTTGGTGAGCTTCTCGATGAAGTAGGAGCCGCCGAGCGGATCGATGCTGTCGCATGTTCCCGATTCTTCCGCGATGACCTGCTGCGTGCGCAGCGCCGTAAGCGCAGCCTCCTGCGACGGGAGGTTGAGAGCCTCGTCCTTCGAGTTCGTGTGCAGCGACTGCGTTCCGCCGAGTACCGCGGCGAGCGCCTGGAGCGTGACGCGTATGACGTTGTTCTCGCTCTGCTGCGCCGTGAGGGTGCAGCCGGCCGTCTGCGTATGGAAACGGAGCAGCATCGAGCGGTCGCTCTTCGCGCCGAAACGCTCTTTCATAATCTTGGCCCAGAGCCGCCGCGCCGCACGGAACTTCGCGACCTCCTCGAAGAGGTTGTTGTGAACGCCGAAGAAGAACGAGAGGCGCGGCGCGAAATCGTCGACCGATAGCCCCGCGGCGATCGCGGCCTCGACGTAGGCGACCGCATCCGACAGGGTGAATGCGATTTCCTGGACCGCCGTCGAACCCGCCTCGCGGATATGGTAGCCGCTGATGCTGATCGTGTTCCACTGCGGCGTGTTTTCACGGCACCAGGCGAAGATGTCCGTAACGATGCGCATGGACGGAGCGGGGGGGTAGATGTACGTTCCCCGTGCGTAGTATTCTTTGAGAATGTCATTTTGTATCGTTCCCGAGACCTTGGCGAGCGGCACGCCCGTTTCCCCGGCGAGCGCCGCATACATGGCGAGAAGGATCGCCGCCGTGGAGTTGATGGTCATCGACGTGCTGACCTTTTCCAGGGGGATATCCTTCATAAGGACTCTGAAGTCATCGATGGTATCTATTGCAACGCCGACTCTTCCGATCTCTCCTTCCGCCATCGTGTGATCGGAATCAAAGCCCATCTGGGTAGGGAGATCAAAGGCGATGGAGAGTCCTGTCTGGCCTTTATCGAGGAGGTAGCGGAAGCGCGCGTTGGTCTCCTCCGCCGATCCGAACCCCGCGTACTGACGCATCGTCCAGAATTTTCCGCGGAACATGGTCGGGTAGACGCCCCTCGTGAACGGATAAACGCCGGGGAATCCGATGTCGGCGGAGTATGATGATTCAGGGGCGTCGAGCGGTGTGTAGAGCGGTTTTATCTCGATTTCCGATGTGGTCGCAAAGGCGCTTTTTCGCCCTCCCCCCTTTATCCGGAAGGGGTGGTAGACCGCTTCTTCCCACCTGGCAAGGTCGCCGGCGATGTCCTGCTTCTTTTTCGTGCCCGCCATGGCGAACCTCTACAGGGGAATATTGCCGTGCTTCTTCGGCGGAAGCTGCTGCCGCTTGTTGAGGAGGTTTTCGAGGGCATGGATGATCATCGGCCTCGTGTTCTCGGGGCTGATGACGTCGTCGAGGTAGCCGAGGGAGGAGGCGACGTACGGGTTCGCGAACGACTCGACGTACATGTCGATGTATCGCTGGAGCTCGGCCTCGGGATCCTCGGCGGACGAGATCTCCTTGCGATAGAGAATGTTCACGGCGCCTTCCGCCCCCATGACCGCGATCTCGGCCGTCGGCCAGGCGACGTTGTAATCCCCTCTGATATGCTTGCTTGACATGACGCAATACGCGCCGCCGTATGCCTTCCGCGTGATCACGGTGATCTTCGGAACGGTCGCTTCGCAATACGCGAAGATGAGCTTCGCACCGTGCCTGATGATGCCGCTCCACTCCTGCTGCGTTCCCGGGAGAAAGCCCGGAACGTCCTCGAACGTGATGAGCGGAACGTTGAACGCGTCGCAGAAGCGCACAAAGCGGGCGGCCTTGATCGAGGAGTCGATGTCGAGGACCCCGGCCATGTGCAGCGGCTGGTTGGCGACGACGCCGACGACGTGCCCGTTGAGCCGTGCGAATCCGACGACGATGTTCTTCGCCCACAGCGCCTGCACCTCGAAAAAAGCGCCGTTATCGACGATGAGATCGACGATCTCCGTGATGTCGTACGGCTGTCTCGGGTCGTCCGGAATGATCTCGGCGAGCTTCGGCTCTTTGCGCCCCGGGTCGTCGCTCGGAGCGAGATAGGGCGGATCCTCGAGGTTGTTCTGCGGAAGGTAGGAGAGGAGCTCCTTGATCATCGCGATGCATCCTTCGTCGTTATCGGCCATGAAGTGGGCGACGCCGCTCTTGCTGTTGTGCGTAAGCGCGCCGCCGAGCTCCTCGAAGGTCACGTCTTCGTGCGTCACCTTCTTGATGACGTTCGGTCCCGTGATGAACATGTGGCTCGTGTCCTTGACCATGAAGATGAAGTCGGTGATCGCAGGGGAGTAGACGGCGCCCCCGGCACAGGGTCCCATGATCGCCGAGACCTGGGGGATGACGCCCGAGGCGAGCGTGTTCCGCAGAAAGATGTCTGCGTAGCCGCCGAGGCTCGCGACCCCTTCCTGGATCCGCGCGCCGCCGCTGTCGCAGAGTCCGACGACCGGCGCGCCGTTCTCCATCGCCATGTCGAGGAGGCGCGTGATCTTACCCGCGTTCGCCTCGCTGAGGCTCCCGCCGAAAACGGTGAAATCCTGGGCGAATGCGAAAACGTTTCGCCCGCCTACGAGCCCGTGCCCGCAGACGACACCGTCGCCGACGATTTTGTTCTCATCCATGCCGGGCCAGGTGGAGCGGTGGGTGACGAACACACCGAGCTCCTGGAACGTGCCTTCGTCGAAGAGCTTGTGTATCCGCTCTCGCGCCGTGAGGCGCCCCGACTCGTGAATCTTCTGGATGCGCTCGACGCCGCCGCCGAGGAGCGCCTGTTCGCGCTTCTTCAGTAGAATCTCGAACTTTTCATTCTTGGCTTTCAAGGGAGATGCCTCCTCGGGAGGTTTGATGCCTGAACGCTTAAGGGTTTGTGGACTATGCGCACATGAACCGGGGAGTATTCTATCCGAAGCGGTGACGCCGGTCAACCGGAATGTAATCGAAATCCGTTGTAAAATGTGGGGATTGCAC
>Ga0315288_10008508_pt1 | contig 12947 bp, 10 predicted proteins | sample YL17G11_20_MG_FD_203454 | JGI IMG/M metagenome (GOLD analysis project Ga0315288, IMG submission 203454) | Sediment microbial communities from Yellowstone Lake, YNP, Wyoming, USA - YL17G11_20 | ecosystem: Environmental > Aquatic > Freshwater > Lake > Sediment | place: USA: Wyoming | collected...
ATTCCCGGCAGCTCGACACCCAGGACGGAATATAACACGAATACCCCGTCATTTCAACATTATAATTATAACCCGCGCTGATTTGGTTTGTCAACAAGCAACAACTTTATCTCGAAACTCGAAATAAATTCAAAATACTAACCACCGAACCGCTGGAGTACCAAAAACGTTCGATGAGCGGATTTTTGTTTTGAGAATTAGTATTTTGGTCATTTGATATTGTTTCGGATTTCGTGCTTCGGATTTTGAGGCGAAAAAGGCATTTTTCAACATTAAATTGCGCTGTGGAACTACTCACCGGCTGAATTCGGCACAAAAGACCTTTGTATCTCTATCTCGGTCGGCGGCTTTCGCAACAATCTTGCCCGTTTTGTCGGCGGCAATGCTCTGCCCCCCATAAACCCGGCCTCTCCAGGGCCCATTCGATATTGCCCCCACCGCATTCGTCCCGACCGCAACCGCCCCCGTCTTCTTGGCAGTGTTTTTTACGACCCTCTCAAGCTCTTTCCCATGCCCAGGCCAGTCTTCCTCCGGTGCTGCGTATCCGTAGGGAATCAGCAGTAAATCGGGATTCAAAGCCCCCATCCTCTCCAGAATCTCATCTTCGTGCGTATCGGCGCAGATTAACAGTCCTATCCTGCCGAACTCCGTCCGAACCACATTGATCTGGTCGCCCGCGGTGTATGGCGGGCTCATCAGCTCCGTCAGCAGATTGATCTTACGGTGCTTTAGAAGAATTTCGCCTGCATCGTCGATCAGCACGGCCGAGTCATACAAGTCCTCGCCGTCCTTCTCCTCCAGCCCGATGCAAAGATGAATCTCGTACTTTTGAGCCAGTTTGCAGAGTCGTGCGGAGTCTTTCCCCGGGATTCCAAATGCCCTAACGTGCGCATCGGGGTTCACCCATCCTAAGATGGCCGTCTCCGGAAAACACGCAATCTGCGCCCCGGCGGCCTTCGCCTCGGCAATCCCATTTTCTATCCGAACAAAATTCCCCGCCCGATCGCCGTCAAGAGTGAACACCTGACACATTGCAGCCTTCACCTCGCCCATTTCCATCCTTTATTCGTCGAATCCAAAATTGACAAAATCGCGGCAAAGACTATAATCCGTCTAACCTTAACCGTCAAGTTGACTGCTTTTATGGGAGTTGGCTATGGCTTCAGGCCCCGGGCGAAACAGGCGCCTCGAATCAGCCGTGAGCATCCTTCTGCTGGCGGTTCTTTTTCTTATCGCCCTTGCCGTACTAATAAAGCAGGCCGACGTCGATATGACTCGCTTCGGCCTGGGTGCCGCCGCCCAGCCTGATTCACAGCAAGCCCCCAATTTGGCCGCCCTGACGCCCGATGGCTTCAAAGAGCTTTCCTCGCCGCTGGTTTACACCGAGGGTAACCTCTACGAAAAGATAAACGGCAAGGCCTCCCTTTATCTCGACGCCGGGTTCCTCAAGCTGTTCACCCAGCGTTTCGTAAGCCGGACCGATGAGAACCTCTGGATGGAGCTACATCTCTACGATATGGCCACCCTCAAAAACGCCTTCTGCGTCTATAGCGTGCAAAAGCGGGCCGACGTCGAAACTCTTTCGACTATGCAATTCGCATACAAAACCACCAACGCCCTGTACTTCGTCCACGGCAGATACTACGTCGAGCTGCTCGGCTCAGCCGAGTCGGCCGACCTGCTTCAGGCGATGAAGAACGTCGCCGACAGCATCACGACCGGCTTGAAGGTCGATGAGGAAGCCCGGATACCGGAACTGGACCTGTTCCCCACGCAGAACCTTGTTTCGGGCAGCTTCAAGCTCTCTTTGAAAGATACCTTCGGTTTTGCCGACCTGACCGACACCTTCACTTGCCGTTACGAGCTGAACGGCCAGTCTGTGACCGCGTTTATCAGCACACGCTCCGACCCTAAGAACGCCCAAAAAATCGCAGGTAGCTACTCCGATTTCCTGATCGAAAACGACGCGAAACCAAAATCGACCGCCAACGAAATCCTCAAGAAGGTCGCAGCGAAAGTCTTTGACTTCTACGACACCACCGAAATCGTCTTTTTCCTCGGCCCATTCGTCGGCGGAGTCCACGAGGCCGAAGATAAGAAGACCGCAGAAGAAGTGGCGGTAATGCTTATTAACAGACTAACCGACCCCCACGGGGCCTGGGGCCTGACAAAAAATCCAAAGCAATGACCGAGCAGAACAATATAGAGTTGCCGAGAAGACAATTTTTGAGCAGGGCGGCCAAGGCCGGCATCTCAATCGCCGCCGCCGGGGCGATTTCCTATGCCCTCTACGACCCCCAAGGCCCGACGCCCGGCGTCAGTGCGGAGGACATTGTTACATTGCCCGATTTCTCTATTCCTCCCGAAGAAGGCCGGACAATCAGCATTGTCACCGGCTCCGACAGGACTAAGACCGTCGGCAGGGCGATAGAGCTGCTCGGCGGCTTAGGCAGATTCGTCAAAAAAGGCCAGACCGTCGCCATAAAGCCCAACGTCGCCTTCGCCTCCCCGCCCATGCTCGGCGCCACCGCCAATCCCGACCTCGTCGCCGAAGTGGTCAGGTTGTGCTATGCTGCCGGCGCCGGGCAGGTTCTCGTGACGGACAATCCCATTAACGATCCTGCAAGCTGCTTTATGCTGAGCGGCATCGCAAAAGCCGCCACCGCCGCCGGCGCCAAAGTGATACTCCCTAAGGACAGCCTCTTCAGACACACGACGCTCGCAGGCGGGAAGCTCATCAGGAATTGGCCCATCTATTTCGGGCCTTTCAGCAAGGCCGATAGGCTGATCGGCATTTCTCCCATCAAGCACCACCACAGAAGCGGCGCCTCAATGACTATGAAGAACTGGTACGGCCTGCTGGGCGGACGCAGAAACGTATTCCACCAGGATATTAACACCATAATCGCCGAGCTTGCTATGATGGTAAAGCCCACCTTGGTCATTCTCGACGGCACTGAGGTTATGATGACCAACGGGCCTACGGGCGGCTCGGTCTCCGACCTGAAGCGCAAAAATACCCTGATCGCAAGCACCGATATGGTTGCAGCCGATTCCTTCGGATGCAGCCTGCTGGACCTAAGACCCTCCGACTTGCCTTACCTTGCCAAGGCCCACCAGGCCGGCGCCGGGACAACCGATTACGAATCGCTCAAGCCCAAGCGGGCAGCGATAAGCTGAAAGCGCAATTATGAAGATTGTCACGACCAGACGAATAAGCCAGGCCTTCTTCTTCACGCTCTTCTTCTGGTTTTGCATCGTCAGCACCGTCGGCGACAAAATCTGGCAGTTGCGCGGCTGGCCGGTTGACCTGTTCCTGTGGCTCGACCCGTTGGCGGCAATCGGCACCGCCCTGACGACGCATACCCTTTACCGGCCTCTCCTTTGGGCGCTCGCCACCATCGTATTGACGATAATCTTAGGGCGCTTCTTCTGCGGCTGGCTCTGCCCATTCGGCGCCATCCACCAATTCGTAGGCTACCTGGCGAATAGAAAGAAAACCACTGCCCAGAAAATAAGCCTCAACAAATACCGCAAGGCCCAGTCCATAAAATACTTCATTCTCATCGTCCTGCTCTTTATGGCCGCCTTCCCCTCCATTGCCGCAACTTTGCAAACCGGCCTGCTCGACCCCCTCCCGCTCGTGTCGCGGTCCTTCAACTTGCTGCTGCTCCCCATCTTCGATAGATCCGTCAATTTCGTCTCAGTCTCCGCCCGCTTTTACGAGGGCGCCTGGCTGATAATGGCCTTATGCCTCACCGCCGTCCTGCTCAATCTCGTCATCCCACGGTTCTACTGCCGATTCGTCTGCCCCCTCGGCGCCCTGTTCGGCGTCATCTCAAGATTTGCCGTCTGGCGAATCGGCCGCAAAAAAGGCGACTGCACCGACTGCAAATTGTGCGAGAAATCCTGCGAGGGCGGCTGCGAGCCCTGGCCGCCGGCGGGCGAGCCTCGCGGCAAAATAAGAATCAGCGAATGTGTCCTCTGCTTTAACTGCCTCGATGACTGCAGGGGCGAGCTTATCAGCTATCAGACGACCCCTTCTTACGCCGGCGAAATCACCAATCCCGACGTCTCGCGCAGGGGCTTTGTAATCTCTCTCGCATCCGGCGTCCTCGCGGTCCCCGCGCTCAGACTCAGCAACAAGATAGGCGCCAACTGGGACCACGAAGTTATCCGACCGCCCGGCTCTCTGGCCGAACCCGAATTCCTAAAAAGGTGCATCAAGTGCGGCCAGTGTATGCGGGTATGCCCCACGAACGTCATCCAGCCGGGCGGCCTCGACCGCGGCCTGGAGAACCTCTGGACGCCCATCCTCAACAACCGCATCGGCTCCAGCGGCTGCCAGTTGAACTGCACCGCCTGCGGCCAGGTCTGCCCGACCTCCGCCATCAGGCCGATTACCCTCGATGAAAAGCTTGGCCGGGGAGATTTCGCCGACGCAGGCCCCATCAAAATTGGCGCCGCATTCTTCGACCGCAACCGATGCCTGCCCTGGGCGATGGACAAACCCTGTATCGTCTGCGAAGAAAACTGCCCCGTCAGCCCAAAGGCGATTTATACCCAGGAGTCCTTCAACACCGTAAGAGACGGCGTCTTGACAGTTAGAAAGGCCGCGGACAATTTCATAGAAGTAGAAGTCGAGCAGACCCTCACCCCGTTAGAAATCCTACCGGCAGCACGACGGGCGCCACCCGGCAGGAGAGAATTTCTAACGGGGCTCATCCCCGGCAAATTCGCCACCGGCGATTACTATTGCGCCCTTGCCCGCCCAAGCACCGGCGGGCTTGCCCCGGACAACCGCGTCAGAATCACAGCAAACACGGAAAGGTCAATCGAGCTTTCCCCCGACCGTAAGTTGGAAAGTATCCCTGCCCCGGGCGCCGGAATTGAAATTCAGGTCCGCCTCCAGAAGCCTTATGTCGATATTGAGAAGTGTATCGGCTGCGGAGTCTGCGAGCACGAATGTCCCGTCAGTGGAAAAAAGGCCATAAGAATCTCCGCCGTAGGCGAAACAAGGTCCGCAGACAGAAAGCTCCTCCTCGACCCCGGCTAAAAACTGAAGTGTCCGACAACTGCGGCGCTTATTCGCCGTCATTTATGGAGTCAAGTGCAATGAGAGACAAACAGAACAGAATCAACCGAAGAAACTTCCTTCGTACCGTAGGCGCCGCCGGCCTGGCCCCGGTAGCGGCTTCGCTTGCCCGCCCAAGCACCGGCGGGCTTGCCCCGGGTTTCCAGGTTAATTAGTGACGAAATGTCAAACACGCACCGAAATCGCCGCGATGCTCAGTGAGCCCCGTTAGAAATCCCACCCCCAGGGCCACCCCACCCCCCACCAGAGAATTTCTAACGGGGTGAGCACGGCGCAGAAGCTCGCCCGCCGGCGGCCAGGGAATGACACCACCCCCTTGCCGTTATGTGCTTGATGTCCTTGCTGGCGCAATGAAGTTGCCTCTTTGTCCCTGCCTTGCTATACTAAACCACGTCGAATTCAGCAACGTAAATGTATAGGCTCGCCCGCCGGCGGCCAGGGTTTGAATGCGAAATCTCAACTTCAACGTTAAAACACTCACTCTCACAGCCGCTCTCTGTTTGTTAGCAGTCTTTGCCGGCGCTGCTTTAGGCGGCGACTCCAACGACACCCCTTCACCACGCCTGCTCCAGGAATTCCTCGCCGGCCCTATGGCGGATGTCGATGAGGTCATCTTCGCCGCTCGCCAGCCGGGCGCAGGCGGCCACTGGTATGAGAACTTCGGCTATTACGCCCACGACGAAAACCAGAAGCTCTTTCGGGCGATGGGCCAATTGTGCAGGTTGAACATTCGAACAGGAAAGCTCCGCATCCTCCTTGACGACAACCAGGGTTCCGTCCGCGACCCGCAGGTCCATTACGACGCCAAGAGGATACTCTTTTCCTATCGCAAGGGCGGTTCGGACTACTTCCACCTCTACGAGATAAACATCGACGGCTCCGCCCTAAAGCAGCTCACCGACGGGCCATACGACGACATCGAGCCTACATATCTCAGCGATGGCGGCGTTATGTTCTGCTCCAGCAGGTGCAAGAGGTGGGTCAATTGCTGGTACTCCCAGGTCGCCATCCTCTATCGCTGCGACGCCGATGGCGCCAACATCACTCCCATCTCCGCCAACATCGAGCACGACAACACCCCCTGGCCTTTGCCCGATGGCCGCGTTCTCTACCAGCGGTGGGAATATGTGGATCGCAGCCGGGTCGCCTTCCACCACCTCTGGACCTGCAACCCCGACGGCACCGGCCAGATGGTCTATTACGGAAACATGCACCCCGAAACCCTGATGATTGACGCAAAGCCAATCCCGGATACCGACAATAAGGTCGTTGCCGTCTTCTCGCCCGGCCACGGTAAGGCCGAGCACGCAGGCGACATCACCATCGTTACCCCCAAATCCGGGCCCGACGACCTCGGCTCCGCCCGCAAGATTACACAAAATCCCGAATACCGTGACCCCTGGGCATTCTCCGAAGATTGCTTCCTCGTTGCCAAAGGCCCCTCGCTGCTCGTAATGAACGCGCAAGGACAATCTGAGGAGGTCTTCCGTCTGCCTCCGGCCCTTGTCAAAGCCAAAGTCGAGCTTCACGAGCCGCGCCCCTTGATCCGCCGGGCCCCTGAGAAGTTGATTCCCCATCGTGTTGCGCCCGCCGCTCTTACCGGAAGGCTTATATTGACCGACGTATATAGCGGCCGACGAATGGAAGGCGTCAAACGCGGCGATATCAGCAAACTGCTCATAATGGAGACGCTGCCCAAGCCGGTCAATTACAGCGGCAAAATGCCCCCTATCAGCTTCGGCGGCACCTTCACCCTCGTCAGAATCCTCGGCACAGTCGCGGTCGAGCCGGATGGCTCGGCCTATATGGAGCTGCCGGCGATGCGATCTCTGTTCTTCGTCGCCCTCGACAAAAACAACAACTCCGTCAAACGCATGCACAGCTTCCTGACCGTTATGCCCGGCGAATCCACAAGCTGCCTCGGCTGTCACGAGCAGCGGACACGCGCGCCGGCAAACCTCGGCGGCGGCTCGGTAGCCGCCCTGCGGCGCCCGCCCGACAAAGCCACCCCCATATCGGGCATCCCCGATGTATTCGATCACCCGCGTGACATTCAGCCCATCCTCGACAAATACTGCCTCGAATGTCACGACTGCGACAAGCGATCCGGCGGCGTCATCCTCACCGGCGACCGCGGCCCCATCTATTCCCACAGCTATTACACCCTCACCGTCCGCAACCTGCAGGTCTCCGACGGCCGCGACCGAATGCGAACAAATCTTCCCCCACGCTCCGTGGGTACCAGCGCCAGCCCCCTGATGAAAAAGATCGACGGCAGCCATCACGACGTAAAACTCTCCGCCCACGAACAGGATATGATTCGTTACTGGATAGAGGCCGGCGCCCCTTACCCCGGCACTTACGCCTCGCTGGATACCGGTATGATTGGCGGCTTCCCATTAAGTCAGTTGGATACATCCGACAGGGCCTGGCCCAGCTCCATCGCGGCCGCCGAGGCTATCGAGCGCCGATGCCTGTCCTGCCACGACAGGTTCCTTCCTCTGCCTCGCTTCCTCTCCGATGACCTTGACTTGGTGCTCTCCAATCCTGATTTCAACGACGTCCGCTGCAAAATGTCCCGCCACATTATGTTCAATCTCACCCGCCCTGATAAATCCCTTGTCCTGCTTGCCCCGCTGTCTTGCAGCAGCGGCGGCTATGGCCTCTGCGCAGAACACGACAGCAAGGCCGGCGAATCCCGGCCCGCAGCCGTTTTCGCCGACACAAACGACCCCGACTATCAGAAGATTCTTGCGATGTGCGCCGACGGCAGCGATTATCTCGATAGGAACAAGCGTTTCGATATGCCCGGTTTTCGCCCGACTCCGCAATACGTCCGCGAGATGCGAAGATTCGGCATCATTGCCGACAACGTCGCCGAAAGTGCCGCTATCGACGCCTATCAGGCCGATGGGGCATACTGGCAGTCTCTCTGGTATCGACCGCCGGGAAATTAGCAGAGGAGTGTGCATGCTGTGGAAGGAAAGAGGAATCTCAGGAGCAGTAATTGCGCTGCGACCGGCGATTCGGTAGGGCAAAAGGGGGCGAAACAAATCTATTTTTCTTGTTGAATCGCGGCAGAGGGGTGGTATAATCAAAGCAGGCAAGGAATGAAAACCTGCTAGGAGGTAACGAAAATGAGGCGCTTTGTCGTTATTTTAGCAAGCCTCGCGGCGTTTCACGTCTGTAATGCGCGAATAATCACGGTTGACGATGATAGTCCTGCGTATTTTAATAACATCCAAGCGGCGATTGACTATGCCAATGATGGCGACACCATACGTGTGTTAAACGGCACATATACGGGCGACGGCAATCGCGATATCAGTTTTCGGGGTAAGGCGGTCACAGTGCGTAGTTTGAATGGGCCGGAAAACTGTATTATTGACTGCCAGGGGAGCGAGGCTGAGCCACACCGAGGGTTTCTCTTTCATAATTGGGAAGATTCCAACTCAGTCCTGGATGGCTTTACCATTAGAAATGGATATGATCCAGTGTGCGGCGGCGGCATTCTCTGCGGTTCAGGAAGTCCCACAATCCAAAATTGCATCATCACTAATAACCGGGCCCGGGATGACGGCGGCGGAATTCTGTGCAGTGTAGGAAGCCCTACAATCCGCAATTGCATCATAACCAGGAACGTAGCCGAGGTTTGGGAGGGCGGCGGAATCCGGTGCCACGCCTGCACAGGCGCAATTTTAGATAACTGCCTTATCACGGAAAACTCTGCCAGATTCGGAGGTGGAATTGGTTCTTCCCGCGATAATTCTCCTCGCTTGGGTGACGTAATAGTGACCAACTGCACGTTTTCCGCCAATAGCGCTCTATCTGGTGGTGCTGTTTATGTCCGCGACGGCAGTGAACCATCTATCGTCAATTGCATCCTCTGGGGTGATACTGCTCTGTATGGCCCCGAGATTGCACTGGAAGGTTTCCTCGGGCCTGCTGCATTCCTTCATGTTAGCTTTAGTGACGTGCAGGGAGGAGAAGCGGATGTTTATGATTATGGCTATTTGTATTGGGAAGTCGGCAACATCGATGCAGACCCTTGTTTTGCAGAACCATGTAATGGTGATTATCATTTGAAGTCGCAGGCTGGCAGATGGGATGCAAACGAGGGACGATGGATGAAGGACGAAGTGACGAGTCCCTGCATTGATGCAGGCGACCCAATGAGCCCAATTATGTATGAGCCGTTTCCTAATGGCGGAATTATCAATATAGGGGCTTATGGCGGCACAGCCGAGGCGAGTAAGTCTTATTTCGCCAAGCCGCCTTGCGAAACGAGAGTCGCCGGAGATGTCAACGGTGATTGCATCGTCGATTACAGGGATCTAACAATTGCGCTGATGCACTGGTTAGAGGAAAGATGAGGGAGGTCAGAGGACAGAGGCTATAACCAACCGGGGGGAATTAGCACTCGAAAATTATATGCTGTACATTTCGTGCACCAATTATTTATGATGACAGGCAGGCTCGTGTTCTGTAATACGTAGTCTGACAAGTTGTCATGCTGAACGAAGTGAAGCATCTGGTCTGCGTAGGGAGATGTTTCCCCACGCTTGGAATGGACTCGTCGTTTGAGATGTCGCACACTCGCGTGTCAGAACAATCGTGTACTTAGGAACGTCTATTAGGGAGTTTGACACAATGCAGGCAAAACAAAACAATATCGACAGAAGGAATTTCCTCAGAACAGTTGGGGCCGCGGGCTTAGGCTCGGTTTTGGTCGGCTGCCGCCAGAAGAAGCAGGCTGAACCTAATGCCGTGGAGGCCCAGCCCGCCCAAGCACCGGCGGGCCAGCCCACCAAAGCGCCGCCGAAAGACCAGCTCGCTCAGATGCCCAGGCGAAAGCTCGGCAAGACCGGGGTCGAGGTCCCCGTCCTTGCCCTCGGCACAATGTTTAACCTCGTTGACAACCAGATCGTCCTGAGAAGCACCCTCAAATACGGCGTCAACTACTGGGACACCGCCAACAACTACGCCGGCGGAAACAGCGAGCTTGGCATCGGAAAGTTCTTCGAAAACAATCCCGAGACGAGGAAAGACGTCTTCCTCGTTACCAAGGCCTCCTCTGCGAAAACGCCCCAGGAAATCGAGCAGAGGCTCCAGACCTCCCTCAAGAGGATGAACACAGACTACATCGACCTGTATTATGCTCCTCACGCAGCATCCGAGCCGTCCGAGTTGACCGACGACATCAGAAAGTGGGCCGAGGATGCCAAAAAACGCAAGCTCATAAGGTACTTCGGCTTCACCACCCACAAGAACATGGCCGGTCTTCTTGCCGCAGCAGCAAAGCTCGACTGGATTGACGTCGTTATGCCCGCATACAATTTCCGCATAATGCAGGACCCCGAAATGCTCGCCGCCATCGACGCCTGCCACAAGGCCAACGTCGGCCTTATCGCAATGAAGACTACCGGCAAGACCACTCTTGAAAGATTCCGGCAGCCCATTGAGACCGAGGCCGACAAGAAAATGATCGCCCATTTCCAGCAGCGGGGCTTCTCGCCCGAACAGGCTTGCATCAAGCTCGCGCTTCAGGACGAAAGAATAAGCTGTGCGGCCGTCCAGATGGAGAATCTCGACGTCCTCAAGGCCAATGTCGCCGCCGTGCTCGACAAAACCGAGCTCACCCAAACCGACAAAGACGTCCTCGCTGAATACGCCGGAGTCACCTGCACAGGCTATTGCGCCGGCTGTGCGCATATATGCGATGCCGTTCTGCCCGATACGCCATACGTCAGTGACATAATGCGCTACCTGATGTACCACAACAGCTACGGCCACCGCGAACGGGCCGCGGAACTCTTCGCTCAAATCCCCGCCGGCGCAAGAAACAAGCTGCTCGCCGCGGATTACACCGCCGTCGAGGCCCGCTGCCCCCAGCGCCTGCCGATACGCGAACTGGTCGCAGAGGCCTTTGCTAAACTGACCTGACCGCCATCGCAGAAGCTCCGCCGTGCCCCGCAGGCTCAGTTGTAAGGTTGGCATTCTCGTCTAAATGCGATAAACCAAAAGGACCTTCTAAAAAGTAGCTTCATACGCAGTACCGCATTTCGTGAGTTCTATGACTATCCTGTCATTTCGACCGAGCGAAGCGAGTGGAGAAATCTGTCAAAACAGTTACAATCTTTTCGTCTCATACTCGTGCCATTTACGAAATGTTGTAGTAGTTGTCGTATTGACAGGCCACAGCCTTGAAGCAGGAGAATGGATATGTTCCACTCAGTAATCGAGTTCCTCAAAAACGCCGCAGCCGAGCAGATAGTCGATGACCCTGTCTGGGCGATCATAGCGCTGACGGGGCAGTTAGTATTTGGCGGGCGATTTGTTCTCCAGTGGCTGGCCAGCGAATACAAAAAACAATCCTACGTGCCGACGTCGTTCTGGTTCGTATCGCTCGCAGGCAGTCTGATATTGTTCAGCTATTCTGTTCACATAAGAAATATTATTTTTATGGCCGGGTTCTCCCTGAACACCCTCATATATCTGCGTAACATCCATTTGATCTACAGAAGCGCCAAAAAAGTCAAAGTGTCGGCTGTGAATAGGACGAGCGGTTGAGATGTTACTGTCGCCGCAGAACAAGATGGACGCCGCAGCCGCCGGCGCAGGGGCAAAGCGGCTTGTCGGACAAGTTCTGGCCCCATCCAAGCGTATCACCCGGCAGCCCTGTGCGTTATGCTTGCCCTTGCCGGGAGCGCTTCTTGAATCCCTGAGACCGCCCAAAAAATCTGCCCCTTTCTTATGCTATAAGTACAGTATTGACAACCCTTTATGTGCGCATAGCACATTTTATTCTTGATTTTTCCGCCCATTTCCGTTATCATAATAGCATAGTTGGGGTCCAGCAGTTAACAATTTAACAGTTTTAATTTCCGAGACGGGCGATGAGGAAATTCTATTACGAAACGTGGCTCCCATTTACGTTCAACAAGAGGCGTATTCTGTTTCTTGCCATTGCAAGCTACATTGCCCTGTGTTGACCGGGTTGTGGCGTCGCTTTAGTCCTCCGACCGCTCAACTCCGAGCGGCCGTTTTTTTGGCGCATCTTCGCACGGCATTTGATACGCCGACACGCCAAGTCGACCCCTCCAAGTCTCCGGCAATCTCTGGCTGCATAACACTTTCTGGACAAGAAACCGCTCACGGCATAATATGCTCTCCATTATGCCGATTACGCCGTATCATTTTGGACCCAGCGGATTCATTGCCCTGGCGTTTAGGAAGTGGATTGACGTCCCCGTCTTTGTCCTCGCCAACGTCGTCGTTGACATCGAAGTTCTTGTTATCAGGATATTACACCTCGCTCGCCCCGTTCATAGCTATTGTCACACCCTCCTGATAGGAGCCGTCGTGGGCGTGGCCTGGGGTCTCGCCGCATACCCCCTGCGCGGTGTGTTCAAGCGTCTGATGGACCTAATCCGCATACCATACCGCACCGGCCTGCTCAAAATGCTCATCTCCGGCATACTCGGAGTCTGGCTGCACGTTTTGATTGACGGCGTTTACCACTATGATGTGTGTTTATTCTGGCCGAGCAAATCAATATACCTGTGGAGAATGACCCAGCGGCGCCTCGGCAAAGAGCAGATAGAGACCCTATGCCTGTGCTTCCTCCTTGCCGCCGCGGTGCTGTATGTGCTCGCCGTAATCGCTTTTCTAAAAGAAAACAAAGCGCAAAACCAAACTCCCGCCAAATGATTCTTCCTGGAGTCGCAAAATGAAAAGAATCCTGAACTACTTCTTCCGCGGCCTTCTGATTTGTGTCCCCGTCGGACTGACCGTTCTGCTGCTCGTTTACGTATTCAAAGGTCTCGACAGTATCTTTGGCGGCCTTTTCGGT
>Ga0315288_10008509_pt1 | contig 12945 bp, 2 predicted proteins | sample YL17G11_20_MG_FD_203454 | JGI IMG/M metagenome (GOLD analysis project Ga0315288, IMG submission 203454) | Sediment microbial communities from Yellowstone Lake, YNP, Wyoming, USA - YL17G11_20 | ecosystem: Environmental > Aquatic > Freshwater > Lake > Sediment | place: USA: Wyoming | collected...
TCTTTAGAAATAGGATTTAGTGTATTAGGTGCCGTAAATAAATTTGCATATTATTTTTCAGAAGGAGCAACTCTTACAATTGATGGTATGTATGCATTTTTACCATTTAGGCAATATGCACTTCAACAACAGTCATATGGTTTTTATGATAGTTGGAATATTACAAAAACTTTTTCAGATAATAATTTAAAAAGATTTAAGATTGGGGATGCTTTCTATTTAAGAGACTCTTTACAAACTGTACCGTCATATGCTGACAATGCTTCACCTGGTAACTTTTACAGGTATAAAATAAATAATCTTAAAAGATCTGACACAGTAGTTTTAAGAACTCTTACAGGTCCTAGATATAATGTAAGTGTTCCTACAGGTGTAAATAAAGGACCTGCTTTATTAACTGATGATAAGTCATTAGTAACCATAGGTCAATTAGGTTTTGAAACAACTCCAGATAAAAGCTTTGGAAAAGATATTGCAAGTTATTATGGTGGTTTAAAAGTAAGAATACAAAATCAATATGGACAATTAGAATCTATAAAACAAATTGTAGTAACTCCTTGTGAACAAAAAATAAATTACACTAATCCTAATGATATAAATTACTTTGTTGAAACAGGACCATATCAGTGTGTACCTGGAACTAATAGTAACTATAATGTAAACTCTTTAACAAGAAGTCCTATATTTTTTGGTGGTGATACTTATATAAATAGATATACAGAAAAAAATACAATGTTCTTTTTTAATGATTGGTTATATGATTTTCCAAATGGATTTGAATATAATTATCTTATAAGAAGAATGTTAATTAATCCTAGATTTTGGATAAACTCACAGAAATATGATATTTCTGAAATGACACCCTCAAACTTTTTGTCACCTAGTTATCCTGGGGGTGGTTTTAGACCAAGAAACTTTTATCAATTAGATCATAATAGTTACAATTATGTAACAGATGCAGAAGGTAACTATCCTCCTGCAATTGGTTTTGGTGTTAAGAATTCTTATTTTTATTTAGCTAATTCATCTATTAAAGATTTCTATGTAGAAAGTGATGTTCTTGTAGATTTTAGAGAAGCTGGATCACAATTAGGAGAAGGTGTATATAATCCATATACTTATACAGATCTTCCAATATTATTTGATATGAATCCTCAAAATATTGTTCGGGGTGATTATAATGAATATGATTATTCTTTAAGTGTAAGCAAATTATATAATCAATATTTTTCGTCTGGTAATTTACAATCTAGATATTATGATCCAAATATATCTAAATTATGTTATACATATTTTCCAGATAGAATTTATTATTCCTTACAACAACAAGAAGAAAATTTTAGAGATAGTTGGTTTGTATACTTACCTAATAATTATAAAGAATTTAAATCACAAATTTCAGGTGTTAAGTCTATAAATAAAAGTGGTATTTTAATTACTTTTAAAAATGATAGTCCTATAATGTATCAAGGAGTAGATACACTTCAAACAAGTTCAAATACTAAAATAACAATTGGTGACGGAGGTTTATTTTCACAACCACAACAAGCTGTAATTAATTCTGATAAATCATATGAATATGGTTCTTCGCAAAATAGATTATCTGTAATAAATACTCCTGCAGGATTATATTATGTATCTCAAAATCAAGGAAAAATATATCAATATGCTGGTGATAGTTTAAAAGAAATATCACAAATAGGATTAAAGTGGTGGTTTACTTTATTTTTACCTTATAAGTTATTAGAAGATTTTCCTAATTATCCATGGCAAGATAATCCTGTTTCTGGAATAGGTATTCAATCTATATATGATAATCAAAATTCTGTATTATATTTTGCTAAAAAAGATTATAAGTTAAAACCAATAGAGCAAAGACCTGCTGGAATAGTTCAATATGTACCTTATGTAAGTACAGGTAAATATAAAGGTAGGGGTGATTACTTTACAATAGGTAATAAAGGTCGGTATTTATTAGGGGATCCTGTTTTGTTTGAAGGTGCTTCATGGACTATAAGTTTTGATCCTAAAAATAATTATTGGATTAGTTTTCATGATTGGCATCCTGACTTAGTATTTCCTACTAAAACTACTTTTATATCTTCTAAAAATAATACTCTATGGACACATAATTATCTTTGTAATAATTTTTGTAACTTCTATGGTACACCATATCCTTTTGAAATAGAAATACCTATTATTACTGGACAGACAGTTACCACAATTAAATCTATAGAATATATATTAGAATGTTATAAAAGAAAACCTGATAATTGTGTAGATCAGTTTCATGTATTAGATTATAATTTTGATAAAGCTGTACTATACAATTCAGAACAAGTTTCAGGTTATTTAAATTTAAATATATATCCAAAAAATAATGTAACTTTAAGCTTAGAGTATCCTAAGTTTAATTCTATTATACCAACTATAATTGATGATACAGTAGTAGGTTTACCTGGATTTGATATACTTTTTTCAAAAGAAGAAAATAAATACAGGTTTAATCAATTTTGGGATATAACTAAAAATAGGGGAGAGTTTCCAATTGGATCAGGTTATCCTCCTCAAGGACCACTGGTACCTGGTACCACAGAATTACTTGGTAATTATGTTGATGAAAATATTTGGATTACAAGAGCAGATGGTTACAGAAAAGAATTAAACTTAGTTAATTTAGATTTTAATAAATCACAATTACAAAGAAAAAAATTAAGACATTATTTGAATATTTTATTTTTGAAAAAAGAGATTTCAGATGATGTCAACATGATAATTAAAATAACAAATAGTAAAAATCAAATATCCATTAGATAATGGCTTACAATAAAAAAATATTATCTGATATAATAAATAAAGCTACTAAAGCTAAAGGTATATCTAAACCTAAAGATATTGATTACAATTCTAAAATGGGTTATAGAGATGACTCACCTTTTAGAAATAAATCTTCTATTGATATTAATACACCAAATGGTACAATAGATATGTCTAATACTGGTAAACCTCTTCTTGCTAATGGAAGATATTTACCGCCTTATTCAGGTACTCATCAGTTTAATACAAATGTAGTTACTGAGCAACCATTACAAGCTAAAAAAGGAGGTTTAGTGCAAATGCCTAAACCAACTAAGAAAGGTTTAGCTTCTAAAAAATATTCAAGAAGCTTATCTGCTACTAATAGACTTTTTACTGAAAACTCCCTATTTAAGAAACAAAAATCTAAAAAAAGAAAAGTATTTGATCCTAATGCAAAGTACTATCAAGATGGTGGTAACAAAGATGCAATGACTGGTATGATGAAAGCCAGACTAGCATATGCTAATGAGTTTGGTAACCCTGCTGCTAAAAGAATGATTAATCTACCAGACAATCCTTATCAATTTGATAATGGAGATACAGGCACTCATTACATGGCCAGTATGGATAACTATGCTATACCACAAATACAAGATGAGAATGGTCAGTTAATGTTAGGTGACTATGGTCCAGAATCTAGAGAAGCCATAAGATTTGATTCAGATGAAGATGCTAATTATTTTGCAGAACATTATAAAGATGTTTCTCCAGGATTTATAGAAGCAGATCTTAATGATGTTAAAATACAAGAATATGTTAAAGGTGGTTACATAGTAGAAGAGCTAAATTCTTATGCACCAGGTGGGGAATCAGGATGTCCAAAAGATCATGTATGGGATCAATATTCAAAAAAATGTATTAAAGTTTATACTTTAGCTAATGATAAAAAATTTATAGATGGTGTTGGAAATTGGGCAATGCAGTCTGATAATCCTGATAAAATAAGTTCTAAATATAATGAGCAAATAAAAAATTATTTATATTCTGGTAATTATGGTTATGATCCAAAATCAGGATCATTATATAAATTACCAAAAAAACAAACAACTGTAGCTGATACTGAGACTAAAAAAATTCTTGCAAAACAAGAAGATAAAGTAGCATATAAACAATCAATAATTGATGCAGGTTTTAATCCTGAAACATTTGGAAAATCAAAAGGTACAAATGTTATTACAGGAGAACAAATTTATGGTGATAAGTCTCAAGAAGATGTAGATGAAATAAATAAAGAAGCTGTTAATGATTTTGTTACAGAAGGACATAAAAAAGCTATTTTAGAATCACCATTTAATACTGTAGCAAATTTTACTCCTGCAGGAATGGCAGCTGGAGTAATGCAAGGAGCAGCTAATTTATTACCAGATGTATATAATTTTGCTAAAGATCCTTCTTGGAGTGGTGCAGGACAAATAGGAATGGATTTTTTACAAACTGCACCTCTTATTAAACCTGCTGCAAATACTATTAAGTCAGCTTTTAAAAATGCTTATAATTTAAATCCTAGAGCTTTAAAAGAAAATCCTGAAATGTATGTATATAGAGCAAGACCTGTAGGACAAAATCCTGATATGAATATGGCTGCTACATTAAGAGCAAAAGAAGCTGCAGGAGAACCTTTAAATTGGATGCAAAAAAATATAATAAAAATGTCAGAAGGAAAGGTTCCAGACATGGGTGGTGTTGCGGCAAGAGAAAAGTATTACGGTAGATGGTTTGATAAGGATCCTAAAAATTTAGATTATTATATAAATCCTGATACAAGAAATTTTGCAGATAATGATGCTATAGAAATATTAAGATCTAAATTACCTAAAGCAGAAGCAGATAAATTAAAAGTTTCTCAATTTGAAGATGCAAAAAGTTTATCAGGATTTCCAGAAAGAGAATTTATCTTACCAAAAGATCTAGTAAATTCTGCTGAAAGATTTCCTGAAAGCTCCTGGCAACAACTTATTCAAGAAGATAAAGCATTTAATACACCTCACTGGTTAAAAGGATATAAAAAAGTATCAACTGAATTACCAGGTTCTCCTAATGCATCTATATCAGGTAGATTAAAACAATTCTTTGATAGACCACCTGGACCACTTATGTTAGGTATGCCTACGGGTCTGGGGTTAGGAGCTGCATCACAAATGCAAGGAGAAGACTTAAATGAAGAGTATAAAGATGGTGGTATTATATCTGAGGTATCTGATAAAGAAATAAAAGATTTAATAGCACAAGGATTCATAGTAGAAGAAATAAATAATTCTTTTAAGTATGCTCCTGGAGGAGAATTCTCTCCTAAAGACTTAGATCCTGCTACTTTAGAAAAATATTTATCAGATCTAAGAGTTTTAGAAAACTCTATTAAAAAGGGTTATAAAAATAATAAATGGTATCCTCATGCAAGTATAGAAGGTGGTGCTAACACTATAGCTTATGGACATAAGTTGATGCCGGATGAATCATTTAGCTCAGGATTAACAGAACAACAAGCTAGAGATTTACAGAAAAAGGATGTCTTAGCTCATCAGGTTAAAGCAGAGAAATTTGTAGATAAGAAATATGGTGAAGGAAGCTATGATAAGTTACCTCAGAATAGTCAAATGCTTCTTACAGATTATGCTTATAATCTAGGTAGTTTAAATAAGTTTCCAAGTTTTGTAGAAGGTGTTGTAAAAAAAGACAAAAATAAAATGCTCCAACAATATGAAAGAAGAGGTTTGAATGAAAGAAATAAATGGACTAAAGATATAATAACTACTACTGATTTTTCTAAAGATTCTGATGAAGGATTTGATTGGTTTAATTCTAGTTCATGGTTTAATCCTAGTTCATGGTTTAATAAAAAGAATGGTGGAGCAATTGAAATAAATATAAAAAATAAAAAAGATTTTCAAAAATATATAAATCAAGGATATATAATAGAAGAGTTATAAATTTTTAAAGTTTATTTATTAAATTAAATTTTAGTATATTACTATATAATAAGTTATTATGAAAGTAAAAATTAGTAAATCTCCAGATGGAAAAGGTAAGTTTGTAAGTAAACTACAAAAATTTACAGCAGCTGCTGGTGGTGTTCCTCCTCAAATGGGTTATCCTGGAACTAATAGACAAGAAGTTCCTCAAGAAAGTCTTATTAATTTTATAGCATCTGATATTGCTGCTAAAAAAAATAAACAAGAAACCATTATAAAACTTCTTCCAATTTTAGGAAATGACTATAATATGGCTAACTCATATTATGATCAAATTTATCAAGCATATGCGTCACAAAAGATAGAAGATGAAGATGAAGAAGAAGACACAGATGAAGCAACAGAATATAGTAAAGTAGAAATAGCCAATAGCCCTATTACTCAATCTCTTCCAGAAAAAAATGAAACTAAATTATCTAATGAAATAATAGCTGAAGATACAGATGACTCAGATTTTGATGATGAAATATATTCAGATTATGAAAACCCTAATGCAGAAACTCCTGAAATGAGTCAATCTAAATTAGGTGGTGATTTCAAAAGAGAAAGAAAAAAATATGTAAATAATATTTTAAAACTAGCTAAAAAAGAATTAGGTGGAAGTAATCAAATTAAACAATCTTCTACTCCAGATCCAACAGGTTCAGAATTTAGAGATAATATAAAAGGTTCTTTTGTTAATACTCTCAAAAATAATGCTCAATTAGCTGTAATAAAAGAAGAAGCTGAAAATAACTTTGATCAATTAAATAATAATTCAATAGAATCAAATGATGATTTAACAGAAGCAAGATTAGGTTTTAATAAAAGAGGACGTTTAAGAAACTCTCCATATTATATGTCACCATTTATGGGACTTACACCTGATATGATACCAATGGGAACAACGGGACCTATAAGTAAATTAGATGTAAGTAGATCACACTGGTTAACAGGTAAACCTACAAGATATTCTATGGAATTTAGCCCTATGCCAGGAATGGGAACTGGATATTATACACCTGGTTATGGATATGGTAAACAAAAAAGTGGAACAAAAAGTCCTGGTAGAATTGTAACAGAAACTATAAGTAAAGAAATAAATAATAAATCTATAGAAGGTGTAGGAAATACTATTGGTCCAAAAAATTGGAATGAGGCAGATTATAACAATGATAACATACCTGATTATTTGCAACCAGATGGTGCAGGAACAGAAGACTTAGCAATGGGTAGAAATGTACCTGCAGGTCCTGTTGAAAATCCTAATGATCCTACTGCAGAATTACCAACAAAAAAAGTTATTAATAAACCTAAGAAAAAAGAATCAACTCCTGATCCAGTACCTACAGGTCCAATACGTAATCCTAATGGTGATCCTTTTGGATTTGGACAATATCTTTTAGATGGTGTAAAAGCAACAGGTAATTTAATAAATGAAGGGCTTACAACTGGAATAGGTGCTCTAAAAAAATTAAGTGATAAAGTTGTAAATGATAATTTTAATAGATGGGCAGCTGAAACAACTGTTTTAAATCCAGAAGCGCGAACAAGAGAAAGATTTTTCCAAGAGTATCCTACAGGTGCATATAATGGAAAAATGACAAGATCTGCAAAAGATCTTAATATAAAACCTACCACTGGTTTAGATGAGAATGATTATTTGACATATCTTTTTCCAGGTGCATTTAGATACACTATACCAGCAGCTGCTCAAGCTTTTACACAAGGTACAAAACTTTTAAATAAAGGTGTAAATGCATTAGGTCCTGGACAAAAAATGTTGAATCAAGGACAAGGTATGCTTAACACTGGACAAAAAATGTTAAGTACTGGACAAAAATTACTTAATCCACCTGCAGGTTTTCAATTTAAATTACCATTTCAAATAGGTGGTTCAGTAAATGATCCTTTTGCAGATCCTTATGGAAACCTACAAAAGTTTATTTATGGAGGTGATGATGATTTTAGTCAAGCTGATTTAGATTATGTTTATTCTAAAGATACTACAGATCCTTATTTTCAATATGGTGGATTATTAAAGGCACAGAAAGGCATTATGCACCCACAACGTGCAGAAGAGCTGTATGGCCAAAATAATTATGATGCTTATTCTAAGCAAATAGGAGATAGATTAGGTATGTCATTAAGAGATGATTTATCTGCTAAAGAGATGTATGAGTTAGCTCAAAAGGCTGGTATAAATAATAATCAAAGTAATACAAGAAATCAAACTAATATAAATAGAAATATTAATCCTAATAATTTTAATGCAGGCTATAATAGAGGACAGTTTCCAGGAATGTATTATGATCCAAGAATAGGATATAGAGGTCCTAGCATATTTCCAGGAAGATTTGCGTCTTATGCTGGAACATATGCAAAACCAATAGGAATGCGTACAACAGGAACTAATCAACCTTACACAGGTTCATTTGATCCTACTGGTGTTTCTAGAATAAATGTTACAAAGTCTAATAGAAGAGGGGTTCCTAAAAGATATACTATAGATTATAATGTTCCTGAAGGAAGTACAAGACCAAAACTTTATACCGATGCTTCTGGAAATATAAAAAATGCTAACCCAAGGTTTTCTCCTAATGTAGGTTCTACAGATAAAAAAGAAATGTCTTCTATGGAATCTGTTTTACAAAGAGAAACAGAAGGAATGTCTGGAAAAGATTTAAGAGTTACAACAAATAGAGTAAAAGACGCGTTTAGAAAAGGTTATGGTAGTGATTATCAATATGATGATAGCAGAGATTCAACTACTTATAGCACAAACCTTCCTGCTTCTACTGCTCCAAAGTCAGAAGAAGATAAACAATACAGTGCAGAATTTGAACAAAAACAAAAAGACAGAGGTTTAGTATGGAATGCTCAACAAAATAAATGGGTACCTAATTCGCAGAATATGGCAACTATTAATGCTGCAACAGATCCTAATTATTTAACTAATCAAAGAGTTGCTGGTAATGCCATGCAACAAATGTTTAGTAATGCATCTAATTTATCTGACTACTCTGGTTCTCCTAGACAGTCTAATGCTTCTAATGTAACACAACAGACACCTACTGCATCATCTACAACACAACCAGTAACTACTTCATCTAATCCATTAGCAGCATTTATACAATCTGCTATGGCTTCAAATAAACAAAATGAACTACCTCAACAAGAAGGTATGCAAGAAATTTCTACAAATCCCGGATTTAATCTACCTATGAATACACCTTCACCAAGGCCTGAGTTTGGTATTGATAATGATATTCAATATATAGATTTACCTGATGACTATCGTAATGCTCCAAACATAGAAGGTACACAAAATGATCTAGATATGAAGTTAAGAAATATGAGAAATGCGGCATATCCTGAATGGGCAACTGGTAGACCAAGGTATCAACCTGGTGGGGAATTTAGAAGAATTTATCCAGGTCTTTCTGAAAATTTAGATGGCTTAAGAAATTTCTTTAACAGACCTTCAGAAGAAGATAACTTAGAGTTTAATCAACAAATAGTAGAAGAAACTCCTGTAAATTTTGCAGATGCTTATAGTAATCCAGATAATTTTCAAGAGTTATTACCATATGATTTTACTCAAGAAGATGCGTATTTTGAAAATGATCCTATAGTTGATATACCTTTTAATGATAATATTAAAAAGTCTAAAAGAAATCTAAAAAAGAAATCAAATAAAGCAACTACAGATAAAAAAAATAATAATGATTTAGAAGCTACTAAAAAAGCTTTATCTAATTCCGGTAATAGTTATGATGATTACACTTCTCAAGCAAACCGTGCTAGAAAAGCAAAACAAGATACTTTTACAGATCAGAATTATAAAACTTATGAAGCTGCTAAACGAGGTGTAAAACAATATTATCCAGAATCAGATGTTGCTAAATTAGATAATCAGTATTTTATCATGCAATCAAACTTAGATCGTTCTAGAGATAAAGAATTGAAACTTCTAAACAAAACAAATAAAACAGAACAAGAAAAGAAAGAACTTGCTGCACTAAATAAAACAAATAATGATCTCTCAATTAAAGCATCAAAACTATATACAGAAATACAAAAGAAAGTAGATACTTATGTTGCCGGCAAAAATAAACAAAAACGTTTAGGTGGGACCATGGATAGATTTCAAGTTGGTGGTATTAAATGTCCTATGGGTTCAGTTAAAGATCCTGTTACTGGCTTTTGTAAAGATGTATCTACAGGTCAAATGGTACAGCCTATAACTAGTTTAACTGCTCCTTCTGTAGAACAAATGACTAAGAATCCGTTTACTAATACAGCTTCTGATCCATATAAAAATCCACTTACTGGTGAATCAGCAGCTATTACAAATACTAATGATGGTTATAAATATACTGGTGATGATTTAGTTGATATGAATTTACCAGGAGATAAAGTTTCTGTAGATTATAGAAATAAAAATATGTATGAATTAAATCCAGAAATTGGAGTTTTACAGTTTAACACTGGTTTATCAGCAGCAACAGGACTTAAAAATATGTATGATACTAAACTAGCACAAAACCAAGTATACAATAAATTTAGTGGAGATGCCACTGCTGCTGAAAGACGTATAACTGACAAAGGTGGTTTTGATACTAATTCTGGTTTATATCAACCAGATCAAATGGGCTTTGAAGGAGTTATATCAAGATTTGGAGGATCTATATATGAAGATGGAGGTAGTGTATATGATGATATAGATGAGGGTGATGAAGTAATGATGACACCAGAACAGCTTCAAGAATTTTTAGCTAATGGTGGTGAAGTAGAATATTTAAACCTATAACAAAAATGATAAAGGTAAGAATTAAAAAAGTTCCTGGTTTAAAACAAGCTAGAACTGGATATCAAGTTCAAGGTTCATTAGTTAATGATGTATCATCATATGGAAAAGGTGATTATAGTGGTGAAGCTGAAACTCAGGTTACTAGAGTTTTACAACCTGTACCTAGACAAAAAGCTAATTTAGAAGCTGAAAAGAATGAAACAGTTGTACAAAATGATGGTAGTGGTATGCCTGCTTTTTATAGGGTAGGTGGTAAAAGACATTATGAAGGGGGTACTCCTTTAAATCTACCTGATGATAGCTTTATCTTTAGTGATACCCAAGCCATGAAAATAAAAGATCCTGCTATTATTAAAAAGTTTGGCTTCCCTCCTAAAAAAGGTGATTATACACCAGCAACAATATCTAAAAAATATGATTTAAATCCTTATAGAAAAATTTTACAAGATCCTAATTCAGACAAGTTAGAAAGAAAGACAGCTGAAATGATGCTGAAAAATTATACAATGAAGTTAGGTGAATTAGCTTTAATACAAGAATCAATGAAAGGTTTTCCTCAAGGTATACCTTTAATTTCTAAACCATATATGGAGGCTAATAAAATTTCTGAAGAAGATATTTTACCACAAAAAGCTCAAGAAAAACAATCTAATAATCAAGCTCAAAATTATGAGCAAAAAGGTGAAATGCCACAAGAAATGCCAAGTGGAGAACCTATTGCTCAATCTATACCACAAGATCAAATGATGCAAATGGGTCAACCACCAATGGCTATGTACGGTATGGAAATGTATAATCCAATGATGATGAATGGTGGATATCCTCATAGAAGATTAAGAAGAGCACAAGAAGGTATGCAACAGCCATCAGAAGAAGAAATGATGATGATGCAACAACAGCAGCAACAACCTCAACAAGAAGGTGGACAAGAAATGATGCAACAAATTAGTCAAGCATTGGAACAAGGTGCTCAACCAAAACAAATAATTGAGCAATTAATTCAACAACAAGTTCCCTCACAAGAAATTATGCAAATTTTTGCACAACTTGGTATGCCTCAAGAAGAAGTATCTGGTGTTATTCAATCTGTTATACAAGAGATGCAAAGTGGTCAACAACAAATGGATCCAAGACAGATGCAACAAGGTATATCTGAGGAGGAAATGATGATGATGCAGCAACAAGATCCTAGGGAAATGCAAGAAGCACCTATGGCAATGTATGGTATGAACATGGGTGGTTATGATATGCCTTTCTATAATGATCCTACTGAAATGGCTTATGGTGGTTTACCAAAGGCTGTCCGCGGTGCTATTACTCCTTATGAGAAAGCTAAAACTAAACAGGGTAATGTTACACCAACAGGTAAACAAAATAAGTTTAGTGATAGAGGCCAAAAGCTTGATGAATACTTAGGTCAGTGGGAATCAAGAATTCCTGGAATTAAAGAAATGTCAGAAGGTCAAGCACAAAAAGCTATTTATGATTGGTCTTTAGAAAATAATCCAGATGCTATTAGAAGTATGTGGAAAGAGTTTGGTCTAACTAAAAAAGGATTAGAAAATTCTAAAATTAAAAAATTAAGTGAAAATAGTACTGGACAATTTACAGATGAAATGCTTAAAGATCCTGAACTATTAAAACAATTAGAAGATGCTTACGTAGATAATTACTTTGGAGTTCGGCAATTAGATCCAACTGAAAAGAAAAAAGAAGAAGAAAAAATAAAAGACGATAAGTCTTCTAATAGTGTGCAGAAATGTATGTGCCTAAATGAAAATGGTGTTGAAGTAGAAACTCCTATGATTGATGGTAAATGTGAATGTGATGATTATACTGAAATTGACGGAGATGCTGTATCTATTGCTGGACCAAGAAAAAGATCAGGTGTATATTTACAAGATACAATTAATACTGTAGGTGCTTTTAGAAATTTAATGAATTTAAATAAATATTTACCAACCACTCAAAGAATGCAACCTGAAGAATTCGGAGCAGGTTATGTAGATCCTACAAGAAATATTGCTGCTCAAAGTGAACAAACTGCACAATTAGCCAGAGGTATTAATTCTACTGCAGGAGGTCCAGGTAGTAGAGCTAACTTAGTAGCATTACAAGGTCAACTATCTGCAGGTGCTGCTAATACAGCAAGTCAATATGATAATCAGAATGTAGGAATAAATAATCAATATAAACAAGGTTTAGGTGCACTAAGAAATCAATACAATATGTTTAATAATCAAAGAATGAAGCAATTAGCTGACGAAAATACAATAGATAATCAAGCATATGAGAATAGTCAAACCGCTCTAACAGGTAATCTTG
>Ga0315288_10008510_pt1 | contig 12944 bp, 10 predicted proteins | sample YL17G11_20_MG_FD_203454 | JGI IMG/M metagenome (GOLD analysis project Ga0315288, IMG submission 203454) | Sediment microbial communities from Yellowstone Lake, YNP, Wyoming, USA - YL17G11_20 | ecosystem: Environmental > Aquatic > Freshwater > Lake > Sediment | place: USA: Wyoming | collected...
AGAACAGCAGGCCAAGGCCCTTGCGCAGGAAGGGGCCATCGAAGAGCAGACGAAGCGGCTCGCCGAGCTGGAGCAGCGGCTTGCCGAGATGAACCGGCGCTTCGACGAGCTGCTGGCGCAGCTGCCGGGCCTCGAGGCGCAGAAGGCTCTCGAGGAGCGCCTCAAGAGCATCGAGCAGAAGACCGACAAGGTCCCGGAGCTCCCCCCGGACGTGGTCTCGGCGGGGGACTTCCCGGGCTCGATCCGGATCCCGGGCACCGACACCGCCATCAAGTTCGGCGGACGGATCCGGACCGCCGCCGTCTTCACCCTCGGCCCCCTCGGCTCCGAGGACCGGTTCCTGACCAACTCGATCCCGGTGGATGAGGTCGACGCCGCCGCGGGCAAGGGGCAGCGCACCTCCTTCTCCGCGAACACGAGCCGCCTCAATTTCGAGGTCCGGACGCCGGCGGGAGATACCCAGATGCGGGCCTTCATCGAGGGGGACTTCTACGGTTCCAGCGGGAGCGGGGACGAGAAGAGGACGAGCTTCCGGCTCCGGCACGCCTACGCCCAGTTCCAGGGGGTGCTGGTGGGGCAGACCTGGTCCACCTTCTCGGACCCGGCGGCCAACCATCAGGATCTGGATTTCGAGGGGATCAACGGCGAGAACGTGATCCGGCAGCCCCAGTTCCGGTACACCTGGCGCGTCAGGGAGAAGCTCAGCGTGGCGGCCGCGGCGGAAGCACCCGAGGTCTCCCTCACCGGCGGAGCGGGGGTGAACCAGATCCCGGACCTGGTGGGGCGCGCCATCTGGAGCTTCAAGGAGATCGGGCACCTGCAGGGGGCCGTCGTCCTCCGCCAGATCCGGGGCGAGTCGGATCTCGAGCCGGACATCGTGAAATCCGTCCCGGCCTGGGGCGCCAGCCTGAGCGGTATCGTGCCCTTCCGTTTCTTCAACCTGACCGACCGGTTCATCTACCAGGTGAATTATGGAAAGGGTAACGCCCGCTACATCAACGACCTGAACTCGCTGGGGGGGCAGGACGCCGTCTTCGATCCGGTCACCGGCGACCTGCATGCGCTGCGTGCCGGGGGCTATTACCTCGTCTACGAGCACCAGTGGAAGGAGTGGGAGACGGCGAAAAAGATGAAGCTCCGCTCTTCCCTCATCTGGAGCTTCGTGCAGGTCGACAACCTCGACTTCCAGCCGGACAACGCGTACAAGAAGACCAATCGGTACTCGCTCAACGTCGTCTTCTCCCCCATCGATCGCATCGCCGTGGGAGTGGAGTACCTTTACGGGACGCGGGAGAACAAGGACGGCCACAAGGGATCCTCCGATCAGTTCCAGATCGTGGGGATTTTCCGTTTCTAGGGCGGGCCGGAGGTCCGCTTTCCCACCTGCAGGAATTGTAGGGGTTCATCACAAAAGGGGAGGACCGATGTCGGCACGGAAGTTCCCAGCCTCTCCCGCGCTGTTGCTGGCGGGAGTGCTCGCTTTCACGTTCCCGGGGGCGCGGGCGGAGGAGTCGGCGGGCGCCGGCGCGGCCGATCCCGCGGCCCCGGCCGGGACCGTGGCCTGTTCCTCGAAGGCCGGCGGGCGGAAGCACTGCCCCGCCGACACCTCGAAGGGGGTCGTTCTCATGGGGTCCTCGGGGGAAGCGCCCTGCCTCCTCGGCAAGTCGTGGGGCTACGACGATCAGGGCATCTGGGTGTCCGACGGCTGCGCCGGCGACTTCATCCTGGGTCAGTCGGCGGGTGCGGCCTCGGAAGCCGCGGGCAAGCCGGAGCAGAAGCCCGGTGAGAGCCCCGCATCGGCGGAAGAGCTCGAACGGTCCAGCTACGGGGTGTTCGACGCCAGCGGCACGGGCTTCCTGGTCGGCCGGTCGAAGGCCGGCGAGCTGAAGATCGGCGGCTACGCGCTCGTGCGGTACATCAACCAGTTGCCGGCCACGCAGGAGTTCACCGATCACCTCGGGACCGTGCACCCTATCGATACCCGCAGGGACATCCAGTTCCACCGGGCCATGGTCCATTTCCGAGGGTGGGTCGGCTTACCGAAGTTCCGCTACCAGATCACGATTTGGACCGTCCAGTCGACGGACCAGACGACGCTGTACGGGTATTTCGGTTACCAGTTCAACAAGGCCTTCAACCTTTACGGCGGAACGAATGGGATCGGAGGCAGCCGCTCGCTGTACGGATCGCACCCGTTCTGGCTGGCCAACGACCGGGTCATGGCCGACGAGTTCTTCCGGGGCGCTTTCACGAACGGCGTATGGGCCAACGGCGAGGTGGCGCCGGGGCTCTGGTACAACCTCGCGGTCGGCAACAACCTGAGCAATCTCGGCATCACCGCCAAGCAGCTCAACAGGAGCCTCGCCACCGGCGCGTCGATGTGGTGGATGCCCACGACCCACGAGTTCGGCCCGAACGGCTCGTACGACGACTGGGAGTACCACGAGAAGGTGGCGACGCGGTTCGGCTTCTCGACGGCCAGGAGCCTGGAGGACCGACAAGAGCTGGGCGACGGCTCGCCCGAGAACACCCAGGTGAAGATTGCCGACAGTCTCAACCTCTTCGACGCGAATTCGCTCGCCCTGGGCGTCACCGTGCAAGAGGCCAACGTGCGGCTCCTGTCGGTCGACGCCGGGATGAAGTACCACGGCATCTTCCTCCAGGCGGAGCTGTACAACCGTCAGATCGACAACTTCCGTGCGGACGGGCCGCTGCCGATCGGGTCGATCAACGACAAGGGCCTTTACGTGCAGGCCGCCTTCTACCCCATCAAGAAGAAGCTGGAGCTGTACGGCGCGACCTCGTGGATCTATGGCGACAAGGATGCCGGGTTCGGCAACAGCCACGAGTACCTGGTGGGAGGAAATATCTTCTGGTTCGACTCCCGGAACATCCGGACGAACGTCCAGGTCATGAGCGTGGACCGCTCGCCAGCCAACAGCACCTTCGGCTTCTACGTCGGCGGCCAGAAGGGCACGACCGTGTCGGTCGCGACGTCCCTTCTGTTCTGAGACGGAGATGACGGCGGACCGGAGGTCGAAATCCGGAAGCCGGCAACAGGAAAGGAAGGGATGAGGAGATGAGAATGGGGGGAGGTTCATGGCGACGATTCGCGGCCCTGGCGGGCGGCGCGGTTCTCGCCTTGGCGATGGTCGTTCCGGCTGCCGCCGGCGCGCAGCCGGCGGCCGGCTCCGCTGCTCCGGAGGGGGTTCTCTTCAACGACTCGCATTTCCACCTGACCAACTACATCCAGGAAGGGCCGGACATCCACGACTTCCTGAAGATCATGGGGAACAAGGTAGGGCGGGTGGCGATCTTCGGGATCCCGCTGCAGCAAACCTGGTCATACGGGAACACCGGGGACTTCGCCCCCACCTACTACCTCCAGACCGACGCGCCGCTCTACTACTACTCCTTCACCGACGCCTGGATCGCCATGGCCTACCGGTCCCTGTCGAAGGAGGAGCAGGCCCGGTTCGATCCGATGATTACCGGGTTCAACCCGGCGGACATGTACGCGGCGGACCACATCCGCCGGGTGCTGAGGACCTTTCCGGGCGTCTTCTCGGGGATCGGGGAGTTCACCATCCACAAGGAGTTCGTGTCGTCCAAGATCGCCGGTGAGACCGCCAGCCTCCTGAACCCGGCCCTGGACCGGATTCTGGACTTCGCCGGGGAGGCGGGGCTCGTGGTGATCCTCCACAACGACGTCGACATGCCCTTCCCGAAGCCGGGGCAGGAACCCTATCTGGTCCTGCAGCTTCGCGATCTGGTGAAGCGGCATCCCGGAACCACGATCATCTGGGCCCACATCGGGCTGGGCCGGGTGGTCCATCCCGTCAAGGACCAGCTGTCGATCATGGAGCGGGGGCTCGCCAATCCCGAGCTCAGGAACCTGTACGTCGACATTTCCTGGGATGAGACGGCCAAGTACCTGGTCGCCACCCCCGAAACGGCGAAGATGGCGGCCGACCTGATCAACCGGTACCCAGACCGTTTCCTGTTCGGGACCGACGAGGTGGCCTCCTCGGACCCGGCGAAGTACATGAAGGTCTATGAGGCCTATGCGCCCCTGTTTGCCCGGCTGACCCCGGAGGCGAGGGAGAAGGTGCTCAAGGGGAACTACGAGCGGCTGTTCGACGAGGCCCGGCGCCGGGTGAGGGCCTGGGAAAAGGCGCATGCGAAATGAGCGGCGGCTACGGATAAACCGGGAAAGGAGGAGCAAGAGACAACCCGTCGGGAAGAGCATGACAGAGGGAAACAGGACTCCGACCGTCAAGGAGGAGCGATGACAGAGAGCAACAGAAAAGGCAGGAGCAAGTCCACCCGTCAAAGAGGAGGAGCAATGGCAGAGAGAAGAGGGAGCACGCTGAGTTGGGCCCGGTTGGCGCTTGCCGCAGCGGCGATACTGACCGCCGCCGCATTCGGCGCCCCGGGGACGTTCGCGCAGGAGGACACGCCGCGCGTGGAGGTCTACGGCTTCGTCCAGGCGGACTACATCCAGGACTTCAACCGGGTCGATCCGGCCTGGCAGGACACCCTGCGCCCTTCGAAGATCCCGACGGTGGACGGCCTGTTCGGCGATGATGGGCAGGCGATCATTGGCGCCCGCCAGAGCCGCCTCGGCGTGCTGATGAACTTTCCGACGACGAACAAGACGGTCTTCACCAAGTTCGAGTTCGACATGTTCGGCGTCGGGGTGGATGCCGGCCAGACGACGATCCGGCTGCGCCATGCCTACGGGGAGTGGGGCCAGTGGCTGGCCGGCCAGACGAACACCCTCTTCATGGACGCGAGCATCTTCCCGAACGTGATCGACTACTGGGGCCCCGCGGGGATGGTCTTCTATCGCACCCCCCAGATCCGCTGGACGCCCATCAAGAAGGACGACGCGACCTTCTCCGTGGCGGTCGAGAAGCCGGGGAACGACATCGACGGGGGCGTAATCCGGGAATTCGACCCGGACCTCGCCGCGAACATCCACGGTAGCCAGAAGATGCCCGATCTCACGGCCCAGTACCACATGAAGCAGAGCTGGGGCCACCTCCAGATCGCGGGGATTCTCCGCAAGGTCGCCTACGACACCTGGGACACGCCGAACAACGAGCCCAAGGGGAGCGAGACCGGCTGGGGGATCGATCTGACCTCCGGGATCAATGTCGGTAGTAACAACAAGAATAAGGTGCTCCTCGGCCTCGTCTACGGCGCTGGGATCGCGAGCTACATGAACGACGGCGGCGTGGACCTGGCGCCGGACGGGACGATCGCGAACCCGGAGGCGAAGGCCGTCCCACTCCTGGGCATCTCGGCCTACTACGATCACTACTGGAATGATCGCTTCTCCAGCTCCTTCGGGTTCAGCCAGACCCAGGTGGACAACACCACCCTCCAGGATACCGACGCCTTCTACAGGGGCCAGTACGTCTCGGCCAACCTGCTCTACTATCCGACCAAGAACGTGTTCGTCGGCGGTGAGGCGCTCTGGGGGCAGCGAAAGGACAACGACGGGGCCAGCGGCAATGACAGCCGGATCCAGATCTCGTTCCACTACAGCTTCTCGACCAAGGACATCTTCAAGAAGAACTGACGAATCAGAGAAGGAGGATTTCGAATGCGAACCATCGGGACCAGCCGGGTGTTTCTCGCGCTGATCCTCGCCCTGTTCCTCGGCGCCGCATTGACCCCGGTTTTTGCCCAGGTGCCGGCCAAGGCCGATGTAGACGCCGCCCTGAAGGCGGCCTATGACAAGTACAAGACCCTCAAGGAAGGCGCCAACGCCGACTACATCCCGGCGCTGGCCAAGGTCGACTCGAACATCTACGGAATCGCCCTCGTGACCGTGGACGGCCAGGTCTACACCATGGGCGACGTGAAGTCGGAGGTGTCCATCCAGTCGATCTCCAAGGTCTTCACAATGGCGAAGGTCATCGAGGAGCAGGGCACGGACGCCATCGAAGGCAATATGGGCGTCGACGCCACCGGCCAGGTGTTCAACTCGATCGTCGCCGTGGAGCAGTACAAGGGCGCCGAGATGAACGCCATGGTGAACCCGGGCGCCATCACCGCGACCAGCATGGTCAAAGGGGCAAGCCGGGATGAGATCTGGAAAAAGATCCTGGGCTGGTACGGCGATTTCGCAGGCCGGCCGCTCTCGGTCAACCAGGAGGTCTTCAAGTCCGAGTCGGACACCAACCAGCGCAACCAGGCGATCTCCATGCTGATGTACGCCTACGGCCACATCAAGGCGAACCCGCTGCAGGCCACCGACATCTACACCGAGCAGTGCTCGGTGAGCGTCAACGCGAAGGACCTCGCGACGATGGCGGCGACCCTCGCGAACGGGGGGAAGAACCCGGTGACCGGCAAGCAGGTCATGAAGGGCGAGAACGTCCCCGAGGTGCTGGCCGTGATGGCGACCGCCGGCCTTTACGATGACTCGGGCAAGTGGCTGTACAAGACGGGCCTGCCCGGCAAGAGCGGCGTGGGCGGCGGGATCATCGCCGTCTCACCGGGCAAGTTCGGGATTGCCGTCATCTCGCCGCCGCTCGACAAGGCGGGCAACAGCGTGCGCGCGCAGAAAGCGATCACGGACATTTCGAATGCTCTCGGCGGGAATCCCTACGCCGTGAAGCCTCGCTGATCCGGCGGCCCGGGGGGCGGACTCCGTCCCCCGGGGCCGATCCGTTCCCCCACCCGTCCCACGGTCGGCGGTGAAATCCGTGCGCCGGCCGGGGACCCCGGGGAGGTTCCGCCGCGGACCGCCTCCCGGGGCAACCTGCGAAAGGGGTGCGTCATGCACTGGTTCGCCGACCTCCTGCGGCAGCACACGGAACTCACCCTCTTCCTCACCCTCGCCCTCGGCTACGGCCTCGGGTCCGTGCCGCTGGGCCACTTCCGGCTGGGAGCGGTGCTGGGTACCCTGATCGCCGGCCTCGTCGTCGGACAGGTCGGCATCGACGTCCCGGCGGCCCTGCAGAGCACCTTCTTCCTCATGTTCATGTTCGCCATCGGGTACCGGACCGGGCCGGAGTTCTTCCGCGGCCTGAGGTCCGGGGCGCTGCCCCAGGTGGTGCTGAGCGTGCTTCTGTGCGTCACCGCCCTCGCCCTGACGTTCGGCCTGTCCTGGCTGATGCATTTCGACGGCGGCACCGCCGCAGGAGTCCTTGCGGGGGCGCTGACCAGCTCCGCCGCCCTCGGCACGGCGACCAACACCGTCTCGACCCTGGGCCTGCCGGAGGCCGCGACCCGCGCGCTGGGGGCCAACGTGACCACGGCCTATGCCATCACCTATCTCCTGGGGACGGTCCTGGTCGTGTGGCTCCTTCCCCGGCTGGGGCCGCGCCTGATGCGGGTGGACCTCGCCCGGAGCTGCCGGGAGTTCGAGAAGAAGATGGGGATCCAGGAAGCCGCCGACCCCGGCATCATGTCCGCCTACCAGGAGATCATCGTTCGGGCCTACCGGCTCCCGCCGTCCCTGGCCGGCCGGAGCGTCGCGGAGCTGGAGAGGATGTGGCCCGCCGGGCGGCGGGTCGTCGTGGCGCGCATCCGGCGCGCCGGAGAAATCCGCGAGGTGACCCCGTCCACGGGCCTGGAGGCGGGAGATGTGCTGGGCCTAGCGGGCCGCCAGGAGGCCCTGGTGGGGGACGCCAACCCCTTTCCGGGCGAGGAGGTGCATGACCGGGAGCTGCTGAGCATCCCCACCGTGTCGGGCGACATCGTCGTGACCGATCGTGCGGTCGCCGGTCAGACGATCGAGGCCCTGCACCGGACGCTGGGTTCGCGGGGCATTTTCCTCCTGAGGCTCCATCGCGGAGGGCAGGAGATCCCCTTCGGATGGCACACCGTGATCGAGCGCGGCGATGTCCTGACGGTGACCGGCCATCGTTCCGAGATCGAGCGGGTCGCGGCCTTGGTGGGGTATCCCGAATGGCCCACGACGGCCACCGATTTGGTGCTGGTGGGCGGTGGCATTTTTCTGGGCGGCCTTCTCGGCCTGCAGGCCCTGCAGATCGGCTGGATCGAGATCGGCCTGAGCCTGGCCGTGGGCGTCCTGCTGGCGGGACTGGTGCTGGGTCACCTGCGCTCCCTGAATCCGAGGTTCGGGCGAATCCCGGAGGCTTCCCTCTGGCTCTTCGACACGCTGGGCCTGACGGCCTTCCTCGCGCTGGTGGGCCTGGGCACCGGCCCGGCTGTGGTGAAGGGGCTGCTCGAGGCGGGCCCGCGGCTTCTGCTGGCCGCCCTGATCCTGGTCCTGGTGCCGCACGCGGTCACAATCCTGGTGGGCCACTATCTCCTTAAGGTCAACCCGGGCATCCTCCTGGGCGTGTGCGCCGGAGCCGGCACCTCGGCCCCCGCCCTGGCGGCCGTCCAGGAGGCCGCGAAGAGCAAGGTCCCGGCGCTGGGCTACGGCATGGCCTGCGCCCTCGGGAACGTGTTGCTGGCGCTCTGGGCATCCCTGGCGGTCCTGATGCTGCCGCACTGAGTTGCCGGGCCGCTCTTCGCCCTGGCCGCCCAGGCGAAGAAGGGGATCGTCTGCGTGCGCTCGTCGCGGGTGACCACCGGGCGGGTGGGTCGCAGCGTGGAGGTCGACGATGACAAGTATGGCTTCGTCGCCTCTCTGGGGCTCAATCCCCAGAAGTCGAGGGTGCTGCTCCGGCTGGCGCTGACCCAGACCAAGGACGTCAAGCGGATCCAGCGCTACTTCGACGAATACTGAGGATCGGGTCCGTTCGGTCCGGCTGCAGCCCGGGTCGATGTTTGTCTTCCCCTGGAGCGGGGCGTTCGCCGGTGGAAATTCTCCCACCGGATGTGATAGAAATATGCTCTCTTTTTCAGACAACCCTTCAAAGGAGACTGCACCATGAGACGTGCGCTAATCGCAGTGGTCGGAATCGCCATCCTCGCGTCCTTCGCTCCCGCGTGGGCCCAGACCCTTCACGATGAGATTGCCTTGACGCGCCAGCAGATCCAGTCCGAGCGCCAGGAGATCGTGGCGGCCAACCTCCAGCTCTCGGATGAAGAATCGAAGGTCTTCTGGCCGCTCTACCGGGCCTATCGCGAGGAGATCTCCAAGCTGGGGGACCGCTACGTAAAGCTTATAGAGGACTATGCCGCGAGCTACAAGACAATCACCAACGAGCAGGCGTCCGCGATGCTCGACGAGTCTCTGTCCATTCTCGGTGAGGAAAACAAGATCATGACGAAGCACGCGAAGAAAATGCGCCAGACCGTCTCGGCCAAGACCGTGGCGCGTTTCTTCCAGATCGAGACCCAGCTGAACAACATGCTCCGGGTGGAGTTCGCGGACGAGATTCCCCTGGTGAGCAACAAGTAGGAGAGGCTCTTCTTTATTCCGGGAAAGGTCTCCCTCAAGCGACAGCGGGGCCGGGGCCGTGAATCGTCCCGGCCCCGCTGTCCGTAGGGAGGGCAGGGATCGCATGAACGAGGAGATCATCCGTTCGGAGGCCTTCCAGAGGGCCGAGCTGGCCGGAGAGCGGGTCCGGGTCGCGGGGCTGATCGGCGCGCTGGCGGCCCTGCTGCTGGTGTCGGTCGTGCGGGCCCTCGCGACCGGAGGACCAGTGGGGATGAGGGTCCTCCTTCCCGTGTTCCTGCTGCTGGGACTCGGGATCCTTTACGAATCGGCGATTCTGGTCTGGGTACGGCGGGCCCTGGCCCGCGGCGCGATTCTTCCGGGCGCATTCTGGCCCGTCAACGTGGTCGTCGAGACCCTTCTTCCGACGGCGGCCCTGGTCCTGCTGACCCGGGACCCCGTCATGGGGCCTTACCGGGCGCTGGCGGCGCCGGCGGTCCTGGTCTACTTCTTCTTCATCATCCTTTCCACGCTGCGGCTCAGCCCGGTCCTCACCCTCCTGTCCGGGATCGCGTCGGCCCTGGGCTACACGGCTGTGCTCCTCTGGACGTTCCGGCAGTACCCACTCCCGCCCGCCGGGAACGGCGTCTTCCCGCCCGCCATCTACTTCACGTTCGCCGCGTTCCTCTTCCTGGGCGGCTGCGTCGGAGCGCTGGTGGCGAGGCAGATCCGGGGCCACGCCGGCGCGGCCCTCGTCGAGGCGCGCCGATCGGAGCGGCTGCACCGGGACCTGGAAGTCGCGCGCTCGATCCAGCAGGGACTCCTCCCTTCGCGGCCTCCCCGGATCGCCGGCTTCGAGATCGCGGGCTGGAACCGGCCGGCGGACCAGACCGGGGGGGATTATTTCGACTGGCTGAAGCTGCCGGACGGGCGGGTGGTGGTGACGCTGGCCGACGTGACCGGGCACGGCATCGGGCCGGCCCTGATGGCCGCCGCCTGCCGGGCCTACGGCCGGGCCAGCCTCACCGAGGGCAGCCTGGAAGAAGGGATGATGAGGCTCAACGACCTCCTCTCTCCCGACCTGCCTCCGGGAAAACTGGTCACCTACGTGGCGGGAGTGCTGGATCCGGTGTCGGGCCGGGTCCGCCTTCTTTCCGCCGGGCACGGTCCGCTCTTCGTCTACCGCCCCGCCACGGACCGCCTGGAGAGCTTCGCCGCCCACGGCGTTCCCCTGGGCATCATGGCCGGGATGCGCTATCCCGCCCCGCAGGAGTTGGTTCTGGTGCCCGGAGATCTCCTGCTGCTGATTACCGACGGTTTCTGGGAATGGGAGAACGCGGCCGGAGAGCCGTTCGGAGCGGACCGGGTTCATGCCGCGCTGCGCGCGGCGAAGGATCTGCCGGCCTCGGAGGTGATCCAGCGACTGCAGGAGGCGGTCGGGATCTTTGCCGCCGGTACTCCCCAACTGGACGATCTGACCGCCGTGGTGGTGAAGCGTCCGGCGGAATCGTAGGGAGGGGGTGCAGCCATGACGAGCGACGGTACGCGCAGCTTTCTCGCCGGTGTGATTGATCCCGGACAGTCCGCGGAAATCGCCGAACTCATCCGGGAGATGGACCGTGAGGGGAAGCGCGAGGCGCTGCGCGCGGTGGTGCGCATCCAGGACAACGCGTTCCTCGACCGGCTGATCCTGATGGACATCGGGCCCGACCGCGCCCTCGCGTTCAGACTGATCCCGCTCGTGTTCATGGCCTGGGCGGACGGCCCGCCGGATCCGCGGGAGAGCGAGGCCGTCCTGCGGGGCGCGGGCATGGTGGGTCTCGCCGCCACTCCGGCCGGCCGGGCCGTGCTCAGGAACTGGCTGTCGAATCAGCCCGATCCCGCCCTGCTGGAGCGCTGGAAAAGCGAGGTGAAGCGGATCTGGAACCGCTTCACGCCGGAGGAGCAGTGGCAGATGCGCCAGAACACCCTCGGGGCGGTCCGCAAGGTCGCCGAGGCCGCCGGAGGACTCCTCGGCCTGATCCGGAAGGTCTCCGCGAAGGAGGAGGCTCTGCTGCGGGAGCTCGAGGCCCTGCTGGAATGATCCTCCGATTCGTCATCGGCCCTGTGCCGGATTTCGCGGAGGTCGGCGAGGAGAGCCGGACCCGATTCCATGGGATGCGGATTTCAGGGCTGGGGGATGGCCGACATCTCGAAGCGATCGTCGCTCAGGGGCGGGTTGATCTCGATCGTGTCCACCACCACCCGGAACTTCTGGGGCCTTCCGGAGGCCTCGACCTCGATCAGGCGGGCGAAAAGGATTCCGCGGACCTTCTTGTAGTCCCCATAGGTGGTCTGGATCTGAACCGCCCGGCCCCGCACCTGCCGCGTCGAGTCGGTCCGGACCCGGTGAAAGGACTTCACGTCGAGGTACTCGGTGCGCACCGCGCCGCTCTTGAGAGTGAGCTTCAGCTTGTACGCCTCGCGCCCGCCCACGGACTCCCGGCCGGCGAGCTCCACCTGGTGTCCCTTGGCCTTGTAATTGACCAGCGGTCCTTCGATGTCGCCCTGCTCGGCCGCCTCCTCCACGACCTCGGCGGGGAGGGGCGTGGGGGCCTCGTCCCCCTCGAACGGGGACATCCTCCAGCCCTGCTGGCCGTCGGACACGAACACGCCGGTGACGCCCTGGACGGTGACCTCAAACCGGGTCCTGTTCGGGCGCTTGCGCTCGCGGGTCACGAGGGCCCTGCGGTCCGCCCCCGCGGTCATGTACCCCTTTTCCCGCAGCGTCTGAATGGACTGGAGCTTTTTCAGGCCGCCGCAAGCAGACACGTAGCGCGCGACAATCTCGTCGACCGACGGAGTCGGCGTGGCTGCCGCAGCCATCGTGACCGCGGAGAGCGCCACCACCAGCAGCAGCGGCAGCCGAAGCTTGTCGAGAACGGCGCGGTTCCGGCTCATCTCGGGACTCCCGAGGGAGGGTTCGGAGTCCTCATGGCCGGCTGTCTCCAGGTCACGTTTCCCGTCGAGGGCCAGGCCGTCATGCCATACCCCCACCCTCCCGAGTAGACGGGGAAGTCCCAGGACTGGGTGCTTGCCTCCCACTGGGCTTTCTCCTCGGCCTTCGCGGCCAGCGCCTCCGCCTGCAGAGCCGCCACATCCGCCTCCCTGGCGCGGTCCTCGGCATCTTCCCGCGCCTGATCCGCCGCCGCGCCCGCCTGCGCCATCTGCGCTTCCGCGGGTGTCATCCACTCGCCGTCGTATTTCACGTAGCCGCGGGCACGGTAGCTTTCCTCCTCCGTGAGCCAACGGCCTTCGATCAGCACGAACCCCAGGGCCTGCCGCGCCTCCGCGTCGTTGGGGTCGATCGCAAGCACGTTCTGGTAGGCCTGTCGCGATTGCGCGGACAACCCCTCCTGCAGCGCCCAGCGTCCGAGGTTCCGCCAGCCCTGGGCGTCCTCCGCTCTCAGCCGGCCCGCGAGCTCGTCGTATTGATCAAGGGAGGAGCGTCCCTTCACGATCCGCTCGACCCGGGACATCGAGACCCCCACGACTCCGTCTCCGATGTCCACCGTGACCATCGTGTCCGTCTGTTCCACGATCCGGCCGGTGAACTTGGCTCCTCCCTTGAGGTACACCTCGTCCGCAAACAGGA
>Ga0315288_10008511_pt1 | contig 12943 bp, 15 predicted proteins | sample YL17G11_20_MG_FD_203454 | JGI IMG/M metagenome (GOLD analysis project Ga0315288, IMG submission 203454) | Sediment microbial communities from Yellowstone Lake, YNP, Wyoming, USA - YL17G11_20 | ecosystem: Environmental > Aquatic > Freshwater > Lake > Sediment | place: USA: Wyoming | collected...
CAAGCCTGTCGTAAAGGTCTTTGGGGACAACAACGCTCGGTGCAACGTTTTTGCGCTCCGGGATGTGCCCTGTCTCGTACTTACCGATCAACTCTTTGAAGGGGATTGTGTGGAACTCCCGATCGAGTGCGTCCGTAACTGCACCTGCAGTTTTGTCAAAGAGAGCGTCACATGGCAGCAGGCCCGCGTGCACGGGCCGGACACCGGTACTGATCAGGAACCTGAAATACAGTTCCAGCAGATTTATTTTGCGGAACTCTCTTTTCTTTGCGTAGAAATCCCTGCGCTCTGTATCGCTCATCTCCTTGAGCATTTTCTGTCTGTTCCGCTCTGCCGTGCGATCGAAACCGAGCGGGGGGTATAACCTGTTCCATAACGTGTTCCGATACTCATCAACCTCATCACAGAAGAGCGTGTACCGTGCCTGTGCTTGCGAGGTACCGGAACGGGATGTCGTTGAGACACCTCCCTTCCCGAATGCCGCAAGAGTCACCTCAGCATCTTTTCTTTGGAGATATTCGACAAAATGTTTGGTTGCCATGCTGCTTTGAAAGACGCGGAACTTGCCGGTCGGCTGCAGGCCGATCGCCTTCGCAAAATCGGTGATGTCCCCCGCGTCAATCCGGGGCTGCTTTGATTTCTGATCGACATAGAACATATCGATTGAAATTGGCTGCCCTTTGAATTTCACTTCGTTGAGCCACTTGAGGAAACGAGTGACATAACTGAGTGTGGCACGGTAACTACCGGCACTGGTTACGTCACCGCCGCCCTCACCCTTGCTCTTGTTCAGCCAGTTTGGAAAGTCTCTGATGCTGTCCCTGAAGGTGGGGGATAAGGAGAGCTGGTGCTCGATAATGTACCCAAAGAGTGGTAGACCCGTATACCGATTATCAGGTGGAAAATCAAGGCACCGTTTCCACGAAGTGTTCCAGATAGTCTCATAGTTTGTGGCAGGCTCAGGCCCGCTGCGTGGTTTGCATTTAACATAATCGGTCACCGAAACCATAGGAAATACTCTGATTTTTAGTATTCTCGGCAGGTTATATTAAGCCTTTGCCCCTGAAAGTGCCCGGCGCCGGTCCTCAAACAGGATCTCGACTTGGTTCAGTCCCTGTTCATCAAGGAAGTGTTCGTCAATAAATGTATCGTGCACGTCACCCAGCGCTTCGAGATTCTGTGCATCGTTGATCAGGGCTACCCACCGTTCGACATCCTCCTGACGGTCGGTTGTGGGTACATCGGTAACACCGACATCGATGGGTTCCAGCGTCTCCCTCACACCGCTCTTTTCCCTACGCTCTTTCATCTGCTGGCGGGCATTCCCGATCAGATCCCTGATCAAACCTTGATGGTTTGCATCAAGAGTGCACTCGTTTATAAGCTGGTTTACCAACCAGTCCAGATCCATGTCAGACTCTGCAAAAGGGACCTGTTCGATCCACGTGCGATAACTCCATCGTGAGGGGCGGTACTCATCGGGTATATCTGCAGGTCCTTCCTGCACACCTTTCTTCGTCTCGCCCGGGAATGTTATCAGCGACCTGCGCCGCGTTTTGATGAACTGGTTCACTTGTCCTGCACCCTCTTTACCGAGTTTCCATATCTCCCCTCTGGGGACGTTAAATCTGCTGGTGCCGATGTCCGATGTGTAAAGTCTTAAAAACATGTACTCAATTCGCTCCAATTCGTTCAGAGAACCGGCTCCATCTATCGCTGCCTTCCACTCGTCGATAGAGATCTCTCCATATTCTTTCTCACTGATCATCCCCGGTCCCTCCTGCACACCCTTCTTCCGGATCCCCTTCGCCAGCTTTGATGTGGCAGCCTGCGTTTTTTGCTGCTCCTGCCAGATTTCAAATGCTTTCTGCATCGAACATTTCTTTTCTTTCATTATCACGTGGATGTCGGTCAGGGCTGCCTGAATAATCGCGTTATTTTCTGTTACGGCTGCCTTGATTGAGACACCGGGTAAGGGGAACCGCTCGATGATCTCCGCCTTCGCTTCGGCCTGTTTCTCTGGAGGTATGTATGGTTTTTTCCAGAGTTTGCCTGTGGTTTCTCTATCGGCGTAATCCTCAATCAATTCCTCTTCTGTTACTGTAGGTGCAGGTGGCTCAACGGCCTCCTGAACATCGTATACGATACTTTCCTCGCCCTTTGCGGTCTCGCGGTTAATGCAGGTCAGGCAGATCCACGCCTCGGTACCGTATGGCTTTGTACGGGCTTTCCTCATCTTATGTTCAGGGTAGATCCCATGACAGATCGGGCAGCCGTGGACATCGACCCGGGTTGCCTTATGGTTCACGTCCCGCTGCTTGATAAAGGTGATCAGTTCTTTTTCCTCGATCTCACCCAGACCGACCAGCATCTGTCCCGCGACCTCGTTATGATCAATGCGCCACGTCCCCATCATACCCTTGCGAGCGGCATCAGCTTCATCGGTGAACCCGGGGTAATCAGGAATCCCCTTAATGAGCTGGGCATACATCTTTACAGCGGCGGGATCTCCACAGACCTGCCCTCGTACTTTCATGGCCCGGTACACGTTGAACGTATCAACCAGAATATTTGTAAGCACCGCCATCTGCATGGTTGTGAGTTTGCACAGGATGGACCTCACCCGCTCGTAGCGGAGTTCCGGGTTATTCTCGATCGCAATATCGAGCAGCTCACGGTTATATTTCGTCTCATCAGTGCGCCCGAGCATTTTACGAAACGTATCAAAGATAACGGGGTTGGCAAGGACCAGTGCAAGGAGGTGGCTGTCCGCCATCATATACAGAAAAATCTCATTTTCGTCAACTTTCTGGTATTTTTCCAGAAACACCATCAAATCACCACTATCGCGGGGCTTTTTCGCGTTGATAGGTATTTTCGTTTTAACTGATGAGGCGTCTGCCATCGATAATCTCCCTCACTGCATTTTCAATCCCTATATCCGCAGACAGTGCATAGTTCGCAACGGCGTGGTAAAACAGAGGATCTTCCCAAAGTTTTGAGATGATAAATGAGATCACAATCCCTTTTTCGTGTGTTGAGTGTTCGGCGGCATCCCTGTACCGCAGTACCATCCGATCCGGTGATGAAACTCCGATCTGTGGGCATCCCATATAAGGATAGGGTGCACCGATTGGCTTATAAACATTCCTATGAAAAAAAGAGTTAAAAGAGTAATGGGGTGCTTACGCACCACCGGCAGCCGCCATGTACTTGGCGACCATGTTCGCAGTTGTCATTGACACTTTCTTGGCTGCCTCAAGACACGCTGCAACGGCAAGGAACCCCCGGCCCTTGTTTTCTCCACAGCGCCTGTAGACATCGTATCCGCCGAAGATTTCAACGCCAGTCTGGTATTTCCGACCGGCTTCCTGAGCTGTCATAACCATTTCGACACACCTCACAACGGTCTTGTATCTATATATTTATATACCTGTGTGTGACAGGTGTCACATATATATGAGCACAAAAGGGGACAAGAAAGAGCCAACGGTTCGGGTCCAGTTCCGCCTACCGAAAGGCCGTTTTGATTATGCACAGGGGCGTGCTGATCACCTGTTTGATGGCAACCTCACGGAATTTTTTAAGTATCTGCTTACGAAGGACCGCGAGACCGCAAATGATGCAGTGATGTGGCTGCAGAAGGTTGAGGAGGGGATTGCTGAGGTGGAGGAGCACCTTGCTGCCCTGAAAGGACAGCGTGACCTCCTCAAGCAGCAGGTTGAGGGGGGGGAGAGAATAATAGGTTAACCTGCTTACCTCTCGTACTGTGGCATCGTGACGGGTTTTTCTCTCAAATTGTCCTTTGATAATACGCCGGTTGGTGAGATGAAGGGAGTTGGTGATCCTGCTTTGTTCATCTCTTGCTCCATACAGGTGAGGAAAGCAAGATCCTGTGCAGATACAGGGGGTTCTGTTTTTTGTGCGATCTTGAAACATTTGTTGATGGATTCGTGGGATGCCTCTTTTAAAACAAAATCTCTTATATGATTCAACCTGAGGGAAAAGCCGGTTTCCCGCCCCTTCCGTACCCTTTCTAAAAGATTTTCTATTGCCTTTACCTCTTCTAAGTTGATACCCTCAAAAACCCCAAGTGACGGGCTGCTGCGCTTGCGGCAGTTCTGCGTGAGAGTCTCTTGCGCGATCATGACGGCCAGTTCACACTGCATGTCCGCTTCGGTGATGTCCGGACCTGACCCTTCGGTGACGCGGGGGGAGATGATCGTGGAACTGAAAACAGATAATATTTCAGACTTGCTAAAAGGTAAATAACCCTGTTCCCTCATGCTCCTGAACCCATCACTGGTGATGATCATGAAATCGTGTATAGGGATGCCATGGATATCGCAGACCGCTTGTACCTGTTTGGCGATTGCTATATCCTGAACAGAAAACTCCAGTGATCCTGACGGGTGGTTGTGCACAAAGATAATCGAATTTGCACTGTCAAGTATGGCGCCTTTTATTAATTCGCGGGGGTGCACCGGTGCATAGGATGCAGTACCAACGGCAATCTCCTCTATCCCAATCACTTTCCCCATTGCATTGAGGTGAAGCATCAGGATGTGCTCGCGGTCAAAACCGCCGATATTTTTGAGAAGTTTATCAACATCTTCAGGGCGAGTGATTGTGATATCTGGCGGGGGTTTGAGACGGTGTATCTCAACCCGCTGGGTCTGCATAAACGTTTTTATTGGTTTTATGTCACCTGAAGATTTGGGGTCGTCCTGCCTGAGGATCAGGGTGCCGTCGTCTTCAATTGGGGGGTACTTGTAATCAGGCATAACAAAGGGATGCTTTTCGCAGGTTAAAAAAGTATTGGAAGGATCGCAGCGATGAACAAGGCGATGATGGTGACAGCCCCCCCGATGACTATGAAAAAGGTTTTATGTCGTTCGATGGTTTTTATGATTGGGTCAATCTTTTTTTCCTTACAAGCATCACAGTCCTCTTTCAAAATACAGGTTACCTGCTTTGTTGTCAGGGTCAGGATTGCCGCTGCCGTTGTTTTATCCGCCTCTTTGATCTCTCCTATGGCACCTTTGATGTACTCAACATGCTGCTCTATCTTGGCGATAGCAGAACAAAAATCGACTTTGAGATCCTGTGTATCTCTTTGCACGTCAATGAGCCCGATACCAAGACGGGTGATTTCCTGTATTTGGGCACAGGAGAGTTCCGGGTCAGGCGGGGGTGACATTGTGATACCCAATAGTTTAAATATTGGCTAACTTCTTTTTAACTTTTTCCCTGATCTGGTCAATCGTACCGGGATCGTTCCGTACCTGCTCTACGGTGATACCCTCGTCCTGCATTACCCTAAATACCTCAGCTGCCGTGATTGCAGATTCAACATATCCCTTACAACCGTCACACGGTGCGACCCTGTACGCTGCGTAGAGGTGGGTGAGGTACTGCTCGACTTTGCCGTTGAAGTCACGCGGTGGGGGGGCTGCAGGTGCAGACTGCTCTTTTCCTCTGTTGAGCAATGCCGGAAGAGAATACGGATCGCGTATCCCGCCACCAGAAAGAGCTTCAAGAATCCCCAGCGGATCCGGAAGACGGACGGGTTGTTTCCCCTTTACTTCTTCGGCTGCTGTTGCCATGGCAGTCCGCCCTCCTTCATCTTATCATATAACCCCCGTGGGATCGGGAGCGGCGCTTCTCCGGGCAGGGTCGGGAGGACCTTGTGGACGAATGTGATCACGGTGTCGATATTCGCCATTGTGGTGAGGGGGTCCTCTACGGCTTTCTCAAGGATCTTGTCCGTGAGGTTGATGGCGGCCCGTGACGGCTCGGGAATATTGCTGAGCGGTGCAGGTTCTGAGACGCCGGGTGGCTTTTCTATCAGGGGTTCAGGTGCAGGCGGCTTTTTCTTCGGCATACAATTACCTCATAGGGACATGGTTATATAAGCGTATCGCACGGTGAGTTGCCCGGCGGTGTTTTTGGTGTACTCCTCGGTGACTGTGGAGAGTGCTCCGTCGTTTCCCCCCATACAGAGTCCCATGGCTTGCATGCCACAACCGGCAAGAGATAAGCGCGCCGTGTTCAGGTTGCCGCCAACCGCCCACAAGGTACCGTTGTACTCCTCAGTAACTGCAGAGTTGCCGGCGAATTCATCTCCCCCCATACAGAGCCCGGCGGTCTGGGTGCCACAACCAGTAAGTCCCTGTCGCGCTGTGTTCAGGTCGCCTCCCGTTGCCCACGAGGTACCGTTGTATTCCTCAGTGACTGCGGAAAGTGCACCGTCATCTCCTCCTGTGCAGAGCCCTGCATTTTGGGTACCGGCGCCGGCGAGAGAGCTCCGTGCCGTGTTCAGGGCGCCACCGATCGCCCATGAGGTGCCGTTGTATTCCTCAGTGGCTGCGGAAAGTGCACCGTCATCTCCTCCTGTGCAGAGCCCGGCGGTCTGGGTACCGGCGCCGGCAAGACTCCGCCGTGCCGTGTTCAGGGCGCCACCGATCGCCCATGAGGTGCCGTTGTACTCCTCGGTGGTGGTAAGTGGTCCGGTACCCCCCATACAGAGCCCGGCGTCTTGTGTGCCGGCGCCGGCAAGACCCGCCCGTGCCGTGTTCAGGGCGCCACCGATCGCCCATGAGGTGCCGTTGTACTCCTCGGTGACTGCGGAGTTTGCACCGGTCCATCCCCCCATGCAGAGCCCTGCATTTTGGGTACCGGCGCCGGCGAGAGAGCTCCGTGCCGTGTTCAGGTTACCGCCTACAGCCCACGTCCCTGTCATCGTCGGCACTGCGAGCAGGATCATGGATGACTTCGACACGACCGAAAATGGGTTAACGGCAAATTCTTTCACCGCAAGCCCAACCACCTGACTCCCGAACGCCGCAACGATATTCGAGACTTCGGGTGCATTGATGGTGAAATTAAAATTCTGTGTAAAAGCGACATCGAGATTTGCGTTCAGATTGATAAGTGCGGAGTTTTTCGGTAAGGTGAAGATCGTTAGATAGTTACCATAGTAGTTAACGATGTCATCGTAGTCGATGACCATTGATCCTTCATGTAACCGTGCCGTCATTGCGTCCTACACTACATAAGCATAAATGATCTTAAAGTATCCGAGTGTGAGGGAGGGGAAAGCGCCACCCGCTGTCGTGAAGAGCTTTACAGCGGCATCAATGGTGTTGCTGTACGTGTAGGCGTTTTTAGTAGTGGTTTCGTCTGCGACCCCGGTCATAACCGAGGTGGCTGAAAGGGAGCCGCCGTCGTATCCCCCCATACAAAGCCCGGCGGTCTGCGTACCGGCACCGGCAAGAGCGGACCGTGCCGTGTTCAGATCGCCTCCGGGTGCCCACGCAACACCATCGTACTCCTCAGTGACTGCGAAGTATCCGCCATTACTTCCCCCCATACACAGCGCGGCAGTCTGGGTACCAGCGCCGGCAGACCGATCCCGTGCCGTGTTCAGGTTCCCGCCAAACGCCCACGCAACACCATCGTACTCCTCAGTGACTGCGAAAAGTGCACCGTCATTCCCTGCCATACAAAGCCCCGCATTTTGTGTACCCGCGCCGGCAAGACCGGTCCGTGCCGTGTTCAGGTTCCCGCCAACCGCCCACGAGGTTCCGTTGTACTCCTCGGTGACGGTGGAGTATCCGCCATTTTCCCCCCCTATACAGAGCGCGGCAGTCTGGGTACCAGCGCCGGGAAGATCATATCGGGCTACATTAAGTGACGCCGCAGCAGTCCATACAAGACCATCATACTCCTCGGTAAGGGTAGACGCTCCACCGGTAAATCCACCCATACAGAGCCCCGCGTCCTGAGTGCCACAACCGGCAAGAGCGGACCGTGCTGTATTCAGGTTCCCGCCAAACGCCCACAAGGTTCCGTTGTACTCCTCGGTAACATCAGAACTTAACTTAAAATTCCCCCCACCCATACAGAGCGCGGCGTCCTGAGTGCCACAACCGGCAAGCAGCTGTCGTGCTGTTCCCAAATAACCTCCCGTACTCCAGCACCGCTTGCTGGAAAAATCCGACGTAAATTTCGTGCCGTCTGCAAGCCCGACATACAGATCAAACGCAGCACCGGAGAATGAGTTCACGATCTCGGTGTGCAGCGAGATGAGGGTTGCACGTGCAGGGAGGGTAAATAAATCGATCCCCGTCGCCGGCTGCTCGGATATTGAACCATACAACAACCGGACGATACCCCCTTTGAGCCCGGGAATACCTGATCCAGTACCAAACGGTTTGGAGGCACCGATTGAGGTTATTGGTGATGCACCAAGAGAGGATACATCAAAGGCCCCTCCTGTTGCCCCGCGTGTACGCCTTGTCATCCCTATAAGACAATACTTAACAAGTGAGATTATTTAAAAACAGTGGTTGGGGTGGTTGTTAATCTGTCAGAGAGGTCTCTGGTGAGGTCTTCTGCTCCCTCGTATCCTTTTTTTCAATGATCTTTTTCTGGATCAGGAAATCAAGTAGTTTCGGGTCGTTATCACGGAGGATTTCAACGAGAGCGGGCATAAGGTTACTTGCCTTAACCACCCTGAGAGATGTGGACACATGCGCGTGCAGGTTCCGGATCGCTTCAACACCCTCGGATTTACCGGCACCGGACTCTACAGATATTTTGTATTCCTGCAGGAACCGGATCGTGTAACTGAGGAGCTGGTGTTGGTTGACATCCTCGATACCTGCCATGAGGTATTTAGTAAGGTCTTCCTCAATCTTTCGCCATTGATCGATCTCGCGGATCCGGTGGTGGGCTTCACGCTGGGTGCAAAGCAGCTCCCATTTAATCTGCTCGATGTCTACGGTGAGCCGCTCACGGGCGAACCCCTCCTCGGTGAGCGCACCAAGCTGCCCCTGCTTCTCGCGCAGGTCGATCTCTTTTCTCCTGAATGTGAAACTGAGGTTGATCAGGTTTTCAACCATTACATTCATCTCACGCACAGCCTGCCAGTACTTAGCATCCGGGGTGGGGAATTTTACGTCATTCAGGACCGAGATCCGCATCTCAGTTGGCGTGCGGAAATACTGTGTTTTTGTGAAGGCGTGGCGGATTGCCACTGCACAGTTCTTGACTTTCTCAACATCTTCTACAGACAGGAGCGGGGTTTTACCCAGCTCAACAAGTGTCCCCTCATTCCACTTGGTCAATGCGCCCTCAAGGGAGTCCATAATGGTATTTGTTTATGATAGGGTTATATATGCGTATCGAACCATCATCAGGCCGACGGTTAATAGACTTGTATATACCTCGGTGACTACGGAGGATGCACCATCATCCCCTCCCATACAAAGCCCGGCGGTCTGAGTGCCGGCACCGGCAAGTACTGTGCGCGCCGTATTCAGGTTGCCGCCAACTGCCCATGCAGCACCGTCATACTTTTCGGTAACTGCGGAGAATGCAATGCCGCCATCACCCCCCATACAGAGCCCCGCGTCCTGTGTACCAGCACCGGCAAGCTGCCGTCGTGCTGTGTTCAGGTCCCCTCCGGCAACCCATGCAACACCATCGTACTCCTCGGTGACGGCAGAAACTCCACCACTATCACCCCCCATACAAAGCCCTGCAGTCTGGGTACCGGCACCGGCAAGACCCCACCGTGCTGTGTTCAGGGCGCCACCGACTGCCCACGCAACACCATCGTACCCCTCGGTGTCGGTAAGTGGTCCAGTTCCCCCCATACAGAGCCCGGCGGTCTGCGTACCGGCGCCGGCAAGATACTGTCGTGCTGTGTTCAGGTTCCCCCCAAATGCCCACGCAACACCATCGTACTCCTCGGTGACGGCAGATGGTCCATTTCCCCCCATACAGAGCCCCGCGTCCTGAGTGCCACAACCGGCAAGAGCCCATCGTGCTGTGTTCAGGGCGCCACCAACCGCCCACGCAGCACCATTGTACTCCTCGGTAACGTCAGATGGTCCGTTTCCTCCCATACAGAGTCCGGCGGTCTGCGTACCGGCGCCGGCAAGACCCCACCGTGCTGTGTTCAGGTTCCCGCCAAACGCCCATAAACCGGAGAGTCCACTCCACTCAGCTGTGATGTCCGCTGCTGCAGTGAGGGACTGCACGTATGAGTTCTTGTCAAATTCCTTATCTGCGATCCCGACGACCGTGGTGTCCGGGACCGTGAGCAGTGTGACAGGATCCGGGGTTTTGACCTCAAGGGTAAAAACCCAGTCGAATGCAGTGTCAATATTTGCGTTTACGAACAGCAGCACGCTCTTTGCTGGTAGGGAGAGAAGGGTCTTGCTACCTGTAGCTCCTGTGATCTCACTGAAAGCAAGCGTTGCTGATCCACGATTTAAGGATGCCATATTACAGCCACTTATCCTGCAATGCCAATCGCAGGCATCCTGACTTCCCACGCCCGCCTGCGTTCCTCGGTATCAAACAGGGCACTGGCTGGGAGCGCTGCAAGCACCTGCAGGGTCGAGACTGCTCTCCGCATCTGTGCATACTGCGGGGAGATGTTATCAATGTTCTCGTGCATCTTCGGGATATCAACAACACCATACCCGACGTTCGGGTCCTTTGGTGACGGGAACTTTGAAAGCTGCATGATCTGCTCCGCATATTCACGGGTGTACCCTTTTTTGATGAGGTTTCTCTGCGCTTGGTACATAAGCGCAAATGCACCTGCAACCTGAGGCGTTGCCATACTTGATCCCGCCATGATGGTGTAGCCCCCGTTTGCGCCGGCACCGAGAATGAGCTCAGCGATATCGTTTGAGATCAGGTTCCCTCCCGGCGCCGCGATATCGGGCTTCATGATCATTGCCGTAGTCGGACCTTTTGAGGAGAATGTGCTTGGGGTATCTGCACTTGGGAGTTTTAATGAGGTTGCACCAACTGTCACGGCAAATAGTGCCCCACCGGGGCTACCGATCGTCATCGGTACGAAGCTATTGCCTGCAGCGACCACGCACAGGACATCTTTGTTATACACGATCTCGTTCAGGAGACGTGAGATTGGGTCCATGCCGGCGTTATCGAACAGGCTGCCGAGTGACATGGAGATAATATCGCACTTGAAGTCAGTGACGGCGTACTCCATGCACCGCATCACCCATGACATCTGGCCTATCCCTGCGTTAGACAGGGCTTTCAGGGCGTACAGGTCCGCATCAGGGGCGATCCCCACGACTGTTTTGCCTTGTTCGACGACTGTTTCACGCCCAGCTGCAGCACTGGCACACCACGACCCGTGACCGTTGGTATCTTCGACGGTCTCCCCCTCAACACCTGAGAACGTGCCCTTGATGGCACGGTCAAACACCGAGTGATTGGTTGAGATCCCGGTGTCGATCACACCAATCCGGATCCCTTTCCCTGTGTACCCCTCGTCCCACATCTTTGCCGCGCCGATATGGCGGGCGGTCTCATCAAGCGTAACGACGACTTTCTTTTTAAGTTCGATCTTTCGCGTTGTGATGAGCGATGGGGGATTCATCGAGACGTGAGGGTATGCGGGCTCGTCATAGGATATCTTTGTGATGCCCGGCGCACTTGCCAGTTTTTTGATCACGTTCGGTGATGCACGTGCATACACAAATGGGGAGATGTTGCTGCCCCCGGTGATGGAGGCCCCGGATAGTTGTATATCCTGCTTTATTGAGGGTGTGATCTGCCTAACCTCAATAATGATTGGAAGTACCGCGTTCGGTTTCACGGCCTCCATAACTTTCAATAACCTGCTATCGATCATTCAATCCACCCACGCAATGAAGATTTTTGGGGTTATACCGGCCTGTGCAACGTTTGTCCAGAGGATGTCTGTGAATACGACGCCCTCACATTTGAGATTGGTTACACCGGTTATATCGTCACCATCCTGTGAGAGGGCGAAACTGAATACACCCCCATCATCATCAAGAATCGTGATGGTATTTGCGATCCAGTCATCTACAGACACGCCCTCGATTGTGAGTGCGCCCTGCTCACCTGATGTTCTTGCTGTGGCAAGATCCAGTTCGAGCAGGACGTAGGGCTTGACTTTTTTACGGAATGTCATGATGGGAAACCCCCGCCGCCCTTTTTACACGATGGAACTCCCCCCGCCACGGCAGTGGCTGAGTACGCAATGCCCTGCTGTTCCTTGAGTGTTTTCAGGATCTCGATCGTGGCATTTGGCGTGTGCTGGAATATAATCTCGGATAGGAGGGTGAACTGTGCAAGCGATTGGGAGCTGAGCCGGATCCCATTGAATGATACATAAAGGTCATTTGCAGCCGCATCGTTCTCGATCGAAAGCGTGATATCGTTCTCGATGAGGACGGGGATCGGGAGCGGGGTGCGCGTGCCCTTGGGTGTCGCCTCAAGTGTGAACTTGAATCCTGATGTATTGTCCGGGAGTACCTCAACTTTGACAAAACCGGGATTGCCGTATGCAAAGACATCATACAGGAGATAATCATTACCCTGCAGATCGGTGATGTGCTGCAAACCGTTTATTGCATCTTGCAGTGTGTAATCTCCGGTCTCATTTGGGAGTAGAGTTTCCTCCCAGACCAGCTGGATCGTTCTGGCACCAAGGTTTTCCCTGCAGTACCAGCCTAATAGTGCGTTGAACATTTTTTAACCTCCCTGACGTGAGAACACGATTTCAGACATGGTGACCGTCTCCCCACTGGCAAGTGTTACAGTCTTTGTAAATGGCGGGAATCCCTTCAGCGAGACCTTGACCGTGTGCTTGCCGGGAGCTGTTCTCACCTGCAGAGGCGGTCTGCCCCTGCGTTCTCCGTCAATTTCAACCTCAACCGGGTATGTTATCCCGGGTGGAATCGGGGGTGCCGGAATATTAATAATCGCGCTTTTACCCGGTGGCTCGATTGCAGTGATCGGTGAGGGGATAAGGGCTGATAGATCCGGTAAGGATACAATTGCAGAAGGTTCAAACGCCGGCACAACACTTTCAAGCCCTGTAGTAACGCCCGCCCGTAACTGCTCAAGATATGTTCTATAA
>Ga0315288_10008513_pt1 | contig 12943 bp, 6 predicted proteins | sample YL17G11_20_MG_FD_203454 | JGI IMG/M metagenome (GOLD analysis project Ga0315288, IMG submission 203454) | Sediment microbial communities from Yellowstone Lake, YNP, Wyoming, USA - YL17G11_20 | ecosystem: Environmental > Aquatic > Freshwater > Lake > Sediment | place: USA: Wyoming | collected...
ACTACTCACCACTCACTACCCTGCTCTTGCTACTTTACATTCAACAGGTTATTATTGCAAGAAAATTACAGATGGAGTCGAAAAGTGGCTCGTAGAACCAAAGTTGCAGAAACAAGAACGCATTTACCTGCCATTCGTGTGGCGGGTTTATCCGACAGGGAATTATGTGATGCCGCAAGGCGAAAACCCGGCGTCAAAGATGCCCGGATGATTTCTCCTTCAGATGTCCAGACTGCTGCGTGGGTCAGGTTGAAGTGTCAATTCGGCTGTGATGGCTATGGCCAGTGTCTGGTTTGCCCTCCCTTTACACCGGCGCCCGACCAGATGCGTAAGGTTCTGGATTGTTACCGACGAGCTGTACTGATTCACTTTGACGAGGACGCGGAGATTAAGGCAATCGTAGCTGAGCTTGAGCGAGAAATTTTCCTCAAAGGTGCCTGGAAGGTTTTTGGTCTTGGTGCCGGCCCATGCTATTTTTGCAGGAGGTGCGCCGTGGAAGAAAAACAATGCCGACACCCTGAGCGGGCCCGGCCGGCAATGGAGGCATGCGGAATCGATGTCTATTCTACCGCCAAAAAGGCGGGCTTTCCGATAGAGGTTGTTCGGACAAGACGCCAGTGCCCCAATTATTATGGGTTGATACTGGTGGATTAGACCCGTGATTTGTATATCGTAGTGCTCTGTCGCAGGATAAATGATGGATGTCATTCTGAGCGAAGCGAAGAATCTCGCTTGCGGACGCCAGATGTTTCGCCTTCGGCTCAACATGACAACTCCTCAAATAATCAGCGACAGAGCAGTAGTTCGTATCTTGCATCCAGAAACTCAAAACTTAAAATGCTTTGTAGAAGAGACCCATTGTCATTTCGACCGAAGTCCCCGTGTCTTCTGTCGAAGACAGAAACGGGGACGGAGTGGAGAAATCTATTAAAAAGTAGATAAATGGATTTCTCGACTCGCCTACGGCTCGCTCTCCACAGGACACCTATCGGCGGAAATGACATTCTGAACTGTTTTCTACAGAGCAAACTTAAAACTAAAAAGTTAAAAGTGTGGAATTTATATTTTGTATTTTGTGCTTTGTGTTTCGAGCGAGAAACCACGAAGACTAATATGGAGGTAAATTATGACAAGCTGCGTGACATCGTATGTTTTGATGACAAGCTTGATGGTTTCTCTGACATCTGGTCCTGCCTGGGGACTTGACGACCTTGCCCGGCTGGCACCGGGGCGAACGGGAGCACAGAACGCCTTGTGGATTGAAAACCCGCTCAGCGCACGGTTCAACTCGTCAAAGCGTGTGGTTGTAGCGGAAGTAAAAGGTCCGGCGACCATCACAATGATACATTTTGCAATGCCGGCGGTGCTGAAGTTAAATCGCGATGTGCTTTTGAAGATGTACTGGGACGGCGAGACCTCGCCAAGTGTTGATTGTCCGCTGGTCGATTTCTTCTGCGACCCTGCCGGACTTCGGGACGAAGTGAACACGGCTTTTGTAAATAAACGGCGCGGCTTTAACAGCTATTTCCCTATGCCTTTCCGCAAGTCGGCCAGGATTGAACTGGTTTACGACGGACCGGTCGAGCCGGGCGATGAACTATGGAAAATGATGCCCTGCTACAGCTACGTTATGTACCGCACGGCGGAGGGGATTCCCAGGGACGTCGGCTACTTTCACGCCTGCTGGCGGCAGGAAGGTCTGTTATTAGGCGAGCGAGATTATGTGGCTCTTGAGGCAAAGGGTAAGGGAAAGTTCGTCGGCTGGAACGTGACAGTGCGCCGGCCTGGCCGGTCGGGCTATCCGGTAGATGAGAATGAGAAATTTTACATCGACGGTGAAAATGTTCCGTCGATTGAGTTCCAGGGCCTTGAGGACTCGTTTGGATTTAGCTGGGGATTTCCGGAAACACAGAGTATATTTCCGCTGACCGGATACTTTCCATTCTTCAAAGGGGCGGTCGGCTACCGGTTTTTTGTCAACGATGCCATCAGCTTTGAGAAATCGCTCCGGGTGGCGATTGGTTTTGGCGCCAACGAAGACCCGATTTTTCACAGCCAGTTCAGTAAGCCCGGCAGCACACTGCAGCTATCGAGTGTAGTATATTGGTATCAGGTGGAGCCGCACGCATCCTTGTCTGCTATGCCTGTTGCGGCTGACCGTGTGCCGGCGCCTGAGGTGCCTTTCTGGCCCGACAAGGAAGAGCTGCCTGCGGTCGAGTCTTTGAAAGAGCGTGGGGTTCGGCTGCTGATGCTTTGCGGTCGTCCGGAGAAAGAAATCATTTATGCGGAGGATGGCTTTACTGCTGTGGCCAGGTCCGGATACGCCTGGGATGGCTGGGACCTGCCGGTTTATCACTGCCGTGCCGCAGAGCAGGAACTTCAGATTGAGTTAACTGTCCCAAAAGCAGCACAGGGAACTGTGCGACTATACGTAATTGACCCGGATAGCTTCCAGGGAGGCCGCAAACAAACTGTGACCGTAGCGGGCAAATCGCTGGGTCTTGTCGAGAATTTTCAGAAAGGTCGCTGGCTTGAGCAGCCCATCAGCAGCAGTGAGTTGGCTGAAGGCAAGATTTTAATACAGGCCCGTAATGCACGGCAGGGCTCCAATGCTGTAATATCAATCATTGAGTGGGCAGGGAAGAGCTGAATTGTGGGTGGTTGTTTAATGCTTGAATTTTTGGCGACTTTAGCAGCAAAATATGTGAAAAGCGATTTCAGACTTTTGTAATGCGGAGAAGATTTTGGTATTTTTATAGTTTTGCAAGGCTTGGTTGCGTAGCTAAGCGTTGAATATGGGAAATGTCAGCTTATACAGAACCACGTAATCAATAGTTAGGGGGCACTACCATGAAAAGTCACATGCGCCGCAGTGCAAAGGCAAGAATCCTCCTGGTCTTCACGTGGCTCCTCATGCACCAGTTTCTTTCCGTCTATGCTGTTGAAGCCACGAACCCTCAGGAAGGCACAAAACGAGTTGACCTGCGACCGAATTTTACGAAATGGAAGCTGGAGCTCAAAAAGCAGGGCGCCCGTAACACTTGCTCAGTCTTCACCACTGTGGCAGCGATGGAATACACCCTATCGAAAAAGTTTGATCGCGGTTTCCCGCTGAGTGAGGAATATCTCAACTGGGCCTGCAACAAGGTAATCAACAACACCGACCAAGACCGCGGTCAGTTCTTTGCTCACCTCCTCCAGGGTTATGAACAGTACGGTATTTGCCGCGAGGAGGAAATGCCTTACGCGCGAAAGTTCTATCCTCAATACGAGCCGTCGGTGCGAGCGATAAACAGCGCAAAAATCATTCAATCCTACGGTCTCAAGGGCCGCTGGATAAAACCTAATGATGGGAAGGTTGGTATCACGGACGAACATGTTGCACAAATCAAGGCAACTCTCAGAAATGGATGGCCGGTCTGCGGCGGCTCCGCCCATAGCGTTCTTTTAGTGGGATACGAAGATGACGCTTCCCGGCCGGGTAGTGGCCGGTTTTTCGTCCGTGACCCAGGGGCGGGAAACCAGCAGGCGATGACTTACGCAGAAGCAAAGGCGCGCCTCTGCGATTTACTTTGGTTTGAAGCGACGACGTCTCGCGGTGATAGTAGTAGTCTAAAATGAGAAGCGGTTATGCATAAGACCGCCCCGGAGTCAACAACTGCCCAATTAAAGCAGCAATTGGAAACCAATCCGGCTGTAAAAAAGAAATGATATGGTTCTAATTGCACCGTCCTATTCAAATATCGAGGGAGCGGAGATATAGATAGAATTTTTTAAGGCGGCCTTAAGGGGTTACTGCCCGGTCGTAAATACGAACATCGTCAATCAGGCCGGACCAGAAAGTGCCAGCCTCAAGATTCTTGCCAGCTCCAATGTGTAAACCACCACCTGAAGGTGCCACGGCATCTTGCGTGTCTCTGGCCGCCTCTACACCATCCACATAGAGGATTCTGTTGCCGACACTCACCCAGTCATCAATGCCGTCAAGGTTAAGCGCCTTGTCAAACACGCCCGTCGCATAAGTCGCGCCGCCATTAATCGTGCCGTGCCTGTTATGTCCGGACCAATCAAGGACAGTAGTGCCCGAGCCTTCATCAAGCTTCCACCAGCCAAGAAGAGTAGGGTCGTTAATAGGTATATTGGGCACCGTTGTAAAGCTCCAGACATCGCCTTTGAGAATTGCGTTGTTGGGCTCGCGCTGGTCGATACGCCAGTAGTAGGTCGTGTTGTAGGCAAGGGGTGTCGGCGTCACAACGTAATTATAACGCAACTGGCCCAGCGTATGGTTTATGAACTTCTTATACGTAGGGCTGGTAGAACTGGTGCCGAAGTACACAACGCTGGCAATCGCATCGGCACCCTGGTTCCAGTAGAGGGTCGGAGCGAGGGTAACAAGCGCCTGACCGTTGGTTGGGGAGGGGTCCCAGGCCTGAAGCGGCATAACCGTGAAGCTCCAGACGTCGCCTTTGTGTATCGTAATACCATCGGCCTCAACCTCATCGATTCGCCAGTAATAAGTCTTTGACGCCTGTTGCAGAGTAACAGCTTTGGTAGAACACGGCTGAACCCCGGGTGTCTCAACCACATGGTCTATGTATAGAGGCGAAGATGTATCGGCATTCTCTACGGCAGTTCGGTCGGTGCCGAAATACACATCGTGGACGTTTGCGGTTTCTTCTGCATTCCAGTAAAGAATCGACTTGGGCTGATTTGTCGCGCCATTAGCCGGAGTAGGCCCCCAGGCCTGTCCCAGGTCTTTCAGCCAATTTTCAGCGAAAACAGCCAGGTCTTCGAATTCGACCTGGCCATTGCCGGAGAGGTCGGCACCGCTGCATTGAGCGCAGTGTGTTTGCAACCAGTGTTCGGCCAAAATAGCAAAGTCCCCAAAGTTCATTATCCCGTCTTTGTTGCAGTCGATACGGTTTTTAGGCAACCCGACTATCGTTACAATGGAGCGAGCCGGGATAGCAATGGTGTCACCGGGTGAAAGTGCGCTATATGCAGTCAAGTTGTCTTTATCGAGGGAATATCCTCTGGTGACATAGGGAATCAAATAGGTTACCTCTGCGCCAAGAAAATTGAGGTCTATCGGCTTATCTTCATATGCCCAGTTTACAAATACAACAACCACAATTCCATCATCGCTTTTATAGTAGCCAGACACCATAAGGTCATACACGGTGTCATCGGGAGTTGCATTATCTGAGCGATACACTATCACACGCTCCATCTCTGGCCTGATAAAACGGCTGAAGTTGCCCATCCCCCAGAGCATCTTGGATTCATAATAATCGCCATCGCTCTGACTCTTATCCACATATACAAGACCGTCCTTGTACCAATAGGGAGAAACGGCCAGCCACCACTGCCACGCAGAAGCTCCTGCTACCGTCAGGTCATAGTGAATAAGTCGCGCAACCCACAAAGCCGGGTCTATTCCTAAATCACGGCCGTTGCCATAATCACGATGTTGCGGTGGAACCCATGAAGCATTAGGAATATATATACAATATTCGGTCATCCAGTACTCAAGGCCTGGATAGAGGTTCAGCTTACTGCGTAGGATTTCCCGCCAGCCCACAAGCCGGTCATCCCACTCAGGCCAGCAAGTAAAATAGCTATGCCCAGCTATTTTCCATGCAACTTTGTTGGCTATGTAATTTGAACTGCTTGCATTAAAAAATGAATCAATATAATTACCACGCGCACTGGACTGGTCATATAAATATGATATCTCGCCTGCTTCGGGAAGCTGGATTTTTGTACTAAGAGCCTGGCTTTGCAATTCCGTAAAAAGGGCATCTACTACCCACTTAATATCGCTATTGTTATATCTGCACCCCTCCTGTGAACTTCCATTCCAATCCCAGTTTGGCTCGTTAAAGGGACTGATGTATCCAAAGCTTATTCCTTCGACATCTCTAAAATGCTTAAGAATCGTCACAAGATACACAGCGAAGTCATCAGCCATATTATTTGCAAGATTTGTTGTGCCGGAGGTGCTATCGCAGTATGCCTGGCCGTTTTTGGTCATATTTATAGGGGGGCTATTAACAAAGGCGATGAACTGTTCAACCCCACGCGACTTTGCCGCCTGGAGGAACCACCTCTGTCCGGGCAGGCGTGTCCAATCGTATGAGCTAAAGTCACTGGATAAAAAGGTATCGGCCCTGTGCCAGGTGTCAGAGATAGTGTTCTGCCTACTGCTGCCAGCTCCTATATTGAACCGCCACAAGGAAAGGCCGATACCCTTGGGGTCATTGTTAATATCAAGGCCGGTTTCAAACAACAAGTCAGCGATAGCATTGCGTTTTGATAAAGGCCACTGGCCAACAAACTGGATTGACCAGGCATCGGATGCGCCGAAGTTGTGGATTTTTTGCATCCTGTCATTGGTATTAACGGTTACTTTAAGTATGCTTGGACTGGATGTACGCAGGTCACCACCACTTCCTGGAAGGCATGGCACATAGTTAGGGTTCGCCCCACCATTCCCAGCCAGAATGCCAACCACAAGTGCAATTATGATAAGACAGAAATTAGAATAATCAGACAATTTCATCTTACATCACCTTCCCTGTATAATCCCGGTAAACGAGCTAAGAAAATAACGTATCCGGAATGTTCCATATAAAGGACTTTGTAAAAATTATAATACCAAATTCGTGATTTTTTGCAACAGAAATCACGGAAAAATTTCAGAAACCCTATATTGGGGACCATGAAAACACGCCAACAAAGGCCAAAAACCCGTCAAGTTTGCAACAGATGCACAAGTAGGTTCTTATTAAAGCGGCTTTAAGGAGTTACCGCCTGGTCGTAAATACGAACATCATCAATCAGGCCGGCCCAGAAAGTAGCCGGGGCCAGTGTATTTCCTGCGCCAAAGTAAAGGCCTCCATCAGAACTTTCCAATCCTGTCTGTGCCGTATCGTCAACAGCAACCTGTGTGTAGTCAACATATAAGTATCTATACGCACCATTCCATACAAAGGCAATATGATGCCAGTCGCCATCCGCGACAACGGTTTGAGACGTCAATGGAGAACCGAATCCCCCGGGAAGTTGCAGGTCTGTCATCAATTTCCCATCAGGCGAATCTGTGCAAAGCCAGCTTCTGCCGATACCTGTGCCGTTTCTCTGGGATATTATCACTCGTCCAGCCGTGTTTGTTTTGACCCAGGCGAAGACGCTGAACGCATCGGTTGTCGGGTTTAAGACAAAGCCGGTGCTGACATAATCATCAACCCCATCAAACTCGAGTGCCCCACTTACTTTCCCGCCGGTGGGTTGCCAGAGAGGACCGGGACCGCCATAGAGCGTGCCGTTATTGCCGCCAGCAAGGTCGTAGGCGATATTTCCTCCTGTCTCGTCCAGCTTCCAGTGTGCTATCAGGGCAAAATCTTTCAGCCAGCCTGCGGAACTTATAGTCTCGCCGACCGCCATAATCTTTACGGGACACTGTGCAAGCGAATCAAACATTTCAGCGTCGGCTCGGGTGCCTACGATGTCACCCCAATGGTCTGGTATGGCAAGTTTTGGTTGTATATATGTGGTTGCCTCTGCAGCTTGCTTGGCGTCCATTGTATATTTGCCGGCCACAGGAAGTATCGCCACATCGATATTTTGAAGGGCTTTCATTTCATCTGTCAGGTCGGTATCGCCTGCATCGTAAATGCGCATTGAGCCAATCTCTATTATAAATCCAAGCCAGTTATTTGCCTTCGGATGGAATGTTGTAGTGATATTGTATGCGGCCACGCCGGTTATGTGAACGCCGCCTGCCTGGATTGTTTGGCCGGGCAGAAGCAGAACTGCCCGGTCCTTGCGTTCCTGGGGTTCTTTGGCAATGACGTCTGCGGGGGCGATGAGTTTTGTTTGCGGCCCCCAGATTTTGGTAATATCTGTTGGCGAATAGTGGTCATTGTGGGTATGGCTGACAAGCACCAGAGTAGCATCTTTAGCAGACTCTCCCAATTTCCGAGGGTCGAGGTATATGATGGTATTTGCATCCCAGATTTTGAAACTTGCGTGGCCCAGCCATTTTATATGCACAATTGGTCCGTGGTCTTCGAGCCAGCTTTCAGCCAGAAGGCCAAAGTCGGACATATTGACCCCGGCAATGCCGTCTGTGTCGGCCTCACAACCGGGGGACAGGCAGTTGGGGTCTAACCAGCGGTCTGTAAGGACCTGCAGGTCTGTCCCGTTGACCTGGCAGTCCCAGTTCAGGTCTCCTACCGGGCAATCGGCTGCCACGTGACCTGCGAAAGACACTGCCATCACCAAGGCAAATGTTATGGTTTTTACTGATCTGACCATTTTCTGCCTCCTTTAAAGAAATATATTACCATATTTTTTGTATAAATGCAACTATCGGGGGCTACAATTAGAGATAAATAACGTTAAAGAAGTTCATTAGTGGAGTTGGCAAATGAAGGATAAGAAATACTTTATAGCGATTGTTTCTACGTTTTTTCTAACTACAATTACGTGGGCCCAGCCGGTTGTCAAAATATGGGAAGAACCACTTACCCTTCCCACTTACCGGCTCGATTCTCCCGACCTTAATCCGATGTTTTACACGCACGAATCTTATCAGGGTGCGGAAAAGAGGATTTATCCCTATCCCATCCAGGATAAGGTGACTGATATTCGCGAGGACAAAACTTACAATGTCCTGTATCTTGAAAATGACTACATCCGGCTTTCGGTTCTGCCCCAGATAGGCGGCCGATTGTTTTCTGCTGTTGACAAAACCAATAATTACGAGATTTTTTACCATCAGCATGTCATTAAGCCGGCATTAATCGGGATGCTCGGGGCATGGATTTCCGGCGGGATTGAATGGTGTGTTTTTCACCACCATAGAAACACAACCTTGATGCCGGTCGATTATACGCTGGCGGAAAATCCTGACGGAAGCAAGACAATATGGTTTGGCGAATTCGAGCGCCGTCATCGGATGAAATGGATAATCGGCATTACGCTTTATCCGGACAAATCCTATATCGAGGCGAAGGTTTTGCTTTTTAACCGCACTGCTTTTCCTCATTCGATACTATACTGGGCAAACGTCGCTGTGCACGTCAATGATGATTACCAGATTATTTTTCCGCCGAGCGTGCAGGTCGCGACTTACCACTCGAAAAATGATTTTGCCCACTGGCCGATTTCAAACGAAGTGTATCGCGGAGTTGACTACAAAGGCGTGGACTTAAGCTGGTGGAAAAACCACCCTGAACCTGTTTCTTTCTTTGCGTGGGACCTTAAAGAGGATTTCTTCGGCGGTTATGACCATGGGAAACAAGCCGGCGTGGTTCACGTTGGCAACCACCATATTGTCTGCGGCGCTAAATTATGGGAATGGAGCCCGGGTCCGTTTGGCCGGATGTGGGACAAAATTCTGACCGACACCAATGGCCCATACGCCGAGCTTATGGCGGGAGCTTGTTCAGACAATCAGCCCGATTATAGCTGGATAAAACCATACGAAGTGAAAACCTTCAAGCAATACTGGTATCCGGTTCGCGGCATCGGCGGGTTCAAAAATGCAAACATAAATGCCGCTGTAAATCTCCAGGTCGAGCCGAACAGTATTGCCAGAATCGGTTTTTGCACCACATCGCAGTATTCGGATGCCAGAGTGCTTCTGGAAGCCGGCGACAAGCTGATTTTTGAGCAGCAAATTAACATTGCTCCCGACAAACCTTTCGCAAGAGAGGTGGCGGTTCCTGCCGGCACGAAAGAAACTGACCTGAAGGTTTCTTTGCTTTTATCTTCGAATGAAACTTTGATTAGCTATCAGCCCGTTGAGAGAAAGCACAATCCTGAATTGCCGCAGGTTGTAAAGCCGCCGCCTGCACCCGGAGACGTAAAAAGCGTCGAGGAGCTTTACCTCACAGGACTCCGCGTGGAGCAGATTCACAACCCGCGCGTGGACCCGTGTGCGTATTATGAGGAGGCCTTAAAAAGAGACCCCGGCGACAGCCGCACAAACACAATCCTCGGCATCAATTACAACAAACGTGCAATGTTCGAGCAGGCCGAAGCCAGACTGCGAAAGGCCATAGAAAGAATCTCCGCAGAATACACCAGGCCGGGAAATACCGAGGCCTACTATCAGCTTGGTCTGGCTCTGGTGGCTCAAGGAAAGTTTGACCAAGCTTACCAGGCATTTTACAGGGCAACGTGGGATTATGCCTTTCATTCTGCTGCCTATTATCAGTTGGCCGAGCTTTCCTGCAGGAAACGGGATTTCACCTGTGCTCTGGAGCAGATTGACAAGTCACTATCCACGAATGCTCTCAACACCAAAGCTTTGGGCATCAAAGCCGCGGTGCTGCGAAAACTTGGGAAACCCGAACAGGCAAAGCAAATCGTTTCGGGTGTTATCGCCGCCGACCCCCTTGATTTTCTGGCGATAAATGAATTGTATCTTGCCGAGTCTGCCCTGGGCTTAAAGGCTGGCGCAGAAAAGATATTAGCTGACCTGACAACAAAAATGAGGGGCGAAGTAGAATCTTATCTTGAACTTGCCGTGGATTATGGCAGTTGCGGTCTATGGGATGAGGCGATTGAAGTCCTTTTGCACCCTGTGAAAAACAAGATGGACTTCGCGGGCACGTATCCTATGGTATATTATTACCTCGGCTATTTTTACCAGCAAAAAGGAAATGCGGCGGAGGCCTCAAAATATTATTCGCTGGCGGCGAAGATGCCGAGCGATTATTGTTTCCCGTTCCGATTAGAATCAATTGAAGTTCTCAATTCTGCTATTGAACACAGTTCTTCTGACGCCAAAGCATATTATTACCTCGGTAATCTTCTCTATGACCTTCAGCCGGACAGAGCTGTCTCGCTGTGGGAAAAATCACGTGCAATCGATGGTTCATTTGCCGTTGTGCATCGCAACCTCGGCTGGGCCTATTATCGAACCAAAGCAGACCTCTCCCAGGCCGTCGCCTCCTACGAAAAGGCCGTTGCCTGCAACAGCAAAGACCCCCGGCTTTATGTCGAACTGGACTATCTCTATGAAGTCGGCAATGTCTCGCCCAAGAAACGACTTGCTTTGCTCGAAGGAAACCATCAGACGGTGGTTAAACGCAATGACAGCTTTCTGCGTGAAATTATGGTTCTGGTTTTGGTGGGAAGATATGACGAAGCGCTTGACTTTCTGGCAAACAATCATTTCCACGTCCGCGAAGGCGGCGGGGAAATCCATGATGTATATGTTGATGGTCGTTTGTTGAGGGGGTTACGGTATTTTGAAAGTAAAAAGTTTAATGAGGCCCTTAAGGATTTCCTTGCTGCATCAGAATATCCCGAGAACCTTTCTGTCGGCAGACCGAAGAATGACAGATGTGCTCCGCAGGTGGCATATTATATCGGCACTGCATACGAAGCTCTGGGAGATGCTAAAAAAGCTGCCGAGTTCTACCAGAAAGCCACCGACCAAAAAGGCACCTCGGGGTGGCCGGAAACCAGATACTACCAGGGGTTGTCTTTGCGCGAGCTTGGCCAGAAAGACGCAGCAAACAAGATATTTGAGGAATTGATTGACAGCGGCAGGCAAAAACTTTCGCAAAAGCCACAGATAGACTTCTTTGCCAAATTCGGCGAACAGCAAACAGAAGCAGCCCGCCAGGCCGATGCCCACTATGTGCTTGGCCTGGGTTATCTGGGTAAGGGAATGCTCGATGAGGCCGGGACCGAATTTGAAGAAGCTGTCAAGCTGAACGTCAGCCACGTGTGGGCCAGGGCGCAATTAGATAAATTGAAACACAAGCTCTGAAAAGTATTGCGGACTACTCGGGCTGGAGCACCTGCTCGCGTTGCACCTTGTAGAGTTTGCCTTTCCATCGAATAGTGTCTGGACCAAAGGCGTGAAAGATGCGCACGCGGCGGCTCTCTTTCAAGTCTTTGTCATCCATCGCCCGGACTGTAAACAGAGCTCCTTTGGGATATTCTTCTCCATCCCAGCAAGTTGCATAGAAGGCGACGAAACGCGGCCCTTCGATGACAAAACCAAATGGCGGCAGCGCAACATTTCCTCCCGCCTTCGATGTAATCCGGGCTTCGGCTGTCCCGAAATTCACGATTGTTTTTGTCGCATTCTGCCCGGAGCCATAGGTGGCCTGTCTGACTGTGAAGTCTTTGGTAAGAAATTCCATCTGTGTTAGCCGCTCATAAGCGGTTGCACTGTGCAGCGGTCCCAGCACCTCCTGCGTATTCTTCACAAATACATCTGTTGGGTGCATTCCTTCGGCCCAGCCGTTGTCACTGCGGGTATAGCACGCCGCATCGGGGGTTTGTGTGGCCTTATCTGTTTTGCCTGGCGTCGCTGCCGATTGCCAGTAAAGGTGGTCGGGAAATGAATGATAGTTAAGTGGACGTGCGCACAAAACGTGATGAGCAACATACTCGGCTGCCCTTTCCGCAGGGTAGCCGTATTTGCCGTAGCATATTTGACAATCGTGATAGACCATTTCAAAGAATGGTATAACCGTGGCACCAAAGTCTTCCGGCTTCAGGTTATGAAAATATCGGCCTGAAACGCCCGCAAGCCCCTCAAAAAAGTCGCTGTGGGGCAGCGCCCATTCGCGGCCGCACTCACTGCCGAAAATGCCGAACATTTCTCGAGCGTAATCACTGAGGCGGATTTTCAAGGCGATATCGTCGTTTCGGTCGATGGGATGATTTGGGTCGTAGCATTCGCGCGGCCCTACTGCGTAAGTTGTGTCGATAAAATAGCTCCAGGGTGAAAACAGCTTATTAATTTCCGGCAGGTTCTGCAGTCTTTGGGCAAGTTCCAACTGCTTGGGTGCACAGACCATATACGCTCGTCCGCCAAGCCACCTGCCTCCTTTGATAAGTGACCCATCAGGGTTTTTCTCGATAAAAGCAGGGTCCCAGCTTTTCGCATCACGATACATATCCTGGACGT
>Ga0315288_10008514_pt1 | contig 12942 bp, 17 predicted proteins | sample YL17G11_20_MG_FD_203454 | JGI IMG/M metagenome (GOLD analysis project Ga0315288, IMG submission 203454) | Sediment microbial communities from Yellowstone Lake, YNP, Wyoming, USA - YL17G11_20 | ecosystem: Environmental > Aquatic > Freshwater > Lake > Sediment | place: USA: Wyoming | collected...
CTTTTTTAAATGGATACGAAGTGTTTTTCCCTATGGACGCAGAAAGACCATTAGACGCATTGAACGCTGCACGAAACAAAAGAGTCATCGTTGAATTGAAAAGCAAAAGACAACTAGTTGGTATTTTGAGAGCATTTGATATACATATCAACGTAGTTCTTGATGACGCTGAAGAACGCGATGAAAACGCCCAGATAGTCAGAAAGCTTGGGCAAGTATTTGTGCGCGGAGATATGATTGTTTTAGTCAGCCCAGCTGCATAATTCTTTAGGTGAGTTATGACAAAAGGCACACCGTCAAAAGGAAAGAGAAGTGGTAAGAAAAGCCACATTAGATGCCGTAGATGCGGTCATAAAACATATCACGTTCAACATAAGAGATGCTCATATTGCGGATTCCCGCACCCAAAAATGAGAACTTACCGCTGGGCTAATAAAAAATACGGATTAAGAAGAGACTATAAGAAATAAAATTATTGTTCAGAGATCTTTTGCTGCGCAGCTTCTTTTAGGTAACCATTGTGCACTTCTTTTTGGGTTACGTAAGTCCTATACTTGCCTGTTGGCTGTTTTGCTCCGCTACGGTATAGGTGCTCATACACATATTCGAGCGTAGGCGATAAGAGAACTTTGCCATCAATTACATCCTGACGCAAACCACTCACTCGTTCCTCTAGACCTTCGTTAGGAATTATTATTACTATGCCCAGTTCGCCTGATTCAAGAATTTCCTTGTCTTCAGAACTAAGCTTAAACTCGTCTTCTAGTGTTTGTAGTGAACCTATGTGCCGATCGTCCCAACCGCTTTTATTTTCTCTGCCTTCCCACATGGCATCTTTCTCGGACCTATCGTCATCATCTCGGTTGCCCATTTTAAGTTCCTACGGATTATCAAATAAAATCCTTGCTTCCAATCCAGTTGATCTATCTATGCAGCCAGGCATTGGTTCGTAGTTCTTGCTAACGCCTGTCTTTGTACCGTAAACAGTCTCTGTTTTGATTGTCTTCATTGGTTTAACTGTGTATGTTGTCATTTTTGTCCTCCTAAGCAGCCACCATTTCTCTAGACGTGACTATTTCGTCTAAGGTTTTGTCTGCCAAAACTTTCTTTACTCTCTTTATTTTTTGTACTTTCTGGATCGGTATTTTTTCTGCAGCACGTGCGTCTTGTATGGATCCCACCAGCCATTTTCCGGTTACAAAAGTTGCAACTGCGCTAAGTCCGCTCATCACAGCCAATACTGGTGCGGCCAACGTGTCTGCAGCAGCTTGCGGATGTAAATAGTCCATAGAAGCGATAGCATACGTTACTGCTGAGATTAAAGGAAGTGCATACATGCCTAAACTAGTGTTGAGATCTTCTCGGTCTCTAGCAATACAATCTGCTTTATGCTTTTTTGTTGTAAAATAGTCTATGAGATAGTTTGTCATTTTGTCCTCCTAAGCGCATGTCGATTCTTTAGAATCGACTTTGTCATCCAGGGTTTTTCCAGACGCTTTTTGAACTGGCGTCTTCTTGATTGCCTTACTAATTTGATAACCATCGTAAGCAGAATATGCACCCACAACTGAAAATAATGCACCCAGCGCACTCGCCAGGGCTATGGCTACATTTTCTGTGTTAGTATAGGTTGCTGCCTGGGTGGCTAAGATATAGGCTCCACCCAAAAAATCCAACAGGCCTAAACCTGTCAGGGGTAAAGTGCCCTTCATATCACTTTTAACCGAAGCGATATGCGCTTTCTTTTCACTTTTAGAGTTGTACGGATTGAAGTTTAACCAAGTCATTTTTTCTCCTAAGCGGCTATCGCCTTTTTGAGGCGAAGCTTGTCAGCAATTTCCTTATATCTGTTTCGGATTGTCACTTCAGTGACTTCAGTTGCATCAGCAACCATTTTCTGAGTAACATGAGCACCTGTCAGCTGAGCAGCTATATAGATTGCTGCAGCAGCAAGGCCATGTGGACCTCTGCCATTGTCAATTTCGTATTTTTCAGCTTTTCTCAATATCTCAACGGCTTTTGCCTGTGTCATTGGTTTCAGACCCATCTTTGATGCGAATCTTGGGATGAAATCAACTGCAGTTGTTGGAGACATTTTGAAGCCGAGCTTTCTTGAGACAAATCTGTAAGTCTTTCCAAAGTCTTTTGGGTGAACTTTGGTTATTTCACAAACTTCACGGAAACCCTTTGGAATTGCAAATGACTTGCAAGCCATGAAAATACATGCGGCAACAACGGATTCTACGGTTCTGCCCCTAATCAGATTTCTGTCTAGGGCTTTTCTGTATAATCTTGCTGCCTCTTCCTCAATAGATCTTGGCAGATTCATAACAGATGAGAATCTCCTCAAGTCATCGAAAGCGTATTTCAGATTTCTTTCAGTTTTTGCGGCAGTTCTTATATCCTGTTGCTGCAGTTTCAGGTAGCGGCCTTTGACCTTTCCACCTAATTTTGCAATATCGGATTTTGAGCCTATGAGCGTTCTTACACCCATATCTGCTCTTGAGAATGATATCGGAGCACCAGCTCTAGACTGGTTTGCATCATCCTCTGAGAAAGACCATTCAGGACCAAAGTCCACTTTAGCTTCCTCTACTATAAAACCGCATTTTCTGCACACAGTTTCAGCTTTATGTGCGTCGTTTATCATCAAATTTGATCCACAGTTTGGACATGACATTTTATTCACCTTTTTCCACTATTTCGTATTGTTTTGAATCTCCGGAGTAACTTGACTTCAGATAACCAATTTGTTCAAAAGCGCCTAAGATTTGTTCATAGTGTTCTAAGCAATTACCGCATTTTCCGCCGTTTAGGCCATTGCCACAATCGAACCAGGCATCTCTGAGTGGTTTCAGTATATTTCTTAACTGGGGTAGTGCGCCAGGCGCTTCCATATACTTTGTAAAGTACATCTTAGCCTGTGCAAGTGCTCTAACAGGTGCGTTATGGTCCTCTTTCTCTGCTTTGAATCCAGAAGATTTAGGACACATTTGTCCAAATGAGAGTAATGCTTCTAAGCCCTTTTTCAGATCCTGGTTTAATGATTCTGCCATGTTAACCTCCAAAGTTGCTATATGGCAATAGTAGCAGATTAGTATATAAAGCTTTCGGTATGCTTCTTAAACGTTCCCGTATACCATATCTGGCTGAGCGGATGGCCTTACAAAGCCTGCGTAAGCCGATTCTAAAAGTGCTTTATCCAGGCCCTTAACAGGGCAAATGCCTATTTTGCTGTATTTTAACCTGTCTAAAAAGAACTCTGAAAGTGCCATATCATTGATCTGCTGGCTGTAATCAAACAATACCTCGACTGCCCTAAGCTTTGAATTCGGCGCTGAACATACCACGTAGAGCTCATATTCTCTCCAGACCATCTTTTCAAGTAAGAACTCCTTACCGGACTCTTCAGACTCCTTCTTTAAGGATAGACAGACCTCTGAGCTGCAAATGCCGTCATTCAAGGCGGCGCATTCATCCACAATCTTGTCTATCTGGGCAAATGTCAAAAAGTCAGGCATATCAAGAAAATATAAGACATATCAAATAAAAAAAGCTTTTGTTCAGTCTCTCTTCTGGCCCAAGTACTTTCTGGCCTGGTCGAGCAGGACTTGCTGGCTGTCTAGCTCTTTTTGCCTTGATGCAATGTCTGCTTCCAACACGCTTGCGTATTTGTTTATCTCTTGGCAGAGATAATTGTGCATTTGTTTGTATGCCAAAGATATTCTGTCGTGAATCTTTTCCTGCTCTTTTTCAGGTATGGGTAAGTGTTCAAGCAACTCAATGGCATCTGTCAGCTCATCAAATACGTTATCGATAGTCTTTTCACTAACAATGGCATTTTTCACTACCACAGTCCTAACTTTTTTAGCTGGCTCTGTCGTAGTTTTATTGCCACCCTGAGATAAGTTGCATTCTTGTGAATGTATTTTTCCCATATACGATCGCCCTTTGCGTTGGTACTAAACTTCTTAAGATTTCTGGAAAGCGAGTGTTTCAAATTCGATAATGGATGAGTTAATCTTATAAAGCAAATTTTATTTCATCACAATTAGCCCACTCACGCAACTTCGACGCGCAAGCGTTGAAGACAACTTGGAGGTGCGTGGGCAATTCTTTTCCAAATTTACAGAACTATAACAACTCTCTTATCTTCTCGGCGGCTTCTTCCATTTCTTTATTTGAGAACGTCTTCACATTAGCTGTGTTTAAAGAACCGCCATGACCATCATCTGGAAATCTTGGAACTAGCCAAACATGCGCGTGTGGGATTTCTTCTCCGAAAACCACCGAAACAACCCATTCTGTTTCAAACGCCTTTCTTAATGCATTTGCGATCTTCCCGATAACTTCGTAATACTTGCCGATATCAGGCATGTCCCAAACCCATCTATGGTGTTTCTTCGGAATAACTAACGTATGGCCCAGATTAAGAGGCTCTATGCTAAGGAAAGCCATGAAATCTTTATCTTCGTAAACAATAATCGCTGGTACTTTTTTTCTAACTATCTTGCAGAATATGCAATTTTCCATTTATGTGAATTCCTTGATAGCTTATTTTCGGGCTTCTATCTTTAAGCTTTCAACAGGCAGTTTTTGATACTGCGTTTTGCTGATATCTTTGTCTTCTGATAATACTCTTACGCTGAAGCCTGCCTTCTTGACGATTTCCAAATAATCATTTTTCAATAAGGCACCGCCAACGCAGCCAGTAATCAAGTCTTCATCGTTTCTTTGTGATTCAGAAAGGTCTCGCAATAATACTATGTCTGAAATATACATTCTGCCGCCTTTCTTAAGCACTCTATGTGCCTCTCTAAACACCTTTAATTTATCTGGAGCGAGGTTGATAACGCAATTACTTATAATTGCGTCAATGGAATTATCATTGATTGGCAAATTTTCTATATCGCCTAATTTGAATTCGACATTTTTATAGCCATATTTTTTGGCGTTTTCTTTAGCTCTGTCAATCATTTTTTGAGTCATATCCACGCCGATTACTCTGCCAGAACTACCTACTTTTTTAGAGGCAATAAAACAATCAAATCCTGCGCCAGAACCTAAATCTAATACGATTTCGCCTTCTTTAATCTCTCCAAGTCCTAAGGGATTACCACAACCCAATCCAAGGTTAGCTTCCGGAACAGATTGTATTTCTTTATCAGAATAACCTATGCTTTTTGCAATCCGCTCATTATTAGCTTCTGCACCACAACTGCAACTATGACAACAACTATTTTGGGCCGCAATTTCACCGTAATGCGTTTTAATGATTTTTTTGATGTTGTCTTTTTTCATATTCAAAATTCTAATCTAAATATCTAGCGGGCCCGGAGGGATTTGAACCCTCGACTTGCAGCTTAAAAGGCTGCCACTCTAACCAAGCTGAGTTACGAGCCCACAATAAAAAGGATGGAATTTTGTTTATAAAGATTGTCTGAACTAATTTATGTCAGGTAATTCTGGTTAATGCGGGAAAACGAGTTCTGATAGCTGATTTTGGGGTTATAGCTCAGATAATTCGGAATTTGCGGAAGTCTACCATCATAGCCGCGCGGAACAGATGGAATATAGGTCACGCTAGCTGCCTTGAGTGGCTGCACATATTTTACGCCTGATTCCAATGACATGGTTTTCTAGTTTATTGCAGAGTTTTAAACTTTATTAATGGAAAATATCATTTAGGCATATGAAACTAGGTGTAACTGCTGATTTGCATGGTAATCTGAGATTGGCAAAGAAATTTGCCTCATATTTCAAGAAATCCGACGTTGATGCTGTTGTGATTGCAGGGGATTTGCCAGCTTATGAAAACCAGAAACTTAGTTTAACTAAAATCCTGCAAATATTTTCTAAATGCGGAAAAAGAGTCTTTGTAATGCCTGGCAGTCACGAAAGCGTGAAAATCTACGAAGTTGTTTTGAAGAAGTTTAAGAAAAAAATAGTTGACTGTACCAAAGAGAAGAACAGAAAAGTTCAGATTGGAGATTATGATATCGTATTTCTGCCAGGTTCAGACTGGCTATCAGGAGAAGATGCCGGCTTTGTTCTGAGAGATAGCAGAACTGCCTTGAGAGGTAAAACTAAAAAGCAGATTTCAAGATATTTTGGAACAGAAGTGCGACTTTTCTATGTCCGTGAACTAAGAAAAATTATCAAAAATCCTAAAAAAACAATTCTCATTACGCACATTCCACCAAGATTTAACAAGAAGTTAGCAATAGACGTTGCTAAATTTGGCAAAGCTGTTGGAAAATTCAAAATCAAAACTGCCGATAAAGAAGCCCTACTGCATCTGATAATGGTTTGGCAGGGTATGCTAAAAGCGACTATATTCTCGCTTGCCGAGGCACGAAGACTAAAGAAGAAAGGTTATCCAATTGCGATTATAGAAGAAAATAGGGGTAACAAGATTCTCAAGAAAATGATTAAGAGACTGAAAATCACAAAGTTAATCTGCGGGCACATACACGAATCTGGCGGACGTGCAAATGATTTGAAAGGCAAACCGGTAACGCCAGACAAGTGGAACAAAGAGCTATTCTATAACTGCTCTGGCAGAGCAGGCATAGTGGAATTTTCAGATAGTTTGGCTAGATATTGGGATATCAAAGTATAGATTCCACATTGTAAATGCCAAGTTGATACTCTTTTGGGCCATCTATCTTTTCATAATGCTTGTCTCTAAACTCGTGTGTAAAAAATATATCAACTAAGCTGCCCATGCTTTTTTTGAATTTTTCTTTGGTGCCTTCGTTTAATCTGTAAAGATAAAGCGGCCCAAATACCTTCTCCCTGCTGATTAATCCCAAAGACAGTAATTGCTTATACATTCCACTACATATCCACGCCTTAGTTGTGTCTAATACTATTTTTCCTAAATCTTTAGCTAATGCAGATTCACCATACTCCAATTTATCAAAAACTGATAAAAACCGGTGCAAGTCTGAAGCATCATCTAATATTATTTCAATGAAGCCCGTGGTTAAATAATCCTTATGCGATGGCAAGCTATAATGGGTTATGATATTCTCAGAATTAAATTTCTTTAATAGCGACTCATTCAAGTCATAATCTATAGTCCATGTGTTTTTACGTTCAGGGACTCTCTTGTCTAGTTTATGCCCATAGAACTCTTTTAAATTCCTCAAACTTCTGAGCGTAGATATTTCATCCGGCGTAAATACTATTTTCTTTGGTGTACATTCGATTCTTAATTTATTTTGTATCGTAACGGACTGCGTCATTTTCGGTGCGTTAACGCTAAATAGGACATTTTAAAGCATTACGTACCGCCGATGTCCTTTTGGTAACCTTTTTATTGCCTTATCTTTAATCTATAAAATGGTCGACGCTGATAGGTTGCAGAAGCTGAAAGAACTGCAAAAATTAGGTATTAATCCATATCCTTATTCATTTGACAGAAAGAATTATGCTAACGAGATAAAGGAGAATTTCTCTAAATTAGATGGTAAGAAAGTCTCTGTTGCTGGCAGAATTATGTCAATAAGAGAACACGGCAAGCTGGCATTTGCAGACCTTGCTGACAGTACTGGAAGAATACAGCTCTGGCTTTCTGAAGATGCTTTGGGCAAGAAAAATTACGATTTGCTCAAACACGTTGAAACTGGAGATATAATTGGAGTAAAAGGAACCGCAACAAAAACAAAACGCGGTGAAGTTTCAGTCAAAGCAGATTCTTTAGAGCTTCTGACAAAATCGCTGACAAACCTGCCACCAAGCTGGTATGGCTTGAAAGATGTTGAAATCCGTTATAGACAAAGATACCTGGATTTGATAATGAACCCAGACGTCAAAAAGAATTTCATTATAAGAACGAAAATTATGGATGCTATTCGCGAGTTTTTGAATTCTAACGGATTCTTGGAAACTGACACGCCAGTCTTACAGCCAATTTATGGCGGAGCAGCAGCCCACCCCTTTGAAACATTTATGCGCGATTTAAAGATGAAAGTTTACCTGAGAACTTCAAATGAATTATATCTAAAGAGATTGATTGTTGGTGGTTTGGAGAAGGTCTATGAATTTGCAAAGGATTTCAGAAACGAATCAATTAACACAACACACAATCCTGAATTCACGCAGGTAGAAATCTATGAAGCTTATGCTGACAGAGATAAAATAGCCGATTTATTTGAGGATCTGTATGCTTTTGTTGCCAAAAAAGTTCTTGGGACGACAAAAATCACGTATCGGGGCCAAAAAATCGATTTAGGCAAATGGAAACGCACCAGAATGACTGATGCAATCAAAGAAAAGTATAAAATTGATGTGATAAAAATGAACAAAAAAGAATTACTAAAAGTAGCCAAAGAAAAAGGTGTGAAATTAGCTGGCAATGAATCTGAAGGCGAATTAATTAATGCTATCTTTGAGACGTTCGATAAAGAAATAATTCAGCCAACGCTGATAATGGACCATCCAAAAGAAACCACTCCTTTGTGCAAAGTGAGCAGGAAAGATGACCGGTTTGTGGAGAGATTTGAGCCGTTTGCCTGCGGAATGGAGCTGGGAAATGCTTATTCTGAATTAAACGACCCTCTCTTGCAGAGAAAGTTGTTTGAGAACCAACTAAAGAGTAGGTGTGTTGAAAAAGAGCCTTGGTCGTGCGAAATTGACGAGGACTTCTTGAGAGCGATTGAATATGGCATGCCTCCTACGGGCGGAATAGGCATTGCTATAGATAGGCTAACGATGCTATTAACGGACAGCGCATCAATTAGAGATGTTGTTTTCTTCCCGTTCATGAAGCCTGAATAGAATTCTATTGGCGTACAATAAGCGTACCAACTTCTTTGCCTGCGAGCGCGGCTTCCAATCCATCAACTCCACATATCTGAGAGAGAATGCCTGTTTCATAGGCTGCTTTGCATAGTTTTGAGACTTTGCCAAATAGACCTTTTGTGATGTCAATGCCGCTTTCCGAGAAGCGGATGTTATGTTTTTGAATAACCCTTCCGAAATCTTTGTCAGTTACTATTTTTTGTATTAATTTAGTATTTGGCATGCTCGGGTCTTCGGTGTAAACGCCCGAAACATCCGTAACCATTATTATTTTATCTGCAGACCAATCTTTTGCTATTTTTACTGCCAAATCATCAGCTGAAATCATCTGATACTTCGCGAAATACTCTCCCCGGCAGCCTACTGTCGGAACCAGGTCCCCGTAGCTCATAGGTATTGGGGTGCTTCCTACATTCATGTATGCCTTTGCAATGTTCCATAACTCAGAGATATTGTGTTCCCCGTCAAAAGAACATGTGTTGAAAGGATGTATGCTTACCGTTTTAACTCCACACGCTTCCAATTTACTAGCTACTTCGTAATTCAAATGCTCAACAGATTGATGAACTAAATCCGGAGTTATTGTCATATCTCCTTTGCCACGTTCATTAACCAAATAGTGCCCGAAAGGTCCAGCCCCATTCAGAATAACTAATTGCAAGTCCGGATCTTTGGTTCTTGCATTAAATACGGCACGTCCTAATTTGTTTATATCGTTATACTTTATGTATTCGTGGCTTTTGCTTATTATTTCACCTATCACTTTTGAAAACTTTGTAGTCTCTCTCTTTCGGGTTATTGCCGAACCACCAAATTTTATTACAATCTTAGTCATTGTTCGTCGTCATCTTCGCCGCCAGAGCCGTTTCCTGTATCGTATTCCTTTACAAGTGCTACGAGTTCTGGAAAGTCGTGAGCTTTCGATGAATGTTTTACTTTATTCAGCCATTTTTTCAACGAAACGGAAGGACACGGAACTTCTTTCCTTGCTTCTATGAAATCTTCAAGCGTTATATTCCGCGTGATGCCTGACTTCATTGCTTCTTTAAGCGGCCGATCCGCAGCCAAATCGCACACTTGCTTTATGTCTGAGCACGTATAGCCATGCATATCTATTGCCAAATTTTTGAAATCAATAGTCTCGATTGGTTTACCTTTAGTGTAAATTTGAAGCAGTTGTGTTCTGCTCTCCAAATCAGGTGGTGGAACTAGAACTAAGGCGTCAAGCCTGCCCGGTCTTAAGAGTGCTTCATCAACATCCCATGGAAGGTTCGATGCGCCTATAATTAACACTCCTTCCTTTAATTTTTCAGCACCATCAAGCTCCACTAGAAGCTGATTACAGAAGTTTTTCTGGTGTGGTGTTTTTGATGAACGTTCACCGCCTAGGCCATCAATCTCATCGAAAAATGCTATGCAAGGAGCGTAGTTGCTTGCAGTTTCGAAAACTCGGTGTATGTTCTGTTCTGTGTCTCCAACCCATTTTTTCAAAACGTCACTTAACTTAATGTTCAAGAATGCGGCATTAGTTTCACCCGCCGCAGCTCTCACTATGTATGTTTTACCGCAACCTGGCGGACCATAAAGCAATAGGCCTCGCGGTGCTTGCTTTTTATACAACGCATAGAGATCTTTAAATTTTTGCGGGTAAATTAAGGTGTCAAATATCTTCTCTTTCACCCTTGCTAAGCCCGCAATATCTGCAAATCTCTCTTTTGGTCTCTCTATTGGCAGATATTCCTGCTCCCGTTCATCTTCATCAGAAGACCTTGAATTGCCACCTCTACCATTGGCTGCAACAGGAACTCTTTTTTTAGGTACTAGCGAATTTGCAAATGAAATGCATCTTTCTGCATTATCTTTTAATATGGCTCGTTCTTGGTCTACGCCACAATCCTTGACTGCTGAAACATACGACTGCGCAGCTTTGATGTAAAACTCACGCGATTGAGGCAAATCGCCTGAATCGAGCATTTTCTTTGCTATGCTTTCGTACTCCCCAGCTTTTTGTGAAGATATTTTGTAGTCTACCATATTATTAAAAAGAAACAGCGGCCAAATTATACTTTGGCCTTTGCTGTTTCAAGTTGTGTTTCTAATCCGCCAGCTTCTGCTTTTCTCTGCTCTCTTCGTGCCTGGATTCTTGCCAAATAGGCATTGCCTGCAGAAGTTAGCTGATTTTTGCCAGCAGCTACTTGTGCATCAACAACATAGTTTACGTTTTGCTGACCAGTGTAATTGTCAAGCTCTTGTGCATAATCGGTTAATTCTCTGCTTTCTGGTCCTTCTGCATTCTTTGCTTGCTGACCGTAGAACTGACGCAACGTATTGTAGTTTTGTCTTTTCCTATCAGCTTTTTGTGCAGGTTTAACGCCTTGTAATCCGCGTTGACACAAACGTAACTCTGTTTGCTTCGCGTCTATCTCTTTCTCAGCTGCAGCCGCATCATTTATGTAAGGTATGGCTTCTTCATTTTTTCCAGTATCAAGCAAAGCATCTATTGCTTTTTGTTGTTCGCCAACATAATTTTGTAATTGAGCTATCTCTGCTTGCGTGTACGTTGTGTTTTCTGCTGCTGCTCTCTGTGCTTCTCTATCTTTTATTTGTCTAAATGGATTTTTCATAGTTTATTACTCCTCTCGAATTTGTTCGAGTATTAAGATCTGATGAAAAATGGTCGTAGAATGCGAATTTGCCAGATCCTGCACTCACTATGTCGAGCTTATCAATTTCAGCGTCAGAAAGTCTTAGTTTTTGCCTGAGTTCTGATTCGGGTATAGAGCCCCCGCTTTCAAAACTTTCAAGAAGCTGGTTCATTCCAACTGGCTTTGCGCCAGGAGTGAAATAAGGTGAAAATGCGCTCGCTGCCAGACTATTTTCATTGTATGTTAGCCTGCCTTTATCTGTTTCGTATAAGAAAACAGACATATTCGGATCCGAAAATCCAGCTACGCGCTTCACTAAATCATTTGGTGCTTTTTCAGTTACAATGGCCTTAACAACATACTTATCTGTGAATCTGCGTGCCTTATTCGCATCTTTGTTAAAATTGAGTTCACTCAATTTCTGTGCTGAAACGTATTCACAGCTCACCGTTACAGGATGAAAGAAGTACTGAGACTGCGTTCCTGTTACTTTTTTCGAGCTGTTTGATTTTATTTTCCAAGAGTCGCTCTCATTCAGATAAAAGCCAAGAGGGCTCCATTCAGGAGCGTTGTGGCTTAATTTTGTTCTGACTTCGCCTATGTAAATATCAACTTCTGGTTCGTTGCTTGTATTCTTGTGTAACTGTGCAAGAGCCAGCCTTTTTTCTCTGCATTTAATTGCTATTCTAGTGGTTGGGTGTTTCGCTTCGAAGCCCTTAATTGCGGTTTCAAGGGGCGGTTCACCGCGTACGTATGCGTCGCGCAGGCAAAGCATGTAAGAACGCAAACTCAAAGACGTCGCATTATCAAAATGCTCTGGCTTTTGTCGAAGCTCAGATACTGTTTCTTGCAATGGTGAGATATACTCTGCCAAATCCTTTACTAGCCTATCTTTCTTTTCGCTAGCGACAGCTTTGTCTATCCCTGACGCATATTTAGCCAGATCGGGAGAACTTACTTCGCTGGATAGCATAAACGCAGTTTTCTTTAACTGCTCTATGGACTCCCAAGATTGCAGCCAATTTGTTGGGTTTTTCTGTTTGATCTCTCCGCGCAAATCTATTAGCGTATCCTCAAGAGTCCTCAACTCACTCTGAACCACATTCTTGTCTTTCCCGATTTCTTTTGCATAATAGCGGGATTTTAATAAACTGTAAATGGGTCCGGCAACCTTACCTGCAATAGTTTGCGGGTCCGTGAGCTTGCTAATTACATAAGCCATAATAAAACTACTAATCATTTGAAGCACCTCTGAAAGAATCTTCGACTATTTGCTCAATTTCTTTTTTTGATACTACATCTTCAAATTTTTTCTGTTTGAGCACAGGATTATTTTCTATGCGCCCGAAGTAAAGCTCAAACGCTTTAGCGTAAACAGGCTGCCAGAAACTTGTTTTCTTGCTGTAATCTGGATGGTTTGCAACATACCAGGAAGAGTATTCGCTTGACAGTTTCTTAATCACACTTTCCTTGCCAGCTTCTCCGCCTT
>Ga0315288_10008515_pt1 | contig 12942 bp, 8 predicted proteins | sample YL17G11_20_MG_FD_203454 | JGI IMG/M metagenome (GOLD analysis project Ga0315288, IMG submission 203454) | Sediment microbial communities from Yellowstone Lake, YNP, Wyoming, USA - YL17G11_20 | ecosystem: Environmental > Aquatic > Freshwater > Lake > Sediment | place: USA: Wyoming | collected...
AAGTTTTAGAATTAACTAATTCTGGTGTTATGAATGAAGGAAAAGTTAGTCAACGCTTGGGGTTAAAAGGAATTCCGGATATTTCTGAATCGATAATGGTTCTTAGAGATATCGTACTGGCAGAATGTACTGAAAGCAGAATCCATATCGCACATGTATCAACAAAAAAATCGGTTGATTTAATCCGTTGGGCAAAAACGCAGGGTATTAGAGTTATGGCTGAAACTTGTCCTCATTATTTTACGCTTTCCGAAGATAATTGTTTGAGTTTAAATACTAATTTTAAAGTTTCCCCCCCATTAAGAACTAAAGCTGATGTCGAAGCAATTAAAGAGGGCTTAGCTGATGGCACGATTGATGTGATTGCCACCGACCATGCTCCATGGCATAAATCTAAAAAACAGGTTAGCTGGGAAAAAGCCAAGTCAGGAATGATTGGATTTGAAACGGCGTTTTCGTTAGGTTATGAAGAATTAGTTTTGAAGAAATATCTGAGTTTAGAAAAATATATTGCCTGTTTAACAACAAAACCTGCTCAGATTTTAAATCTAAAACCAACTAAAATTACTGAAGGAACTCATGTTAACATAACTATTTTTGACCTTAACAAAACATGGACTCCTTCAGTTGATAACATTGTATCCAAATCAAAAAACTCGCCTTTTATTGGTAGAACATTAAAGGGGCAGATAGAAAAAGTTATTTTAAACGATAAAGTTTTTCACTTATAAGTTTTTAACTATCCAATAAAAAAATTATGATTGTTTTTAATTAAAAAACGGAAGTTTTTTCAGTTGCTTTTCTAATTTTAAGGTTAGATAACCAAAACCGATACCGATGGCTGCTCCAGCCAAAACATCGGACGGATAATGTTCACCTAAATAGATTCTTGATAAACCAACCAAAATTCCAGATCCATATAAAGGAATTGCGTATCGCGGGTATTTAGCACTGTAAACCGTTGCCAAAGCAAACCAATTAGCTGTATGAGCAGATGGAAAAGATGAATTCCAGCGTGATTCGTGTTGTCCCTCGGGTCGCTGGCGATTGACAATACCTTTTAATAAAACTGTGGTCGTAAAAGCGCCTGCCCAGGAAGTCACTGCTAGTTTTGTAGTGTTATCTTCTTTTTCGCCACCAAAATAAAATACAGCCAAGTTACCTAAAGCAAGAGAAGTTGGATGAGAAGCATACTCACTCGCTTTCATAATATTATCCATTACTGAAGACTGCCAATCGTTATAAATTGTGTTAAATATCGATTGGTCAATATTACCGGCTACGGGATTTAACCACGAAAATAAGAAAAAAATAAGGGTCAAAAGAAAAATATAATTTGCTGTCTTCATATTAGAATAACACTTCTATTATTGTCTTCTTGTTTAAAGCAATGTCAAGGATATTTTGTCTGAGTTGTGATTCATAAGCACGAAGATTCCGTGATATATTCTGATAATAATCTATTGCTTGCGGATAGTCAATTTTTATTTTGGACAATATCAAAGGAAGTTTTTTATTAAAATAATTAAGCTTGTCAACCATAACTCTTTTTACGCCGGTTGACTCAAAAGCATCAAATGTTTCTTTAAGAGATTGTCGGCTATCAGAAAAATAGGGCAAAACCGGGCCAAAGAAGACTGTTGTTGGTATGCCCATTGAGATGAAAGTTTTAACTGTCTTGAGCCGATTAGCGATTGTATCAGCTCCAGGTTCAAAAATTTCTCGCACTTTTTCATCAATGGTTGTTATAGTTATTTCTACCGAGCAACTTCCATTATTTTTCAGTAAATCAACATCCCTTAGGATTAAAGATGATTTGGTAAGAATTTCAAAAGGGAATTTGTTCTCTTTAAGTAACTCAATTGCTCTGCGGGTTAATCTTTTCTCTTTCTCGATTGGTTGGTACGCGTCGGCAACGGTCCCGATACAGACTCGTCCCACACTTTTTCTCTTTACTTCTTTAGACAAAATCTCTGGTAAGTTTACCTTAACATCAACAAACTTTCCCCATTCTTCAATATGACCGGAGTAATCTTTCATAAATGTTGCATAGCAATAAATGCAACCGTGTGTACATCCTGTATAAGGATTAATGCAATATGTCATGCCTGGAATCCCAGATTTATTAAGAATGTTTTTAGCTTTAACTTCTCTGATAGCAATAGACATTTTTCATCGCGGTGGACGCAGAGAACGCTGAGAAAACACTCTGCGGTTAAATTATTTTACCAAAAACTTTCGGACATATTTACCGATTACATCATATTCGATGTTTACCCAATCGCCAATTCTTTTATGTTTAAGCGTTGTGTTATTGAATGTATATGGAATGATATTTATGTTAAACTTCGTTCCTTTAATTTTTGCAATAGTTAGACTGATACCATCAATTGCAACCGAACCTTTATCAATAACATTATCAATACCAGTCTTTGATAGTTGAATCTCAATGGTGATTGAGCCTGGTGTTTTGCGGATATTTGTAATTTTTGTTTTCTCATCAACATGCCCTTGCACAATATGTCCTTCAAATCGGTCGGTTATTGTTCGTGCCCGCTCCAAGTTAACAAACTTACCGATTTTTAACGATGCAAGTGTTGATGTCTTTAAGGTTTCAGAGACAGCTTCAACTTTAAAAGTATCATTTTGACTGTTGATAACAGTCAAACAACAACCGTCAATCGCAATACTATCGGATATTTTTAATTCTATGGCAATCGGTGTTTGAATTGTAAAAATATGGTTATTGCTTTTAGTTTCAATTCTGGTTATTTTACCAATTGATTCAATTATTCCGGTGAACATAAGCTTCCAAAATAAAATCCTTTCCACAATTAAATATTTTATAATCTTTAAATCTGATTGCTGATTTGAGTCCATTTAATTTAAGATAGTCGGAAAATGATATCCCTTGTCCTAATATTTTCGGAGCGTATATCAAATAGAGCTTGTCAACTATATTTGCTTGTAATGCTGAACTCGCAACTTGTGCCCCGCCTTCAATCAATACTGAAGCAATCTGCCGTTTAGCTAATTCTTTAAGTATTTCATCCCACGATAATATTCTATTCTTTTCACTTTTGACTTTAACAATCTCAACACCTTTAAAGTTTGACTTTTTATTTCTTGCAGTGAATATAATTGTTTTGCATTTTCCTTTCATCACATTCGCATTTATTGGTGTTTGTAGTTTTGGGTCTAAAATAACTCGAGTTAACTGCTTTTTAGGTTCGATGCGACAAGTTAGTTTTGGGTTATCTTTTAAAACGGTATTAATACCTGCTAAAATCGCATCTACTCCTTTGCGCAATTTTTGGTCAAACATTCGGCTTTGTGGACTTGTAATCCATTTTGATTCCCCTTTTTTAGTCGCAATCCGACCATCAAGTGTTAGACCGAGTTTTAAAATAATAAAAGGTAACCCTGTGTTCACATATTTTATATATGACTCGTTCTGTTTCTCAATATCTTTTTTCAAAACACCGACTTTAATAATAATTCCTGCATTTTCTAAATCCCTGACCCCTTTATTGCATACTTTAGGATTACAGTCAAGGACGCCAATCACGACTTTTTTGATTCCAGAATTAATTATCTCGGGGACACAAGGCGGTGTCTTTTTGCCCCAATAATTACACGGTTCTAATGTTACGTATAGTATTGCACCCCTGACTGATTCTTTAGCATTTCTCAACGCATTTATCTCAGCATGGGCATCACCAAATTTCTCATGATAACCACGACCAATGATTCGATTATTTTTAACAATTACTGCACCAACTAATGGATTAGGCGAAACAAAACCAGTCCCCTTCTCGGCTAATAAAATAGCCTTATGCATGAAATATAAATCGACATTAGACATTAGAAATTAGTTATTCGAACTTAGGCGTTAGCTGCTTCTTTTGCCCTTTTTGCTTCTTCAGTTATTTTGGCTGCGATTTCTCTCGGCGCTTCCTCATAATGAGAAAACTTCATTGTGAAATAACCACGACCCTGGGTTATCGAACGCAGGGTATTAGAATATTTATACATTTCTGCTTGAGGAGCTTTTGCCTTAATTACTTGCAGGCGTCCTTCAGTTTCAACACCCATAATTCTTCCCCGTCGTGCATTCAAATCACCCATAATATCACCGATATACTGTTCTGGAACTGTAACCTCAACATCACAAATCGGCTCTAAAATAATTAGTCCTGCTTTTTCCGCCGCTGCTTTGAATGCTAATTGCCCAGCAATTTTGAAAGCAATATCAGAAGAATCAACTTCATGATAAGAACCATCAAAGATGGTCGTTTTAATATCAATTACCGGATACCCGGCAAGTACACCAGTTGACGTCGTCTCAACCACTCCCTTTTCTACAGAAGGAATATATTTTGACGGTACCGAACCACCATAGATTTCATCTAGAAATTCACAACCACCACCCCGTTCTTTTGGTTCTAACCGCAACCAGACATCGCCATATTGACCGCGTCCGCCGCTCTGTTTTTTGTATTTGCCTTGCGCCTCAGCTTTTTTCGTAATTGTCTCCCGATATGGAACCCGCGGTTTTTCCAAATCGACCGACACATCAAATTTTCTCTTTAGCCGTCCAATCACAATATCCAGATGCAATTCACCTAATCCCGACACTATCTGCTGTTTTAATTCACCATCGTAAACATAAGTAAATGTTGGGTCTTCTTCATGGAGTCGAGAAAGACCATTTGAAACTTTTTCTTCATCACCTTTGGACTTAGGCACAATTGCGACCGAAATTGATGGTAGCGGGAATTCAATTTTTGGCAGGCGAATTTGCTCCTGCGAACTGGTCAATGTATCCGACGTTTTGGTCTGCCTTAGTTTCACCAACGCACCAATTTCTCCGACGCGCAGTTTATTGGTCTCAGTTCGCTCTTTACCTTTAACATAATAAATCTGGTTAATCTTTTCGTCTCGTTCGACCGTTGCATTTAATAAAGTACTACCCGACTCTAAAGTTCCGGATAACACCCGAACATAGTTCATATCACCAATATGAGGTTCTGAGACAGTCTTAAAGACAAAAATGAGCGGATGCGCTTTGAGGTCAGGTTTTTTTGTAACTTCTTGATTTTTCTTCAAATCCATCCCTTTAATTTCTCGAACTAAGGCTAAACCAGGTAGCATATCAACTGCAAAATCCAGCAGAATATCCACTCCGATATTAGAATATGCATCACCACATAACACCGGGTATATCTTATGTAATTTAATACCTTCTTTGATTGCCGGTTTAAGTTCTTCTGAAGTTATTTCACCGCCTTCAAGAAATTTATTCATAATCTCTTCATTGACATCCGAAACCGCTTCAATAATTTTATCTCGATAAGTAGCAATCTGGTCTTTTACATTATCCGGGACCGACACTTCTTTACGCTGACCATCTTTATATGAATATGCTTTATTATCTAAAATACTGACAATTCCCTCAAATCCCATTTCGGTCCCTATTGGCAGAAATAACGGGCACACACCACTCCCCCATTCTTTTATTACTTCGTCGAGAACTTTATAAAAATCACTATGCTCTTTCTTTAATTTATTAATAAAAATTATTCTGGGCAGTTCTTCTTTGTTGATAAAACGCCAAACCATTTCTGTACCGACTTCAATGCCCGAACTTGCATCAATTACGACCATTGCGCAATCAACTGCTTTAAGTCCGGAGAACACTTCGCCGACAAAATCAGCATAACCCGGTGTATCAACTAAATTAAAATAATGTTCTTTGTATTCTCCGTAACCAAGAGCTAAATTAATACTAATCTTGCGGGTGATTTCATCCTCATCATAATTAAATAGCGAAGTCCCTTCATCTACCCGACCCAAGCGGGTATTTTGCTTAAGCAAATACAAAATTGCTTCACCGATTGATGTTTTACCACAACCGCCGTGCCCAAAAAATCCTAAATTAATTATCTTATCACTACTATATTCTTTCACTACTTCCTCCGAAAACGATTCAAAGATAAGAAGATTTAAAGATTACAAAATTAATAACCTCAAATCATTCTAAATCTAACAATCTGTAATTTTTCAATCTAATAATCTATAGAGGATACTCAATTTTTCTCGAAAGTCAAGATAGAAATATAAATGGTAATAAAAACCTTGACAATGACATAAATTTAGCTCATATTTCATTAAGGCGTTTAATATATTAGGCGCAAGGAGCTGTTATGAAAAAGTTTGTGTTGTTAATAATATTACTCCTTAGTATATCACAAATCTTCGCTGATGGTGCAAAGTATTTAATTATCGCTCCTGACAGTTTTGTTCAAGCGCTACAGCCATTAGCTGATTGGAAAACTAGAAAGGGCGTAAAAGCAATGATTGTGCCATTATCCGTAACTGGTAATACTGCTGCTCAAATCAAGGATTATATTCTTCATGCTTATAATAATTGGGAGATAAGACCTGAATATATTTTGTTAGCTGGCAGAGGAACCCTTATACCATCATGGAGTATTGGTTCTGTGCCTACGGATGACGGTTATGCCGATATGGCTGGAAATTATCAGATCGAACTCGGTATCGGTCGTTTTCCTGCAACAACAGTTGACCAAATAAATAACATTGTAGCCAAGACATTATCATATGAGCGAACGCCATTTTTAGTTGATACAACTTGGTATAGAAAAGGAACAATAATAGTTAGAGAAGACGGTGTAATTGCAAACGATTCATGTTACTGGAATATTACACGATTCACATTGGAACAAATGCAAAATGCCAGTTATCTTCATATTGATTCTTTTTCAAGAATACGAGGAGATTCGGCGCGACATGTTGAAAATGCAATTACTGATGGCAGAGCTTACGTCGCTTATTTAGGGCAGTGTGTGGGTAATTGGTGGAATCCATTTAGTATTGATACAGCACATATAAATAATGGTTTTAAATTGCCAATCGTAATTTCAATAGATCTAATAATAAATCTAAGTTTAGGGACATCTTACCTTGGCGAAAATTTACTAAACGCAGGTAGTGTAACAAATCCAAAGGGTACGGTTGGCATTTTCGGTGTTTCTGTCACTTATAGCTTTAATCCTACTCGTATAACACTAAAGGGAATCGTAACTAAAGGATTTTTTTCCTCAGTTTTCTCAGATGGGATGCATAGACTTGGCGATGCGGCAAAAAGAGCAAAATTCATTCTTGACTCAATTCAACCTTCCGGCTACAATGTGAACTTTTATCGCGAATGGAATCTTTTGGGTGACCCGGAACTTAATCTTTGGACTGCTGTTCCCAAAACTTTAACTGTCACTTATGATTCTATAATCCCTCCAACTCCAACTAATGTTACAGTTAATGTAATAAGCAACGGCATACCGATTCCAAATGCCTTGATCTGTCTTATGAAAGATAGTACGATTTATGAGTATGGGTATAGTGATAGTAACGGCACTAAAGTTTTTTCGATTTCACCACAAGACACTGGCACAATTTCAATAACTGTTACAGCCAGAAATTGTCATCCGTTTGAAGGGATAATTAGAGTACTTTCAGCTGGAGTCGAGGAGATTGGGGTTGCCAAAGGCAACTGCGCAATGACACTGGGGGTGAAAGTCTATCCCAATCCCGCAAAATCCGTTATTCGTATTTCGTATCCGTTTGCCGTGAAAGAAATAAAAATCTTTGATGTTGCGGGTAAGTTGATAAAGGAGATTGCCAGTGTCCGAAACGGACAACGCAATGACAAATTGGTGAGAATTTCGCTTGAGGGAATAAAGTCTGGTGTTTATTTTATTCAAACCGGTGATGAAAGAATAATCAAAAAGTTAGTTATAACAAAATAAGAAGGTGTTATGAAAAACTCCAAAACGTTATTTTTTCTCCTCACGACTCTCTGCTCACTACTCGCTACATTTTCATTTGCTCAGGTCGATACTGCTTGGGTCAGAAGATATAATGGACCGGGAAATAATTTCGATAATGCCTATGCAATAGCAGTGGATGACGCTGGCAATGTTTATGTCACAGGTAGAAGTTATGTGGCTGGTACAGACTTTGATTATGCAACAATAATGTATAATTCAGCAGGGGAAATACTTTGGGTAAGAAGATATAATGGGTCAGCAAATGGTTGGGATGAGGCTCATGCAATAGCAGTTGATGATTCGGGAAATGTTTATGCGACTGGAAATAGCGTTGGTTCGGGCACAGGTCGTGATTATACAACAATAAAGTATAACTCAGTAGGTGATACAGTTTGGATCAGAAGATATGATGGTCCTGGAAGTGGCGATGACGGCGCTAATGCATTAATAATAGATGGTGTCGGTAATGTTTATGTCACGGGTTTTGGAAGTGTTGATTCTGGAACAAGCTTTGATTATGCAACTATAAAATATAATCCAAATGGTGATACCGATTGGATAAGGCTATATAATGGACCCGGGAATTATGTAGATGTAGCTTATGCCATCGCAACAGATGGTACAGGAAATGTTTATGTAACTGGCACAAGTGACGGAGACTATACGACAATTAAATATGATTTGCTAGGAGAAACATTATGGGTCAGACAATATAATGGACCGGGAAATGGATTAGATGAGGCTCATACAATAGCAGTTGATGATTCGGGAAGTGTTTATGTTACTGGTTGGAGCCCCGGTCCTGGCACATACAATGATTATGCAACAGTTAAGTATAATTCCAGCGGTGTTGAGCAATGGGTCTCAAGATATAATGGACCAGTAAACGATAATGATGGAGCTTTTGCAATAGCAGTAGACTGTTCTGGTAATGTTTGTGTGACAGGTAGAAGTTATGGCGCTGGTACAAGCTATGACTATGCGACAATCATGTATAATTTCGCCGGTGTCCAACAATGGGTAAAGAGATATAACGGTCCGGGAAATTACGATGACGGGGCTTTTGCAATAGCAATTGATAGCTCAGGTTATATTTATGTTACAGGTTTTAGTTATGGGGCTGGTACATTAAATGACTATGTGACGATTAAGTATAATTCTGCAGGTGATCAGCAATGGATGGCAAGATACAACGGTCAAATAAATAGTGATGATGAAGCTCGTGGAATAACATTAGATGTTTCTGGAAATGTTTATGTAACAGGTTGGAGTATTGGTTCCGGTTCATCTCAGGACTATGCGACAATAAAATATATACAAACACAAGGAATTGAAGAATCAAATGAAACCAATAAATTGATAAATGATAATTTTACTACCTGTCCTAATCCAATGAAATCGTTGACCGTTATCCGCTACTCACTATCAGCTGGAAGCAAAGTCTCACTTAATCTCTATGATATTTCTGGAAGGTTAATTAACACATTGGTAGATGAATATAAGAATCCTGGGAATTATATATTGACTCTTAATACTAAAACTCTTTCAGCAGGGATTTATTTTCTGTCTTTAGAAAGTAATGAGAAAAGGATTATTGAAAGGCTGATTGTAATTAAATAATTACCATGGTGGTATTCGAAGAGCACAACATGACGAAATTAAACCTTTTTGATAAAATGCGAGTAAAAAACTCTTGACAGATAGAGTTTGGGAGTTACACTTTTGCAAGGAAAAAATGAAAAAATATATTGATGTGGTTATCCTATATTCTGTTTTCTGTATTCTCCATACTAATCTATTCGGTCAGGTCGATACTGCCTGGGTTAGAAGATATAACGGACCATGGAGTAGTTTTGATGAAGCTAAGGCTCTCGCGGTCGATATCGCAGGCAATGTTTATGTCACCGGCACAGTTGCCGGTTGGTTTTACGACGACTATGCAACGGTTAAATATGATGCTTTCGGAGTTCAACAGTGGGTTCAGATAGTTGATGGTGTTAGTTATGATTATGCCGAGGACATTGCAGTAGATACATCGGGCAATGTTTATGTCACAGGCGGGAGTTATCATTATCCTTACGTTTATGACTATTTGACAATTAAATATAATTCTGCGGGTATTGGACAGTGGGGTGCATATTATAATCATGGTTATGATATAGCATGTGCAATAGCGGTTGATAATTCGGGTAATGTCTATGTGACCGGAGAAAGCGACGGCGATTATGCGACAATCAAGTATAATGCAAATGGTGATACGGTTTGGACAAGAAGATATAATAATGGTAACGATGACCAAGCATATGCGATGGTGGTTGATAATACCGGCAACGTGTATGTAACAGGCAATAGTTATAGTTCAACGACAAATTATGACTGGGCAACAATCAAGTATAATACGTCAGGTGATACCATTTGGGTCAGAAGATACAACGGACCAGGAAACGGTATTGACCAAGCAAATGCGATAGCAGTTGATGGTTCGGGTAATGTATACGTTGCAGGATACAGTTATGGTTCAGGTAGTTTACAAGACTATACGACAATCAAGTATAATTCAGACGGAAATGAGCAATGGGTCGCAAGATATAACGGACCCGGTAATAACATTGATGAAGTGCTTGGGATAGCAGTTGATAATTCCAGTAATATTTATGTTACCGGACGCAGTAATGGTTTAGGTACTTATTATGATTATGCGACAATCAAGTATAATTCTGCCGGTATTGAACAATGGGTTGAAAGATATAATGGCACTGCTAATAACAATGACGAAGCATATGCGATAGCGGTTGATAATTTAGGTAATGCCTATGTCACGGGAGGAAGTTGTGACATTAGCACAAATATTGATTATGTGACCATCAAATATAATTCTATAGGTATTGAACAGTGGCTAATACGATATAATGGACCAGGCAATGGTGATGATCGAGCTTGTTCGATTGCCATAGACGGTTCAGACAATGTTTATGTTGCAGGAACAAGTTATTGTACCTATGACGACTATCTGACAATAAAATATATACAAACACAAGGAATTGAAGAATCAAATGAAATTGCTAAATTGATAAATGATAATTTTACTGTCTATCCTAACCCAGCGAAATCGTTGACCGTTATCCGTTACTCGTTGTCCACTGAAGGAAAGGCATCGCTTCAATTATATAATATTTCTGGAAGATTAGTTAGCACATTAGTGGAAGAATATAAAAATCCTGGGAATTATCAGTTAGCACTCAATACAAAAAATCTCTCAGCAGGAGTTTATTTTCTGTCTTTAGAAGGGGAAGAGAAAAGGATTATTGAAAGAGTAATTGTAATTAAATAATAGCCATTGCGATTTTCAAAGAACACAACAAGACGAAATTAAGACTTTTTAATAAGTCACAAGACAGAAAACTCTTGACAGAAAAAATTTTAGAGTTACTCTTTTGATAAAAGGATAAGAATATGCGTTCTAAATTATTTGAGGAGATAAAATGGAACAACGTTGTATGATTATATTTTGTTTGTTAAGTTTGGTGCTATTTGTTTATGGGCAAAAGTCGGTTATCCCTTTTCAATCACATCTACATAGTAAAGAGATAATTAATCGAAGACGTATAATTAAGTCAGAAAAAATACCTTTTGATTCTCTTAACTGTCGATTTGTTGGAAATTGGCCTTTTGGTCCTGATTGTTGGGCTGTTACTTATAATCCTGCAAGAACTCATGTCTTTTGCGGTGCTGGGGGTGGAGTTTATATCCTTGATGTCTCTAATCATTCTGTGCCAATAAAAATCTCTGAAGCGATTCATACAAGAGGAATCGTCAGCAGTTTATTTTACCGAACGAATATTCTCTATATCGCTTGTATATATGCAGGACTTGAAATTTGGGATGTAAATAATCCATCTAATCCTATAAAATTAGGTTTTCTTTATGAATCTGGTTGGGTTAATGATATCTTTGTATCAGGTTCATATGCTTATTTGGTAGATGATGATTTTGGGCTTCACATTATAGATATTTCTAATCCTTCGAATCCTGTTGAAGTTGGCAGTTATTATACACCAGGTTCACTTGGCGTATTTGTTTCTGGTCTTTATGCCTACGTGGCAAATAGTGATTCGGGTCTTCGAATAATTAATGTTTCAAATCCAACAAATCCATATCAAATAGGACATTATATTTCTACGAGCTGGGTTCAAGATGTTTATGTTTCTGGTTTATATGCATATGTTGCTAGTAATAGCGGTCTTCGCATCATTAATATCGCAAATCCATCAAATCCTATCTTAGCAGGTTCCGAAACTTCAAATTCAGCATTTAATGTCTTTGTATCGGGTTCATATGCTTATATAGCTGGTGGTGATGCAGGTCTTCGTATTGTAAATATAAGCAATCCTTCAAATCCTTATGTAGTTGGTAGTTGTAATACTCCAGATTGGGCTACTGATGTTTATATTTCAGGAGCTTATAGTTTTGTTGCAGACGAATGGGGAGGGCTTCGTATTATTGACATCTCTTATCCATCAAATCCTTTTGAGACTGGTCATTATGATACTCCAGGTTGGGCTTATGATGTTTTTGTTAATAATTCTTATGCTTACTTAGCAGATGGGAGAGGTGGTCTTCGTATTGTAAATATCTCAAACCCTTCGAATCCAGTTGAAGTTAGTTATTATGATTGGTTAGATTGGGATTGGGCATTTGGAGTTTATATTCAAGATTCTTATGCGTATCTAGTGGACGGAAGCGGTCTTCATATTATAAATATTTCAAATCCTTTGAATCCACTTGAAGTTAGTAGTCATAACACACCTGGCTATGCTCGTGGCATTTCTGTATGTGGTTCTTATGCTTATATAGCTGACGGTGATGCAGGTCTTCGTATTATTAATATATCGACCCCATCAAATCCTTTTGAAATTGGATATTGCGATACGCCTGGAAATTCTATCAGTTTGTATATTTTGAGTTCAGCAGGTTCAATAATGAAGTGCAACATTTCTGGAAAGCATAAACAAATATGTTATAATGATGATTATGCAAAAACAATACAAACACTTATCTTTGGTCGAACGAGAAAAAATTGCAGAGATGCAAT
>Ga0315288_10008519_pt1 | contig 12940 bp, 8 predicted proteins | sample YL17G11_20_MG_FD_203454 | JGI IMG/M metagenome (GOLD analysis project Ga0315288, IMG submission 203454) | Sediment microbial communities from Yellowstone Lake, YNP, Wyoming, USA - YL17G11_20 | ecosystem: Environmental > Aquatic > Freshwater > Lake > Sediment | place: USA: Wyoming | collected...
TCCCTGGCCCTTAACTGTCTCTGCCAAGACTGTTCTTGCACTGGCCGGATCTTTCTTAGCCCCAATGGGTAAGTAGTCTCTTATGCCTGCTTGTTGCTGAATTCTCCAGGCCTCGCCGGAAAACTTCTGGCTATCTGTTAGAGGCCCGCTTCTAACTGGTTTGAAATAATTCCAATTGAAAATTATCAAAGCTAAAGATAATACTCCAAGAAAAATAATTTTGCCCGAAATTCTCCCCAGGAATTTGAAATAATCCAAAAGGTAAAATAAAGAACCAATGGCGAAAGAGTAACCCAACACATTGAGCGATAAAAATCTCCAGGGAAACTGCAAAAATTGAATATAAGGAATTATCAGCCATATGAACGTAGACCTTTCGTGAGACATAAAAGCGGCTCCAGTCCCAACTAATATCCCAAAAATCGCCACGGCATCCATTTCTTTAAGTTTCTTGCTTCTTATAATCTTTGCAGTCAGAAGAACCGTGATTATCAAAATCAATATCCAATGAATATGCCCCACCGGAAAGGCTAGTCCATCGTTTGGACCAAAGGCAGAAGGCCCGTCCCCCCAAAATCTAGAAAAGAAAAGCTGCCAAAAAGTCGCGAAGTGTCCTGAATAGACATAATAATCCTGTATTAGCGTGTCTATGTGTACATATTTCTGCTCAAAAATTGCAGGCAAGGTAAAAAATGCGACCATACCAAGAGATAAAATTCCTGCTCCGGCCATTTTGGGAATGGGGACAAAGGATTTTTCCTTGACGAGCCAATAGGTAGTCCATGCCAAAAAAACCGGGGCGAAAATCATAGCCATAAGATTGTGTGTTAAAAGAAGTGCCGCAAGAGAGAGAGAAAGAACTACCACGCTAAACAAGTCTCTCTTCTTAATCAACCGATATACACCCCATAAGGCAAGCGGGAACCAGACCCAGGCCCATGATTCATTCATGGCGCCCCTGACATAGACGTCTACGGCATGGTAGGGGGCCCACAGATAAAAGATTGATGAAGCCAGCCCGCCCAAATCCCCAAAAAACTCCTTAGATAACAAAAACATTGCATAACCAGACGCAATAATCCCTAGGGCGAAAGTAAGTTTGACGGCGGCATTAAAAGAAAACCCTGCAACCCTAAAGACTTCTCCTGTTAAATAGGGCAGGGGTGGATAATAGTTAAATAATGGAAAACCGAAACCATAACCCATATCGGGAACCCAACGGCAAGGAATTTGGCCGTCCTGAAAGCATTTTTCCATCTCCAATTGCCTCATCATTTGAAGGTCGTCGTGCATAATCCAGTAAAAGTCCTTTTTAAAAAGAGTTCTGGATGCCAAAACCCCAGCCACGAGAATTACCAACATTATTAACCAGGTTCTTAAATTCAATATTCTTTTCATCTCTTAAATCTTATTGGTCCAACATTTAAACCGATAAGTGTCAAAAGTGCTGTCACAGACACCACATCCAAAATAATCTTGTACCAAACCTCGCCGAAATGAAACTCTATCAAATGTTCCCCAGCCGGAACATTCACTGCGATTTGGCCAAACGGATGCCCCGAAAAAATATTTATATTTCGGTTATCAATTTTTGCGCTCCAGCCGGGGAAAAGATATTTATTGTAAAAAATTACTCCGGCATTGTTCATTGTCAATCTTATTTTGGACGATAGCCCATCGCTAGTTAAAACTTGAAAGGAAATCGGTTGGTTAGAAAAAAGCTGCGGATATAATTTGTCCGGCCTTTGGGTGGTCTCTTTCGGAAGCCTCAAATATTCTTCCTGCAAGTTCATGTAATCCTTGCTTGGGGTAGGAACTGGAATATATCTATTTATGTAATATGCGTCGGTTCTTTCCAAAAAATCTTGTGGTCTAAAATACTTTGCATTTAGAAAAACTACAAAAACAATAACCGCCGCCGATGCCGCATATTTAACATATTTCGGTTCTAAATATTTAATGGGCAAAAGAAATAATGGTGAGATAAAAGTTGTCAGAGTTAAAAATCTCCACGGGAACTGGAAATAAGGTAAAAACGGTAGATGGTCCCAGATAAAAGTGGAACGGTAGTTCATCATAAATACTGAAGTAAAGAAGGCCACAAATGACCAAGAAAAAATTATTTTATCCAGCGATTTGAATTTTTTCCAAAAGAAAAATGTGGCAAACACTGCAAAAACTATAATCACCAAGTTAATAAGTCCAATAAAGAACGACGTTGTATCGTACGGGCCGGGGACGGACGCCCCATATCCGAAATAGGGAGTTATAAGTTGCCGTATGGTCGGAAAGTGGTCCTTAAAATTAAAAACAGTTCCATAAGCCATCAGTTGGCTCTCGACAATCGCAGGTATCCAAAAATAGGAACTAACTAAAAGCCCAAAAACCAACCCCAAAACATTTTGCCCAACAAAAATTAATTTATTTTTCTTAAGAGCAAGAAATAGAAAAATTAATAATAGAAGAAGGAATGGAGCAAACATGTAGGATACTATGTTGTGCGAAAGAATTAGAGCAGCTAAGCTCAAAGCGAATAAAGAAATATATTTCCATTTAATTTTTATATCGTTTTCTTCCTGGATAAGTTTGTAGATTTTGATTACCGAAAGACAAACTAGAGGCAAAAAAGCAAAGGACAAAGCCTCCCCCACGGCTCCCCTGATGTAAACATCGGTTGATCTGTATGGGGTATAAATATAAAGCAATCCGCCGGCCAGACTTAAATACTCGGGCAGCATTTCTTTGAGGAAAAAATACATACCCAACCCCGAAGCAATTAGAGATATGCCGAAAACAAATTTGATGCTATCGACTAGGGAAAAGCCGATTAGGTGAATTATTTCCCCTAAGTAAAACGGTAGGGGAAAAACGAAATTGAATAAAGGGTAGCCGAATCCAAAACTTAAATCTGGAACAAACCTTGGAGGTATTTGTCCAATTTTTACTATTTTATCCATTTCGAAAAGCCAAGCGATATGAAGATCATCCGACGCCCCAAAAAATCCCTTGTGTACAAGAGCTATAACCGCAGGTACCGAAAGCGCCAAGAGCAAAATGATATAAAGTTTATTTTTCAGAAATTTTTTCATCTTTTTTCAATAAAACTAAAAGAACAAAGAAACTAACGAGCGTCATAAGATTACCGATGGTCCTTATGGGCGTGTTTTGCAATTTTACCTCAAAGGAATACTGTCCCTTGGAAGCATCAAAACTTACTAGACCCAGGCAATCTTTCTCTCCGCTGCAATCATTGTTAACATGATCAATCTTTTTGCCGTTTAAATAAACCGTCATTCCGGGAAAATCAAAAATCGGGAGTCTTATTCTCGCGGTTTCTTTAACCGAAAGCTCACCCGTCTGTAAATCACTACCCTTGAAATAATTCTTAAACTCCCCTGTCCCCTTCAAAAACTCGGGAAGGGCAGGCGCCTTTGAGTTTGGAGGAAGTTCTGCGTAAATCGGGAGATAGTCAAATATGCTGGCCGTAAGTTCTTTTTCCCAACTGGCCCCGGACAATTTTTCACTGTCCGTAATATTCAACCAGCTCACGGGCTTAAAAAAACTCGAGTGAAGAATCAAGACCGCGACAATCGCTACGCCGCCAAGAATGTATTTAAACTTCCCAGACAAGTTGACGGCGCCAGCAGACATAAAGGAAAGAAGAAATACACTAACAGCCAAAAACCGCCAGGGAAACTGTAGCCATCTAAGAGGAGTGACTATCGACCAAATAAAAGAAGACCTTTCGTGGGTTAAAAACAATACGAAAAGCGTAATTGAGCCCAACCCGAATAAGAGAATCGAAAACTTTCTGTTTTTCTTAAAGGTGAAGATAGCAAGAATAATAGATATAAGTCCCATGACCCAATGCACGATGCCTGTTGAGAGCGACAAATCATCATTCGGGCCCAAAACCGAAGATCCATATCCCCAATTGTTTGAAAAGAAAAGCTCTTTAAGTGTTACAAAATGTTGGCGGTAATCGAAATAGCCACCCAAAAGTGTTTCTATGTGAACATATTTCATCTCGAAAATAAGAGGAAGAACAAAAAACATGGAAAGGCCGAGTCCCAATAAAATTCCTAAAATAATTCTCCAGCCACTGGCCCTTTTCTTTTCGGCAAGTATCCAAAATATGATCCAGACAACAAGTATCGGGAGAAAAAGTATTGACAGTAAATTGTGAGTTAGAAATAATCCCCCGATTCCGACGGATGTCCAAAATAGATACTTTTTTGCGCCCTTTTTAATCAACTTATACGCTGCCCAAAGAATAAGCGGGAAAAAGATACTTGCCCAAAATTCGCTTAAGGCTCCCCTTACATAGATTTCCTGTGCTTTAAAAGGTGCGTAAATATAAAGAACCGAGGCAATTACTGCTGGCCATCCACCAAAAAACTCTCTTGCGAGAATAAACATGGCCAATGCCCCGAGGACAAAGCCTGTGATAATAATAATTTTTACTGTGTCTATAAATTGGAAACCCAGAAGATGAACCCCCTCGCCGAAGTAATAAACTAGTGGGGCATAAAAATTAAACTGGGGATAACCGTATTGGTATCCGGCATCAGGAACCCATCTGCAGGGAATCTGTAAATCTTTTATGCATTTATCCATCTGCTGGAGTCTGAAAACCTGCATATCGTCCTGCATTGGGAAAAAACCTGGTCTAAGAATAGAAACAAAAGCTGGTACCGCAAGTATCACTACAACAAGCAAATATAGAAGATTTTTTTTCATTCCCGAAAGCTGGGCAATCTTGTATTTTTCAGCATTTCAAAAATCCAAAAGAGGGAAACTCCAGCAAAAATGCTCCTTATGATACTCTTGAATTGAAAGATATCGATATGCGTTGCCAATACATCGGAAAATCCAGAAAAGTTTCTTATCGCTGGCCAGATTGGGGCAAAAAGCCCGACGGACAAAGAGGCTTCGAACAATAATGTGATTATCAACCAGCAACCCGTAAGTATCAGTACGTGCAAAATCTTATCTCTCTGTTGAACAATCTTAATTACAAAAAACGGCGTGATCCAGATGAACCACTGGGGGTGATAGTGTGTCACCATGAAAGTTAAAAGCAGTATGGATAATGAGAAATCAACAAACTTTTCCCTGTTGGCCGAGTAATAGGCAATCATATAGATGATAATCAAACCCATAATGAAGGGAAAGACTCCTTCGGCTCCTGAAACCGGCCATATCATATAAAGCATCTTCGCGCTTTTGGGTTGGAACAATACCATTTGTCTAAACGCGGAAGAACCCAAATATGGAACTATGGTCAAAATAAATGGCAAGAATCCAATAAAAATATTTTTGATTCGGTCTTTAAATTTATGCCAAAACAAAAGTGCCGCCGGAATGATAAATAACAGAGGAAACTCCTTGTACGACCCACCAATCCCCAACGATACCAAAGAAAGCGTAAATCGATTTTTGCTTGCAAAATAAATGCTCAAGGCGGTGAAAAATACTGCTAGTATGTCAAGCTGCCCCATCATAAATGTGGCGTATAAAGTAATAGGATTAAGAATCCATAAGATAAAAGCCAACCTCTTCTTTGTTTTGTCCTCAAACAAGCCTGCCAGCAAGAAGGGTATTGCGAGGTCAACAAACATATACGGAAGTTTGAATAGAAAGAGCACTTTGAAAATATCGGGTCGCGAATAAACTTGGCCATAATTTTCCCATAGCCAGGGAATAAAGTTCGGGTCTATAAATGGTTTTACCAGCCACCTAAAAGTTCCTAGGGTAAAATATGTCAGGGGTGGGTATATAAAAATATCGCTAATTCCAACATTTTTGACCAATGGATGAGAAGGAGGCAAATTCTGCAAATACTGATAAACATTCAATTCGCCCTTATAGGCAAAGAAGTAAGCAGTAAAGGAATGTCCCCACAAATCCGGATGTGAAGTAATCGGCATTAAAACCAGCCTGATAATTATTCCTAGAATTAACCAGCCAAACCACCACTTTTTAACCAGCCGCACGAGCATAATTTCTTTCTATTATACGGGAATTTATCTCGGTTTATTATAAATTGCTTCCGGGGTAACCTCAAAAAATAAAAGTGCTTCTCTGCTCCCGTCTGGGCGAACTGCTTTAGGATATGCAGCCAAAAGCTTAAGACCTACCCTGTCGGCATTTCCAATAAAACGAGTACTATTCACGACAAGATAGGTAGGATTTCCATACTCCTTTGAATCCTTCAGAGATTGATGAACTCCGGAGATATATATCCCAACCCCTATGACAGTAATATTGGGGTTGTTGTTCACATAAATTTGAAGACCGTCCGGTAATGTGCCGAAAAATCCTTCCGTTCCTACAACAATTCTCTGCTCCGGGTTTTTTATCGCCTGGGCTTTGAGAAAATCTGCCACTTCTCTTATGCCGGTACCGGCAGTCCATTCCTCCAAATATCCGCTTCTTTCACTTCGTGGCAAATTCGCCTTGTCCGGGTCTGTTAACAAATTAAAATCAAATTTGGCTGCCTGTAATACGAAAACCAGAAAAACTATTAGCGCTAACATTTTCAGAAATTTCTGTTTGGTGGCAAAAGCCGAGGAAGCCAGGACAATAAGAAACGGAATAGAAAAGAGGATGTATCTGGCAGTAAATACTTTGGCAAATTCGGACAGCACCGCTATCGGCGCCAAAAACAAGACAACAAGAAGTAATATTTCCCGCCAATATTTCTTAAAATTGAAAATTGCCCCAAGGGTTCCGAGCGCCAGCAAAGTCCATGGTCCCATTGCGGTGGTCCACTCAAAAGCCATACGGAGGAAAATAAATAACGGGTCCTTAAAACTTGTCCAAAGATGAGTTATCGGATAAACATAATCCTTATTCCTTATGGCAACCATATTGAAATTCGGCCCCAATCTTAAAATGTTATACATTCCGTAGCCGATAAATAACCCTACGGCCGACAATAATAATAGTTTAATTAAATGAAGTGTTACCTTTTTCGCTCCTTTCGGCCATTTGGAGAAGATATATGTTGTTGGGATAAGAAGAGCAAAGAAAAGTGCTGGAGATTTAGTTAACAGAGCGCCTCCCAAAAGAAATCCTGAAATCATAGCAAGGTCCAGACGAACCATCCTTGCAGTAAGTAATGCAAAAATAAAAAACCAAACCCCGAACATGGAAAGCATGGAATCTGCCAGGGCCATTCTGTCAAAGAAAAAAACAAAGGGGGAAACTGCATAAATTGCTCCGCTAATTATCGCTACCTTCTTTGACTTAAAAAGAATGTAGGCCAAAATAATTACTCCAATTAGAGTAGCCGTTCCACATAAGACCGAAAGAAGCCTCCCGGCAAAAAGCGGGTCGGAAAACAATTTGAAAAACGGAATTGTTGACCACATGAAGAACGGCTGTTTGCCGTCGGAAAGCGGCACAAATCTCAATGTCGGTTCGGCTCTCATAATCTGAGACCACCTTATATAAATCGCCTCATCACCAAAGATTGGAAGGAACGTTAAACGATAAAGCCTAATCCCAAATCCGGCTAAAATTACCAGGAGCGAGACCACACCCGTTGACCACCATTGTCTAATTGTCTTTTTCATACTCTATATTTACCGGCAAAAGCGTTAAAACGTACCCGAACCAAATCCACCAATCCTTCCCAAGAATCTTTGATTGGATTTATTCTTTCGGTAGCCTTATGGTGCCACTCAACGGGAACTTCCCCAACTTTTAGACCAAGTTTGCGTGCGATATAAAGAACTTCCAAATCAAATCCCGCAGTAACTGCGGCCCCCCTTGCCCTTTCTCTATTTCCATAAATTTGCATTCTTTTAAATATTTTTTCTGAGGCGTCTTTTGTAAAACCTTTAAATCCGCACTGGGTATCTTTATAAGGAAGCCTCAAGATAATAAGTCTCAAAATTGTAAAGCCGTAAGCCATAATCTTTCTTATTAGTGGAGCCCCTTCTCTACCTGCCCTTGAACCGATTACGATATCATATCCGTCTTCAAATTTTATAAGAATCTTATCGAACTCCGTAATGGGAGTCGCTTGGTCCATATCCGTAAATAAAATCTTTTCTCCAGAGGCGGCGAGCATCCCAGCAATTACTGTTCCTCCCTTTCCTCTATGAGGCTGTTTCAAAACCCTAAAACCGGGATGTTTTTCGGAAAACTTCTCTGCAACCTTTACGGTCGAATCGGTCGAGCCGTCATCGACAACCAAAACCTCCCATGAAAATTTCTTCTTTGATAAATATTTTGCAATCGATTCCAACGCACCTAATTTGATATTGGACTCCTCATTATATGCGGGTATTACAACAGATAGTTCTATCATTTATTCAGTATATCCAAAAAGTGGGTCTGTCAGATTGGAATTTTGACCGCTACAGCTAATTTTAACCTTATCCTGGGAATACCTTTCATAATCCGGAAGGACTAAACCAAGGACTCCGAAGCTTTTGTCTATCCTGCTAACTTTCGCGAGAGGAAAAACAATCGAATATACCGGACTTCGACTCCACGATTGATTTACGTGCATATTCTCCAACCAGAAAAAGTATCTATACCCCAAATCATAGCCAGGACTTGTTATATAAGAAACTGCAACACAAGGATAGCCGTGTTTTTCGGCATCAACTTTGATGTAGTGAACGAGTTCCTTCTTTTGTCTGTAGCCTATTTGATTAGGCTTGTAAATAAAAAATCGGTATAAATTCCAATATGCAAATCCTAAAACCAATACCAGTCCTAAAATTTTTAGCTTCTTGTTATTCAAAAGATATACGAAGAAAATTGCGAGTATCTCTATCCAAATTACATTCATTCCGTTTAGATAGTATTCGGAAAGATTGAGAGAATTTATTGTAAAAAATATAAAATAAAGTGCTTGCCAGCAAAAAAATATTATCGCCAAGTGAACTGGCAAGACCTTTTTGATTACTAGAAAAACAAAAATACCAATCAACAGGTAAAAGGCTACCATATGAGAAACGTTTGTCAGGTCCCCCCACAAAAGACCGCTGATATTTTTTGATGAAAGAGTAATAACCCTTTCAAATTTGTTTATTCCAGTACTCGTTCCGGGAATGTAATTCCTGTTTGTTGTGACGGAGGCAATAATTGCTTTCGTCTGCTGAAAATTATGGCGTGTTTCGAAAAGTAGAAAAGGAGACGAGGTTATTATTAGTACAATCGCACCCAAGAGCAAAATTTTTAAATTTATTTTGACCTTTCCTAAAACCAAACTCACCAGAAGAAGCGGAGTTAGCAGTAAAAGTGCTAAATTAATATGCCAAATTAAAGAAATCATTATCGCCGACAAAATAAAACCCTTTTTTTGCTCCCCTTTATACAAAAGGTGGGTGCAATATAAAAACCATACCGACCAAAGCATTGCGGGGGTTGTCGGCACAACGTCCCTATCGGTCAACACCGTATAAAAAGACAGCGAATAAATAATCGCAGAAACAAATCCCACTTTTCTATTGAAAATTTTCGTAAAAACCCAGTAGAAGCTAAAAATCGTAAATATTCCAATTAACGCCGACAAAAATACCCCACCAAAGGGATCCATTCTCCCCAATAAATAAAATGGAATTAATAAATAATAAAAAAGCGGGCCGATAAACACTCCGTGTACCGACGTCTCTTGCCCTATGAGCCTAAAGTGATGATTAACTACTACATCTTTTACAATCCATGAGGCAAGATCGCCGTCATGATTGTAAATATAGAAGTCTAGGGGTTTATATAATCTTAGAAATAAACCCACAGCCAAAATGAGGATTACCCAATAATTGCTTTTAAGAAACTTGAATATCAAAGTCTTTCCCTTCTCTGGACCACAACTCCGCCAAATCTCTGTTCTTCTAAAATCTTTCCAATTGTCTTTTGTCTCGTAAGCCAAACTTCAAGCCTTTCGGGATGAGGAGGATCTACTTCGTATATGGTGTAGAGGAGAGGAATCAGTTTGTTGATGGGTTCACGACCGTGAATACTTCCACCGTACCATTTAAATAGATAGTCGTATGCGTAAGGAATCACCGGAGGGACATAGACATCAATATTAAAGTCTTTACCGCTTGAGTCTTTATAAATCCAATCTATCGCCTGCTTTTCATTGCCTAGCGCAATCGTCGTTGGTCGATCCACTCCCGAGACAATGTAATTCCTTACAACAGGCAAATTGTCTTTTAGAAAGAAAAAAACAAATACAATAATAATCAGTTTTCCCCAAATACTTTTGGAAAAAAGCCCCAAGACAGATGCAAAAAATATGACGAAAATAAGGTAATATCCCGTAAAGTAGTAGTCGTAGACATTTCCGTAATTTCCCTGGAAAAAAAGCATTCCGATAACCGGAGAAAGAAGAAGTATTAACATAAGCAACAATTTTTTATTCTTAAGAATAAATTTAATTTTATAAATAAACATGGCGACAAAAATAAGAGCAAAAATTTCTCTTGCTTTCAGCATCTCATGAAATATCTTCGAAAAGAAAACGTCGTAATAGAAAGGAAAGCGTATTTTGGCGATTTGCCAGAAAGAAAGCTTGAAGCTGCCTTCCTGAAATAAAAATTTCGAAACATTACCCCCTAGTATTCCTTGATGACGAAAATCAAATATAACTTGGGGAACAAATGTCGTAGCCAGCATTACTATAGATATAACTATGGTTTTTAAATCCGGAAGTTTCTTTCTGTCGGCAAAGAAAAGGTAAGCCGCAAATACCGCAATTGCCAAAAAATAAAAAACTTCGGCTGCGCTTCCAAACTGCATTGCCATTCCCACCATAAACGCGGTTAAAATCCATCCCCTCCGTTTACCGTCCAGTATCCAGAAAAGAGAGTAAACAAAAATCATACTGATAAGCAGCATCGGTGTCGGATTTGAAAGCCAACGGGAAGCATAAACCAAATTGAGCGAGAAACCACCAATAATTGCCGCCAATATACCGGCCCATTTACCTGCAACCTGTTCGGCAATTTTATAGGAAAGAAAAATCGCAATAACGGTAGTGATGGAAAGAAAAACAGATGGCCAAACGGGATTTCCCTTTCCCAAAATATAGAATGGTGCAATTAGCCAATAGTACCAAGGTCCCCTGAAGACTCCCTCAATTCCAGTAGTTGGACCAATAAGAAAAAATTTTCCGTGCTTCCAGAAATCCCAAATAACCAAAGCGTCTCTTCCCTGGTCATAATAAAAACCTAACAGTTGGTCGATCCTGTATATTCTGACAAAGAGCGCCAAAAGAAGGATTATTCCCAGGAGACTATACAATAGTAAATTATTTCTGATTTGCCTTATTAGCTTTTTTAGCATATTTTCTGGCCGCTCCCAGAACTTTTAATACGGCGCTATCAAATTCCAAGCTGTAAATTTTGGCTCCAGATGCTGCTCTATGTCCTCCTCCACCCAACTCGGCGGCAATTTCGGAAACATCAAACCCCGTTCTGGACCTAAAACTAACCCCCAGCATCTTTTTTTCCTCCTCGAGCATTATCATCCCAAAATTGGTTCCTTTTACCAACGACAGAAACATTCCTGCGGCAGCATCCTTCGCGCCGGCTGGTCTTTCGTATTCATTGTAAACTTCGTAAGGTATGGCTGACCATACAAACTTTCCTTCTGCATCTATTTCCATCCTCTTTAGTATTTCTCCCCAAAACTTCACATTTTTAAATTCCTCGGTTCTAAAAATATTCAGAACTATTTCATCTTTATCCGCCCCTAATTCCATAAGTTTGCCGGCCACTCCAAGTGTTTCAACACCCACTCCCGGATACTCGAAAATTCCTGTATCGCCCAAAATCCCGGTCAGAAGACTTGTTGCCAACTGCTTATCAAACTTTATGTTCCAGTCTTGAAAAAGTTTATAAATAAGTTCAGCGCACGAAGAAACTTTGGCATCAACCAGATTAATATCACCAATATTCTTGTTTGTCTTATGATGATCAATCACTACGGTATAAATATTTGGCAATTTGCCATCAGAAACTCCCGTTATCATATTTTCTCCGGCTGAATCCAAAACAAGAAATAAATCATATTTTGAAAAATCGAATTTTGCGAATTTTATCTTTTTTATTTTTTCGGAAAACGGCAAAAATTTAGAATCATCCGGAATATTATCGGGGCAAACAATCTCTACTTCTTTGCCTAATTTCTTAAGGGCTATATACATCGCCAGCGCACTTCCCAAACTATCCGGATCCGGACTTGTATGACAATTAACCAGAATATTTTCAGAATCTTTTATCTTGCCAAGAATTTTTTGAGAAAGTTTGTAGTTCATTTTGCGTGTCCGAGTTTGAAGATTATAGCCCCACTTACTTCCCATTGGTTCTCAATTTTGCTCCATCCGAATCTGGCGATTTCCGCTTTTGGATTGTTGATGGGATTGCATTTTTCTTTTGGAAGTTCGCAAACTGCAAAAAGTTGATTCGATACTGTCTGGTCTATGTACTGGGCATCGATATCAACAACCGGCGCCCCCCAGGAAAGAAGGAAATATTTGTAGCCGTCCTCGTAATTCTGTTGAGCAATAACCGCCAAATTAAATCTCTGGCCACCCGACTCCTGCATTATCTTTTTAGCAACGTTCTCTGCCCTGGCTAACTGCCTATTCGGTTGGGATCTGGAGGGATTATTTAAGAGATTTACAAAAACCAGAATGATAAAAACCGCTCCCGCCGACAAATTCAAGGCCAGCCTTTTTTTTGCGATTAGATACTCCCCAATCGAACCCAAAAGCAAAAACGGCGCCGCAAAGAAAAATCCATAGTAATGGTCATAAATCTCCTGTTTATATAATCCGAGTCCTAGAAGAGCGAAGCCCAGCCATACCGAAAGGAGGACAATTGCCGGCTTTTTGGTCTTAATCAACATTAGTAGCCCTCCGAGTACCAGAACTAAGGCAACCCAACCTCCAACCATAGGGTTTGTCCCGGTC
>Ga0315288_10008520_pt1 | contig 12940 bp, 10 predicted proteins | sample YL17G11_20_MG_FD_203454 | JGI IMG/M metagenome (GOLD analysis project Ga0315288, IMG submission 203454) | Sediment microbial communities from Yellowstone Lake, YNP, Wyoming, USA - YL17G11_20 | ecosystem: Environmental > Aquatic > Freshwater > Lake > Sediment | place: USA: Wyoming | collected...
AGGCCGGCCTCATGATTCGTGAGAGTCTGAACGCCGAAAGCGCCCACCTGATGTTTTTGGTCTTCGCGGACAATGCGCCACGGAACAACAATCTCGGCGCGTATGAACTGCAAGTTCGCCCGGTGTCGGGAGCTGATTGTCAGGGGATTTATCCCGCAGTCAGGCCGCCGGCCCCGCCGGAATTCCCCGCTGCTTATCCTAACTCTTGGCTGCGGGTGGCTCGGCGCGGAAATCAGTTCTCAGCTTTTGCCTCCACCGATGGAAAAACGTGGAAACCATATGGAGGGCAAGTTCTACCGCTGGCCAGCACGGTCAAGGTCGGCCCCGCCCTGACATCACACAACCCACAGGTTGCGGCCCAGGCCGCCTTTCGCGACTACACCGAATCCAATTGAGCCAGCCAAACAATCATGAAACGAATCGAACTTGCTCCGCACGGCCCGGAATTGTCGCGCATGGTATATGGCACCTGGCGGCTGCTCGACACCAAGCCGACTCCGCAGGAAATCAACCGCCGGCTTCACGCCTGCCTCGACCTCGGCATCACGACCATCGATACGGCGGAGATTTACGGCCTCTATGAAGTGGAGCAACTGCTCGGCGCGGCGCTCGCCTTGTCGCCGGGACTGCGGGACAAGCTCGAGCTCGTGACGAAGGCCGGCATTTATGTGCCTTGCTCCCACCATCCCGAACGCCGCACGGCGCATTACAACGCCACGGGCCCGCGCCTCATCAAGAGCCTCGAGCAATCCCTGCGGCTGCTCGGCACCGACCATGTCGACCTGTTTCTCATCCATCGCCCCGACTGGCTGACGCGCGCCGACGACACGGCCGCCGGATTGAACGAGTTGTTGCGCACCGGCAAGATTCGCGCCGCGGGCGCGTCCAACTACAGCGCTTCGCAAATTGACCTGCTGAATGCGCAGATGGAACAACCGCTCGTGACGAACCAGATTGAGTTTCACCTGCTGCACCCGGAGCCTATCAACGACGGCACCCTTCATCAGTGCGAGAAGCTGGGCGTGCGGCCGATGGCGTGGAGTCCGCTCGCCGGGGGGCGGCTATTTGATCTCAGCCATCCCGCCGCGCCGCGCCTGGCGGCGGCGGCGAAGAGCATGTCGTCCCGTTACAACGGCGCGACGCTGGAACAACTGGCCTACGCCTGGATTCTCGCGCACCCGAGTCATCCGCTGCCGGTCATCGGCACGAACAAACTCGAACGCCTCCAATCCGCCGCGCAGGCCGATGCCATCGTGCTGGAACGGGAAGACTGGTATGCGCTCTGGGAAGCGGCGCAAGGTCGCAAGATTCCGTGAGTCATTATGCGCATGAACCAAACCATGGGCGGGCGGGGAGATGTATTCCAAGGAACAGCATGATCACTGCGCCAAAACCAAACGCCATGCGTCCTTCACTGATGGCCCTCACCCTAATTGCCCTCAGCGTCGCTGTTGGCCGGGCCGATTCCGGCACCAACCGTCCCGCGGCCACGACTTCCTCACCGTCGCCCGCGCTCGCCTCTGTGAAGCGGGTGGTGGTCTGGGACGGTGAACAAGCCAGCAAGGGTGCCGGCTGGGTCAACCCCAAGACGTGCTCCATCGGACCCCAGACGGTTGAAGTGCACAGCGGCCGTGCCGCGGTCGAGTTTAAGTTCGAAGGCAGCGGGGAAGAATGGCTGGGAGCAGGTTGGAATTGGTGCGCCTTCCAAACCGGGCCCTATGGCACGGACATCACGGCCTTCAAGCACTTCACCTTCTGGATGAAAACCAAGGGCAAGGTCGTTGATATCCAACTCAACCTGCTGTGCAATGGTGATAAGTTCGACATGCCGGAACACCATACCGAGAAGGTGTCTGCTCTCAACTACTGTCCCCAATTGCACGATGGCCAGTGGCACAAGGTGAGCATTCCGTTGGCTGACTTGAAACCGCCGAAGGGTTTTGACCCCTTGCACGTGGGCGAGCTGCAGCTCTTCAATGCCGGAGCAGGAGACGGCAGCTTCTTCTTCGACGACCTTGCCTTTGAGTAACTCGAAATCACAAGTGATGAAGAACACAGGGTTAGTTCCCGCCGCTCTCGCCTCACTCGCTTTCGCTCTTCCCGGTGTTTCCGGCTCCGTGCTTCACGCCGCGCCGCCTTCCGGGTATGCCGGCCGGCCGTACCGAGACGCCGTTCATGCCCGCGTCCCGCAGCGGATTCCCGGCCCGGTCTTCTGCGCTTACTACGACAGCGGCGGCGAAGGCGTCGCCTATCACGACACCGAGGCCGCAAACCAGGGGAGCGGCAAACTCAACCCAGCCGACGGCTCGTATCTCAACGAATTCCGGCGGCAGGAAGGCTGCGACACTTCGTACACGAAACCGATGCCCGATCTCGAATCGCCCTGCAACAAGGTGACCCCGCCTCTCGGTTTGCTCTACGTCGGCTGGACCGAACCCGGCGAGTGGTTCAAACTCGCGGTGGAGACCAGCGAGGCCGGCACCTATACGGCCGACGTGCTCTATACATCCCAACGCGGCGGGGGAATCGGGATTGATGTCGATGGCACGTCCGCACACTCGATCTTCTCGCTCGAATCGACGTTCGATCCGGCAGAAACCATCCCCTGGCGTCAGTGGCACCATTGGAACGTGGCACGCGATGCGTTCGAGGTCACGCTGCCCAAGGGTGTGAGCGTGATGACGGTGCGCATTGTGACGAACGGCAACCTGAATTTGGCGACCTTCGATTTTCGATTGAAAGGGAGCCTCCGCACTGGGCCAGGCATCACCGCCGTGAAGACTCCCTCGCCCACTCCGGCAAACCGGGGAGAATCTGTCAAGCGCGTGGTGGTGTGGGATGGGGAACAAGCGAACGTCGGGGCAGGCTGGGTGAACCCAACGACGTCAACCCTCAAGCCCCAGAGTGTTGAGGCTCATAGCGGCAATACCGCCTTGGAGTTCAAGTTCAAAGGCACCAACCAATGGATGGGGATGGGCTGGAACTGGTTCAAGTTCAAGACCGGGACGAATGCCGGCACGGACGCCAGCGCGATGAAGAACCTATGTTTCTGGATCAGGGCCAAGGGCAAGGTGGGCGGCACCCTCCGGGTCAACTTGCTCTGCAATGGCGACGTGCTGGATACCCCGGAGGAACACACAGTGAAAGTGGAGGTTCTCAAATACTGTCCCGCGGTATTCGATGGCCAGTGGCGCGAGGTCGTGATTCCGATGGCCGACCTCGACCAGATAAAGGGCTTCAACCGAAGCATCATCAGCGAGATTCACTTGGGCTTGACACCCGAGCAGGACACCGACGGCAGCTTCTTCATTGATGACATCGGCTTCGACGACCGCGGCGGCGAGAAGCACTCGGCAGCCGCAGCGATCGACCGCCCCGATGGCGCCACTGCGATGCGGTCTCCCGCGGAGATGCTCGTCAACGGCAACTTCGCTGACGGTACTAACCACTGGGTGGTAGTTGGGGAGTCCGGCGCCACCGGTCGGGCGGAGATGGTGGGAGAAGGGCCGGACGGCAAAGCCGCCCTGCGACTCAAGGTGCTTACGCGGTGCCGCACCCCGCGGGGGCGAAGCAAAGCAGCATCGTGAACCTGGCTTCGCTGGCCGGGCGCATGGGCGGCCACGCAGGCTCGCTGGCCTACTCGGCGGCCAAGGGCGCGGTGCTCACCTGGACACGTTCGCTGGCAAGAGAACTTGGACCGCGCGGAATTCGTGTCAACGCGGTGGCGCCGGGATTGATTCTCGGCACAGCCTTCCATAACACGCACACGACGCTTGAATCCGCGGCGGCGACCATCGCGGCCATCCCGCTGGGCCGGGCGGGCACTCCGGCAGATGTAGCGCGGGCTGTCGCCTTTCTTGCCAGTGAAGGCGACGGATTCATCAGCGGAGCAACCTTGGACATTAACGGGGGAGTGTTTGGCTCCTGAGAGGGCAGTCGCGCCGGCTCAACCTGGGAAGAGCAGTTTTCGTTCTAGCGATGACCGCCAATCGGCCTCGCTCTCATGAAGTTCATTTTCTCCGCTCCAAACCACTCTACCCGCAAGGAGGGTTTGATTTGGCTTGGGGGCTGGCCGCTGCCCACACCGCGCGCGTCCGCGTCGATGGAAACCTCATGGTGCGGATTGACCCGTGACAATGGGGACATAGCCCACCTCCAGGCCCGGCGGCGGCGTCACGAGCAGGGCCGGATCGAGGGTCACCAGCGTCCCGTGGCTGGGAGGCGCCAGGTAGTCCCGGTCAATCGGCCAGTTCGCGTGAAGCTTTTCCACAAAGGCCTGCAGCTTCGCCTTCCTCTGCTCGCTCCACGCGTATTGCTGAAAGGACGGTTGATCGACAAAACGATACCAGTGGTAGGTCACGACGGAGCCATCCACGAGCTTGGCCGTGAACGGCCCCGCTTTCGGGCCGGGCCTGTTCCAGGCGCCGGTGGTCGGTGACGTGTAGGGAACGCCCCGCCCGGCCAGCTTGAACTCCTGTTTGAGCAACTGCGTCTCGGCCGGAACATTCTTCGCGGCGACGGCGACGCGTTCATCTCCGACGTGCTTGTAATACTGAGGGAACAGCCCATTCGGGCTGAGGTCATGGGTGAGCCACTGGAGGCCCCAGACATTGCCTTCAAAGATTCTCGTGTCGAAGGCGCGTTCCACGCCGATCATCTTCTTGCCGCCCTGGTCGTAGCGCGTCGTCCGCGTCGTCAGTTTGGGCTTCCAAGTGGCTTTCTCATCGAATCGTCCCGAGCAGGCGGAGCCGCCGTCCCGCCAGGTCTTGAAGGCGTCGTAGAGGGCCGCCTTCGAGTAATAGGTCACGTCCTGCACCAGGAACGCCTTCCCTTGGGCATCCACCGGGAACTGCAGTTTGGGTATCTTCGAATAGACCACCCCCTTCGCGTCCTGGCTGTCGAAGCGCGGCACGGTGTTGATCTCCATGGCGCCTCCGCCCATGTCGCCCGGGCGGGCATCCAACCCGCGTCCGTGGATGAAGGGATAGTTGAACAGCTTGCCGATCTTGCTCCAGGTTTCCGGAATGTAATAGGCCATCGGCCCCTTGAAATTGGCGGCGCTCAGGAAACAGGTCCAGCTCTGGTCGCCCGTGGGCGGGTCACCCGTGGTGGGGTCCGTAAAGGGCAAGGCCATCCAGGTGTAGCCCAGGAACTCGCCGTTGGGGCTCCCCTGGAAGGGCAACGCATCGGGAGGAATCAGCAGCCGGTTGCTCAGTTGGGCGATGCCCAACCGACTGTCCGGCAGCGCCTCGTTGCTGTAGAAGAAGGACCAGCCCGGCGATCCGACCTCGTAGTCGTAGCACTGCGGCGTGGCGTTGAGGCTGAACTTCGGCGGGCCGTAGCGGAAATGGTTGCCCGCCCAGTAGCCCAGGCCACCCTCCAGGGTTTGAAAGACGCTGCTCCAGGTGGGTCCCCGCTCCTTCCACGTCCGGGCCAGTGTCCCCTCCGGAGCCAGCGGCGTGTCGGGGTTATCGGAGTTGTCCGGAGTGACCCACGAACTGGGCAGGCCGATTTGAAAATCCGCCAGCGGCCGGTCGATGAGCGGCCAGACTGCGGCGTAGAAGCCCATGCCCGCACTATATCCGGATCCAGCCGGGGGCCGGTCGTGGCTGAAGCCAATATACCCGTGCAGGCCGTCGGACTGTGCCGTGACCTTGCCGGTTTCGACAGTCCCGGCGTCTTTCGCTTCTTGTCCCACGCAGGTCCAGCCCAACAGGGCCAGGAGAGCGACGGGGGCGGATGGGGTTCTCATGATTCTCTCGGGTGCACGATGCTTGCCGTTTCAAACGATGTTTTCCCTGCTCGAATCCCAACGCACCATGCGCCGCTCCTGTTGCGAGATCAGCAACATGAGGAACGTGGCGGTTTCGATGAACGCTTCGTCAGTCGAGCATTTCGGCGTGCCGCGGCTTTGGATGCAGTTGACCCAGTCCACCATGTGATTCGGCTGCTGGGGTGTCTTGCCTCGCTCATAGCCTTTGGGCAGGGCGGAGTTTTGATTGTGTTCCGCGGGCAGGATCTCGAACGTCTTGACGTCGTGCGCGATGGCGTCGAAGCGCAGGGTGGCATCGCGCCCGCAGATCTCCACCGGCTGGCTGGAGGTGGGGTTCATGCTCCCGGTGAAGGTGACGGTGCGGCCGAGCTTCTCGAACTGGTAGCTCGCCACCCACGTCTCCGGCACCTCGCGATCGTCGCGGAGCAGCGAGAGCAGCCCGCTGCTGCTGCAGGTGTCCGGGCTGCCGTAGCCCAGGAGATACTGCACGAAATCCATCTCGTGCGACAGCAGGTCGCCGGCGTACCCGGTGCCGTAGGCGTAATAACAGCGCCAGTGCCAGAAGTGGCGTTCGTTCCAGGGGATTCTTGGGGCCGGTCCCAGCCAGAGATCCCAGTTTACTTCCTTCACCACCTGCGCCGGATCCGGCCGGTCCCATTGATCGTAGTAGCCATACCAGCGCCAATTGGGATGCGCAGGCTCGGTAGACTTGAATCGACCCGTGCGCACCAGGGTGATGGGACCGAGGATGTCCTGGGCGATGAGTTCCCGGGCCTGCAAGGCGCAGGTGGCCTGGCGCGCGTGGTGGCCCAACTGGAACACCACTCGGCTGTGTTTGAGCGCGTCACGCATCAACTTGGCCTCGGCCAGGGTCCGGGAGAATCCCTTCTCGCAGTAGATGTCTTTGCCCGCTTTCACGGCGTCGAGCACCATCGGGCAGTGCCAATGGTCCGGCGTGGCGATGATCACCGCATCGACCTTCGGATCGGCCAGCAGTTCCCGATAGTCCACGTAGGCTTTTGCTTCCGGGTTGAGGCTGCGCTCGACACCTTTCTGCCGGTGCGGCGCGTACACATCGCAGACCGCCACGACCTTGACGTTGGGCGCGTGAACGACCGCATTGATGAGGTCGCCCCCTCGGGTTCCCAGGCCGATGCAACCGACCCCGATCGTCTTGCCCGGCGCCGGGGCGGAGAGCAGGGCTGGCGTGAGCGCGGAGGCGGCCGCCAGTGTGGTGGCCGTCTGGCCGGCGGTGCGTAGGAACTGACGACGGTTGAGGGTCGGGTGGTCATTCATGATGCAAAGCGGTTTGGTTGAGATCTGTATGAATGAGTCTTGCCGCGGGTCGAGCCAATTCATCTCATCTGGGTGGTCGTGGTCCGGGTTTCCAGCATGGTGACGTTCAGGGCGGGAGGTTCGCGGTCAAACGGCGCGGGCATCAGGCCCCAACCACGCACCTCCGTGAGTGCACGATCCGACACGGTGAGGGTGAGGCCATTGCGGGGATTGGGTACCTCGGCTGCCCGGGTCGGAGGCGACTCGACCAACTCGAACTCGAAGTAGGCGAAGTTGTTCCCCTTGCCGTAATGGAAGGACAGGAGTTGCGGCCCGGCCTCAGGGAAATGGATGCTGCCGATGTTCGCGATGGTCCAATGGTGGTAGCTCGACGTCAGCACCGGCAACCGACATGTGGCGGCAGCTTTGCCGTTGAGGTCGAAGGTGACGATATTGGTCTGATATGCGTACAGCGCCTTGATTCTGTAAGTGCCGGAGCGGGTCACATTGACCGTGTAGTTGCACCACTCGCCATTCTCGGTCCATCCGACATAGAGCTGGTTGAGGTGGGGACTCACGAGATTGGTGTGGTTCAGGTCGGCCCCGTCTTTCACGAAGGAAATGTCCACGCCTTCGTCCTTCCGGAAGTGCCAGATGTAGGCGCTGGCGTGGGGCTTCTGGTGGCCGGGTTCGAGGTTCAACTTGCCGCTGCCGTTGTTCGTCGCGTCGGTGTCGTGGTAGGCCACGCCCTCGCCGCCGAGGTCGTAAAGCGCGGCTTGAACGATGCCCGGGATGTTCGGCGGCCCCGCTTTGTGGACGGCATCGGCGAAGGGCTTGCCCTGGTAATCAGCAGGAACCCCAGCGCGCCCAACGAAAGTTGTGCAGAGGCACATCCAGCTGAGAGCCGCCACGATCGCCAACCGACCCTTTCTGCGAAAACAGCACCACTCGGAGTGTTCAAGCAGGCTCATAGTAATACTCGGTTAAGTGTCAGCACGTGTTATTGAAGCGCGTCAGGCGCCACGGGCAGCGTCCGGCCAGGCGAATCGGCGTGGCCTGCATCCGTCGGCGGATCGGCGGCAAGGTCGCACCAGAAGTTTTTTTGGGCGCGGGCCTGCTCGGCACGCAGGAAGGCGAAGGCCATGCTGACCAACGTCACGTGATGATGCCAGCCCAGCCAGTGGCGCCCTTCGAAATGATCCAGCCCGAGCTCGCCTTTGAGTTCACGGTAGTCCTGCTCGATGCGCCACCGCGATTTGGCCAAGCGCACCAAGCGGCGCGAGCCCACGGGTTGCTGGCCCAGCGAGGCCAGCCAGTAGTCGGTCGGCTCGGGAGCCGTGAGACGCCACTCGATCAGCAACCACTCTTGCACCCGTTGCGGGTGCTTCCCGGCTTTCCCCCCATGCGCTGCCCAGACGGGCAACTTGGCAAAGCGCGAGTGCCTTGGCCCTTGGGTCCCGGCGCGCCACACCACCGTCTGCCACGCCGAACGCGGCAGCCCTTGGGCTGCCTCCAGCAGACTGCGCGCGGCGGGCAAGGCCGACCGCGGAGCGGAGCGCCGGGGACGTCCCCTCGGTTTGGACGGCGGCACGGGCACCTGGGGATCCTCGGTCCAGACGACCGTGCTTGGCTCCACCGCCACGACGTACCGCAGTTGACGCTGGCGCAGAGCCTCCCGGAATTCGAAGTTGTTGCCGTACGCCGAGTCCGCAACCACCGGCAGGGGTGGGATGTTCCACGCCCGGGCTTGATCGACCAACTCCAGGGCCAAATCCGTCTTGCTCTGGTAGACCACACGTTCCGGCAACTTGACCTCTTGGGCCCGGTCGCGGCCTTCCAGCCATTCCTTGGGCAGGTAGAGTCGCCAAGACAGGGGGCAACTCGCCTCGCCACGGCTCCAGTGCAAGCTCAGCGCGACCTGACAATTGGCAATCTTGCCCAACGCCCCGCAATACTGGCGCGCGACCCCCACCGAATGCTCCCCGGCCTTGGGAAACGAGGTCTCGTCAATGATCCAGACTTCCGGCTCACTGAGGGTCTCGACCACTTTCAGGGCCAAGCGACGCTGGATCTCCTCCACTTCCCAGGGGCTTTGCCCGAGGAACTGTCGGAGTGCTTGGACATCCGCGCCAGGGATCCGCTCGGCCAAGGGCTCAATCGACTTGCGCTCGCCGTCCAGCAGCAGCCCCTGCACATACACTCGGGCCCAATGGCGCCGTTCGCTGCGCCCCATCGGCGCGGTCAGATCTTCCAGGAAGGCAGTCAAGCGTCGGTCGAGTTGCTGGAGGGCTCGTGCGGTCAGGTTGCGAACCTGACCCGGCGAACCAACAATGTCAAGAGATACTTAACTTAGTAACATCGGGTGCAGGTGTTTGCACAAGAAGGGAACTCGATCCCAAGACAATAATGCGGTCGGGATTGCTCAGGACGGTGACAGCGTCCACCAAGCGCTTCAGAAATGGTAGGCGCATGAGGGCTCGGTATGTCGCCGCTCCTCCCGCGTCAATGTTCCCGCAAACGGGGCGAAATCACGGAGGCGAGCTGCAGCTTCGCAGGGATCCCGCAACAGCTCCAGCAGAGCGCGAAAGCCGGCTTCGGACTCCTGGACCCGCCAGAGAATCTGCCGCCATTGCTCCAAACGATGGGGTGCGCTGTGACCTTGAGCCAGCCAACGGTCGATGTTCTCCAGCGGGATGCGGAGCAGGGACGGGTCGCGCTCCAGCTTGTCGGCCACCAACTCGTGCAGCGTTTTCACGGTGCAGCGAATCTACGCCGGCCCTTCCCGCCTGTCACCGCCAAACCACATCGCTCCGGTTTTTCTGGTGGTAATCAACGGGGGCTTGGCTTAGAAATCCCCCTCTGCTGGGCGGACCTGCCGGGGCCCGACAGCCTATGCGACCGCATGAAACCCGACGTGGAAATCTACGACACGACCCTGCGTGACGGCACGCAGGGCGAAGGCATCAACTTCTCCGTGGCGGACAAGCTCCGCATCGCCGAGAAACTCGACACGTTCGGCGTCCACTACATTGAAGGCGGCTGGCCCGGTTCCAACCCCAAGGACATCGAGTTCTTCGCCCAGGCGGCCCGGCGGAAATTCAAACGGGCCCGGCTGGCGTCGTTTGGTTCCACCCGGCGCAAACACGTCGCGGTCGAGAGTGACGATCAGGTGCGGCTGCTCCTGGAAGCCAGGACGCCCGTCATCACCATCTTTGGCAAGACCTGGCTCCTGCACGTGAAGGAGGTCCTCGGCACCACGCCGGAAGAGAACCTGGCGATGATCGCCGACACGGTCCGGTTCCTGAAAGACCACGGCAAGTTCGTCATCTACGACGCCGAACATGCCTTCGATGGCTTCAAGGACAGCGCCGACTACGCGCTCGCCACCTGGGAGGCCGCCGAGCATGCGGGCGCGGACCTCGTCACGCTCTGCGACACGAATGGCGGTTGCCTGCCCAACGAAGTGGCGCGCACCACCGCCGCGGCCAAGGGGAAGCTGGCGTGCCGCATCGGCATCCACACCCACAACGATGTCGGGCTGGGAGTGGCCAACGCGCTCGCCGCGCTCGAGGCCGGCGCCTCACACGTCCAAGGCACCATCAACGGTTACGGCGAACGCACGGGCAACTGCAACCTCATCAGCGTCATCCCCAACGTGGCGCTCAAGCTGAAGAAGACCTGCGTGCCCGCGGCGTCGCTGCCCAAGCTCCGCGAGCTTTCCCAGTTCGTGGACGAGATCGCCAATTTTCGCCACGACCCCCGCCAGCCGTGGGTGGGTGCCACCGCCTTCGCCCACAAGGGCGGCATGCACGTCAACGCCGTCCAGAAAGTCGCGCGCAGCTTCGAGCACATCGACCCCGCCAGCGTGGGGAACAGCCGCCGGGTGCTGGTCAGCGATCTGGCCGGCAAGAGCAACATCGTGATGAAGGCCCAGGAGCTCGGCTTCAAGATCACTGCCGACACGCCGGAGCTCAAGGACATCCTGGCGCGCATCAAGGAACTCGAACACCTGGGTTACGAGTTCGAGGCGGCCGAGGCCTCGCTGGCCTTGCTCATCCGCAAGATCCTCAAGCACGAAGAACCACCGTTCAGCGTGGACACCTACCACGTCTCGATGCGGCGCGACAGCGAGGAGTCCGTCGTGGAAGCCACGGTCAAGGTGCGCGTCGGCGACCAGGTCGCGCACACGGTCGCCGAAGGGGATGGCCCGGTGAACGCGCTCGACTCGGCGCTGCGCGCTGCGTTGACCCAGTTCTTCCCGCGGATCAAGAAGGTGCAGCTCACCGACTACAAGGTGCGCATCCTCGAATCCTCCACCGGCACGGCCGCCCGGACGCGGGTGCTCATCGAAACCAGCGACGGCAAGGACGAATGGGGGACAGTGGGCGTGAACGAGAACATCATCGAGGCCAGCCTCCAGGCTCTGGTGGACAGCGTGGAATACGCGCTGATGAAGCCTTAGCCAGTTCGGCGGATTTGAGGTCATTCCCTGAACCCCATTCTCCATGCCCGAAATCCCGAAAGCCTATGAACCGCAAGCGGTCGAAGAGAAGTGGTACGAGTTCTGGGTGAAGCACGGCTGCTTCACCGCCGACCCGGCGCGCGTCTCCGACAAACGCCCCGGCTACTCCATCGTCATCCCGCCGCCGAACGTCACCGGGATGCTCCACATGGGACATGTCCTCAACAACACCATCCAGGACATCCTGAGCCGCAAGGCGCGCATGGACGGCAAGGAGGTCCTCTGGTTGCCCGGCACCGACCACGCCGGCATCGCCACCCAGGCCGTCGTCGAGAAGGCCCTGCGCAAACAGGGCGTGATGAAGCACCGCGATGATCTGGGCCGCGAGAAGTTCCTCGAACACGTCTGGGCGTGGAAGGAGAAGCACGGTGGCATCATCATCCAGCAGCTCAAGAAACTCGGCTGCTCCTGTGACTGGACCCGCGAGCGGTTCACCATGGACCCCGAGTATTCGCGGTGCGTGCAGAAGGTCTTCTACAGGCTTTACGACAACAATCACATCCGTCGAGGTAAACGCATGGTCAACTGGTGCCCCGCCACACAGACTGCGCTGTCCGATGAGGAAGTCGAGATGAAGCCACAAAATGGTTTCATGTATTCCTTCAAGGTCGAAGTGGCCGAAATGCCAGGCGTGTGGTTGACCATCGCCACAACTCGACCAGAGACCATCCCCGGTGACACCGCGGTAGCCGTAAACCCGAAGGATGTCCGGTACGCACACCTCATCGACAAGCATGTCGTGCGACCGCTACCCCATGAGTTGCCGCGCGAGTTGAAGTTGATTCGCATCGTCGGTGACGAGCATGTGGATTTTGAATTCGGCACAGGTGTACTAAAGGTTACACCTGCACACGACAGAGCGGATTTCGAGATCGGCCAACGACATGAACTGCCGATTCGGGAAGTCATAGGACCAGACGGAAAGATGAACACTTTGGCGGGCGAATGCCGAGGCATGGACAGGTTTACTGCACGCGAGTGGGCAATTGCAAAACTCGGCGACTTAGGAGTGTTTGAGAAAGCAGTGCCTTACGAAAACAACGTCGGATTCAGCCAGCGCGCGGATGTACCCATCGAACCAAGATTGAGCGAGCAATGGTTTTTGAAATATCCTGGCGTGTACCAGTCGAAAATGTGTGTCGCCGAGGCTCGGTTGAAATTTCATCCCGAACGCTGGGCGAAAGTTTACGATCACTGGCTAACCAACATTCGAGACTGGTGCATCAGCCGCCAACTTTGGTGGGGGCATCAGATCCCTGTCTGGAGCTTAGACCAAGGCACAGACGCGAAGAAGCAAGCAATCGAAACGGCCCGCCAATACGTCGAGCAGGCAAAAGCTGGCGGTGCTGAAGTTGCTTGGAGAATGACCT
>Ga0315288_10008521_pt1 | contig 12939 bp, 10 predicted proteins | sample YL17G11_20_MG_FD_203454 | JGI IMG/M metagenome (GOLD analysis project Ga0315288, IMG submission 203454) | Sediment microbial communities from Yellowstone Lake, YNP, Wyoming, USA - YL17G11_20 | ecosystem: Environmental > Aquatic > Freshwater > Lake > Sediment | place: USA: Wyoming | collected...
CGCGAAAAAATGTCCGCGGCATCTCGTCTTGGGCCAATCGGGAGAAAGGACCTCTGGCTCCAAGTCCTCGCCCGGACTGAACCGCTCAGCCACTTGGCCCGGAACTACGGCCTAAGCCGTAAATTCCGGCATGGTTCAATTCTGGGTGGCATCCTCAAGCGCCCCGCCTGAGCATGCCGAAGGCTTGGGGATGGCAAAACTCGCAAACCGGTGCAACCAATCCCCAAATCCTTCGGATTTGAGGCTGCCATACCCTATAAAACCACAAATAATGTTACCCGGAATTTGACTTATTTGAACCATGCCAAAAGTCGAGCTAAGCTTGGGTAATGTTAATATGACTAAATTGGAAAGTGTGGCGGAAAGAACACGGGGAGTTTCTGAGCTTTTCCCACGGAGGCGGCTTTGCGGCACTGCCGGTTTGTGGAATCATTGCCAGCGAGACAAAGCTGTTTTTGGCTGTGCACAACTTTCCATGGATGGAGGTTTGCTTGGGCTGCCGGTAGGACCGGCAGCCCTTTTCACTTGAGCCGCCGCTTCCCAAGCGGCTCTCGATGCTCGATGCTTTCTGTCATTGCGAGTCCCCAGGGGACGTGGCAATCTCAGGCGTGCCTTAGCTCGCAATGACAAAGCCGCAAAATATCTGCCACGGAGCGCTACTTTCCCGCGAACAGTCGGAGCATAGCGACGCCGTGGCGGGGGACTTGCGTTTCGTAGTTGTTTTCAAATACGCCGAGGTCTTTCTGTCGCCAGAGGTCCCGCACTCGCTGCTTGCCTTTTATGCCTAACTGCTCCCAGTCAACTGCGATTGTGGCCGCCACCTCGTCAAGGTTGAAAAGCCCGACGGCCAACGAGCCATCCTCCATCGGCTTGGCGAGGACGAGCGCCTGTTCGGTCTGCAATATCGGCTGGGCCTGGCGTCCCAGGGCGTCCTGGTCAACCTCGATCACCTCTGCGTTGCAGAGGATGTTGAGCGTGAACTCGTCGAGCATCGCCATATCGCCGGAGTAGAAGAGCGGGGCGGCCATCAGGCACCACATCGACATATAGCTGTACTGCTCATTCGGGGTCAGGGTCGTCGGCGTTGGCGGCTCGTCGATGTTATGGGCATTACCCACGTAACCAATGAGGATGTAGTCGGGGTCGTTCCATTGGCCTGGCTTTGCGTATTGCCAGTGCTGGGCGTTGCTCAGGCCGATGCGGTAGAAGCCGGGCAGGTTCGTCCCGCGCTCCAGGCCGAGGTCCCCGGTCGTCCGCCAGCAGTGCCCGCCGACCTCGCCGCCCCACTCCCAGACATTGCCCATCCCGTACTGGCAGAGGTTGAAAATGAAATCGCGGTCGAGCTTCTTGAGGATGTCACCCATCAATATGTAGGGCTTTTTCAATTCGTCGAGCGAGCTGTCTTTTGCGATTTGCCCGTAGGAGCACCAGTCGTACTTGAGAAAATCGAATCCCCACTCGGCGAACGTCTCGGCGTCCTGCTGCTCGTGCTGGTAGCTGGCGACAAAGCCGGCGCAGGTCGTCGGCCCCGGCCCGGTGTAAAGCCCGGCCTTGAGGCCCTTGGCGTGAATGTAGTCGGTCATCGCCTTCATATCGCCGAATCGCGCGTTGGTGTTAATCGTCCCATCGGGCTTGCGATTTTCGCCCTGGAGCTCAGGGTCGTTCGAGCCGGGCTTTATCATCCAGCAGTCGTCGATGTTGACGAACTGGTAGCCGAAGTCCGCCATCCCGGAATCGATCATCACGTCCGCCGCCTGGCGCATCTTCTCGGCGGTGATGCGGTTGTACCAGGTGTACCAGTGGTTCCAGCCCATAGGCGGCGTCAGGGCGAGCGTATCGCCGACGACGATTTTGAATATCCGCTTGGCCCTGCCGTTGCCGTTGGCCGCCGTGAGCGTCACCTTGTACTGGCCGGGCTTCTTCGGCGCCTGCCCGGCGATGATGCCGGTTTGCGTATCTAACTTCAGTCCGGCGGGCATCTTCTCGGCTGAGAATTCCATCGGGCGCACCCCTGTGCAGGGGATTCGGTAGATGAACGGGCTTCCAGGCCGAGAGCCATAGACGCCCGGCCCGTTGATTCTTGGCTCTGGCCCCGGTCTTGGCGTGATGATCACCTTTTCCTCCTTGATTATCGGCGCATCAACCGACTTGGGCCTGGCGCCTGTGACCTCGAATTTGGCCTCGGCCCAGTCGGCGTGGTCGAAATCAGCGCCGTCACCGGCTGAATTGGCAACAAGCACCAGCGTCTTGACGCCGCTGACATCCACATCCAGTTTCTTAGCGGCCTGCCCAGCCTTCATTATGCCGCTGCTCCAGATCAGCTTGCCGTCGCCATAGACGCGGAACTCGATGCTGCCAGTTCCGCCGCCGGCCTCGACGTCATCGACGCCGACATACACCGAGAAGCCCTTTGAGCCGCCCGCCAGCTCTACATACATCACGCTGTCGGCGTGCGAGCCGACGCCCTTATCAAACTTCTGCCCTGCGATCGTAAGCGGTTTTTTCTGTATCGACAGATCGACCACCGGCTCGCCCCAGCCGACCGTCATCTTGCTCAAATCCAGTTCGCCGAGCCGGACCTCCTCGCCCCGCGCCGCCGGATTGAATTGCGATACTGTCATAATCATTACACCCACCGCCGCCGTGAAAACTCGCCTGATTGAAACAGATGCGGCCATATTCATAATACTCCCGCTGTAAAAAGTTATCTTAGATTCGTTCGCAGAGTAATATCCACAGCGAGAGCAAATACGTCAAGGAAAAACGCTGCGTGCTCGATACTTGCGCACATTTCGCCCTACCGGGCGCGAGGACCATCCCTTTGACGGCTCAAGGCAGTAAACGCGCCGTAATTGACCGAGACATTTGCAGGCACGCGCCAAAAGAGAAGAGGCCCGTCGTTTCATTCAACCGGCCTCTTTGATTGCAGGGCTATCTGTATTTATCCTCTCTGGGGCAGTTGCCCGGAAGCTGAGGGTGGCCTTTCTTCCAGTCGCTAATGAGGCGCGCCAAGTCGCTCGCGGACACTCGCCACTTGAAGATCGGGCTCTCGGAATCGTGCTTTATATCAGCACACGGATTCGCCGTAGCTATGGGCTTCTTCCAGTTGGCAATGACCAGCCTCAAATCGCTTGCCGATACCCTCCACTTGAAGAAGGGGTTTTCACAGTCCGTGTTGGCATCGCCGTCGCACTGATAATCGCCCGCCGTATAATTCATTGTTGTTGTGCAAGATATATCCTCCGGCGGGGTCGAAATGGACGCTGCGTTGCACCAGCACTTCGGCTTGCCATACATCACCCAGTCGGCGTACTGTATTGCATAACGGGCCGTCCTGGGGAAACAGTCGCCGTCGATATGATAACAGGTCTCGGCCGGCATCCTTTCGGAACCGTCTTCCATCACGATGTTGCCGCGAATGGCATTGCCATTGACGCACAACTTGGTTGTGCCTGCGCTTACGGTGATGGTGCAGAGCACGCCGGTCTTCGCGGGCGCATTAGTGTCATACAGCGATCCCATCTCGATAGTGATGCCATTGGTGCCGAGACCGCCCAGTGCGCCGGGCGTATCAGGAGGGGCTACAGGCGTGTAATTCGGGTCGTCCCAGCTATCCACCAACCCGGTCGTCGGGTTGACCGTGATGTATCGGCTGAAGTTGGCCGGAAAGATGCCGTAGCCATTATTGTCGTCCCCAACGGCGTAGTCGGCGATGCCAACAATGGTACCGCCGGTGACGGTGACGTCCAGGGCGAATGCCCTGACCAATTGCGATTCGCCCGTGGCATCGTAGTGAATCGCGACTTTGGTCTCGGCGATTTTAACCACGGCGATTGTGACAGTTGCCCAGGCTGATTCACAGAGAAAAACCCCGATCAATATTGAGGCAATCCTTCTCATTTTAGGTAACTCCCTTTCTGAGCGAGTGCATCAGAATCGCAAAATCTCGCAACGACCTTTTCTGCACGTTCTGCCATCGTCAAGCCTCCGGCGGCAAACTCCACCTTTACAACATCAATGTATCCGATAGTCAGAGAATTGTCAAGCAAAACTCTGAAGTTTTCGGGCCACACTCGGCTCAGTACAATTGAATTGACTGTGCCATAACCAGCGTTAGTCATTCGACCCGCCTGTATTGCCCCCTGCGCTTGTATCCAGCGGTCATCCTGCCGGTCACTCCGGGCGGGGGCAGTTGCCCGGAAGCTGAGTCCGGTTCTTCTTCCAGTTGCGAATAAGGATGCTCAGGTCGCTGGCCGACACCCGCCACTTAAAGACTGGATTCTCCGGCTTATGGTCTATATCAGCACACGGGTCGGCTGTGGCTATGGGTTTCTTCCAGTTCTTGAGAAGCACGCTCAAGTCGCTGGCGGAGACCCTCCACTTGAAGACAGGGCTCTCGCGATCCGTGTTGGCATCGCCGTCGCACTGGTAATCGCCCGCCGTATAGTTGGCCGGTCCTGTGTCGGATATATTCTCACCCAGGCTCTGCCAGTTCAACCAGCACGCCGGCTTGCCGTACGTTACCCAGTCGGCGTACTGTCTCGCATACCCGCCCCAATTCGGGAACTCCTCGATGCACTGAGACTCGATACACGCCTCGACTGGGATCATTTCGGAAGCGTCCTCCATAACGATGTTGCCGCGAATTGCATTGCCAGTGACGCAGAGCTTACAGGTGCCTTCGCTGACGGTGACGGTGCAGAGTACGCCCGTTATAGATGGGGCACCCGTGTCATACAGCGATCCCATCTCGATAGTGATGCCATTGGTGCCGAGGCCGCCGAGCGCGCCCGGGGTATCAGGAGGAGCTACAGGCGTATAAGCGGGCGCGTCCCAGCTATCCACCAACCCGGTCGTCGGATTGACCGTGATGTATCGGCTGAAGTTGGCCGGAAAGATCCCGTAGCCATTATTGTCGTCCCCAACTTTGTAGCCGGCGACGCCAACAATGGTGCCGCCGGTGGCGGTGACGTCCAGGGCGAATGCTCTCACTAATTTCGGCAATTCGGTCGTGGCATTGTAGCCAATAGCGATCTTGTTGCCGCCGAGGCTGGTTAACGTAATCGTGACGGCTGCCCAAGCTGACCCACAGAGAAAAAGCCCGACCAATATTGAGACAATCTTTCTCATTTTAGATACCTCCCTTTCTGAGCGAGTGCATCAGAATCGCAAAATCCCACAATGACCTTTCTGCACGTTCTGCCATCGTCAAGCCTCCGGCGGCAAACTCCACCTTTACAGCATCAATATACCTGATAGTCCAAGAATTGTCAAGAAGAACCCCGAAATTTTCGGACACATGGGTGTAAAATCACTTTCTGGCAAACCAATCTCCCCGTGTCATCCCTTCGGCAGGCTCAGGACAGGGCTGAGCCGAAGGCGAAGCATCTGGGTTGCGAATGAAAAGTATGGGTCGCAGCGTGGGAAACGTTTCACTCGGCGCCCAGATCCCTTCGGCAAGCTCAGGGCAGGCTCTTCGCTGCGCTCAGGATGACATCTGAGCGTAACAGACTGTTGCCAAGAGGATTACAGCATGCCAGAAAGATTAGCCACACCCGCGCCCCCCCCGGCGACGGCCGCGTTTTTGGGTTTGACGGGCCGGGGCAGTTGGGTTAGACTCTATGGGCCGAGTTGTGTTGTCCGGCGGGCACTATTTGCAGATAAGAAGGCGTTAGTAAGGAGTCCGGTTATGAAGGACCTCAAGAATACGTCACGTCGAGGCTTCCTGAAAAAGGCAGCGGGCATTGCTGCGGGGACGATTGGTTTTCCTTATATAGTCTCGGCGTCGGCGCTGGGTAAAGACGGCGGCGTCGCGGCAAGCGAGCGGATAACGATCGGCTCTATCGGCGTGGGCGGACGCGGCGGCTCACTGCTGAGCAATTTCCTGAGTCTAAAGGAAGCGCAGGTCGTAGCCATCTGCGATGTCAAGAAGCCCAATCGCGACAACGGCCAGAAGATGGTCAACGATTATTACAAGACGACCGGCTGCGCATCATACTTCGATTTCCGCGAGCTGTGCGCACGCGACGATATTGACGCGGCAGTAGTCGCATCGAACGACCACTGGCACGTCCCGCACGCGCTCGAGGCGGTGCGCTGCGGCAAGGATGTCTATTGCGAGAAGCCGTTGGGTATGAGCGTCGAGCAGGGGCAGGTGCTCCGCCGGGAGGTCAATCGGTACAACCGCGTCTTCCAGTTCGGCACGCAGGAGCGGTCAAGCCGTAATTCACGCTTCGTGTGCGAGATAGTCCGCAGCGGACGAATCGGCAAAATCAAGAAAATCATTGTGGCCTCGCGCTACAGCATTGCGGCGGAGAATTATCCGCCGATGCCTGTCCCGGACTGGATCGACTACGACCTCTGGCTCGGGCCGGCCCCCTGGGCGCTTTATACGGCCAATCGAGTCAATAACAGCCATTGGTTTCACATCAGCGATTACGCGCTTGGCTTCATCGCGGGCTGCGGTATCCACACCATCGACATCGCCACCTGGGGCAACGGCACCGACCTGACCGGGCCGCTGGAAGTGGAGGGAACAGGCGAGTTTCCGACCGACGGCCTGTGCGACTGCGCGACGGGCTGGGACGTCAATCTGCACTGGGCGAACGGCGTCGTGATGAACTTCACCGACGGCGAGAGAAATCCCCTGGGCGTGAAGTTTGAAGGCGAGGACGGCTGGGCGTTCGTCAAGGAGGAGCACCTGGGCGGCAAGCCCGCTGCGAGCGACGATCGGCTGCTCGAAAAGCCGCTTGAGCCTGATGAGGTGCATCTGCCGGCGAGCAACCATCACCAGCAGAATTTCCTGGACTGCGTAAAGAGCCGGGCACGAACGGTCGCGCCGGTCGAGTCGGCGGTCCGGTCGGATACGCTCTGCCAGCTCAGCGATATTGCGATGCGGCTGGGACGCAAGCTGCGGTGGGACCCGGATAAGGAGCAGTTTGTCAACGATGCGCAGGCCAGCCGGATGCTGTCCCGGCCGATGCGCAGTCCCTGGCGGCTTTGAATTGATTATTGACTATTGACGATTGATTAGCGTTTCAGCAATTACCCAATTCGAATTGAGGAGTAATGTTATGAGAAATAGAACAATTGATCGACGGCAGTTCATAAGGCGGGCTGCCGGCACGGCTGTGGGCGCAGTTGGGTTTCCATACGTAGTATCGTCGTCTGCGCTCGGCAACGCCGGGAGCGTCGCGGCCAGCGAGCGAATCGTCGTCGGCTGTGTCGGCGTCGGGCCCCAGGGCACCGGCGTTATGCAGAACTTCCTGGGCCAGAAAGACGCCCAGGTGGTGGCTATCTGCGACGTCAAGCAGCCCAGGCGCGATGAAGTACAGAAGATTGTGAACGACCACTACAAAGACACCGGCTGCACGGCGTACAAGGACTTCCGCGAAATGACGGCGCGTGACGACATCGACGTGATCCTCTCGGCAACGTGCGACCACTGGCACGTTCTCACGGCCCTGGCGGCTGTGCAGTCGGGCAAGGACGTCTATCTCGAAAAACCGATGGGTCTGAACGTCGAGCAGGACCAGGCGCTGCGCGCCGCGGTGCACCGGCACGGCAGAATCTTCCAATTCGGGACTCAACAGCGCTCCGAGCGTAATTTCCGTTTTGCCTGCGAGCTGGCGCTGAACGGTCGGCTCGGAAAGCTCCACACAATCAACGTATGGTCTCCGGGCAGCAGCCAGGGCGGCGACCCTGCGCCGGTGCCGGTGCCGGAATGGCTCGACTACGAGATGTGGCTGGGGCCCGCGCCCTTCACGCCCTACACCAAGGACCGCTGCTCGAACGCCCTGTGGTGGTTTATCTCCGATTACGCTCTGGGCTATATCGCTGGCTGGGGCATCCACCCCATTGATATCGCATTCTGGGGCGGCGGAAAATCAGTGACCACGCCCTTGACGATCGAGGGCAAAGGGACCTGGCCCACCCAGGGCATCTGCGATACGGCGATGAACTGGGATGTCGTTTTGAGGTACGACAGCGGATTGACTATGAACTTCACCGGCTGGCCCTGTCGAGAAGAGTGGAAGCAGCGATACGGCAACAACATCCAGAGCCACGGCACGGCGTTCGAGGGCAGCGAGGGCTGGGTCCACGTTGACCGCGCCGCCATCAACGCAAACCCCAAGGATCTGCTGGCGACCGAGTTCGGCCCCAATGACGTCCGCCTGCCCGAAAGCGGCAACCACGTGCGAAACCTCCTCGATTGCGTCAAGACCAGGTCTAAGCCGGTCGCGCACATCGACGACGCCGTCCAGGGAGACATAATCTGCCAGATAAGCGACATCGCCATTCGTCTCGAGCAGAAGCTCAAGTGGGACCCGAAGAAAGAGCAATTCGTGGATAACGACGCCGCCAACCGCAGGCTCAAACGCGCGATGCGGGCGCCGTGGAAACTGTAGGAGTAAAGAAGAAGATACTCAAACTGACCGTTAAGGAGAAGAATCAGATGACTAAGAAACTGTTTTTCGCAGTATTGGTTTTGAGCGTGCTCTGCATCGCTGCTCCGGCGGCGGAACAAAAGACCGAAATAGCCAAAGAAGACGGCTGGATAAGTCTCTTTGACGGGACGCTCAACGGCTGGAAGGCCAGCGAGAACAAGAGCACCTGGAGTATAAAAGATGGTCTGCTCGTGACCGCCGGGCCTCGAAGCCACCTCTTTTACGTCGGGCCCGTGCAGAACGCCGATTTTACGAATTTTGAGTTCAAGGCCGAGATTATGACAAAGCCCAGCTCAAATTCGGGCATTTACTTCCACACCGCCTACCAGGAAACAGACTGGCCCGCAAAGGGCTTCGAGGTCCAGGTCAACAATACCCACAGCGACCGCAAGAAAACCGGCGGGCTTTACGCCGTCGAAGACGTCCTGGATAATTCGCCCGCCAAGGACAGCGAATGGTTCACCGAGCAAATAATCGTTCAGGGCAGCAACATCGTTATCAAAGTCAACGGCAAGACCACGGTGGATTGGACCGAGCCGCCGGGATTCGTCCACAGTCAGTTCCCCGGGCGCAAGCTCTCGCACGGGACGTTCGCCCTCCAGGGCCACGACCCCAACAGCGTGGTCTATTACAGAAGCATTATGGTAAAGCCTCTGCCGCCGCGAATGACCGGCCCGCTGAAAGTCGCCGTCTTGACGGGCGGACACGACTTCGAGCGAAAGCCATTCTTTGAGATGTTCGACTCGTTCAAGGACGTCAAGTGGACCGAGATCCAGCTCAAAGACCACAGCGAGATATTCGAGGACATCGGCAACTGGGACTACGACGTGATCGTGATGTACAATATGACCGAGAACATCTCGCAGAAGCGTCAGGACAATTTCAAAAAGCTGCTCGACCGTGGCATCGGGCTGGTCTGCTTGCACCATAATATGGGCGCATTTCAGAGCTGGCCCGAATTCAAAAAAATCAGCGGCGGCAAATTCTACACCAAGCCCGCTGTCGAAGATGGCAAGGAAATTCGCGGCAGCACGTACATGCACGACATCGATATGGAGATCAAGATAGCCGATAAGTCCCACCCGATCACTCGCGGTATCGAAGACTTCAAGATACACGATGAAGGCTACAAATACTGCGGCTTCGAGAAGGATAATCATATCCTGCTGACCGTTGACCACCCCGAAAGCGACAAGACGGTCGGCTGGGTCAGGCAATACGGCAGATCGAAGGTGTGCGGCATCCAGCTTGGCCACGACGGCAAAGCATACGCGGACCCGAACTTCCGCAAGCTCCTCTCGCGGGCGATTCAATGGTCCGCAGGCAGACTAAAATAGGCCCTCGGCGAAACAGCCGACCGATGACGGCAAATGGGGCGTAGCTTATGACGACTAAATCGTTGGCTGCATTCATTCTGGCGGCGATGGCTGTCCCGCTGCTTTGCTTTGACCGCGTCCACGCCGCTGAGGGAACCGCGCCGATTCGGGTCCTTATCCTCAGCGGGCGGAACAACCACGATTGGAGGCAGACCCCGCTCATACGGACATCGAGCGCCGCTCCAGGTCTGGACACGGCTCGCGGCATACTAAAGGAGTTCAAGGCAAGAAGAATGCCTGACAAAGGCGGAGAACCGGAGTTCTGCGGGCTTGACCTGGGCGGCGCAGCAAAGACCCAAGACAAGGCGCGACTACCCGACCTGTTCAGCCGTGACCCAAATGACCCGAATATGTATCGCCTGCGAAGTGACATCGTCCTTGCCCGGCATCCGGAGCACTGGTGCAGTGGCGTTGTCTATTACGTTCCTGCAAAGAACCGGCACTATATCTCGCCGGAGCCGGGCCATCCGGGCGGGAACCCCTTCTTCGGGCCGTTCGATGGCAAGCCTTGGGAGAAGCTCGGCATAGCCGAGCCGAAACCGGCGAAAGACAAGTATCGTTTCGCCATATATCTCGTTGTTGCCCCGGTTGACGCCGGCAGGCCCAACGACGTCACAATCGAAGAGCTTCAACTCGCCCCTGAACCGATTATCACCGAAAAGGACCTCCTCGGCTATGACTGGGACCGGCACACCCTCAAGCTGACGCCGGGCGCAAGAGACCGTATTCCCTCGCCGGGCGTCTGGGGCGCACCATTCGTAGTCGTCGCCGACGGCAAGCGGTGCTATCTCTGCGCCTTCTGGACGCACCTCTCCTCCTATATGCCCAATCTGCCGATCGCCTACGTTGACCCAATATCCGCCCGTCTCGACTCAAAGGATTCAATCCATATCGAGCTGCCGCCTATCGCCGACGCCAACGACCCGCGGATTCGCAAGGTCCTCGAAGCGCTCAACTTCGTAACGCCGAAGAAAGCGACCGCACAGCCTAAGAGGACGATTATGTCACTCGATGAGCAATTAGAGGTGCGCGTTGACGTCTCAGGCTGGACGCTCGATACGACCTTCAGCCAGGCGATAGACGAATTGAAGAGTTCGGTCGATCCGCCGTTGAGGTTGATTGTCCTCTGGAAGGATTTATACGACAACGTTGGCATAGACCGCCAAACGCCGATAATGATGGACGGCATATCCGGCGTTCCGCTTCGCGCCGCTTTGAGCTCCTTGCTTATGGCCGTGGCCGGCAGCCCCGGCCAGCTCGGCTACGTTATCGACGGCGGAGTCATCACCGTCGGAACAAAGGACTCGCTCAGAGAAAAGTGGCATACACGCGTCTATGATATCTCCGACCTGCTCTGACAAACCACGACGGAAAGCCCGAACTGGCCCCAGGACACAATCAATTATCGAGCATCAAGTATCTTGGAGCGGAGCGAAAACCCTTGTGGGGAGCATCGAGCATCGAGTATCGAGCATCAAGCTACGAGAATGTCTCTCTTTCGACCTGGGCGAGGTAGAATCGGCCGTCGTTGCGCATAAAATCGACGATGCTGTCGAACTGCTGGTCGATGAATCGGCTGTCGTTGCAGACTATCGCAATGCCGACGACCGCGCTGGTCTTGCTGTCCTGATGATCAACCTCGGAGATGGAGATATTGAACCTGCTCTTGAGCCTGCCGATAAGACCCTTGACGATGCTGCGTTTGGCCTTGAGCGAGTCTATCCCCTGCATGTGCAGTTGCGCTGTCATCACGCCAACAAGCATTCTCGATACTCGATGCTCCAAAACGTCAAGTGGTTTAGCGCTTCTTTATGATTTCGTCGAGCAGTCTTCTGGTTGCGAGTATTCCGCCGACCTCGTTCAACCGCGAGCCCTCGTACTCTATTCCGACGTAGCCGTGGTAGCCGGCATCGAGAACGACGGCCATCATTTTATGATAGTCGATCTTGGTCTCATTGCCCTTGTCGTCGAAGTCGTAGCTCTTGGCGCTAACGGCCCTGGCGTAGGGCATCAGCGTCTTGACGGCCTCATAGCGGTCAATTTCATCGGGGAAGTTGCCGAAGTCCGGCAGCGTCCCGCAGTTGGACAGACCCACCTTCTCCATCACGCCGACGAGCCACTTGGGGTCGGACGACAAGCCGCCGTGATTCTCGACCAGTACGTTGATCTTATAGCCGGCGGCGAACTTGCTCAAAGACCTCAACCCGTCGGCGGCGAGCTTCTGCTGCTCTTCGTATGAGCCTGCCGAGCTCGCGTTGACGCGGATTGAGTGACATCCGAGGTACTTGGCGGCTGCAACCCACTTATAGTGATTCTCCACCGCCGCGGCGCGCTTGGCCGAATCCGGATCGCCGAGGTTGCCTTCGCCGTCACACATAATCAGAAGCGACTTGACGCCATAGTCGGCTGCTCGCTTCTTCATTTCAGCCAAGTATTCAGTATCTTTGGCCTTGTCTTTGAAGAACTGGTTGACGTACTCGACTGCATCGATCCCGAACTCGCTTGCGGTCTTGGCGAAATCGAGATTGTCCAGCTTCGGCTCCTGCTCGCCGCGAAGCCTTCTGTGCAGCGACCATTGAGCCAGCGAAATCTTGAACGGCTCACCAGATCCGCCCCGCCCCGATTGGGGTAATCGGCATCCGTGCATGCAAAGACCGCCGGCCGCGCCGGCTCCCAACGCCAGAAATGTCCTTCGTTTCATTGTAGCCTCCATTCTAAAAGCCATTCTTTGGCAATTGCGCCTCCTTACAAAAACCAACTACGACCCATGAAGTCTAACCACCGCGCCCCCACCACGTCAAACCAAAAACGCGACATCCGCCAATTCGTGTATCCCAAGCTGCAAACACCCCGTGAAATGCAAAAAATCTATTTACGTTTGCTGTCTGAATGCTATATTGGCTACGACTATGGAAGTGCTTTGGAGATAAGGAGTATTTGCCGAATGCAAACGTGCGTCATAAAACTGACCAAAGCCTCAGAGAAATACGGGAAAGGGGGTATCTCCTTAGCTCCAGTTAACACTATAGGTTGTGTATCTCTGGTTTTGGCCATCGGCCATACTTGACGAGCCTTCCATAAGTCATTGGCTCCACAGCTACCGCCTGCTGTAGTAG
>Ga0315288_10008522_pt1 | contig 12938 bp, 17 predicted proteins | sample YL17G11_20_MG_FD_203454 | JGI IMG/M metagenome (GOLD analysis project Ga0315288, IMG submission 203454) | Sediment microbial communities from Yellowstone Lake, YNP, Wyoming, USA - YL17G11_20 | ecosystem: Environmental > Aquatic > Freshwater > Lake > Sediment | place: USA: Wyoming | collected...
TTATCACCAAACAGGATGGAATATAGCTTCATTCCAGTAAATAGAAATTAATGTCTATACTGTGTGCTAAATAAAACTCCGCCAGCAGCTTCAAGCTCTGATTCGAATTTCTTGGTATTCCAACCAAATCTTTCTTCGACAAACGCGAGTTGTTCTTGGTGCCTCTGAATGAATGGCTGGGCAATTCCACCAGCAGCTTGAAATGCATCTGGCTCTCCAAGGTTTTGTCCAACGTCTCTTGGATCGATCCCTGGAGCCTCACAATCATCAGACGTATCCGGAGTCAAAGGACCAGCGCCGTCTTTAACCGTTCCGTCTGGATTAACCGTGAAATAGATATTGTCAGCACCCATTCCTTGATAATAATTGTCCAGAGGGAGTCTAGTAAAGCCACTCTTACCAACATCCTCTATCTTCTTCCACATAGCTTTAGCATCATCAGAGGTAGAATTTTCTCTATCTGAAGTTATTGGCTTGTTAAGAGCACTTGAAACTAGTTTATAGAGCATGATGCCCGCGCCTGGATATGCTGGATTCCTAGCAGCTAGGGCTACGGAAGCTGCTCCGGAGCAATTACCAGACCTTGGCGGCGTAACCAAGATGTAAGCTGCAACCAAGTCTTTTATATTTGGCTGGTTGTGCATCTCGTCTGTTGCTCTGAGTTTTGCTGTGTCGTAGAGCACAAACTTTACGTTTCTTATCACAGCTAGGGCTAGGTTGTTCGGGTTCCACTGTTCAGCTTCTTCGAAGAGCAAGGAATAGAGTGTAATCATGCGCTTAACTAGTCCATTCCATAGAGCTTGTTAAACCAAGCTGAACCAGCACTAGCTAGCAACCAGTCTGTTGAGCCTGGATGCCTGCCAAGTTTTGTTTCAGCTACCTTCATAGCTTCTCTGTGTCTTTCCAAGAATGGCGTTGGATCGATAGAAGACTGAAAAGCACTTCCGGTTCCAAGCTTGTTTTTATCTGGGACAAGGCAGTCATCGGAAGCCTGTGGAGTTCTCGGTCCAGCTCTGTCTGTTGTCGTGTGTCCGTCTACATCCACATAGTTCTTCTTAAGCTTGTAGTCGGGTCTGTTACTGTTATAGAAGTTGTCAAGCTCTGTACGCTTAAAGGTAGAGTCTTTTTCTACGTTAGCCCACATAGCTTTAGCCTCTGGTGAACTTGAACTGTTTCTATCCGAAGTTAGCGGAACACCAAGAACAGCAGAAGCTAGCTTAACAGTTAAGATTCCAGCTCCGCGGTAAGCTGGGTTTCTAGCAGAATATCCAACGCTCCATGCCCCAGAACACTCGCCTGTAGACTGTATTGGTTGGATCGTAGAAACATACGCAGCAACCGCTTGCATCGTAGCCGCCGTCGTTGCAACTTTCTTTGAAGTTTTAAATTTGGTCAAGATGTCCAGAAGCACTTTGGTGTCGTAGAGAATGAACTTGTCTTCAATTCTAACCAGCGCAAGGGTGTCTGTGTTTAACGGAGCTTCGAACAGAAGAGAATAAAGCTTTGCCATGTTGGTAAATACTCCATTAATGGTAAAGCTTGAGAAACCACTTAAACCCAGCAGAGCTCAACCTAAAGTTTAACTTAGATTCTCCTAGGTTGAATCCAGCAGCTGTCTTAATCATTTCTTTGTGTCTTACAAGATATGGTTTAGAGTCTATGGTTGAACGAAATGCATCAGCAGAGCCAATTTTAGTGTCCGTCGGTGGCAAGATGCAGTCATCTTCTAGCTCTGGTGTCTTTGGTCCATCTCTTGGTACGGGAACTCCATCTGGAGTTACATCTTTGTATTGCTTTCCTCCATTTTTGCCACCATAGCGCCAGTTATCCAGAGGCACTCGTGTCATTGATGAATCCGCTGACAGACGTTTCCACATAGCTTTAGCGTCATCAGAGCTTGAACTCTCTCTATCAGACGTAAGAGGGGCTTTAATTAGATCAGAAGCTAGTTTAACGGTTAAAGCAGCTGCTCCTGGGAAATCTGGGTTTCTTACTGAATAAGTAATGTTCCAAGCCCCAGAACAGTTACTACCAGACTTTGGTTCTGGTGGTCTGATTTCGACATAGCTAGCGACGGCTGGCATTATCCATTCGGATTCAACATCAGCGGTTCCGCCAGCTTGAGCACTTTGTTTTAGAATTTCTGTAAGCTTCACGGTATCATAGAGAACAAACTGATAACCGGTTACTTTACACAGAGCTAGGTTTGTGGTATCCAGAGCTTCAAAGAGAAAAGGAAAGAGTCTTACCATACTTGGTAAATAACTCTAGTGGCTGTGATAAACTTTATCAAACCACATATCCCCAGCCATCTGTAGATACTTCTCCACCTCGGATGGACTGATTTTATAACTTGCTGCCACCTTAAGCACTTCTTTGTGTCTAGACACCAGCGGTCCAGCGTCGATAGAAGCTTTGAATGCATCAGCAGATCCAATGCTGTCAAGTTCAAAAGGCAGGATACAGTCGTCTTCTGGCTCTGGCGTTCTTGGACCATCTCTGTCTGTTGCATTTCCATCCGCATCTACATCAGCGTATTGTTTCTCGAAGCTGCTATCTATATACCAGTTATCCAGCGGAACTCGTGTCATGGAGCTGTCACCAGCTACACGTTTCCACATAGCTTTTGCTTTCTTCGTGCTTGAGCTGTTTCTATCAGATGTAAGCGGTACGCCAAGAACAGAGGAAGCTAGTTTAACGGTTAAGACACCTGCGCCTGGATAAGCAGGGTTTCTTCCAGAGTACACAATGTTCCAAGCTCCGGAGCAGTTGCTTCCAGTGTCCGTTTTTGGTGGTCTTACTTTAACATAACCAGCTACTGTAGGGTATACCCAGTTAATGGTGAGATAGCCTTCAGCTTCGTGTATTAACTCAAGTTGCTCTTTGAGCTTTTCAGCATCGTAGAGAATAAACTCTTTGGTCAGAAACTGACACAGCGCTAAGTTGCTGGAATCAAGAAATTCTTCAGAAGCTTCAAACAGAAGAGGATAGAGTTTCATCCGGATAGATAGTGTTTATCGTTAATAGAGTTTATCGAACCAAGCGCCGCCAGCAGCTACCAAACTCTCTTCCACTTCTCTTATGTCTGCATCATGGTTCTTGAACAACAGATGCATTGTAGCTTTATGTCTACTGGTAAATGGTCCAGCATCTAGCTTAGCTTTAAACGCATCTCCAGCCCCGAGCTTGTCAACATTCGGAACAACGCAGTCATCGAACCATGGTGGCGTTCTTGGTCCATCTCTGTCTGTAACCAACAACCCATCGCCGTCATCAGCTACATCGACATAGATGTTGCCGTCAGATGGCTTGGCTGGATTCTTCTGTCTGAAGTTATCGAGTGGAACGCGCTGGAACCCTGAGTCTCCAGCAACTCTGTCCCACATAGCTTTAGCGTCTGGTGAACTTGAGCTATCTCTGTCGGAAGTTACAGGAGCTTTGAGCATCGAAGATGCTAGCTGAATGGTAAGTTTTCCTGCTCCTGGATACGCTGGATTCCTTACAGACCAAGCTACGTTCCATGCGCCAGCACAGTCACCAGAAAATTCATCTGGTGGACGAACTGTAACGGCTCCCACGACTGCCTTCATGAAAGCTTCATCGCTCGGAGCTGGAAACTGACGAACCAACTCTACCGTATCGTAGAGAACAAAAACTCCACCTTCATCTGATCTAGACTTAAACACAGCTAGAGAGCTTACGTCAAGCTTAGCTTCGAACAGCAAGGAATAGAGTTTCATGAAGTTAAATAGATTATAAAACCCCATATGGGTTTTACTTACTAACAAACCAACTTGGCTGTTCCCGCTTTGTCCAAACAGCAAACGAAGCTTTCTCAGCATTATAGAAGTTTCTATAACCCAAAACTGGATTACCAGAAACTTTATACTCCTCTGGCATACACTGAACAAACTCCGTTTTCTTCTCTTGCAGGAAACCAACAAGTTTTTGTTCGATTGCCAGTTTATAACATGTTTCAATTACTTCTTTAGACTTGTGAGTCTTAGAGTAGCGGAACGTATATTCTTCTGCAAGATACAATCCAAGTTCTACCGTCCAAAGATAGTTTTCTTTGGAATTCCTTACCCACTGGACTACTGGATGGTTGTAGTGAGTTCTGCGATACGGTCCTTTATCTTTTGGAAGGTTCGATGAAAGGATCTGTGCAGTTTCAAGAACCATCTTGATTACATGACGATTGCAGTGCTGCATTGCAGAAAGCTTTGGACAACCTCCATCCCCTAAAACGAATATGTTCATATAGCCCAACTTCTAGGATTTGCACCTAGTCTTCAACCTATCGAGGTTGTGTGTTGCTGTATCACTAAAGTTGGATTTCCAACCAACAGGATTCTCACCTGTACTCTACGTTATGTTCCCCGGTGTGGTTGAGGTTATCTTGCACACCGGCATCAACGCGCTTCTTCTGGAAGGTATTTAACGCCTTCGATCTGAACTTGTGTCAGCTTGAGCGATGGTCAGCGGTCTGTGGGTTTCATGCTCTTGGTTTTACAACTGTCGAGCTCTCGGCGTAGCTTTAGATTAACGAAACCAAAGAACTACAGTACGCCCTACGTCGGTCTTTACATTTATACTCCGTACACCTACGTCTTGAACCAGAGATTAAATCCAGGGGCATCCTAGCGCGACTACGGGGCTAAAACTTTAAGTTCTCCATAAGCTAGCCTTGAGCCTTTGTCGTCTTCTTCAAACACATAGAGATCGACAAGCTCTAGCGGAAACTCTTGAGAACGTACGTTGTCCTTGAACGGGTAGTAGCGGTACTGTCTTCCGTTGATCTTGATGAACAGAGCTGCGTTTGGTTGTTGCCCGGTGTTGTAAGCATAGTCACGGCTTCCGTAGATGTTCTGAACAACTCTATCCATCACGTTGTGAACAACATCACCTAGGTATCCGTTCACTAGCCACATGCGCTTCATCACTTCGTGTTTGTAATCGTGGAGATCACAGAACCCCTGAGCTTCGAAGGTCTTTCCTACGTAGTACTCTGGTGGTTTGCCAACAGAACTGTTAAGTGAGAAAGCTTCTGGGTTTCTGTCTTGTTTTGTCTGGTCGCACCTGCCTCCGACACGATCTAACCAATTAGCTTGGTAGAAAACCTTCTCTCGAAGTTTTGTGCTATAGTCTAGGTAAGTTCCTGTAAGGATGATAGCATTCTTCTTGCCATAGGCTCTCGCTAGAGTTTCTAGCCTTGTCCAACACCTACGTGTTCGAGTTATCAGCTTAAACGAAAGCTCTTCAATTCTTGCAAGTTCTTTCTCCCAGCCAGGAAACACCAAGTGCTTCGCTCGATAGCTAGCTTCAGCTTGATATGTCCACCTTCGTTGACGCCTGCCTTCAGAGTTATACAACCACCAATCAGACCGGTTGAGAGTCATTCCAGCTGGAACGGAGTTGTCGGAATCATACTTTGAATCCAACTCCCGAAGCTTCTGTTCTGTGTTGTGATATCGAATGAGCGACATACTCTAAGGTTAACACCAGAGAGCTGGAATATCAACATATAATAAGTTATAAAGTTCTAGTGGGTTATTTGCGTTTGGTTGGAGAAACTAGCTCAATTGAAGCGCGGAAGTATCAAGAGTTTTTGTATTAATAAGAAGAGAACCTGCTTTTAGCCAAATGGTTTTCACTCTGTCTCCATATCATCTTTAAATGTCCAGTAGTCAACGCCACAATGACGTACATGAACAAAACATTCGAATGTCTTTAAAAGCTGAACCTTCGTTCTCCTTGATAAAATACACATATCAATATCATCAAACGTTTTACTGCCACTATGGTCTATTTCATGCATTCTAGATCCAGCTTTAAGCCATACTTTTTGGTTGGTCATCCTGTCTCCATGTTTTCTCTTAGTGTAAACCACAAGCTGTTGTCGTAGAAGACATAAACACCAGTGTCATTTGCATCTGAAAATGGGGCAGCCTCCAGCCGTAGCTTGGTTCTCTTGGTTAACACAACCTTACCAATCTCCATGTCGTCGTATATCCCATCAACTGCAACTTTGAAAAGTTGCGTACCTTGTTTAAACCAGCGTTTATCGCTCACGGTTCTACTCCAATCTCTTTCTCAGGAACCAATTTATGCCTTGAACTGCGGTTGGTACGCCAACTTCCGCAGAAAATGCTTTGACTGCGGTGATCACCGAAATCCAAGGAGCGTCATCCCCGAAACACAAACCTCCCGGAGCTAGCAGCTGCCAGTAAAGCTCCAAGTCGTTATAAACATCTTTTTGGTCATGGGAGCCGTCGATGTAGATTAGGTCTGCGGTTATCTTGTTTGCTTTTAGATAATTCCCAGCGATTAAGCTTGGCAAGGACAGAGGAACAATCACATCGCTCACGCCTTCGTTTATAGCGTTTGTCAGGAACCGTTTGTAGAACGTTGGTCGTCCGTTCTCCAGTTCCAGCATTGGTTTAATGGCTGGATCTTGCCAGTGCTCAACAGATCCAAGCCATGTGTCAACACAGATAACAGCAGTATCTAAGTTATTTGCCTTGACGTTTCTTCCAAAGTTACAGCTGGACTGACCCATCCATGAACCAACTTCGATGATTGTCTTTGGCTTGACTTCCCGAACTAACTTACCAAATACTGCTGTGTCGCCGTTCCACCCAACTAATTTAGTATTTGGAACTTGTTGAAAGCCTTCGAATGCATCTGGAAGACCTAGAGTTTCTAGTACTTGTTTTTTATTCATAGTTTCTTTCTGATTTGAATGATTCCAGTTATAGCATAAGAAGCTGGATATTCAACTCTGTATCTTTCTGTAAACCAACCACCAAGAACTGATATAGCTTTCTGCGAAGACATATGGTCAACAGAACAACCAAACGCTCTGAAGTTAACGGAGTTTGCTACCCAGCGATCTTCGTAGTGGGTTAACAAGCTTTTAAGCCACCTTGGATCTACGGTTTCTTTGGAGAATCTCGTGTGGCACATCATATAAACACCAACGCCTTGGAACCAAGTGAACATTTCCAATGCCATCGATAAGTTCTAACATTGCTCGTTTCTTAATTCTCGGTTGACAAGTCATCGATACCACCAGATTCTAGAGATTATGCGTTTCTCATATATTCCTTCAGCTATCTTTCTTGTCCATTCGAACTTTGCTTGTTTTTTGAACCAAGAATTAGCTATCATGTTGTCTGTGCTATTGTAACATAGCTATAACTGTCTGTTTCAAAGTAATAACCTTTGGTTTCAAGCCATGGTTTGAGTATATCCAAGTGAGCTAGAACTATTCAACATATACCATGGAACATAAACGCTAAAAGTTTTTCTATCGTAGAAGTAGTAATTCCCTTCAATCGTTTCGTATCGTAGAAACAGCTTTTTTGCGAACCTTACGTTAACTGTCATGAACAAGGGAATCCAGACGGAATCCAGTTCAAAGTAAGGAATGTCCAAGACACCGGTGTGGATTTCCTTGACCGAACAACAGAGCCATTCATAAACACTTTCCCGTCAATGAACTGCTTTTTCTTGAACCAAGGAGCGGCTATCAGTCCCAACAACTGAATCCATCCCTGTATACTCTATAAACTCTGTTGAAGTTTCTATCGGTCTTCAAAAATCCTCCCATGGTATAAAGCTCATAGTGTTCTTTGTTAAACCAAGGCTTTGCCATCAGTCCCAAAGTAGTGCTCCGGTTCTATACTTTCTATACGCTCTGTCAGCTTGTCGAACAGCATCTCTCATAAACAGAAGCTCGTAGTGCTGTTTTTTGAATCTTGGTGTTACAGTCATATCTTAAGGAATCCATTGTTCCACCACCCGCCATAGGACTTATCTCTGGGAATCAAGTATTCACTAACCGCGTAGTAAAGGAAGTGTTGTTTCTTGAACGTTGGTTTACACAGCACCTTGAGCTTCTGACTGAAGCACTGGATCTGATGTTCTTGAAATTTTCATTACGTCAAACCCACCAACAATGTCATGCTTGTATGTGTAGTTATCTGAGAACTTCCTTCCCATCCACTCTATCTCAGCTAGAACATCGTCAGAGTACGCTATGGTAAAACAAAACCTGAGCTCTGAGTACAACTCGCAAAGTCGTTCTCTTCGATAGAGTTGCTCTGGGAGAGTCAGGTTAAACTTGGTCAACCGAAACCTTGGTCTGGATGTTGTCATAAAATCTTTATGTTCGTTTCTATGTTCCATGCCATACTGCTCTTGGGACGATACCTTAGTTTAAGCCAACGACCGTATGGAATCATAAGGTTACCATCAAACGGTATAGGAATCCAAGCAGACTTAACAAACCTTGGCTTACATACCATAAACTACGTTATCTTCCAACGCCCAGTAAACATTTACCCGCGTTCTATGCCACAGAGTAATTTTCTGATTATAACTCTTATACCAAGCAGTCTTAATAAACACAGGGTTACAGACCATTGTAGCAACTTCTTCTCTCCAAGAACCAACTGGTATGATCATAAAAAAATAGCCTGTTTAATACCACTGGTTTGTTTCGTGAGTACAAAAGCGAAGATACAATGACAAGCATACGTTTTTTAAACTTGGACTTGCATGTCATTCTGATGGTATGTGGTGTTAGTTGGCTGGTGGTTGTTCTTGAAGTGTGTTTGCTTGTTCGATCATCTTCTCGATGTTCTCCTCGAAGTACTCAAGGTACTCTGGAGTAAGAACAACAGTGTCAGCGTTGCTAGCACTCTGCTCTACGCGCATCAACCTCATGTGATCAACAACGTTGGTTCCTGTAAGCATTGCTAGCTGAATCAGTCTTGTTAGCTGAATGATAAACTCGTCATTCAGTTTCCAGATTTTTCGTTCCATAATACGGTACACCTCCAATCTATCTTACTAGAATTCTAGCTTAATGTCAAGATCAATATAGCTTATTGTTTGATATGGTACGATACTGACTTTAAAGGTTGCGGAAGCCCCAGAAACCACAGGGATAGGGTTAATTTTAAACGTTTGAATGTTTCCTTGGGAATGTAGCTTCGATAGTGAACTGACTAAAACAGCCTGTATTGTGTCTTTTGCTGTTGATGTATATTGAGTATTAACAAACTGTTTAAGTCCTACCTGTATGTCTTGTGTTACCTTTTGAGTTAACTCTAAGTTTAATACCTGTTTTAGTGTAAGCCTTTGCTTTGCTACTGTTGGTTTACAGGTTAGCATTTTGTGTACCATAAGCATAGTCAAGATCAAACAGAAGACCAGATGGCAGTGACATTGGCTGAACAGAAACAATTTGGTTAGCTACTAGAGCTGGAAACACCCTTTTCATGGCTGGGAAAATTAGGCTTTCCCACGGATTCCATCTTCTCTTTGAAAACTTAGGAATGCAGAGTATCATGTAACCCAACTATATTCTTCCCAAGTAACCTTACTCCACATAAGTCCTCTAAAGGGCGTCCATGTTAAGTTACCTACCTTTAGAAAGCTAGGATAGCAGATCACACAACCCACTTGAATTCTTCAGCGGTGAAGAAGTTTATCATAAATCCAAGCAATGGCATATGTTCTCGTTCCAAAGGCTTGATCCATGTTAGGTTGTTTGTTTTTCTGAACACCGGATGGCATAGCATATATTAAAAACAAATCCAGTCGAACAGTTTGTTATGTCGGTAGCTATAGAATTTATCAACAGCTACACGATAGCTTCTATGAAAACCTCCACCGTAATAGGTGGTAAACTGTTGTTTCTGAAGTTTAACGTTGCAGATCATAGAAAACAGTCTGTTGCTTGGTGGGAGTTGCTCCAGCTGTACCATGTTCTACGAAACGAGTGATATAGTTGACAGTTAGAATATCCAGAAGTATACGACCAGCTTAAGTTCTGCTTTGTTGTCCTTGGGTTACAGATCACCAGCAGCTCCAAGGAAAGTGTTTTTTGTGTTTGATGCTATAAAAACAACCAGCAATTTTATGCCAGTCACGGTAAAAACTTACATTATCTTTTACTGTAGTTGGTTTACATGTCATCGGTGTTTGTTTTCCAAAGGTACCGTTCAAGTTTACCATCAACAAATCTAAACATATATGGTTCATCAAAGAAAAACATCGTGAGGTTCTTCTTGGCAAACCATGGTATGCACTGCATCTGATGGTGTTAGATAGACCAAGACCTGTAGTCCATAAACACTATATTTATTCGAATTAGTCCACTGCCAGCGGAGTGACAACTCCAACCATTAGCAAAACTTAAGTTTTCTTTCTTGAAACGAACAACACACTTCATGTGTTAAACATACCAGTCGTAGGTTTAACCAAATCCACCATATGGGCGTGTGATCGTACAGAGTACTCGACTACGACTCCACCCAGTTAGGTTCTGTTTCCTTGTTTTAACATTACAGATCATGGTGTTGTCCAACGAACATAGTTTGCAAATCTACCAATCTGAGGTTTTCTGATATACTGAATCATAAACAGAGAGCCATCATAAAACCAGTCATTTGACGCACTCAGGTTCTGTTTCTTTAGGAAGACATTACAAATCATGGAACACTCCAAGGATAGATGGTACTTGGATAGTCCGAACACCTACAGAACGAAATTATGGTTCCCTCTAGGTTTATTCTTCCAACCCAGTGACCAGAGCTTACGCTTGTCCCAAAGTTTAGTTTCTTTAGTCTGACAACGCACATCATAACCAAATAACTCTGTCTTTTTCATGACCTGACCAAGTTTTGGTTCCCCAAGTCCTGTAGAATGCCACATAACCACAAGCTTCTATCAGTTGCCAGCCTTGGTACCAAGCTATTGTTTGTTTTTTTAAGATCGGTTTGCATACCATCGGCGTCACCAACAATCCCAAGCATATAGCTCACACCAAGCATTTTCCAAGTGAGTTCCTTGATAAGAACACCAGCCTCGACAAAAGCTCAGGTTAAGCTTCTCTGTTCTTACTAAACATACCATCGATATTCCAAATAATTGATTCTTCTAATCATGTAATAATGCCAAGGACAGTTGCTATCGATATCATCTTCGATATATTGTTTCTGCCAGCTGTTGCAGAAACTCAGGTTCTGTTTACTTAGTTTGGTTAAACATACCATGAATACGTCATCCAATTTTTGTATATGTACCATTCGTTACGATGAAGTGATTCATGTTTAATGGCATTCCAACCATGATAACGACTTAAGTTTTGTTTCTTAGTGTGTGTAATCGCCATCATCTGTTCTCCAGCTCCAGTAGAAGAACTGCCAAGTGGGGTAGTTTCTGTACAACCCAAACATCTGCCCGCTCAGGCTGTCGTAGTAGACTTTCCAACCAAAAGACGTACTCAAGTTTCGTTTGAAGAACCGACACGCTACAACCATCTGTAATAGCTATAGAGCTTATGGGCAACTCCAAGGATATCCATAGTAAAGCTGGTGGTTGAATAGTTCTCTAACTGGAATGTCATAGTACATCCACCAACGATTCTTGCTAAGATTTCTCTTAGAGAACACTGGATTACAAATCATGAATCCAACCACAGAATCCACTTTCCATCTTTGATAAGATGCCAACTTTGACTTAAGTTCCGTTTTACTAGGCTAACGTTACAAATCACAGAACACTCCAACGAACGAAACAATCTTCATCTTCTTGCCAGTGGCGACTGGTTTTATGTAACGTTACATTATAGAGAATACCATGTGCCGGTTGCGAGATCCAGCCTCGACTTTGATTAAAGTTTCGATTGACCATTACACAGCGACAAATCATGGTACGGACCATACTATCGATTTCATATAAGTAACCATCTTTTTTAAAGAAAAGAAACATCCTCGACTCCTCCTTCGATCCAATGTGCCAGCCTTTGGATTCACTAAGGTTTCTCTTGGTTGTTAATACCTTGCAGATCACGGAACACTCCATGGATAGAGCTGCAATCCTGCGTCTGTGTGTTTGTAGATTTCGCCTACGTGGTTTGAATACACGCCAACGTAGTAAGCCCATCTCCTTGAGTTGCTAAGGTTTTGTTTTGTAGTCCAAACGACACAGATCATGGACATCTCCAGTTAAACTCTTCGGTTTTAATCTCTTGGTTGAATGGATTTGTGCATCTCCAAACTATAGTATATGGTATAGTTCCGCGTATTCCTTTAATCATCTGCCAGTGCAGGTAGCGACTCAGGTTCGTCTTTTTGGTTCTTGGGCAGCAAGTCACTTTGATATGTTCCACTGGAAGTAACTTGGAACTGGTGGATTTGGTTTTGTATCATAGATACACTGAGTCATGGAACTATAGAACCACCCGCGTGTTGGTGTTAAACTCTTTTTGGTTATCGTCGGCTTACACAGCACAGGCATACTCCAAGGAAGAGAAGTACCAACGAGTATCGGATCTATAGAGCGTTGTACCTTGCCTGTAGAATCCAGTAACCAACTCTTCGCTTGGATCTTCTGACCACTGAGCTGAAACATACTCCCAACCAAAGGACACGCTCAGGTTAGTTTTCATAAACTGAGAGCGACATATCATCTTAGTTGATCCACCGATATACCAAAGAAATATCGCTTGGCTGAAAAAATGAAAAGAATAACCATTGGTTCAAATTTGCCAGCCATGACTAAAGCTCAGGTTCTGCTTGATGACAACTGGACGGCTTCTCATGTGCAACCCCAAGAGACTCGATCAGATGTTATGACATTGTACAAACAAAATGGCGGCTTGGAAGTGTTTGCTATCGATGTAATATACCAACCTGCATACCAACTCATATTCTGCTTCAAACAACCAGCTCTACAAACCATTCTACCAGCAACTCCAGTTTCGGATTTTACTACCATCTTTTCCGTTGAAAAACCATGGCTTATCTATCTTCATGGTAAAGAATTCAATAACCGTCCACCGGCTATAGCTGCTCAAGTTCAGTTTTCTGAGTATTGGATTACAAATCATTGTGTGCTCCAATTATACCATATTCCTAGGGTGT
>Ga0315288_10008525_pt1 | contig 12935 bp, 10 predicted proteins | sample YL17G11_20_MG_FD_203454 | JGI IMG/M metagenome (GOLD analysis project Ga0315288, IMG submission 203454) | Sediment microbial communities from Yellowstone Lake, YNP, Wyoming, USA - YL17G11_20 | ecosystem: Environmental > Aquatic > Freshwater > Lake > Sediment | place: USA: Wyoming | collected...
TCTGTCGCCTGGCAGTTCCGGTGGTCACGACCGGGGCCGGGAACCCCGGGCCGTACCTGGGGCGGCTCAAGGAGTCCGGCACGCGAGTCATCCCCGTCGTGTCCTCGGTGAGCCTGGCTATTCGCTTGGCGCGGGCGGGCGCCGACGCCCTGGTGGCGGAGGGGTCGGAGTCCGGCGGCCACGTCGGCGACATCGCCACCCTGCCCCTGGTGCCCCAGGTGGTCGACGGCCTCGCCGCCGCCGGCACGCCCGTCCCGGTCATCGCCGCCGGGGGCATCGCCGACGGGCGCGGTCTGGCCGCGGCCCTGGCCCTCGGGGCCGAGGGCGCGCAGGTCGGGACGCGCTTTGTCTGCAGCGACGAGTGCGTCGCCCACCCGGCCTATAAGCAGGCCATTCTCCGGGCGGCCGACCGCTCGACCGCCGTGACCGGCCACTCGACGGGCCATCCGGTTCGGGCCATCCGAAACGTCATGACGCGCGAGTACGAGCGCCGCGAAGCCGCCGGCGCGCCCCGCGAGGAGTTGGAGACCTTCGGCGCCGGACGCTTCCGGGCGGCGGCCCTGGAGGGCGACACGACCCACGGCACGGTCATTGCCGGGTAAGTGAGCGGTCTGGTGAGGTCGGCCGAACCGGTGGCCGTCATCATCGAGCGGATGGTGGGCGAGGCCGAGGTCATCCTGGAACGGTTAGGGGAAAGGGATCGGCTCGAAACCCGCTAGGGCCGGCGCACCCGGCCTCGCCTCTCCTAGACCTCTCGACTCGCGGCCTGCCTGCCCAGGATGATGCCGATGGCGCTGAACCAGTGCTTGGCCTCCGCCCGGAAGGCTTCTAGGTCGGACCCGATTCTCTGCACCCGCTGGTCCAGGTTCGCAAACATCACTCGCATGGTCTCGTGGTCGGCGCGCATGGCCTCGTGGTCGGCCCGGTTGGCTTGAAACTCGGCGCGCATGGCCTCGTGGTCGGCCCGGTTGGCTTGAAACTCGGCGCGCATGGCCTCGTGGTCGGCCCGATTGGCTTGAAACTCGGCGCGCATGGCCTCGTGGTCGACCCGGTTCGCGGCAAGCTCGGCCATGATGATCTCGTGCTGGCCCCGATTGGCTGCCAGTTCGGCCATGATGGCCTCATGCCGGCTGCGGCCGGCCATCAACTCGTCCATCATCGCCTTGTGCTGGGTCTCGTTCACGGCGAACTGAGCCATCATCGCCTCGTGCCGGGTCCGGTCAGCCTCATGCTCGGCCCGGCTGGCGGCCAGCTCCGACAGGATCTGGGCCAGTTGCGCCTGCTCCGACACGGCCACTCCTCCAGGGATGGGAGCCCCTGCGGCTCCGGCTTCTCGGGAAAGGTCACGATGGGTGGGGCCGTCTAGTTCAACGAGGGGGAAAGGTTCCCTGCCGAACAGGGACCGAAAACCTGGCATTTTCTGGGGGCGCGGCGCCGGACGCCGGCCCCGACAACGGTCAGGGAGCGACGGCCTCCACTTGGGTGGTATTCCTGAAGGTCGCGAGAGTCAACCGCACGACCTCGACGTGCTCAACCTCGTGCTCCACGAAGCGCCGCAGCATCTTGCGGGCCGTCCAATCCTCGGCCGGTTCGGCCGCCGGGAAGACGCCCTCCCGCAGTTCGGCCGGCAGGTTCGCCAGAGCCTCCACCGAGCGGGACATGGTCCAGTCAAGCAGGCTCAAGGTGTCCTTGGGCCCGGGCCACGGCAGGGCCTCACGGGTGCGGTCATCGCCCAGGACCCGCGAGAGGTAGAAGGCGTGGCACTGGGCCACGTGGATGAGGTTCTTCCGGATGGTGCGCTTGCGGGCGGGGGGCGACCAGTCGAGGGTCTCGGCCGGCAGACCGGCGACAAGGTCCAGGAGGTCCTTCCTGGCGTAGCCGAGGCGCCGGATAGCCCGAGCGATGTCCTCGTCCGTGACCGGCTCAAGGTCGGGGCCGAAGAAGCCGACCGCGCTGCCCGACTTGCCGAACCCCGGGACCTCCTCCATCTCGACGACCTCGGCCCGGATGTCGCCGGGCGCGACCGCGGCCTGGCTCACCGCCTGGCCCGGCTTGGGCCCAGCCGCCTGGGGTTCATCGTGAGCCGCCAGCCACAAGAAGAACCGGGATATCGCCTGCGGGGCCTTGGTGATGGCCTCGCTCTGCTTCGACGCCCGCCAGATGCAGCCAACCTCGTCCAGGGCGTGGCCCATCCAGGGGCCGCCCGGGGCGCCGTCAAGGTATACCCGCTGCTCCACGCTATCCGACCTTCCTAAGGATCTGGCCTCTCGTCCCGGCGTTCAGGAGGAAGACGACGACGAGACTGAGAGCCATTTCGGGAACCAGATACGTAGAATTATACACCAGCGAATAGACCCACGGGTCAACCCCGGGTGGGGCGTAGGCGGCGAAGAAGACGACGCCGGAGACGACGTGGCTGGCGAGCCTCCCGGCTATCGCCACGACCACGGCCACGTAGGGCTGCCGCCCCAGGAAACCGGCTAGGCCCAAGAGGCCGAAGGCCAGCGGGTAGTCCAGGACTAGCTGCGCCCAGTGGACGACCATCGGGTCGATGAGCAATTGGATGAAGCCGTAGACGACGCCGGCCATGACCCCGACCCTCGGCCCCCGGCGCAGGGCCAGCACCAGGAGGGGCACCATGCTCGCCGGAGTCACCGAACCTCCCTGCGGCGCGCGGTAGACGACGACGAGAGACAGCACGGTTGCCAGCGCCACCAGCACCGCCGCCTCCACGAGGGCGTGAACGGTGATGCCTTTCCTCACTCCTGCCTCCATGACCGCCATCTCCTCTTCCCCTTGCTTCCCTCGGCCCGGCACGCTTACGCCGCCGGCCCTCCGCCCCAGAAAAACGGACGGCGCACGGGGCCCCGGGGCCACGTGCGCCAAGCAAGCTTCAGCCGCTCTCCCTACGCAGGGATTACCCTGGTCAGGTTCGTCGGGTCAGGTGCTTGGCGCCCTTTCTCAGCCCCGCGACGAGGGGCTCCCCGTTGTAGGACCATTATAGCTTCCGGCTTCCGCCAGCGGCAAGCGGAAACGCTCGACCCTCCCCCGGGCCCCAAAGGAAAGCTTCCGCCTGGGCAAGAATAGCCCTCGGCGGGAGGAGTTGCGAGACCATGACGCCCAATCCCCCGAACGGCGCCGAAACCGTCCTGCGCGCCGAGAACCTCACCAAACGGTACGGCGACCTCCTCGCCGTGGACCGGCTGTCTTTGGAAGCGCGGGGCGGCGAGATCCTCGGTTTCCTCGGCCCGAACGGGGCCGGCAAGACGACCGCCATCGGCATGATGTGCGGTCTTCTCCGCCCAGACGCCGGCGAGACCTTCGTCCGGGGGCGCCCGGTGCGCGGCGGTGACCCGGAGGCTTTGGCCCGCGTGGGCCTGGCCCCCCAGAGTGTCATCCTCTGGCCCAAGCTCACCTGCCTTGAACAACTCGAGTTCGTCGGGGAGATGTACGGGATGCCCCGCCCCGACGCCCGCCGGCGCGGCCGGGAACTCCTGGAGACCGTGGGCCTGGCCGAGAAGACGAACAAGCTGGCCCGCACCCTTTCCGGAGGCATGCAGCGCCGCCTGAACCTGGTCCTGGCCCTTGTCCACGACCCCGAGATAGTCATTCTCGACGAGCCGGAGGCCGGGCTCGACCCCCAGGGACGGGTCCTGGTCCGCGACTACATCCGCTCGCTCGCCCGGGAGAGAGGCAAGACGGTCATCCTGACCACGCACAACATGGACGAGGCCGACCGCCTGGCCGACCGGGTGGCCATCATCGACCGCGGGCGGCTGCTGACCCTCGACACGCCGGAGGAACTCAAACACCGCGTGGGCGAGGGCGACGTGCTGGAGATAGAGGTCTCGGACGCCCCCGGCGAGGCGCCCGGCCCGGGCGGAGGCGCCGGTCACCCCGTCCTGCGGACCCTTGAGGAGTTGGCGCGGGCCCGGAGTGGCGTTGGCGCGGCCGGCGCGACCGGGGCGGCCAGGGCCGCCGCCGTCTCGCGGGTGGGCCACATCATCACCCTGCGCGCCCGCGACGCCGTCAACCTCGTCGCCGCCGCTCTCGACGCCCTGCGTTCCGCCGGGTTTCGGCCGGGCGCCGTCCACTTGCGGGAGACCACGCTCGAGGACGTCTTCATCGCCTTCACCGGGAGGTCGCTGCGCGAATGAGCCCCGTCAGGCTCCTTTCCATCTTCCGCAAGACCCTCCGCGAGCAGTCGCGGGACCTCTGGCTCCTCGCCCTCTCCCTGGTGGCGGCGCCTTTCTTCGTCGTCCTCTACTGGCTTCTCTTCGTCGGAGGGTCCACCGCCTACGGCGTGCTCGTCCTCAACGCCGACCGCGGCGCCGCGTTGGCCGACGGGACCGTGTTCTCGGCCGGCGCCGAACTCGTGGCCGGACTGGAGAAGGTGACCTACGCCAGCGGTAGCCCGCTTCTCCGTGTCCGCCGGGCCTCCGACCTGGAGTCCGCCAAGGCCACCCTCGCCAACCGCGACGCCGCGCTCCTCCTGGTCCTGCCGGAGGACTTCTCCGAAGGTATCCTGGTCGCGCGGACCCGCGCCACACCGCCCGGCTCGCCCGCGCCGGACCCGCCGGCGGCCCCCACCGTCACCTTCATCGGGGACCTGACCAGCGCGGCCTACGCCGTCAGCTCCGTCCTCACCCTGGCCACGCTCGACGAGTACCTGCGGGCGGCCACCGGCCAGACCCGTCCCGTCGAACTGGCTGAGGAGCCGCTCGGCGCCTCCGGGGTCCGGACCGAGTTCGAGACCTACGTGCCCGGGCTCCTCATCCTGTCGGTCACCCTGCTCATCTTCCTGGCGGCCATGACCGTGGCCCGCGAGGTCGAGACGGGCGCGGTGCGGCGGCTCCGGGTGACCCCAATGACCTCGTTCGACCTCCTGGCCGGTATCAGCCTGAACCAGGTCCTGGTGGGGGTCACGGCCGTCCTTCTCACCTTCGGCACGGCCTACCTTTTCGGCTTCCGGAGCCAGGGGCCGCTCTGGGTAGCCGTCCTGGTGGGCGCGGTGACGACCCTCTCCGTCGTCGGCCTCGGCCTCGTCGTGGCCGCCTTCTCCCGGGGCGTGACGGACGCGTTTGTCATCGGTAATTTCCCCCTTATTTTCTTGATGTTTTTCTCGGGGGCCATTTACCCGCTCCCGCGGACCGCCCTCTTCACCCTGGGCGGACACGCTGTCGCTATCTACGACTTCATCCCGGCCACGCACGCCGTGGTCGCCCTGAACAAGGTCCTGACCCTCGGGGCGGGCCTCGGCCAGGTGGCCTACGAACTCATCGCCCTGGTCGTCCTGTCGGCCGTCTACTTCGCCGCCGGGGTCTGGCTGTTCCAGAGGCGGCACCTGCGGAGGAGGTAGATGACCTACTGGCCGGCGCCGTCGCGGGGCAACCTCTGGCTCGGGCTCACGGCCGGGGTCCTCCTCGCTCTGGGCGCCTACTGCCTCTGGCTCGGGCGGGCCACCGCGACCCCGTTCGTCTCGATGATTGGCCTGCTTCCGCTCGGGGCCGCCTCATTGTTCTCCCCTACGTGTTCTGGTTCTCCAGCCTGCGTTACGAGCTCGCCGACGGCGAACTCGTCCTCCGCCGCGGACCGTACCGGTACCGCGTCCGCCTGGCGGACATCACAAGCGTCGACCGACGCGACCTCGCCTTCGCCTTCCTCTCCGGCATGAGGCTGCCCGGGCTCGCCCTCAAGGGTGTCACCATCGTGAGAACGCGCCGCAAGAAGTACGGGCTCACTCCGGCCGACGAGGAAGGCTTCCTGGCGGACCTCAAGAGCCGGCTCGGCTAGGGGTAGGCCGACCGGGCAGGAGCGCGAGAAGGCCGGGAAGCGCCGCGATCACGAAGAGGACGGCCGTCGCGGCCGTCATGGCCGCCGCCCCGCCAGGTCCGTTCTCCCTCCCGAGCCATCCCAGGACCAGACGCGGCAACGTCAGCGTGGCGACGAGATGGCCGGCCATGCGCCCGAGGGACTTGAGGCTGGTGGTACTGAGAACGACCTGCTCCAGGAGGAGGCCGATCGCCCCCACGGACTGGCCCGGGGCGCCGGCGTCCACGGCCTCGGCCCCGCGAACCCCGTCCTCCAGCGCGCTCTTTGAGCCGCGGCGGTCCGGGTCGCTCAGGGGGCTACCGGAGACCAGTCCCGCCTGGCCGAAGGCCAGGGCCAGGAGGATGGCGGCGAAGAGCCCCGGCGGTCCCGCCGCCCCGGTTTCTCCGAGCAGGACCAGCCCCCCCGTAAGGAGAGCGGCCGGGGCCCCGAGGAGGAGAGCGGAGGCGGTCCGGCCCTGTCGCAGCCGGGAGGCGCCGGCCGGACCGGCCAGCCAGGTCAGGGACATGGCCTGGCCGACCTGACCGAGACCGACCAGCATCTCGCCCAGGCTGAGGAGCCAGGCGAAGGCCGTATAGGCCAAGGGCAAGCCGAACACCCCCGGGAGGAGGACTCCCGCCAGGGTCGGCGACGCGCCCACCGCCTCGCGCACCAGTGGGTACGCCAGCCCGAGCCCGATGCAGATGACGACCCTCGCCCAAGTCAGCCCGTTGGTGAGGGCCAGACCGACGTCGCGGGCAACCACCGCCCCCACCGGGCCCTTGAGCCAGAGCGGAGCCCAGACCCGCTGCCCCGCCCAGCGATCGCGCGGGGGAACGCGGGAGGCCAGCCGCCGGTACACGGGGCCGAGCCACAGGATCGCCGCCAGGAGGCCCAGGCCGGTCGCACCGGCGGCGACCAGCCCCGCGGCCGGGGTAAGGAAGGCCGGCCCGGCCCACCCGCGGAGCACCAGGGCGGTCGCCACCGTCAACGGCAGAAGGGCCAGGGGGAGCGACAGCAGCCGGCCGAGCGCCGGGTGCCGCCGTTCGACGGCGGCGAGCGTCAGGGAGACAAGGACTCCGGCCAGGGTGGCGGCGGACAGGGCGGAGACGGCGCCCGCCAGAGCTACGGTAAAGGCCGCTGCGGCCGCGCCCGCGGCGCATCCGGCGCCCGGACCCGCCCCTCCTTCCCGACTCACGCACAGCCACGCCAAGACCACCCCAAATGGACCCGCGAGTCGGCCGAGTCCGAAAAGCGTCTCGCGCACGCGCGTCCAGAGCAGGCGCCGCGAGCTCATGGGAGAGGAAAGCAGAGCGGGTAGGGACCGGTCCAGAAAGAGGGCCCGCGAGGCCAGGGGCGCCGAGGCGGCGAGGCCCCCCAGAAGACACAAATTGAGCGCGGCCCAGACTGGGCCGCCGGTCGCGGGCGCCGCCGCTCCACCCGGCGTGGCGGACAGGAGCCAGAGCGTGGCCCGGCCGCCCAACCGCGGCTCCAGGGCCACGACGAGCGCGCCCGAAAGGAGCAGGTTCGAGACGAAACCGAGGACGGCCGGCAGGTCCGGGCGAAGCCAGCGCCTCATGCGGAGTTCGACCGCCTTCCGCCGGCGGCCCCGCCGATGACCGCGAAGAACACTCCCTCGGCGTCGGCGGGCGGCAGGCCGAATGCTCCGGCCATTTCCTCAAGCCGTCCTTCGGCCGCCACGGCGCCCCGGTGCATGATCACCAGCCGCGTGCAGGCGTCAACCACGAGGCTCAGGCTGTGACTGGACAGGAGGACTCCGCGACCCGAGGCCCGCGTGTCATTAAGCCACCTCTTGAAACCCTGCTGAGCCTCGGGGTCGAGGCCGGAAGTCGGTTCGTCCATCACCAGGAGCCTCGGATCGTGGACCGTCGCGGCCACGATGAGGAGTTTGCGGCGCGTGCCGGTGGAGTACGTTCCGGCAGGCCGGTCGAGCGTCTCGCCCGCGAGGTCGAGACGACCGGCCAGTTCGGCCGCCCGGTGTCGGGCGAGGGGGAGCGGCACGGAGTAGAGCCTGGCAACGAAGTCGAGGTACTCCCGTCCGGTCAGGCGCGCGTAAACGGGAAAGGCGTCGGGTACCACGCCCACCTCCCGGCGGGCGGCCATTCCCTCCCCCTCACCGTCCCACAGCCCGTGCCCGGATACCGTGACCCAGCCCCGGTCCGGGCGCAGCACGCCCGTGAGCATCCGCAGGGTGGTCGTCTTCCCTGCCCCGTTGAGCCCGACAAGGCCGACAACCTCCCCCGGCCGGACCTCCAGGCTTACTCCGGCGACGGCCCTCACCTCCCCGTAGGAGAGGTGAAGGTCCAGGCCGACGAGTCCTCCCGGAAGGGATGCCGCTGGAGGGAGTGGCGGCGCGGGAAGCGTCGAGGTACCGCAGCGCAAAGCCGAGGTACGGGTCGTCGAGCGGCTCTAAGTCGGGCTCGAACGTGGCCTCCGTGTCGCCTGCGGCGGCCGGGACATCGAGCGTGACCTCTCCCGCCACGGCCACTGGGCCAGACATCTCACCAACTTCGGCCCGGCGCGCCCAGTCCAGTTCAGCCAACAGCGCCCCGGGCGCAAGGGCCAGGGCTGCCTCGCGCGAGACCGCCTTGAAGCCCACTCCCGGCAGATCCGGCGAATGGACAAGGCACCAACCGTCCCCGGCGCCGATTTCGAGGTAGAGGCGGTGCACGGCCGGGATCGGTCGGGATTCAGCGCCCACTTGAGACCGCGGCCGCATCACACCGAGCCAGGAACTCGCTCAGGCGCGCGCGTCCTTCCTCGCTCTCGAAGACCCCGTGGTCGCTGTCCACGGTGACAACCTCGCCGTCCGGGAGTCCGGCCCGGTAGATGTCGACCCACTCGTCCGGGAGGCGCGTTCCCCGGCTCGCCCGGAGGACGAGGACGGGGCACGTCAGTCGGCCAAGGTCCGCCCGGAAATCGATGTCGGCGGATTCCTCCTGCACTCGGAGCGCCGCAGCCGAGCTGAAGCTGAGGCCCACCCGTCCGACGGGGAGGAGACGGTAGTAGATGGCCCGGTACCTCGGACGGTCGAAGACGTCCCTGGTCACCCCGAACTCGCGGTGGTCCCACTCAAAGGCGTCGTCCCAATCCGTGAAGCTCTCCGGCGCCCGGCGCCAGACGTCTTCGCCTGGGATACGGCGACAGCGGGCGGGCGAGTCTCCGAGGGCGAGACCTCGTAGGGAACCGCCGGGGCCACGGCCGCCGAGGACATCCAGGGCGTACCGGACAGACTGCGGGACCCCCATCGATTGGCCGAGCACAACGTGCCCGTTCCCGGCCATCCCCAGCCCCGCCACGGCCGACGCGGCGTGGATGTCCGCCACGATCCGGACGGCGGCGCCTCGCTCGCCCCGCGCCCGCGCAGGCTCACGGCCAAGCAGCGGCGCGGTCTTCCCCCCAGGTCTCCCGAGGCCATGGCCAGGCCAAGCTCCCGGACGGACTCGGCCGGACCCAGGGCGCCGGGAACGCATAGGACGGGGTGACCCTGTTCTGGAACGGGAATCGCGGGCGCCCATTCCAGGACCTCAATCCTCACCCCGGACGCCGTGGCCCACAGCCGATTGGTCATTAGGCGCACTGAAGGCGAAGTTCAAGTAGGGTAACCCGTTCGGCGAGCTTGTCCACGCTGACCCGCAATTCGTCTAGCCGCTGGTTCAAGCCCTGAATGCCGTCGCCCAAGACCTTAGCGTCATGAGCGAACTGCTCGAAGAGAATCGCGAGTTTGGTCAGCCACTTGTTTGTTTCCTCGTGGTCGATGCGGTTCTGGGCGAACTCCTTCCGGAATTCCTCGTGCGTCGCCCGGAACTCCTCGTGGTCCGCCCGGTTCTGGGCGAACTCCTTCCGGAACTCCTCGTGCGTCGCCCGGAACTCCTCGTGGTCCGCCCGGTTCTGGGCGAACTCCTTCGTGATCTCGCCTGCCATCACAAACGCCTCCGGCATTCGGAGCCCTGCGGCTCCGGTTCTTCGGGTGAGGGTGGACCCAGCCATTCCTCCTCCCGTGACCTGGTTCCTGCCGCGCCCGGCGCAGTCGCTTTCGACACGCTTGCCCGGCGGACGGGAAACGCCCCATCAGTCTCCCGCCACTCGGAACAGAGCCTCCACCGCCGCCTTCATCTGGTGGTCCTTGTAGCCCGGCAGATGGATGGCCTGCCCCGGACACTCGCCGGCGCAGGTCCCGCAACCGCGGCACTGGACCGGGTTGATCTCGGCCACGGCCCGCTCGTTGATGAACGGGACCTTGAACGGACAGACCCGCACGCAGGTCAGGCAGGCCGCGCACTTCTCGGCGTCCACCGTGGCCACGATGCCTCCGGCCATGAGAAATTCCTTGGCCAGGATGGTCCCCGCTCGGGCCGCCGCTCCCTCCGCCTGGAGGAGACTCTCGGAGATGGTCTTCGGGGCATGGGCCCCGCCACAGAGGAAGATGCCCTGCGAGGTAAGGTCCATCGGGGCCAGCTTGGCGTGGGTCTCCATGAAGAAACCGTCCTCGTTCAGGGTCACCTTGAGCCGGTTGGCCAGGGTCGCCGCCCCGGCCGACGGCACGGCCCCCGTCGAGAGGACGACCAGGTCCACCGGCAGGAGTAGGTTCGCCGTGAGGTCGCTGTCGGCCACGGCCACCAGCGGCCGTCCGTCAGCCGCCTCGGTGAGCTTCGGGGCCTTCCCGTCCTCGCGCCGCACAAAGACGACACCCTTCTCCCTGGCCTCGCGGTAGCCGTCCTCGCGGAAGCCGTAGGTGCGGACATCCCGGTGCAGCACGTAGACCTCGGTCGCCGGGCTTACGCTCTTGATGAGGAGGGCGTTCTTGACCGCCTGTGAGCAGCAGGTGCGGGAGCAGTAGTTCTCCGGCCGGTCCTCGCCCCGCGAGCCCGCGCACTGCACGAAGGCCACGCGCCCGAGGCCGGCCAGCCAGTCGGGCCCTTCCTCGACCAAGCGCCGTTCGAAGTCGAGCCTGGAGAGGACGGCCGGGTTCTTGCCGTAGAGAGGATAAGGGTCAGGGTTAGGGCGGTACTCCTGGTGCCCGGTGGCCACGACGATGGCGCCGTGCTCGACGGTCTCTGGGGCCGCGTCGCTCGCCCCAGCCGAGCCCGCCCCGGCCCCGCCGCCCTCCACCGGCGCCACCACCGACGTGAAGTGCCCGGCGTGGCCGCTGAAGTCAGTGAGTTCACGCTTGGTGAGCACGGTGATGAGCGGGTTTGACTCCACCCGCCGCGCCAGGTTCTCAAGCAGAGCCTGGACGTCACTCACTTCGAGCGTCGAGTGCAGGCGCCTCAGGTTGCCGCCCAGCTCCGCCTCGCGCTCCACGATGGTCACCGGGAACCCGGCGCCGGCCAGGGAGACGGCCGCGGCCATGCCGGCCACTCCGCCTCCGACGACCAAGGCCCGGTTGACCACCGGGACCGGGAACATCGTCAAGGGTTCGAGCAGGCGGGTCTTCGCCGTGGCCATGGCCACGAGTTCGATGGCCTTGATCGTGGCGATGCGCGGCGAGGCCTTATGGACCCACGAGCACTCCTCGCGGATGTTGACCATGTGGAAGAGGAACTGGTTCAACCCCACGTCGCGGAGCATCTCCCGGAAGAGCGGGCCGTGGGTCCGCACCGTGCAGGAGGCGACCACGGCGCGATTGAGGCCATGCTCCTTGAGAAGGTTCTGCATGTCGATGATGCTGTCCTGGGAGCAGGCGAAGAGGTACTCCTTGGCGCAGGCGACCCCGGGGAACTTGGCCGCCGCCCGGACGACCGCCCCCACGTCAACCACCGAGGAGATGTTGATGCCGCAGCGGCAGACGAAGACGCCGACCCGCGGCTCTTCCCCCGAGATGTCGCGCTCGGGTGGGAAGGTCTTCGCGCGGGCCAAGGTCCCGCGGGCCAAAGCGAGGAGCGTGCCGACCGCGCCGGCGGCCGCGCTCCCGCTCATGACCGTCTCCGGGATGTCCTTGGGACCCTGGAAGGCGCCGGCCGCGAAAACCCCGGCCCGGGTCGTGGCGCAGGGGTCCATGCCGTTCAGGGCATTCTCCCTGGCCGGCGGCTCCACACCGGGGGCCGCCATGCGACTCTCTCCGAGGTTCTCCGCGTAGCCGTGCGGCCCGAGCTCGATGCCGGCCGCCTTGGCCAATTCCGCCGCGGCCGCTGGAGGCCGCAGCCCGGTCGCCAGGACCACCAAGTCGAACTCCTCCTCCCGGACCTTCCGGTCGGGGCCGGTCCAAGCGAGGCGGAGGTTCCGCGTCGCGGGGTCCTCGCGGACCGCCGAAATCATGGACCGGCGAAACTCGACGTCGTACTGCTTCTTGGCCGACTCCACGTACCTATCGAAGCCCTTGCCGTAGGAGCGGAGGTCGATGTAGAAGACCGTCGCCCGGATGTCCGGGTCGTGCTCCGTGGCGATGATGGCTTGCTTGGTGGAGAACATGCAGCAGACGGCGGAGCAGTAGGGCTCGCAGCCGCTGCCGTTCACGTCCCGCGAGCCCACGCACTGGATGAAGGCGATGCGCAGGGGATGGCTGCCGTCGCTCGGGCGTTCGACCACGCCGGCCCACGGTCCGGTGGAACTGAGCATGCGCTCAAACTCCAGGGCCGTGACGACGTTGGGAAAGACCCCGTAGCCGTACTCGGCGGCGCCCGATTTCGGGTCGAACGTCGTGTACCCGGGGGCCAGGACGACCGCCCCGACCTTGACCTCGATGAGACTGTCCTCCTGGTCGAACCGGATGGCCTTGGCCTCGCAGAACCTCTCGCAGATCTTGCACTTCCCGGTCTTGAAGAAAATGCAGTTGGCCCTGTCCAAGACCGGCTTGTTCGGGACGGCTTGAGGAAACTGTCTATAGATGGCCCGGCGCCGGTCGAGTCCGGCGTTGAACGTGTTGGGTACGGACACCGGGCAAGCCCGCTCACAGTCACCACAGGCGGTACACTCCGCCTGATCCACGTACCGCGCGTCCTTCCGGACGACGGCGGTGAAGTCACCGGCTCTACCCTTGAGTTCGACCAGGGTAGACACCGTGTGAACCGTTACGTTGGGGTGGCCGTACACGTCGGTCATCTTCGGACCGAGCAAGCACATGGAGCATTCGTTGGTGGGAAAGGTTTTATCGAGTTGGGCCATGT
>Ga0315288_10008528_pt1 | contig 12933 bp, 18 predicted proteins | sample YL17G11_20_MG_FD_203454 | JGI IMG/M metagenome (GOLD analysis project Ga0315288, IMG submission 203454) | Sediment microbial communities from Yellowstone Lake, YNP, Wyoming, USA - YL17G11_20 | ecosystem: Environmental > Aquatic > Freshwater > Lake > Sediment | place: USA: Wyoming | collected...
TTTTACGATGCGCCCTGGCTCCCGAATTTAAAGAGGCTCAACGCAGTTGCGAATTTTGGTTTTTCTCTCTGGCGGGCTGAGCACAAAATACTTGTTCACTGCGCTCAGGGAATGAATCGGAGTTCTTTGGTGAACGGGGCGATCCTCAACCTTCTCGGGTTCCCAGGGAAGGAGGCCGTCGGGCTCATCACGACGGCCCGCCCCGGCGCTCTATTCAATCCCATCTTCCGGATCTACCTTCTTGGCCTTCCCTAACTCCCTTTCAATATTTGCCATCTGCCACCCGTAACACTCCGGGGAATAGCCGTGTGTTTCCTCGTCGTTGTCCAGTGGCTCCTTAAGCCCGTACAGGGTTTTGCAAACACAACAAACCTGCCTCATCTTAATTTCTCCTTCCTGTTTCAGGCACCTTAGGAGTCGGCCGTTGATCGACTCCCCCATTTATTTTCTTGCCAAAATAAACATTGGTTTAGCCTGGTATCCCGCTTGATCCTTATGGGCAATTCCAGAAGTCATCAATAGCCAGCCCTGGGTTAATAGCTGGTTTGCTTCTTCGTCCGACCACACAATCTTAACCTCTTTTAGGCTTCGATCTGTTTCGATAGTAACCTTTGTTTTGTTCATTCTTTTTCTCCTTCCTGTTTCAGGCACCTTAGGAGTCAGCCGTTGATCGACTCCCCCTCAATATCGATCCCCCCGGGCCAGACGTTGAGGTAATCCTCGGCCCAGCCTCGGGACCCTTCCGAACGGCTTTTATTTTTATTATCTTTTTGAAACAACCCTCGCCGAATCAATCGCTTCATAAATTTCCATCCCGTGTAAAACATAAAGCAGGGCAACCCTAAGCTTTCTTTCGTTCATGTCTTCGATGATCGGCTGGAGGTCCTTCTTTGCCTTCAGCCGATCGAGCTCCGAAAGGTAGTGTATTGCCGGCATACCCTCACCTCCCCTTAATAAAGTTTCCAAGCCCACACAATGGCAATTAAAACAATGATCCTTCCAAGGGCTATTTTTGGATCGATTGCGAAGACGTATAAGATGTCACCCAACATCATCACCGCAACGGAGGTCTTGACTAATTTTCTAAACATTCTTTATCTCCTTTCTCTTTTCTAAAAGCAAACCACGTGCCAAATTTTCCTGTCAACCGACAGGCTGTTTCAGTCATCTCACGTAAAGCACGTGTCCTTTTTTGGTATATCCCGTTCAAAAAAGAACGACCAAAATGAACATCTAATTTGATCGCATCGATAAACTTCAACCCCAGCTTTCGTCATCTTACAGCATCCAGGACAATCAATCTTCTCACTCATCATATCACCACCCCTCTAAAAAAAACACTAAATCTAATCTCCCTTTCTTACTGGAGAGGGGAAAGGGAGATTAGATTGAACGATGCTCCGGTACCTTCAAGACGGCCTATAATGAAGCACTGCTTCAAAGGGCATGACAGCGCGCCTTCCCGTAAAAATTTGACGCTGCGGGCTGGCGTGACCTTTGTCCTGTGCCACCAAAAAGGATAGCGGCCGTCAGGACTTGACATTCTTTTTTTTGTGGAGTAGTATACGTTTGTTTAGTGGGAGGTGTTTATGGAAGGTCAAATTCAATTAATCAAAATGGACCTGATTGATCGTCCCGTCAAGATCGCTCGCGAGCTCATAGATCCCGAGAAGGTTCGGGAGCTCGCCGAATCGATTAGGGAGGTTGGTCTTTTAGAGCCCGTTATTTTGGCATCGCGCAACGGCCGCTTTGAAATGGTCGCCGGCGATCGCCGGTATCTTGCTCATAAACTTCTCAACCTCAAAGTGATCAAGGCGATCGTCAAGGAGCTCGACGATCGTGAGGTCGTTGTTATTCGTGGCATCGAGAACCTTCAGCGCGTTGACCTGACCCCCTCCGAGGAAGCCAGGTATTATTTATTGCTCAAAGAAGAGGGTGGGTTAAGCACAAAAGATATTTGCAAAAAGACCGGTAAGGCCCCAATGACCGTGGCCAGGTATCTTAATTTTGCGAGGTGTTCAGAAGATGTCAGGAGGGCGGTAGACCGGAAGGACATTTCATTGAACGTTTTAGAGATCCTCCAGGAGATAGACGATCCCGAAGCCTTTCATTACCATTTTACGATGGCTGCTTCGAACGGTATAACCGCGCCGGTCGCCAGGATATGGGTTGACGATTATTTAAAAACCAAAGCAGGCACTTTTTATGACGGGGACGGGGGCGTCCCTTCTTCCAATATTAGTGTTGAAGCAAAGCCGATTTTCATTACGTGTGAAGTCTGCCATAGTGCGGTAGAGATTCACAAAGTGCGAAACCTTGTGACGTGTCCCGACTGTATGAAAAAAGTGAGACATATATAACATGTCCAATCCCGCATGGGAAAAGAAAGCAACCGATGAGCCGATATATGAGGGTCCCAGGGCTCAAGACCTGGCGGACCTTTACGATTATGACCAAGAAACGATTTCAAAAATTCAAACAATCTTTGACGCCATGAATTGGCCCCAATTAATTGTCTTTGAGTACTCGGGCGCCAGTCGGGTTGTGGCTCCCTTCGTTGTTGGGGTAAGTTCTGAGGGAAACCCCCTCATGCGTGGTTATCAATTAGAAGGAGTTTCAAGAAGCGGTAAGGGTGAGGGCTGGAGAATGTTCCAGATCAAAAAAATGGAAAGGGTTGAAAACCATCAAGACTTTTTCGATGCAGAAGATTTTGACTTCGATCAAAACTATCCTTGGACCTACGAAGTCTTCAAAATGCTTCAAAAAGGTATCCCCGCTGAAAGACCAGCATTTGTTTCTGGCGTAGAAGAACCCGTTGAAATTGAGGTTTATCCAGAAGAGGAAATACCGGTTTCGAGCATTGAAGAGCTTCTTGACGACATAAATAACGCAGGAGACATTCCAGAGAAAGATGAGGTAACGCTTGAATGGTTGCAGAAGTACGGTTCAAAAACCACCCAAACTATTGGGGGTCCATCAACCGACATTGAGCATGAGGCTTACAGCGTTGATCTTGACGGCATTACGCTTTATTACGATGATCTAAATGACGCGGCAGTAACCATAACAAGGGAAATGATTGCAGGCGCTCCATTACCAAAAACTTTAAGGGAGCAAATACTTGGCATTCAGATAGTTCCGGAAGACGCACGCGGTGGTTCGGACGTAGTTGCAATGAGTGACAACGGGATTGTGACGATATTTGGAGACCGTCAAGTTGACTCGGGTGTTATTGCTCATGAAGCAGCTCACTATTTTGCTGTTAATACATGGGGGGATTCCCAGCCACCCGAAGACTCCGATTACTCAAGGGCAATAAATAGTGGGGAGCCTGCGGTTAGCGCCTATTCCGCAAGGAACAGAGGCGAAGACTTTGCCGAAGCGGTAAGAATGTTTGTCGTAGACCCCGGGAAATTAAAAGAAGTTGCCCCCCGTCGATATCAAGTAATTAAGCGGTTGATGGAAGACCAAAAGTATAGTGGATAATGATAGGTTTGTAATAATTTATGGCTTATTCAATAATACGTTACGAAGGAGGGGGTATTTAAAATGTCACGATCAGCCGAGATTATGATTCATAGGCAATATGCTATTTGGGTAAGGGAGAGGATGGCAGCGAGGACTGCGGCATTGAAGGATCTTGAAGTGCGGTTTAAGAACGATTTGTTTAAACTTCGAGGCGATCACAGCTTGCGGGTTCAAGCTCAGTACCATCAGTGGGCTGTTGACAAGACTGAGCTTGAAGATAGGGAGAGAGCTGAAATCGACGCCGAACGAGCCAGATAAATGATGTCCTATTCAATTAAGAAGCACGAAGTCGATCGACTTCTAAACGTCCTCGTTCCTTTGGGCTGGACGCTCGTCGAAGAGCGTTATGAAGACTGGGGTATCACCCTCGTGATCCAAAAAGAACTTTCCAAAGAGCTTTTAAAAGCTTTCGGTGGACTCGAGTCGATGTCTTCCCCTCAGTGATATTTTTTTTGTTTCCCTGTTACAAAATATAATTCCCACCGCAACGAGTCTTGACCCACGCCGAACGTAAGGCACTGCGACGGGTGGCAAGAGTCCCCCACTCCCCATGAAGGGGGGAGTGGGGGACTCTTGCCACCCGTAGACCGAGTTCTGATAACGTTTCCAATAGCACAGAATACCAAACTCGTGGCGGTGGGCTTCAAGCCCATCTTCAATGGTTGCTATACCGATCAATTTTTTGGTTTGTTTTTGTTTAGGGTTTGGCGCGGTTAGTCTGCGACGTAGAGCTCGTCAAGCTGATCCTGGATTGCTTGCCACTCAGGGAAAATCTCCGCGGCCTGGTCGAAGGCCCTTGCGGGAAACGTCCTCATCCATTCTATCCCGATCGATTCTCCGAATCTTGCCACGTCTTTAATAGCGGGAGCTCCGCCCGTTGCTCTTTCATGGTTGCCTATATAGTCCGCGAGCGCGTCGATCGTAGAGCTCGGTGTATCCGGAGGCATTAAATAAATCTCCCTGGCCATATCCTCGGCAACAGCCCACCAGGCCGTCATTCCTACGATGACTTCATGGTCATCAGAATAAGACCTTATAACGTTTTTTGTGAACTCCACTACCTGCTGCGCTGCAATCATGGCTTCGTATTCGTGGCTGTATTTCATGCAGTAGGTTTGGAAAGAATCCTTTATCATCGGGGCATACGTGAAGGCGATTTCTTCAATTGTCGCGTACTCTTTATCGAGGTGGGGCCACTTAACGGTTGACCGCCAATCCGGTGAGTGCTCATCGAGCATATCGATCGTTGTCGGATCTGTTGGCTCGGGTGCCCGAAACTTAAAGTTTCGGAGATCCTTAAATGCTTCGAGCGGGTCATTCTCTATCCACCAAGGCATTAAGCCTTGGATCGCTGAGTTGAGCATCATAAACGCCTTTGTATGATCTTCTTTGAGGAAATCATCCTTTCCGGTCGACATAATCATCGATCCTATCAGGGTATTCGAAAACCAGCTTGACGCTTTTTCTGGGGCAGACTTTATTTTGTCCCAGGCTATACCGGAGGTTTCGACCGCCAGATCATAAACGATTTTAGTGAGGTTAGGGTCTGTCTTTGGATGTATATATTTAGGGTCCTCAAACTGTGCGACTACCTTAATAAGTTCCTTCTTAAAGTTATCTACGTTTGAAGCCATGTCTTTATATGCCCATGCCGCAAAATCTCCTATGGTTCCATACTTGGGTAGGTCCGACATAGCCTTTTCTGGGTCTTTCATTATTGCTTTGCTTGCTAAGTCTGTGGCAATTCCCATGAGACCACCGAGACAAAGTCCTACGCCGAAAAGCTGGTCCGCCGTTTGTCCTATCTCCAAAAATTCTCCAAAGGTCGGGAAAAACCTTCTTAGTTTATCTACACGACCCGCCTTTGCTTTCCAATGGAAAGGGTTTTTTTCAGCTAGGGACTCTATGTCCCTTTTTGATTTCTTGGCCGAAAAAGTAACGTAGGACATAATGTTTACAGCGTTTAAAATATCCGCACCTAACAAAACCCACCGAAGCACCGGGACTGCTCTTGCCAATAACCTTGGGCTTAATTTTGTCGCTATTCTTCCGAACACGCCAATCGTCACAAGGCCATCCTCCACGTTATCCAGAACGGTTGCTATAGCTCCATAGTTTTTCATCCAGGCGGGCGTTGCGCTCGCCAACGCCTTTATGAATCTGAATTTCTTGTATTGCATGGTTTGGATCTGCGCAGGGGTTAAGGGTGAAGGAAGCCCCCTCTTCGTCGCCCATAAATGGGCGGCCCTTTCTTCGGCTGAGATTCGGGCCTTCGGTATGATGTGGACCACGTCCGAAAACCCCGGGATGTTTATGGTGTTCCCGTACTTTGCCTGGTATTCGGTGCGGCGCTTTTCAAAATCCTCGGTTGTGAACTTAGGTAAGAAGCCCGTGAAGTCGATCCAGGTCCGTTCGTTGTAATCCGTCCGGACCCTGGCAAGTTCCGCCTGATAAGACGGAACGGCCCTGATTGCGTTGTAATATGGGGTTTTCCCGTATTCTAAAGCCCTTAGAACATCCTCCTTGGATCCCATTTTAAACCCCTTAATCTTGGAATTCCAGATTTTACCACGTCGGGGATCTCAGAGCAATCAAATTCGTTGTTCTGATGGGTCTATTTAAAGACTTTAAAGGTTAGTGAAGGGTGTTGGTAGGGGGTTCGATGGTTAAAACCCTCACCTTGTTGTGCTCGAGAACTTTTCTAAGATCCGAATCTATGAAGTAACACAAGAGTACGTCCTTGACCGGTTTGTTTATCTTTGGATCGAGATCCCACAAAAAGTGGTAGGTAAGCATTTGTCCGACTGCTCTCAAATATGGAGAAGAAGCTACTTCGATTATCCAGATCTCATCTTTCTTTTCCCCGATCGCATCGATCCTCTTTGCCGTTGAAGCATACCACATCTTCTTCATGGCTTCAGAGGCATCGACGTTTGTCATGTCCGGGCCACCGACTCGGACGTTGTAATAAAACCTCTCAAAATTTCCAGCGTAGCGATCGAGAAAAAGATGCCACAAGGGAACGTCTGGAGGTAACATCTGTTGAGGATCTCCGCGCCATGTTATCGCGAATTGTTCTCCAAGCTCTGTGGGCATTCTTTGCACCCTGCCTTGATCCACTTGATATCGGTTTCGATTCTGGTGAGTCTTCCCGCTATATGAACCAATCCACCCGTCAGGGTGAAAAGGTTTGCAAGTGCGATCCCAAAGATCATGATCCACGCTTCGTATGACATTTAACCTACTCCAACAATAGTTAGGTAATCAATTTTTGGGGGCGTATAGCGTCGTACAGAAAGGTTTTTAATGAAAACCTCATCGGTCTCATGTTCAATATTTGCGAGCTGGAACTTCATTTCTCGCAGATCATTGTCGAATGGAGGTACTGTGGTAAAGGCCGAGTAAATAGACCTCCAGCTATTGGCTGGAAGGTGTGACCAGGAGACTCCATAAGAGGACGATGGCCCAGCGGTGATTAAAAAATCCGCCGAATGATAATATAAGGTGGCGGGCCACATGATTTCTAAGGTAATAACGTATATGGCAGGAGCAACCAAGGGAGAAAAGAAATTTTTGCTCAAAGTTCCCCACGCTAACAGGAGGTATGAATTTTGGAAGAGTACTGCTCCACCGCCTCCGCCCACAAATCCGCCGTCTCCGCCGCCATCATGAGATATCCAATTACCGCTGCTGCCAATAAGGCGATTATTTGGGTCTGTAATTATTTCCGGTCCGTACCCCATTTTTTGTAGGTCATACTTTTTCTGGCATTGCGAAGCACGTCGCCCAACCACCGATGGATGGAAATACCCCTCCCGGGTCTGTTGCCGAAATACTAAGGGAGCCATCGCCACAGGGCGCTGGTGAATTGCCCATAGCAATTACCATCCCCATAGGCTGATTTTCTCCGCCCAAGTAGATTGGCCCACTTGACCCGGCATTGCCGAAAGTAATTGTTATTGCAGTTTCTCCGGTTACGGTGATGACGATCACCGAAACAAATAGCCTTAAATTACCATGTAAGGTCGCTAAAGTTGCCGACCCCGGGCAGATCAAATTGATTTTTGCATTAAGCGAATCCTTCCACCACTTGGGGTATGGGGTTCGGGCAATTAAAAGATCGGGAGCGGGTCTAGTTGTTACTTGCGGCGGGACCTTGGGTTTTGCGACCGGCTTAGGAATGAGCGTTGTGGTCGCCTTGGCTCCTATTTCTCCTTCGAGCTTCTTAAGCGCTTCAGGGGCCAGGCCAAAAGAAGAAGCGTATATTTCTGCAAGCTCTCCTTTCGAAAATCCCGTGCGGCCCTCAGCCCACTTTTCAAAAGCAGGGATAGTCGGGACCTGGTATCTTTTCGGGGGAGGAAGTCCGGTGGGTGTGGTTGGTGTTGTTGCCATTACGCTAGCCTCAAATAAGTATTTTCCATCTTTTTATAAATCCTTCCATCAAGGGTCACAAAAATCTTAGAGTAAGGCTCTCCGTAGGATCCTGCCTCAGCCACCAGGATGTAATGCTGGCCGATCCCCAGGTTTGCATCCTGGCCCGCGAGGACGTACGACCCTCCTTCTGCTGCCATTTTTCTTATCGCTCGGAGGACAGCGTCTTGACCCGCCAATGAATATGAACCCGTACCGGCTGCTATTTTTCTCGCAAGCTTGAGGTCAACCGACTGCCCGGTTAAGGCATAAGAACCCGGGGCAGCAGTAATTTTTCGAGCCGCCTTAAGGCCCGCGTCTTGACCCGCCAATGAATATGAACCCGTACCGGCTGCCATTTTTCTCGCAAGCCTGAGGTCAATCGACTGCCCGGTTAAGGCATAAGAACCCGGGGCAGCAGTAATTTTTCGAGCCGCCTTAAGGCCCGCATCTTGACCGGTCTTTACATAACTTCCTGCTTCTGCCGATAGGGTGTAGGCTACCACCGCAGTATAATAAACGGTAATTCTTATGTGGTCGACAGATCCGGTTGTTGTTATCGAGTCTACCTCTAGGGCCATATAAGCAAACCCAAAGTCCGAAGCATTTATTTGGGCAGGTGTCCAAGTTAGTCCCCATTTATCCGTAGAGCTTCCATAGGTTTCATAAGTATCTGATGTTGGCCAGCCGTTCGAGTTCCAATTATTGTTTCCCTGAATCGTTCCAGCTTTGACCATCTTTACATACCGAGCCCATATCGTTCCAGCGCTAGATGACATTTTTCTTTCAACATCCACCGCTATCCCGTTGATTGTAGCTCCCGTCGGGATTGAAAAACCGAATCCAGTTGCCTTTAAGTAATCAGAATAATTGCCTTTGATGGCGGAGGTTGCATAGGAATTGTCGGAGAGCTGGGCGTTACTGGGGTTTGACCACGCTACGTTTCCGGAACCAGTGACGTCTTCAAACGTACTTCCATTATTTGGGCCCTGTGAAGCCATTAAATCTCCTATTATCCGATCGTAAAAATTGCCGCTGCAAAGTCAACCGTCAACGTCTCGGTGTCGTTGCAGCTGATACTTGATCCATAATCCCACCAGCAGACCAACTCATCGTTTGCAGCGGTATCGTTATAGACGACCGCAAATCGGAAAGGTCCGAACGATCCTCCTGCTGCGGTGAACACGACATCTGTTCCGGTTAGGGTTCCAACTCCCGACGCAAATGAAAAGGCATTTGTGATATCACTCCCTCCTGCAGGGTATCCATGTTCGGGGGTGATGTCTGCAATATTTGCCTTTACCGTATCTGTCACAAGGGGTTGTTCGTTTGAAAGGAAAACCTTGAGCGTATTAGCGTCGAGGTCATGCGTGTGAAGATAAAATTGGTTGATAAAGTCCTGAAATTTATTATAAGTTGCCATTTTTCACCTCCCTAGAATGCGTTATAGAAATAATCATACGTTAATCCTGCACGCCCCGTCCAGTTTGTCGTGTAGCCGGAGGTGCCTTTGACATACCTCGCCTCGGTTGCTGTGAGACTCATAATGAACCAGTTCCCATCCTTGTCGGTGAATCCAAAATACTTTGTGGTCCCCGAATCGTCAATGTCGGAGATTTTGTATTTAATTGTTGAGTCTTCTGTTATAAAGCTTTTTCCGTAGTCTTCTGTTTCAGACACGTTTTTTATTTCCCCCCGTAAAACCAAAACTTATTGATGAGGGATTTAATGTCATGCTCCTCATCGATCATGGGCTCGATGTTAAGGATCAGGGTTAAGACGTGATCGTAAAGCGTCGAATCATTCCACGTCTCGCAATCTAATTCAAACGGAGGTTCAATAAGATCGAAGCCCAGGGAGAGCGGAACGACGCAGTCATCAAGCCTGAGATTTTGACCGGTGTTGAACGGGATGATTTGGTGAACGCCGATGCGGGCTATGAAGTGGAGTTTTCCAGCCGGACCGGATGGAAAAAACAAAGAGCCGCCCGTAAGGCGGCCCTTTGTTAACTTTATTGTTGTTATTAACGCATTCCCCTCAAGGGTATTTTTTGGAGTGCTGATATATTGGAGAATATCCATTCATCATCACTCCTTCTTCTCCCCCGCTTGCATAAAGTGAATCATGATTGAAGACACGTTTGCGACTACGTCAACATAGACCCCCTTTTTAAAATAAAGAGGGGGGTCAAACTTTCTTGGATCATTGCTTGAAGTTAATGCCGAAAGGGAAATAACGGCCTCCCCCGATGTATCATGCCCATCCCTAATGATTGCCGTTCCTACGCCGGTAGAGTTTGCCACCAAATGGACAGCATAGATGAAACAGGGGCGGCCAGAAACCTTTTTATCAACCGCAGTGACGTCATAGGCTAAATTTTTCCAATAGTCCTGCATCGTTTCAAGATCGCCGTACATTTAAAACCTCCGCGGATGGTTTTGTTAATAAGTTCTTAACTGTTCCAAGAAGAGCTGGATCCCTCCCGTTGCAGCATTGTGTGTGATGTCCGCCCTTAGAGATTTGATGGTAGTCACATCATACCAGTCTTCCGGTTCGTTTTGATTGCCGAAAGGAATAGCATAAACCCCGTGAGGCAGCCAACCCTGAACTCCGACCATCATGTTAGAAGGGTTTGCATCTGCAATACAGAGCAGCTGTCCTCCGTCACCAGCGTAAATGGCAGGGACAGAGTGGGCAGCAGCTTCAGCCCAAACAGTGGCCCATGCGGTAACCTCTGTCGTTGGAGCGACCATCAAATATCTCTGAGAGGTAGCGAAGGCGAAGAAGTATGATTCTGTTACGGGCGGCCATGCCGCCATGGTTGCATGGAGGATTTCATCAGGACCGTGGTCAAAAACTACCCTTTTGTCCTGGTCTTCGGAAAGCTTGAAGTGTGTCATAAGAAAACCTGGTTGAGTTGCGGCAGTCTGGCACTTCAGCAGGATTTTCCGGTATTTGTAATCTGTGGGTAGGTCGGTATACTCGTGGCCAGTTCCGGTCGGGACGTAACTCTTGATTTCCTTTGACATTAAAAACCCTCTTGGTGAAACCATCTTTTCATCGAAACAGAGGGCATGGACCCCTAATTTGTTATAGGTAGACGTAAGCCCACCCGCGTTAATGTCCATGGTGACCTTGAGCTGGGGGTTTTTGAACTTGGTTGGATCGAAGGCTAATTCTTCATCCCACAGAAAGCGACCGAAATTTAAACCGACAGGACGGACAAAATAATTTCCGGTTAGGGCCATATTCCAAGCTTTTCTGAAACCTCTGTTGTTGTACCAATCAAGAGCCTCCATCTCAAGGCCCGTTAAGGAAAAAAGAACGTCCGAGCCATCCACAAGCTCTATCTTGGTAAAACAGGCCAAAGGGTGTAAAGTCATTGATCCAGCCGCCGAGTTGTAAACCTGTAAGTCAAAAAGCAGCATACTGATGGGGTCACTTAGGTTGATATCGATAATTTCTGTAGCATCGGCGGCGTAAGTTTTGGTGGCGAAAATAGTTGACATTCTATGATTCATGATTTTTCTCCTTTCTCCTTTCTTATTTTAAGGGTTTAAATTTTGGGATGTTTACCCAGTCTTCTTTTTCCTCAAAGCCTGACTGATCGTCTTCACCCTGTCCAGGTTTCGGATGTCTCCCCTGGGGAATCTGGGTGTCAAGGTCGTTGCCTTGATTACGTCCGCATAAGGCGCGAAGCCCGTCCCGTAATCTGATGCGCCGACCACAACGCCTTCCGCGAACCTGCCTGGTCCCTTCCTAATTGCGCGGTCCTGCCATCTCGCGGTACCTGCCTTGGCGACTCCCTTTGAATAAGCATCGTTCTGTCCCGCCAGGACCATTGCAGCCTTATGGCTTTCCTTGGCCGCACTGGCCGCCTGAGCCCAATCTCTCTTTGGGTTCTTGATACCCAGTGCGTAGTCCTCCGATCTTTGTGGAGTTACCCTTCCCCATTTCTCTTGGATAGCTTGTATTGATTTTATTTCAGCCATCTTCTTTTCCTCCTTTTCTTATTTTTGAGACTTTTTGTCACAATCGTGACACTTTGTCACCATATACCACTTTTCAATTAACCTGTCAAGTCTTTTTTTACAGCAACGTGAGGGTCGTAAATTATACACTACTGTACAGAATTCGACATCTTGACAAAAGATATTCTTTTCTGATACTGAGGAGTACGATGAATATATCAACATTTGTTTTAATTGTATTTTAGTATTCATCCAGAAAGGCGAGGTGAAACCATGAAATTTAATGCTTATGAACCACCACCGATTCCCGCGGAAGTTTTAAAGACCCTCATGGCAATTACAAAAAAGTACGGAAAGTGTAGTTGCCGAGTTTCTGAGGAAAAGATACTTTTTCTTCTAAAGAAGTTTCACGGGATTGATATTTGTAGGGCCACCCTGTGTCATTGGTTAGCTTTTTTAAGCGAGAATAGGTTTATTGCCAAGGCACAGTATATGTATGAGAACGGACAGGGAGTTAAACTGTTTGGGGCAAATACCTATTGGTTACTTCCAAGGGCCATTAAGTACCTGAGATCGTTGGTAGGTTGGGCAAAACAGGCATTTTGGCTTTACCGTGTCTATTATAATCAACACCATGAAAGACCTACAGACTTGAATAAGTATGTAGTTGGGTCTCTTTCTAGGTGTTTTCGATCCTTAGAAGACGATAGGGGTGTTCCCTTACCGATGTCCTGACATCCGTAAGGGAAATCACAAGATTTTATGACCGGAAACCGGTCTCTTTTAAAGAGTAAGTTCAAGGTCCCCAAAAAACCATGGGTGGAGGTATATCATGAGATGGATATTTCTTGTCAATATTGCTCAGCTTTTACTTAAAGCCCATGAGCTCGGTATCCAGGTTATTATTTTTACCTTCTACAGATCTCCTTCGGATCAACAGAGGGAGTTTTCTGAAGGGAGATCTCGAACGTGTGAAGGTCTTCATCCTCGATGGCTTGCCATCGATCTAGGTCTTTGGGATGAC
>Ga0315288_10008529_pt1 | contig 12933 bp, 12 predicted proteins | sample YL17G11_20_MG_FD_203454 | JGI IMG/M metagenome (GOLD analysis project Ga0315288, IMG submission 203454) | Sediment microbial communities from Yellowstone Lake, YNP, Wyoming, USA - YL17G11_20 | ecosystem: Environmental > Aquatic > Freshwater > Lake > Sediment | place: USA: Wyoming | collected...
CGGGCCGCCACATTTCAAGGTGGGCGACACGTTTCTGGCCGTGTTTGAGCGGAAAGCAGCGGACGGCGAATCCTCGACGCCATTGATTGCATTTCAAGTGGACGATATTGACGCGGCGATGGCGATGTTGACGGCGCGCGGCATTGCCTTTGATGGCGGCGTGCGCCAAGACGACCAGGCGCGTTGGACGGCGTTCCGTGACTCGGAAGGCAGCTCGATCGAGTTGGTTCAGTTTGCAGCCCCACCCGATTGAAGGTGTGTCGTCAACTGACAACACCAGGAAATTGCATATTGACTTTTGCCTCACCTGTGCTACAATAGCGACTGACTTTGTTGATTGCGCCAACTAACTCGTCGGTTGTGGCCGTAAACAAAGCCTAGAGGCTGCCGATGTCCCGACAATTTCGCACTGGCGACCAAACCCTCGTTCGCGAACTCAACCGGTCCATCATCTTGAACCAAGTGCGGACTTGTTCCCCACTCTCGCGAGCCGACCTGGCGGCGATCACCGGGCTGAACAAGACCACCGTCTCCAGCCTGGTGGACGAATTGATCGCGCACGGCTTTGTGAGAGAAATCGGCTCCACTGCTTCAGCGGGCGGGCGGCCCGCCATGATGTTGGAACTTGATCCTGCTGCAGGCTATATCATCGGCGCCGAAATCGGCGTGGGCTATCTGAATGTGGCGCTGACCGATTTTCGCGCGGCCATTCTTTGGAAACGACAAGCCCTTTTCAGCGAGTCGGATAGTCAGCGCCAGGTGGTAAACCAAGTCATCGCACTTTTGCGCCAGGCGGTACGGCAAGGTGAGCACACCGGCACGCGGCTGCTGGGCATTGGCCTCAGCATCCCCGCTTTGGTAGATGTAACCTCGGCGACGTTGATCTATGCTCCTAATCTGGGTTGGTGTAATGTGCCGTTGCGACAAATCCTCAGCGCCAAGTTCGATGCGCCGATTTTCGTGGACAACGACGCCAACGCGGCCGCCCTGGCCGAGCGATATATGGGCGCGGCGCAGAGTGTGGACAATTTTGTGTACGTGGTCGCCAACGTCGGGATCGGCGTCGGAATCGTGTTGGGCGGGCAGGTCTTTCATGGCGCAACGGGTTACGCAGGTGAGGCAGGACACGTCACTCTCGATCCCAACGGCCCTCTCTGCCACTGCGGCAATCGCGGTTGCTGGGAGCGGCTTGCCAGTCAACGCGCCCTGATCGAGCGCGTGCAAAAGGCCATCCAGGCCGGTCAGTCGAGCTCGATCAGCGCCATGAGCGAAGGCGCAAATGGCCTATCTCTCCAGATTGTCTTGGAAGCCGCCCGGCAGGGAGATGCTGTAGTGCGGCGCGCGCTGGAAGAAACCGGCGAGTACCTGGGCATCGGCATCGCCAACCTCATCAACACTTTTAATCCCGACCTGGTCGCATTCGGCGGTATGCTCAGTCTGGCCGAAGAGTTCTTGGCGCCGGTCATCCAGCGGACTGTGTCGCAACGCGCCATGTCCGGCCCACGCGAAGTGGCGCAGTTTGTCGTCTCGACATTCAAATCTGACGCGTGCGTGATGGGGGGCGTCGCTCTGGTCATGCACGACATCCTCAGCCACCCCCGCCTTGACCTGACGTCGTCATCTCCACACAGCGGTGCGCTTGCCACGCAGGCACTTGCTCGTCTGTCTGCCTGGCCGGTTGCCGCCCGATCTTGATTCCGGAACGAAAGGAGGTGGTATTACTGCATCAGCCCTAATCAGCCCCACCAAGCTCATAGCATCTAGTGACGTATTTGGCGCTAAATCTCAGAGGAGGAAAATAAAATGACCCGCAAGATTCTTTCAATCGTGAGCCTGTTCACTATCGTGGCGCTCGTGCTGACCGCGTGCGGTGGCGCTGCGCCCGCCAAGACCAACAAGGTAGAAATGTTCTCCTGGTGGACGGCGGGCGGCGAAGCCGACGGGCTCAACGCTATGTACGACCAATACAAGAAGGCGTACCCTGGCGTCGAGATCGTCAACGCGACCGTGGCTGGCGGCGCAGGCACCAATGCCAAGGCTGTGCTCGCCACGCGCCTGACCGGCGGCGACCCGCCCGACTCGTTCCAGTTGCACGCCGGGCTGGAAGTCGAAAAGTACGAACCCGCCAAGTACCTCCAGCCGCTCGATAGTATCTACACCTCCGAGGGCTGGGACAAGGTCTTCCCCAAAGACCTGATCTCGCTATTAAAGTACCAGGATCACTTTTGGGGCGTTCCGGTCAACATTCACCGCGCCAACGTGATGTGGTACAACAAAAAGGTCCTGGATGACAACGGTCTCAAGCCGCCGACAACCTGGGATGAGTTCTTCAAGGTCGGCGACGCGCTCAAGACCAAGAACATCGTCCCGCTCGTGATCGGCACCAAGGAAGGCTGGGAAGCCGGACACACGTTTGAGACGATCCTGATCTCGACGCTGGGCGCCGATGGCTACAAGGGCTTGTGGACCGGCAAGACGCAGTGGACCGATCCCAAGGTCACGCAGGCGCTCGAGACGTTCAAGAAGATCATGACCTATGCCAACACCGACTATTCGGCGCTGACGTGGGACGGCGCGGCCCAGTACCTGGTGGACGGCAAGGGCGCGATGCACATCATGGGCGACTGGACCGATGGCTGGTTCACGTCCAAGAATTACAAGGGCTACGGCTGGGCGCCGGTTCCTGGAACCGCCGGTGTCTTTGATGCGCTGTCCGACAGCTTTGCGGCAGCCAAGGGCGCCAAGAACCAGGCCAACCTGAACAACTGGCTCAAGCTCGCCGGCTCCAAGGCCGGGCAGGAAGCCTTCAATCCAAAGAAGGGTTCCATCTGCGCGCGCACCGACTGCGATCCCAAGCTCTTCAATGACTACCTGCAGTCGGCGATGAAGGACTGGTCCTCCAACGCCATCGTGCCGAGTGTTGCGCACGGCGCGGCAGCGGTTGAAAAGTGGTCCACTGTCTACAAGGACATCCTGAACACATTCGCCACCAAGGGCGATGTTGCGGCGGCTCAAAAGGCGCTGCAGCAAGCATGCGTGGACAACGGGGTCTGCAAGTAACCCCTGAATGACCTAGAGACCTGACAGGCCGCCGCTGACCGGTATGGTCGGGCAGCCTGTCAGGTCTAACCTTGGAGAGAGTGATATGCGGCGCATCACACGAGACCGGATCATTTCCCTCTTGTTAATAGCACCTTCCGTGATCGCGATAGCCGTGTTTGTGTATGGCTTTATTGGCTTTACGGGATTCTCTTCGTTCACCAAGTGGGATTCGCTGTCGCCCGACTTTACGCTGGTCGGCTGGCGCAATTATCAAAAGTTGTTCCAGATTGACCGCTTCCTGTGCGACCTGCGCAACACGGTAACGTTCACCGTTTTGTTCCTCATCGGTTGCATTGTGATCGGTTTTCTGCTGGCCGTTCTGCTCGATCAGCGCATCAAGGGCGAAGGTATCTTTCGCGGCATCTTTTTGTTCCCGATGGCAATCTCGTTTATCGTGACGGGCGTCGCGTGGCGCTGGCTGCTCGGTCCCGGCACAATTCAGACCGGCAGTTCCGGCGTCAACCTGCTCTTCCAAAAGGTCGGCCTGAGCTTTTTGCGATGGGGATGGTTCACCGACCCAACCATCTGGCACGTCAAGCCTGAATCCGGCGTAGGGATGTTCCTCAACCAGATCGGCTTGGGTGGATTAGCCAGCCCTTATTTCGGCATCTCGGTGGCAATGATCTCGGTCGTCATCGCCGCCACCTGGCAAATGTCGGGCTACACCATGGCCATGTACCTGGCCGGCCTGCGGGGCATCCCCGAAGAGTTGCGCGAGGCCGCGCGTGTGGACGGCGCGAACGAATTCCAGATATACCTCCATATCATCCTGCCGCTTTTGCAACCCATCACCCTCAGCGCCGTCATCGTGTTGGGGCACATATCACTCAAGATCTTTGACTTGGTGGTCTCGATGACAGGGCCTGGCCCGGCCTTTGCCACCGACGTGCCCGCGTTCTATATGTGGGACACCACCTTCCGGGGCAACAACTTTGCGGAAGGCGCGGCCATTGCCACCATCCTGCTGGTCATGGTAGCAGTCCTCATCGTGCCTTACCTGATCTACACGACTCGCACGGAGGCCGAGCTATGACAACGCAGACAAGGCATCGTTCATCCATCCGCTGGAATCGCGTTCTGATCTATGCCATCCTCATCATAGCCGCTGCCTTCTACCTGCTGCCGGTGTACGTGTTGGTGGTCACCGGAATGAAGAGTTTTCAAGAAGTGAGCCTGGCCCGTATGTGGGACCTGCCTTCAGGGTTGTACTTTGACAGCTTTGCCAAGGCATGGTTCGGCAAGTCGTCGGAAGGCATACGCGGCCTGGGCGAAAACTTTATGAACAGCGTGTACCTGGCGGTCCCCGCTACCCTCATTTCGGCTGCGCTCGGCTCGATGAATGGCTACGTCCTGGCCAAGTGGAAGTTCAGAGGCTCGAACATTGTATTTCCATTGATGCTGTTCGGGATGTTCATTCCCTACCAAAGCATCCTCATCCCGCTGGTGCAGGTGCTTCAAAGAATGCACCTGTACGGAAGCCTGTGGGGATTGATCTTTGTGCACGTCGTCTACGGCATCCCCATCACCACGCTGATCTTTCGCAACTATTACGCCGCGATACCCAACGAGTTGATCGAGGCATCCAAGATTGATGGCGCGGGCATCCTGGGCATCTATCGCCACATCTTGTTCCCCATCTCGATGCCGGGGTTCGTCGTGGTAATGATCTGGCAGTTCACGTCCATCTGGAACGACTTTTTGTTCGGCGTGATCGTCACCAGCCGCCCGGCTGTCCAGCCGATCACTGTGGCACTCAACAACATGGCGGGCAGCTACATCGTCGAGTGGAATGTGCAGATGGCCGGGGCGCTTTTGGCGGCGATTCCCACGCTGCTGATCTACGTCCTCCTGGGCCGCTACTTTATGCGCGGCCTGCTGGCCGGGTCGTTGAAAGGCTGACACCAAGCTTGTTTGCGTTTTAGGCGTCACGTTTTATCAGCACATCGCCGCAGGAAACCTGCGGCGAATTTTTGTCGGGAGAGGTTAGAGTGAACAATATCCGCGACTATTTTCAGACGGTATCGGACACGCTGCACAAGCTGCCCCAAGAACCCATCGAGCAAATCGTCGCCCTCTTGAGGCAAGCGCGCGCTGTGAACCGGCGCATCTTTGTCTTTGGCAACGGCGGCAGCTCGGCCAACGCGTCGCACTTTGTCAATGACATGCTCAAGAGCACCGTGCGGCCCGACCTGCCGCGCTTCAAGCTGATTTGCCTGAGCGATAATGTGCCGACGCTGACCGCTTACGCCAACGACGTGAGCTATGACGTCGTCTTTGCCGAACCGCTGGCGGCGCTGGCCGAGCCGGGCGACGTGGCGCTTGCCCTCAGCGGCAGCGGCAACTCGCCCAACGTCTTGCGCGCGATGGACGTGGCAAAGGAAATAGGCCTGACGCGCATTGGCCTGACCGGGTTCGCGGGCGGCCAGCTCAAGGACAAGTGCGACGTGTGCGTGATTGTTTCCTCGGACTCGATGCAGGTGATCGAGGATGCGCACCTGGTCATCTTGCATTCGATCTTTCTTGGGCTGATGAAATGACGAAGGACCGCTTCGCGCGACGGATGACGAAGGATGCCTCCGACCTCCAACGTGCGCTCATCCTTGCGCTGGATTACGGCGGGACAAAACACACCGCGGCGTTGTTGGCGGTGGGCGAGCGAGCATGGCTGGTGCACGAGCGCGCCTATTCGCCGCCTGGCGCGGATGGAAGCTATGACCGCGCCACGATGATCAAGATGGCTCGCGGCCTGTTGGCGCGCGCGCAAGGCCGACTCGCCGCTGTCGGCGTGAGCTTTGGCGGGCCGGTGGATGCGGCGATGGGAATGGTGCGGCTTTCGCATCACGTGCCCGGCTGGCAAGACACGCCGCTGCGCGATCAACTGCAAGCCGAGTTTGGCGTCCCGGCGTCGGTGGATAACGACGCGAACGTCGCCGCGTTGGGCGAGTGGAAATTTGGCGTGGGGCAAGGGTGCAGCAGCTTGCTGTACGTCACGGTGAGCACGGGCATCGGCGGCGGATGGGTGCTGAACGGTCGCATCTATAGCGGCGCGGACGGCATGGCGGGCGAGATCGGTCACGTCGTCGTGCAACCGGGCGGGATGGAATGTGTGTGCGGCAAGCGCGGCTGCCTGGAAGCAGAGGCGTGCGGCCCGGCGATTGCCAAAAAGATGCGCCGGCGATCAACCACGTTAGGGCGGTATTCCGATACCGCCTTGCCCATCACGGGTGAGTCTGTCGCTCGCGCCGCGCAGCAAGGCGACGTGCTCGCGCAACAAGTGATGGACGACGCGGCGCGCACGTTGGGCACTGGGCTGGGCGGGGCGATTAACCTGATGAACCCGCAGCGCGTCGTGTTGGGCGGTGGCGTGATCAAATCGGGCAAGCGATACTGGCGCATCGTGCGCGAGACGGCGCGCGCTCATGCCTTGCCCCAGATGCGCGTCGAGATCGTCCCGGCGGCGTTGGGCGATGACGCGCCGCTGTGGGGCGCGGTGGCGCTGGCCGAGTTTTTGCAATGATCGAGATCATTCACGATCACATCGAGCGCGGGCCGCTTCGCGTCCGCCACGCAGTATTCGACTTTGACGGGACCCTCTCGCTCATACGCGAAGGCTGGCAACAGCTCATGGCCTCGGTCATGTTGGACGAGCTGATCCAAACTCCGCGCCACGAAACCGAGTCCGAGTTGCGCCGCTATTTGATGGACCTGGTCGTTCGCACGACCGGCCAGACGACGATCCACCAGATGGGCTACCTGGCTAAAGAGATCAGCCGGCGCGGTGGACAGCCGCGAGCGCCGGTGGTCTACAAACACGAGTTCCTCGAACGGTTGGGGGAGCGCATCAACGCGCGAGTGGCGGCCATCCAGGCCGGGCGCGTCTCGCCGGATGAGATGATGGTGCCCGGCGCGCGGGCGATGCTGGAAGCGCTGCGCGCGCGCGGCGTGAGATGTTACCTCATTTCCGGCACTGACGAGCCGCGCGTGTTGGAAGAGGCCGCGGTGCTCCAAATCACGCCGTACTTTGCAAGCATTCGCGGCGCCAGCGACGACCCGGCGCACTTTTCCAAAAAGCAATTCATCGAGCGCCTTGTGGCCGAGCATCGTCTGCGCGGCCCCGAATTGGTCTCTATCGGCGATGGCGGCGCAGAGATCGAGGAAACCAAGCGGGTAGGAGGTATCGGCGTGGGCGTGGCGTCGAACGAGGTGACGCGCGTCGGGGTTGACGAACGAAAGCGCGACAAGCTGATTCAAGCCGGCGCCGACGTGATCGTTCCGGATTTTCGCGAGTGCGAGGAACTGGTAGCGTACCTGTTTGACGCTCGATGACCAGAGCCGACGCATTCCGACGCGCCGGCCAGCAGGCTCCTCATTCCATCAGTTCGGCCACGACGCGCGCCCAGCGCGCCATCAATTCCAGCACGACGCCGAGCTTGACTTGCTTGCGAACGACGGCGACGAGCATCGCGTGCGGCCCGGCCGGGACGGCGGCGATGGTGCCTTCGCTGGCGTCCACGATGACGCGCTGCACGTTGCCTCGCGAGAGGCGCTGCGCGGCCTTGTCGGCCAAATCAAAAAGGTTGGCCGCGATCGGGCCGATGGTTTCCGCATCGTCAATGGCCGAGGCCACGAGGAAGGCATCGTTGCTGACGATCAACGCGCCATGGATTTCCGGCGCTTGTTGCATCAGATCGTCGAGTGCGCGTTGCAGTCGGGCGGAACGGCTTTGTTTCGGGTCCATGTCTTGTGCTCCGGTAGTGCTGGTCTCGTCTCTTATTGTACCTACGCAATACGGAATACGCAACACGTATTTTGTATTGCGTCGGCGCTTAACGAAGCATCGGTACTTGGACCCCGTGCTCCTTTGCAAACTCAATCGCTTCAGGATACCCCGCGTCTGCGTGACGGATGACGCCCATGCCGGGGTCGGTGGTCAGCACACGCTTCAAGCGCCGCGCGGCTTCCGGCGTGCCATCGGCCACGATGACCTGGCCGGCGTGGAGGCTGTAGCCGATGCCGACGCCGCCGCCGTGATGGATAGAGACCCACGTCGCCCCGCCCACGGCGTTGAGCAGGGCGTTGAGCAGCGGCCAGTCCGCAATCGCGTCCGAGCCGTCGCGCATCCCTTCCGTCTCGCGGCGCGGCGAAGCGACGCTGCCCGCGTCCAGGTGGTCGCGCCCGATGACGATGGGCGCGGATACCTCGCCTTTCGCCACTAACTCGTTGAACCTCAAGCCAGCCTTGTCGCGCTCGCCATAGCCCAGCCAGCAGATGCGCGCGGGCAAGCCCTGGAACGCCACGCGCTTTTGCGCCATCCGAATCCAACGCTCCAAAGCCTTGTCTTCGGGGAACAGCTCTAGGATGGCCTCGTCGGTGCGGAACAAGTCTTGTTCGTCGCCGGAAAGCGCCACCCAACGGAACGGCCCCTTGCCCCGGCAAAACAGCGGTCGGATGAAAGCCGGGACAAAGCTGGGATAATCAAAGGCGTTCTTGACGCCCGCATCGAACGCGCGCTGGCGCAAGTTGTTGCCGTAATCGAACACCTCGCTGCCGCGCTTTTGAAAATCCAGCATGGCCTGGACGTGCTTGGCCATCGCCGCGTGCGACTGGCGACTGTATTCGGCGGGATCGCTCTCGCGTAAATCGGCGGCTTGCTCCAGCGTCGTGGCGTTCGGAATGTACATTAACGGATCGTGCGCGGGGGTTTGATCGGTGACGACATCCGGCGCGACGCCGCGCAACACCAGCTCGGGGAACACGTCCGCGGCGTTGGCGATCAGGCCGATGGATTTCGGCTCGCCTTTCGCTTTGCATTCCTCGACCAGCGTCATTGCCTCTTCGAGCGTGTCCACGATCACGTCCACGTAGCGCGTCTCCAGGCGGCGTTGGGCGCGGGCCGGGTCCACTTCGACGACGAGGCCGACGCCTTCGTTCATCGTGATGGCGAGCGGCTGCGCACCGCCCATGCCGCCCAGGCCCGCCGTCAGCACAAACTTGCCGCGCAAGCTGGGCCAGCCGTGTTGATGGGCCAGCGAGGCCAGCGTCTCGAACGTTCCTTGCAAAATGCCCTGCGTGCCGATGTAAATCCAAGAGCCGGCCGTCATCTGACCGAACATGATGAGGCCCTCTTTTTCCCACTTGTCAAAGTTTTCCTGCGTGGCCCAGGCCGGGACGATGTTCGAGTTCGCCAGCAGGACGCGCGGCGCGTCGGGGTGCGTCTTGAAAACGCCGACGGGCTTGCCGGATTGGATCAGCAGCGTCTCGTCGTTTTCGAGCGACCGGAGCGAAGCGACGATGGCGTCGAAACATTCCCAGTTGCGGGCGGCGCGACCCCGACCGCCATAGACGATCAGCTCGTCTGGCTTTTCGGCCACAGCCGGGTCGAGGTTGTTCATCAACATTCGCAAGGCGGCCTCTTGCTGCCAGCCCTTGCACGAAATCTGTGTGCCGCGTGGAGCGCGAATAGTGCGAGACATTTTATCCTCCCAGAGACGATAGCCTTGACGTAAGGCCGATGTCATATCGGCCGAAAACGGCGCCGGCGCACGCGCCGGCGCTGGGGGGAATTGTCCCACAATTTGCGCTACAATTCAAGCTGTTGGTGTTTGGCGTTTTGGTGGGGTGTGCTATAATCCGGCCTGGCATCTGCGCCGTCGTCGGAGGTCGAGCCCCCAGATGAGTCCTGCATTGTTCCATTCCTTGGCTGTCGCAGCGCGTGTCATTGGCGCGGTGGCTGTCGTCGCGCTGATCGTCGTTGCGGTCGTTGCATTGCGGCAAGCGCGCAGCGGCGCTTACTATGTGATACGCGAGGCGGCTCGCAGCCGGGGCCTGCGAGCGATCTTGATTGCGGTGTCGTTGATTCCCGTCACCGCCGGGCTGGCGGCCTATGCGGATTACCTGGCCGATCATCCCATCGCGCTGGTGAGCACCACCGAAATGCCGGCCTCGACGGCCACGCGGCTCAGGCCCACGAGCACGACCACGCTTACGGCAGAGCCGCCCACCGGCACGCCGTTGCCTCGCCCGACAGCCACGCCGCTGCCCGTCCCGACGGCCACGCCTTCGCCCACGCGTATCCCGCCCACCGACCTCCCGCCGACGTTGCTCACGCCGGTTCCCTCGGCTGTGCCGGCCGCCGAAAACGCCAGCTTTGGGCCGATCCAGTTGGGGTCGGGCTATCTCCGGGAGAATTCCCAAGTTACCGGAATCAACAACGTGTTCCCGCTGGATATGCCCACCGTCCACGCCACGTTCCTGGTGCGGAACGTGAATCGCAACGCCGTGTGGACAGCGGCCTGGTATCGAGAAGGCAAATACGTCGCCGGAGACCCATTGCTGTGGACGGACTTGCCGAGCATTATCGGGCACGCCTTTTTTGGCCAGCCGGGCGGGTTCAAGCCCGGCAAATGGGAATTGCGGCTGTACATCGAAGACCGCTTGCAGAGCAAAGCCACTTTTACCATCTTGAACGCGACCTCCACGCCGACGATCACCCCGACTTTTACGCCGACGGCAGAAGTGACGCCTCCAGGTTGAAACGCTAGCGCCCAGGCCAGGATAGCCCAGATGGTCATTCGCGCCACCACTTGTGTCGGCAAGACTGTTACGCTGAATGTGCAGCCCGGCGCATTGACCGTTGCTTTTGACGCACAGACAGTATTGGCCTATGACCGCGCCGGGCGACTGTGGAGCGCGTTTTTCGATGGCTACACGTTTCGGCGCGGACTGGATGGCGGCGTGCTCGCCAAGTGGACGGATGACGGGCAGCTGCGGCGGATGCGCCTCTTGCCCAGCCAAGCGTCCCTCATCGCCAGCCGCTGCGCCGAGCTGATGAGTGAATTGGCCGATGCGGTGACGTTCGACGCAACGCCCAACGCGCGCCAAGAGTTGGACATGCTCATCGGGCGCGCGATGCGTTTCACCGCGCAAGCCGCCCGCGCCGACGCCGAACGATTTCGCCAGGTCTACCAGCCCATCGGTATTTTGCCTCCCGATCAATACCTGGCCCTCGTCTTGCAACTGACCGAGGGCTGCTCGTTCAACACCTGCACGTTCTGCGCGTTCTACCGTGACCGGCCCTTTCACATCAAATCGCCTGACGAGTTCCGCGCGCACATTGCCGCGGTGAGTGATTACCTGGGCGATTCGCTCTTGCTGCGCCGGGGCGTGTTCCTGGCGGATGCCAACGCGCTGGTCGCGCCGCACAAGCAGCTCCTGGCGCTGTTAAAAGTTCTCAAAGCGGGACTGGCAGAACTAGAACTCGGTGGAGCTAGACCAGGCGTCCTGATTCCCTTGTTCGCTTTCTTGGATGGTTTTTCGGGGCGCGCCAAGTCGGCCAAAGATTACGCCGAGCTGGCCGCGTTCGGATTGCGGCGCGTCTACATCGGATTGGAAAGCGGCCACGATCCGCTGCTGGCGTGGCTGCGCAAGCCGGGGCGTTCTGCGGATGCCATCGAGGCCGCGCGCGCAATCAAGGCTGGCGGAGTGAGCGTGTGTGTCATCGTGCTGCTTGGGGCGGGAGGAAAAAAGTTCGCCGAGAGACACGCGCGCGATACGATTGAGGCGATCAACGCGATGGAGCTGGGCGCGGGCGACCTGGTCTACTTTTCCGAGCTTGTCGCCACCTCCGGTCAGCCCTATGGCCGGATCGCCGCGCGCGATGACGTCAAGCCTCTCTCGGTGGAGCAGATGCGCGCGCAGCGAGGCGAGATCGAATCGCGTCTCTTGTTTCCCGGCTCACGCCCCAGGCTGGCGACCTATGACGTCCGCGAGTTTGTGTACTAATTCGGAGATGGATACCACGTGACCCTATCTGACTCATTCTCTTTCACCCAATCCAGCTTGCAAGACTATCTCGACTGCCCGCGCCGCTTCCAGTTGCGCCACGTGCTGGAGCAGCCCTGGCCCGCCGTGGAAAGCGAGCCGCTGTTGGAGCGCGAGCGGCTGACTGATTTGGGCCGCCGCTTTCACCTTATGGCGCAGCGGCATACCGTCGGCCTGCCGGTCGAGCAAATCGCCGCGTCCGCTAAAGACCCGGAGCTGGCGCGTTGGTGGTGGAACTATCTCAACGTTCCTCCGCGCGATTTGCCTTCGTCCGTGCGCCGCGCCGAGGTGATGTTGACCGCGACACTAGGCCTGACAGGTCTGCGGGACCTGTCAGGTCTGGCTCGAATCGTTGCCAAGTACGATCTCCTCGCACTCGATCCAGGCCGCCGCGCAGTGATTGTGGATTGGAAGACCGAGCGCAAGCGGCCCACGCGCGCGCAGCTCGTTGCCCCGCCACGAGGCGTGCAGACGCGCGTCTATCGTTACGTTCTCGTCGAGGCCGGAGCCGCGCTCAACAACGGGCGTCCCATCGGGCCGGACCAGGTCACGCTGGTCTACTGGTTCGCCGAGTTTCCCGCCGAGCCGGAATCGCTGCCCTACAATTCGGCGCAACACGCCGAGGATGCGGCTTACTTGACCAGCCTCGTGAGCGAAATCGCCGCGCGTGCTGATGCTGAATGGCCCAAGACCGACGACGAAAAGCGCTGCCGTTTTTGCGTCTATCGCTCGTTGTGCGAGCGTGGCATCGCCGCCGGCATTGGCGACGAAACTAAAGCCGAGCTTGATTTGGACATTGACATCGCTCAAGTCGAAGAGATCGCCTATTGATCAACGATTTCCCGATTCGCCGTTTTCTTGGTCAGGCCTTTCAGATTTGGATACGGACGCTTCGCGCACGGATTTCACAGATTTTTTGTAACTACTCAGCCCGCTCGGCTTGGATTGCCAAATCCAAGCCAAATGCAATGAGGTCTGCTCAATTTTGCTTGCCGAACCTCCGGATTTGTC
>Ga0315288_10008531_pt1 | contig 12931 bp, 4 predicted proteins | sample YL17G11_20_MG_FD_203454 | JGI IMG/M metagenome (GOLD analysis project Ga0315288, IMG submission 203454) | Sediment microbial communities from Yellowstone Lake, YNP, Wyoming, USA - YL17G11_20 | ecosystem: Environmental > Aquatic > Freshwater > Lake > Sediment | place: USA: Wyoming | collected...
GCGCGGTTGGTGTAGTGAACCCAAGTCCCCGTCGTGCCGGCCGGGACTATGGACACGGTTCCGACCGGGACCTGACCCTCCGCGCGGGCTAGGTCGTCAGCGATGCCGCCCGTGCTATCGACCATCCGCCACAGGTTCTCCAGCCCCTCGCGCTGGGACAGGATCTCCTCTGCATCGGAGTAGACGCTCAGTCTCGCCTCATCGAGGTACACCTGCGGGATGCCCGTCGCGTCCCGGCTCCTGGTGAGGCGGGCGAGTCCCGCCTTGTTCGCACGACCCTCGCGCGTGATGCCTACCTCGCCCTCAGCGAGCAACTCGTGATACCGCCCGACGAGGGCGGAGGCGTCAGCCAGCCAGGAGTCGGTCCCACCCTCTCCCGCCTTCCCGAGATAGTCCTTCGGGATGTACAGGTCGATCGTGTCACCGAACCTCGTACCGCTGGTGATGCGCTCGCGCTGGAGGTTCTCCAGGATCATCTTCCAGCGGCGCGGGAGCAGGGCCACGACTTCGGGGTTCCGTTCGACCATGCGCCAGAAGTCGAGGTCGCTCAGGGTCATGGCGTCCCGTTCGATGAGCCCGGCACGGCCACCCATCCTGGTCCCCGCCGCGCCAAACGCACGCCGGAAGCCCGCCGTCGCTGCCGGCGCCCCGCCGGACCACATGAGGTTGCCCTCGACCCTGTGGAAGTTGCCCGCCAGGTCCGCGATGCTGCCCGTCATGTGCGTCAGCGAGTCAACCTCGGTGTCGAGTTCGCTAATCTCATCGAGAACGCGCTGGGCATCGACCTTGCGGAGCGCCCGCGCGGCCATGTCCTCGTGGCGGACGGACTGGAGCGGCACCTCGTCCGCGATGTCCTTCGCCGCCTCCCACAGGTCGCGGGGAGACAGGTTGCGCCCGGTGTTGGTGTTGACGAGGTAGTCCCGGAGGAAGGTGACATCGCCCTGCGTCAGCGCGTCGGGGTTCATCTCGCGCACGCGCGTAGCCCGCCGTGCCGCGCCCCGCGTGAACACGACCTCGTCCGCGAACGGGAACAGGGGGTCGGACGCGGCGTTGATGAGGTCGGAGAGGGAGGTCAACTCCAGTTCGACGCTGGTCAGTTCCTCGGACTGCGCCGCCGTCCTGCGCCCCTCGGGGGCAGACCGTTTCAGCGCGGCCAACTCGGCCCGCAGGGGGGCCGTCGCCTCGCGGGCCTCGCGCGATCGCCGCTGTGCCGGAGGGTATGCCTTCTCGATCTTCTTGATCTGCGTCTCAAGGGCTGCGATCCGGTCGGACTGCACCGCCGTCCGCTGGGATCGCTCCACTCCGGTCAACGCGATCTGGCGACCCCGCAGGTACTCGATCCGCTTCTCTGCCCGAGCAACACGAGCGCCCATGTCGCGCCAGGGCTTCGCGGTCTGATCGACGTAGGCGAGTGCCTGTTCGATGATCTCGTCCGGCCCCAGCGCAGCCACGGCCTCGTCCGTCAGGCCAGTCTTGGCCTTGAGGAACGGGACGAGGTCGGGAGCCTTCGCGTAGTCGAAGTTCTGCTCCATGTCGAGGATCACCTGCGCCGTCCGCTCCTCCGTCCCGAGGGCTTCTGCAAGGTCCGATGCAAGGCGCGGGGAGTCGGGCCGCAGGACAGGGTTCGCGCCCGTGCGCGCGAGGGTCGGGTTCGACTTGTTGACCGTCCCAAACTCGTTCTCGGAACGCTGGATCATCTGCTCCACGATGTCGCGGGAGACGGCCTTCTCCGTGCCGATCATCAGCCCGGACCAATACTTCCGCATGGCGGGCAGCATCCGAATGAGATCCTGCACCCCGCCCTCCCCGCGGATGGGGACGTTGCCGGCGGCGTCCGCGGCCTGGTCGAGCCACTGGCGCGCAAGGGCGGCGCCCTCGGGCGGGACGAGTTCGGTGTAGGCGGTGATCGCGTCGATCTGCTGGCGCAGGACATAACTCTTGCCCTTGGCGAGCCGGAAGTCCCGCGCGTTCGCCGCCGCCACCTCCGGGGAGAAGGTGCCTGGGTATCGGTGGTACGTCCACGCCTTGTCGTAGAACCGCTGGGCGATCTCGTCACCGTGGTTCTTGATGATGTCGAGGATCTGCTCGCCGTACTCGGTGAACACGGCCTCGGACAGCGTCTTGCCGTTCTGGCCGTGCTTGGCGATGAACTGGAGACGCACGCCCTTGTCGAGCGAGTTGAGATGGATGTCCGCGGCGAGCCCGAGGATCTCATCGAACAACTGGCCCCGGCTCTGGTAGTGGATGTCCGTGAACGTCCGGCCGGCCTTGACCCCGTCCTGCTTGTACATCTTGGCCGCGATGCCATCCATGAGCGTGTCGGAGTCGTGGACGGCGAGGAACTTCTGGCCCAGCGACTTGCCGATGACGACCTTGGCCCCGGACTTGCCGCCGACCCAGAGGATGCCCCGACCAAGATCCTTCGCCGCGCCGAACGGGTTGACCGTGAACCCCGTGACGAGCATGACGTTGGGGTTGCTGGCGAAGTCGCCCGCCTGGTTGGCCTGCTCGAACCAGTCCACGGCCGCCTGGTTGCCGCTGTATCGCGCGACGGCGTCCAGCGCGCCCGACACCGCCGTCACGCCAAGCCCGGACGCCATCGCGTACCGCTGGAGTTTGACGGCGGCCGAGGCAAGATCGGTTGCCACGCCGACACCCTTGCCGAGCCGCGCTGCCGCGCTGGTATAGCCCGCGGCGTCGAGTACCTGCTTGACCCCGACCACCGGGAAGTTGGCCCTGGTCGCGGCCTGCCCGTACCCGCCCGCGAGTTGCGAGGAGCGAACGCCGCCGACGAGGGCCTGCCTCCCCATCGTCGCGACGCCCCTCGTCGCGAGGTACTCCAAGGTGTACCAGGCGAGCGGGTAGACCATGTTGGCGTACCAGCCCGCGGGGCCGGGGTCGTAGGAGAACTGGACGCCCATCCCGGAGTCCGCGCCGACCTTGTTGATGATCGCCCGCTGCTCGTCGATGTTCCCCTTGTCCATCCTGGACTGGAAGCCCGCCGGGTCCTTGTCGATCTCGGCTTTCAGCGCGGGCGAGATGTCCACCTGTGCCTTGAGGACCGCCATCAACTTGACCACGTCCGCGCGGGTCGCCGGGTCGAGGGACTGCTTGAGCGCGTTCTTGTACATCCGCCACGCGCCGAGGTTGTAGTTCGTGTCGTAGGCGCCGGGGAGGTTGATGCCCTGGGCCGCGATGTTCAGCGGACCCCAGTCGGAGTCCCGCCCGCTTGCCATCTCGGCATAGAGTTTCGCCCGCGAGATCTGGAACCCCTCCTTGGCCTTGGTCGGCAGGTAGTCAATGATCGGCCCGACCACATCGGACGCGGCCTGGATGCCGTCGAGGAACACGCCCGTTCCTCCTTCGACGGCGGTGAGGGCCGGCCCCACGGCAGTTGTCTTGAGGCTCTTTGCCAGGGCTCCGGCGTACTCGTGGGTGCGCTCCATGAACCACGGGACCGCGGTGGCGAGGTTGAGCCCGCCCGTGAACAGGCTCCCGACCGCCCCGCCGATCGAGGCGACGAGGTCCCCCTTGGTCGAGACTGGCGCGGGCTTCGCGACCTGCGGGACCTGCGCTTGTCCGGTGAGAGTCGGGGATGGGAACGGGATCGCGAAGTCAAACCGCTCTGGCATCGTCGCGGGCTTGTACGCGGACGCCGTCGCAGACGCCCCCAGAGCCTTCGGCCGCACCGCCACCATCGGCGCCGAGGTGTTGCTATAGGCGTAGGGGTTGTACCCACCACCCACGTCCGGGCGGTACGACGGACGGTACGACGAGAAGGTCGGCCGGGTCTGCTGGAGTTGCTTCGTGGCGTTCAGTTTGGCGTAGTCGTACCAGTTCGTCATCGGGCACCGAAGTTGCCGATCAGACTCGTCGATGGCTTGGGCGGCGGCTTCGGCTTCGGCTTCGGCTTCGGCGTCGGTCGCTTGGGCGGCGCCTTGGGCGGCTGCTTGGGCGGCGTCGTCCTCTTGGGCGCGGGCGGCAGGGTCGCCCTGGTCGCCGTCGCGAGGCCACGCTGCGGCGCCAGCGACTTCAACGGCGGCGGGGCCGTGACGATCTTCAACCTGCCCCCAGTCACCGGAACCAGGGTGACCGGGGTGATCTTCGGCAGGATGAACCTGGTTTCGTTGAACCCGACCCCGTCATACCGGGGGGGCGTGTTCGCGGGGAGTTGCGCCTTGATCGCGGCAGCACCGGCCGCCTCCGCATCGGGACCTGCCCGCATCCGCAGCGTGAGCCGCATGACGGCGTCCCCGAGGGCGATCGTTCCTGGGGTGACGGGTCCGGGGTAGGGCGCCCGCGGGGCCTCGACAGCCGAGTCGTTCTCGCCCGCCCGCCAGCCGCCCGACCGCCAGTTCGAGTCGGCGGTGATGTTCGGCGTGTACTTCCCGGTCAGGTTGAGTTGCCCGGTGTCGGACATCTCGATGACCTGCATCTTCTGGCCCGGCGCCCCGACCGACAGGCCGACCGAGTTGCCGACGCCCACGGTGTTGCCCTTGAGCCATTCGGCCGTCCTGCGGCTCGGCGTCAGGTCCGCGGCCTCGAACTTGGCGACATCCTGCTCGTGCTTCTTGAGGTCGCCCATGCCGTACCAGTCAACCGAACCGGGATTGTTCGCGAGGTAGGTGGCGTCCGGGACATAGACCACCTTGCCGCTGGCATCGGGAACCCCGGTGGTCGTAAGCACCGTCTTGCCGAGCGAGTCCGTGTAAATCTTGCCGCCCTTGTTGTCGTCCAGTTCGGTCAGGACGGTGTTGATCTGGAGCGCCGGAGCCGCCCCGGTGAGCGACCTGATCCACGTCTGCCCGTCGAGGGAGTAGGCGTCCACCCGCTGCCCATGCTCGTCGGTGTAGGTGATGTACTGGGCGGTCTGCTCGAACGTGAACCGCCCGCCGGGAACGCTTGCGAACACGGTCGGGCTGACGGGGGCGTCCTTCTTCTTGACATCACCCGTGACCACCTTGCCGCCGTAGGTCGTGTGGACGACGACGTGGTCGGCCTCCCACGAGCCCGGAACCCCGGTGTCCTGCTCCAGCCCCCACTTCGCCACGCCTCGCTCGTCCGCTCCGCCGAGGACGAAGTGCCAGCCGGGGAGGAGCGCGCCGTAGGGCACGGTCCCGTCGGCGTTCTGGTTGCTGAGGTCGATCGCGCCGCCGATCCGCTGCCCGGTGAACGGGTCGATCTGGGGCAGGAGCGGGTTCTTGCCGAGTTTCTCGCTCAACGCGTCGAGAACCTTCTGGCGTTCGGCCGTGATGAACGGATTGGCAACCCTCTCGCCCTGGATCGTCTCCTCCAACTGGAGCGCGAGGTTCCACGCCGTCGCGAGGTCGTTCGTTTTCATCGCCAGGTCGATGCCGGCGTCGAGCGCGTCGTACCGCTGCTGGAACGTCTTGGTGACGTAGGACGCACGCACCTCGGTCGCGTTCGTGTCGGAGGCGGTCGCCATGCCGACCTGCTGGTTGTACCCCGACGAGTCGTGGGCAGCGAGCGCGACCTTTGCCTTGTCGTAGTGCATATTCGCGTCGGTCGAGTACAGGTCGCTCAGGAGGTCGTTGGACGGCGTCAGGTACGCGGCGCCCAGCACCATGATCGGCTTGCCCTTGCTGTCGAGCATCGGGGTGCCGTCGGGGTACATACCTGCCACCAGCGTCCCCGGCTTGCGCGGGTCCTGGTACAGCCAAACCCGTGTTGAGGGGTTTGCCAATGCGGCCTTGAGGGCGTCGATGTTGTTGCTGAGTGCCGCTTCCTGCGCGCCCGTGGAGTCCTTGAGCGTCTTGATGAACGCGGTGCGCTCCTTCTTGCGCGCCATGAACGACGTGTAACTCTCGCCCTTCGCTCGCACGATCGGCGGCGGCTCCGAGAACACGCCCACCTGGGCCTGGGCCAGCACGACGGCGCTCGTCACCCCGTTGCGGATGACGCCGTCCGGTCCATGCATGGGGGGAGGCATGACAGCGTCCACGAGGACGCCGCCGTTGGTCACGGGCTTGGGCTTGGTCGTGGTCGCCGCCGTCCCTCCGCCTCCGCCTCCGCCTCCGCCTCCGCCTCCGCCGCCCGTCTTGCCGTAGCCCTTGAGGCTGTCCAGCGCGCGGTCGATCGTGCGCCACTCCGCGGACCCAGGGTTGAGCCCCTTCTGGTAGTTCTTGTAGAACGCGACGAGTTTGGAGACGGGCGCCTTGCCGTGATCCACGGCGAACCGGAGTTGATCCTCGGCCAGCCCGAACGCCGCCTGCGTCAACCGCTGCTGCCACGCCGGCCGGTCGGGGTCGTCCGCGGCCATGCCGTCGATGCGCGTGTCGAGGTAGGCGAGGTACGCCTTGTCGGACACCTTGCCCAGTTCGTACAGGTTGAAGAACGCGGTGTCCGCCTTGGCCTGCGCGGTGTCCTTGATCTGCTTGGTCGCGTCCTCGACCTTTCGCGCCCACTCGTCGTAGGACGGGCTCTCCGGGCTGTACTCGTCTCGCCGCTTCGTGATGTAGGCGAGGAACTCCGGGGCCTCCATGCGGCCCATCTGGTAGTCCTGGTACACGGTCGCGTCGGCTTCGGACTTGACGCGCTCCCTGAGATCGCTGCGCGTGCCCAGCCAGTTGGTGTAGTCAGGATCGCTGGGGTCGATCCCGGCGATGGCGGACTCCACCCAGTTGACGAGATCCTCCGTCCCGATGTCGCCCGCGTTGTACCGATCGACCAGCACGCCGTAGTCGCGGCTGCGGCGCTGCGCCATCTCGGCATCGAGCGAGTCAGCAATGGAGCGGTAGCGGAGGTTGTCCGGGTTCATCCCACCCAACGCGGCCTGGTCGAACGCGATGAGCGCGTCGAGCCCGCCCGACTCGGCCCTGCTTCGACCGATCCGGTACTCCACGTCGGCCAGCCGGTTGAGGGCAGACTCGCGCTCGCGCGTATCGGGCGACGTGGCCTCAAGTGCCTTGCGGAGCGAGGCGAGGTACTCCTCGTCGGTCGCCGTCCCGTTGCCCCACGCGACCTCGATCCGGTACAACTCCAGTTCCGCCAGGTTCGAGGCGATGTCGTACTGGGAGAACGACCCGATCGAGCCTGTGCCGAACGGGTTGAGGGACCCCCCGAACGAGCCGCTGCGGGCCACTACCGCAACCAGCGACGGCGGGGTGCCGGATCAGCCTTTAGCGGGGAGGGCGGCAACGCGAACGTCGGGACGGTCACCTTGGGGATCGCGCGCGAGGGACCCCGAGGAGCGGGGCGTGCCGGCGTGGCGAACCGCATGGGGATCGGGGTCGCCTTCGGCAGCGTCGGCATGGCCGGGGCGACGGGATACCGGCTCACGCGATCTCACCCTGCTGGATGAAGCGGTTGAACGACTCTCCGTCCTGCATCATCACGCCGGTCTTGATCGGGTTCGCGGTGGCGCCAGCGGCGGTCGCCGGGGCGTTCTGGCCCTCGGAGCGACCGGGGGCGGCCTGCTGGGCGGCCTGTGTCTGGGCCTGGCTCGCGGCGCCGGCCGCCTGCTCGGTCGAGGGACCCTGCGACATCTGCGCCATGAGCGCGGCCTGCTGCATCCCCGCCTGCTGCGCCTGGATCGCGATGTCCTGCTTCGCCTTTTCGAGGAGGAGGTAGGACTGCGCCTTCTCCGGGTGCAAGATCGTGTCGAGGTAGTCTGCCCGCACGTCCTCGATCACCTCGTCGGGAGAGGTCATCCCGGTCGCCTCGATGGTCCGCTTGTGGTCGAGGATGCCCGCGTTGTAGCGGTTGATCGCGTCCAGCGTCACCTCGCTAAAGTCGCGCGGCTCCTGGTTGGGGAACTCAAGGTCGTAGTCCCGCGAGCCGGCGTACAGGTCGGCCGCCGAGTCCCAGCCGTACAACTCCATCCAGTCGCACCACAGGTCGAGCCACATATGGATCGCCCGGTCGTTGGACAGGGTCCGCGGGACGAGCCGCGCAGCAACGGCACGCCACGCCGTCGAGAGCGCCCTGCCGCTGTTCTGGGCAGAGGTGATCCGGCCCCAGACCGTGTCCGGCAGCCCGGTGGCGCGACTCATCAGGTCCGCGAGTTGCGTGCCGTGAACCTGGGTCGGGAACACGTCCATGTGGACGGCGATCTGCTCGATGTCCTCGTCGGGATCGAGGCTCACCACGTCGTCGTCGGAGAGGATGATCGTCCGGTTCGCGTCACCGCGGTACTTGAACTTGGGCCGGGACTCGCCGTGGATCACGTCCTGCTGCTGGGACATGAAGCGGTTGGTCGAGTCCTGGAACGGGAGCATATTGCCGGCATCCGAGAACCCCAGCCGGTCCCGCAGGTTCTCGTTCTCGAACGGGATGTACGGCAGGGCCTTCCACCCGTCGTGGACCGTGATCGTCAGGGCCTTGTCCCCGAGGTCGGTGGGGAAGGTCCCATTGATCCGGGTGGCGTTGATCGCCCGGCTGCGGGTCGGGATGCCGTCTGATCCGGGTTCCTGCGAGGTGTCCCAGTAGTCATCGAGGAGCCAGTAGTCCTCGACCCAGACGTACTGGCGATCCGTCTCGTCCAGCCGCTCCGGGGTCGGCTGGTAGTACCCCGCCTCCGAGATGCTGATGCCGTCGCGCGCCATCGGCAGGTGGCCTGGGTACTGCGCGTTCACCGCCTGCGCGCTGCGCCGGTAGGCGACCAGGATCGCGTCGAGCCGGCCCTCGTCGTCGTCCGCGTAACTCCACACCGGGAACACGGTCGAGGGGTCGATCCTCGTGCTGACCCGGAAGCCACGGGTCGTCTGGTCGGGCCACGTCTTGAGCCACGAGTGCCCAAAGGTGTTCTTGCGGAGGACGGCGTGGTAGAGGTGCCGCTTGGCGTTCGCCCGGCGGAGATGGCGGCCAAGCACCTGCTCCCGGATCGAGGTCAGTTGCCGCTCCGCCTGCTTGTTCGCCCGGTACATCATCTGCCGGGCCGCGCCCTCCTGCTCGTCCATCGACGGAGCGGGCGTCGGCACGAACGGCTCCTGCCACCGGATCGAGGGGAAGTCGCTCGCTTCGAGGCTCGTCCAGAGTTCCACGACCGCGCGCGTGAGGTTGAACGACGAGCGGTAGCGGTCCTCCGTCTCCTGGCGGAACGGGTCCGGCCACTGGTCATGCTCTTTCAGCCGCGAGTCGTACTCGGGCGAGAAGGCGCGGAGGTACGTCTGGTTGCGCTCAAGGATGCGGTTGGAGTGGCCCGACCAGCCGCTCCGAAGGGCGTCGATCCGGCCAGAGAGTGCCTGGGGCGAGAGGTCGAGGCTCACGGCGTCCTCGTCACGTCAGGGAGGATCGTCAGTTTGCCGACCGGCGATCCGTTCGCCCAGTACACGGTGCGGACCTGGATGCCGGACGTGAGTTGCAGGTCCCAGACGTACTCGTCGGGCTCAAGGGCCGTGGTCGCAGAGGCCGCGATGAGCAGGTCGATGATGCCCGTGGGCGTGGCCTGCGTGACGGTGAGGCCGGTGCCGACGCCCGCCGTGAGCGTGGCGGCAATGTCCGCGATGGCCGACCAGCCGATCGCCGGCTTGAGCGTCCACTTGGGGGTCCAGCCCGAGATGTCGGACGAGACGGTGAATCGTACCTGGAGCGTGTCGCCGCGAGTGTGACTGATCTCGGAGTCGGCCATGCTTTGACTATCACCCCGCCCCTTCGGTGTCGGTAGGGGGCTCGATTACACCGGCGATCTCGTGGTGGTGGTGGTACACGAGTTCGATGAGGCTACCGCATCCGCACCGGACAAGCGCGTAATCGACCCTCCGGTAGGCACCGGACGCGCTGATCCCGAGTTGCTCCGCGGCTCCCTTGAACCCTCCGGCCACGACCACGGCGCCCACCACGACGCGCTGGCGGTCGGTCAGGGCCGGATGCTCAGACACGCGTCACCGTGCCAGCGTCTGTGCCGATCACGGTCACTCCGCCTGTCGTGTTCGTGTTCCAGACAGCGCCCGACGTGGTGCCGTACCACGTCACCGTGCCGGTGAGCGGGGCGGTCGCCGTGACGGCTCCCGAGAAGGTCCCGACGGGCAGCGCCGCGCCCACGCGGGTCCCCTGCGTCACGACGTACCCGGTGACGTACCAAGGCAGCGGCGCGACGTAGACACCCGCGTAGGCGACGGTGTCCGTGGCTGCGCCCGCGTCGGTCCTCGTGGCAAGGACGACGACCACCGAGGCGTTGTCGGTCGCGGTCCCCGTCTCCAGCGCGCCGGTGGGCGTGATCGCAGCCGCGCGCGTCTGGGCGTCGGTGCCGGTGCCCGTCTCGGCGGTGCCCGTCTTGTACTGCGTGACGAACCCGTCATCGGTGCCGGTAAATGTCTCGTAGGCACCCGACTTGGAGAGCAGGAACAGGGCGTAGACGGACCCGGCACCATCGTCGCCGGTCCCCGTCTCAGCCTCGCCGCTCTTGTCGGTCGTGCCGTAGTTGACGGACGAGACATCGGAGCCGGTCGCGCTCTCGGACGCGGCGATCGCGGCGGCGAGCGTGGCCGCATCGGTGCCCGCCGCCGTCTCGGCAGCGCCAGCGATCGCGGACGCCAGCGTAGCTGCGTCGGTCCCGGCGCCGCTCTCGGCGGTGCTGCTGCGCGGGTAGTTCTGGGTCGCAGCGTCCGACCCTACGCTTGAGTCGGACGCCGCGATGGCCGGGGCCAACGCCGCCGCATCGGTTCCGGTACCTGACTCGGCCGCGCTCCGGGCGACCGTCGGCGCCGATGAGGCGTCGGTGCCTGCGCCGCTCTCGGCCGCGCCGCTGATCGCGGCGGCGAGGGTCGAGGCATCGGTGGCGGCGCCGCTCTCTGCCGTGCCGCTGCGCGCCGCCGCGAGCGTGGCCGCATCTGTTCCCGCGCCCGACTCGGGCTCACCGGCCTTGGGAGTGGAGCCCGACTCCACGGTCGCCGCATCGGTGCCCGTTCCCGACTCGGAACCGGCGATGGCCGCAGCGAGGCTGGCCGCATCGGTGCCCGTCCCGGAGTCGGTGACCGTCGCCAGGATGCGGTCGGGGGTCGCCGCCGCATCGGATCCCGTGCCCGACTCTGCCGTGCTGGACCGGGCTGCCGCGAGGCTGGATGCATCGGTGCCCGCCCCCGACTCGGCGGTGCTGCTGCGCGGGTAGTTCTGCGTCGCCGCGTCGGAGCCGGTGCCTGTCTCCAGCGCACCCGTGGCGGCAGTCGCCAGCGTGGCCGCGTCGGTCCCCGTGCCGCTCTCTGCCGTGCCCGACCGGGCTGCTGCGAGGGAAGCGGCATCCGTGGCCGTCCCCGTCTCCAGCGTGCCCGTCTTGTCCTGCGTGACGAACCCGTCATCGGTGCCGGTAAATGTCTCGTAGGCACCCGTCTTGGAGAGCAGGAACAGGGCGTAGACGGACCCGGCACCATCGTCGCCCGTGCCGCTCTCTGCCGTGCCCGACCGGGCTGCTGCGAGGGAAGCGGCATCCGTGGCCGTCCCCGTCTCCAGCGTGCCCGTCTTGTCTACGGGCGGGGTGGACGCGCTCCCGGTGTCGGTTCCCGTGCCGCTCTCGGTGCGGGCGGCTGCTCCATAGGTGCCGGAGAGGTAGTGCGCCCTGATCCGCTCCGGCGTCAACTCCGTGTTGTAGACGGCGACCTCGTCCAGCGAGGCATTGTCGAACTCACCGTAGGTGGACCCGTTGTACTCCGCTCCGATGGTCAGCGGGTAGGTGTTGTCAGTCGTCGTGGCGGGGTTGTACCCGCCGTTCGCCATCTCCGCGCCGTCGCAGTAGAGATGGACGCTCGACCCGGACTTTGTGGCTGCAACGTGGTGCCAGCCGGTCGGGATGATCGCGTTCGACGTACACATATCCGTCGTCTGCGACTTGAGGATGTTCAGGTTCCCGCCAGCGAGGACCCGCAGGTAATAACCGCCAGTCCCCTTGCTCACGATGGCCCGGTTGGCGCCCGTCGCACCCCGGTTGATCCACGCCTCCATCGTCCATGTGTCACCAAGGTCAAGAGACGCATGGTCCGCAACGGAGATGTAGGACGATGTGCCGTTGAGCGTCATCGCCTTGTCGCTGTCGCCAGCGAGCGCGCCCGTCACGCCGTAGGTGGGAGCGCCGACGACCGTGGTCGCGTGGTTCGTGCCGTGTGAGTCCTGCGGGTTTCCGCTTGCCTCACCCAGCCGCCAGTACCCGGCAAGCCCGGGCTCGCTCATCACCTCGTCGAAGTACGCTCCGAGGAAGGCGGCAGCCAGCGAGGCCGTGTCCGACCCGGTGCCCGTCTCTGCCGTGGCGCTGCGGCCAACCACGATCCCGGTCTGCGTGTCGGTCGCGGTGCCCGTCTCGGCGGTGCCGGTCTTCTGCACCGTGGTATCGGGATAGATCGCGACCGTGTAGGCCCGCCACGCGAGGCTCTGGGCGGTAGTGAACGCTGCCGCGTCGAGGACGGAGTTCGTGTAGGCGTACCGTGCGCTCGCCGTCTGGCAGTTGACGGTGACGGCGCCCGAAGTGCCGGTCGCCTTCTGGAGCAGGTTGGAGAACGAGGTCGGGGTGCCGGTGACCCACGTATCGTCGTCCGCTTCCTCGCCCGCCTGCCCGAACGCTGTCAGCCAGAGGTAGTCCTTTGACCCGCCAGCGGGCGTCAGCGACCCGGCGTCAGGCGCGGTGCTGGTGCCGGTGGCGACGGTCGAGAACACCGGGGCCGTGGCCGAGTCGTGCGTCCCGGTCGTGATGTTGTACGCGATCCACGCGCTCTTGGTGGCGACCGCAGCCGTCACCACCATGTCGCCGCCCTCGCTGCCGTCCAGCACCTTGGTAAAGATGTGGAACGTGGCGCTCGTGTTCGTCAGGTTGACGAACGAGTCCCCAAGGGTCAGCGTGCGCGCCGTGGCATCGACGGCGAAGAAGATGACGACCCGGTCGCCCGTGGTCTGGGAGAACGTGATCGTGTGCGTGGTCGCGGACGCACCTGCACCCTCGACCGGGGTGCCACGGACGGTCGGGCTTGCCATCAGGAAGGCTGCAAGG